>RCNF010000788.1_pt1 | contig 17386 bp, 5 predicted proteins | sample 2041311 | NCBI WGS metagenome assembly RCNF01 (sample SAMN09708228, study PRJNA481090) | Marine sediment metagenome, whole genome shotgun sequencing project. | biome: marine sediment; feature: ocean; material: sediment; isolation source: Sewage treatment plant 2 marine sediment (STP2) ... | reverse complement strand
GAAAGATCCTGCGTATCGGTATCAAGCGCACTGATGTCCACACTCTGGTTGCCACCGGCATCGGTGACCGTCAAGTTCGTGCCATCAAAACTTACCGCCGTGTTGTATTCGTTCGTTGGGTCCGCATCGGCATCGTCAGGGTTGATCGTCACATTGCCACCATCGACTAAACTTATCGTTGTTCCTGCTCCGTCAATAGAAAGATCCTGGGTATCGGTATCCGTATAGCCCGAAAGGTCTATAGGGGTGGCAGATCCGTTGTTCGTTATGGTAAGGATGTCGCCCGTCAAGTCCAAATCCTGTATTTCGTTGGTTGGGTCAGGGTCTAAGTCCGGACTTGCACTTCCGCCAACTTGTTGCCAAGCCGCGCCATCCCAAACATATAACTGTCCAGCCACATTATCAACGTATGTAACTCCTGCATTACTTGGAGTTACCGCTGGAGCACCTGCACCGATTAAAGTAAGTTCGTTTGTTAAATCTTCATCTGGATCAGTTGAATTGACTGTATAATTCCCATTTCCGTCGTCGGTAACGGTTATTGCGCCTGTTCCAGCTATCACCGTCTCGACCAAGGATGATAGATCTACATCTTCAGAAGTTCCATTCTCAATTCCGATAGTAAGATCAGTACCGATAAGGACAGACCCACTTATATTTTGATCATCCGTGCTTCCAGTATTTAGTTCATCAATAGCTTCCTGAACATTGATAGCAGCTAAGCCCGAAGTTGAATTGTGGATTCGAACTCGCGTTCGTATCTATCGTCTGGGGATTGCCAGCCTCATCGGTATACGTATAGACACCATTCACTGGGGCCGTCAACGTAGACAGGGACGTATCACTGATCGTCGTAGTCGCACCCGCAGCATTCGTGAACTCATAACCGAGATCCACTAAGGATACCGTGCCGGCCAAACCGTTGATCTCATCGATCGCAGCCTGTACATCAGTGGCAGCAAGGCCAGATGTTGTATTGTCATAAATTACTTCATTGGCATTCTGATCATCAGAACCTACAAAAGTAATTGGTACACCATCCCCGTTGTCAAATGTATAGGTGCCATCTCCGTTATCTGTAAGATTGGATTTGTTAATCGTCTGTGGAGTACCATCCTCATTGGTATAAGTTACGGTTCCATCAAGATTGTCCACCAAGTTCGTTACCGTTTCCGTAATCCCTGCTAAATCGGCTATCGCCTCCTGCACCGTTGTCTCATCATTACCATCCCCATCAACATCGATAGGACCATTGAGGTTCACTTCGGTTGCATCCTGGTCATCAGTACCAACAAAAGTAATTGGCGCCCCGTCCCCGTTGTCAAAGGTATAAGTGCCATCAAGATTATCTGTTAAGTCTGATTTGTTTATCGTCTGGGGGGTACCATCTTCGTTCGTATACGTTATGGTGCCATCATTGTTGTCCACTAAATTGGTAATCGTCTCAGTAATTGCGGCCAAATCGGCTATCGCCTCCTGTACCGTTGTCTCATTATTACCATCGCCGTCTACATCCAATGGTCCGTTTAAATTAACTTCTGTAGCATCTTGGTCGTCAGTTCCAGCATTGCTCAAAGTAGATAAGTCAACAGTTACCGAATTACCATCTTCAATATCCAAAGAAAGCAAATTGGTTCCTGAGTCAAAACTAAAGTTTTGTAGTTGTTGATCATCGGTTGCTGTCAATTCCCAAGAATCACCATCCCAAAAATAAATGGTACCTGTATTGGTATTAACATAGACATCTCCTGTATCGGCCCCAGCAGGAGTTACCATTCCTGGGACAGTAACTGCAGTTCCGCTAAGAACCTCACAATTACATTGATCTTCTAGATTTACCGTAGTTTGCGAAAAGGCAAACCCAGTAAACAGGAGAAAAATTAGTATAAGAATCTTTTTATTCATGACAACGTCTTTACTTATATTGATTTTGTTTTTCAAAACTCTTTAGCCAGTTGGTTTCATTTAGGCCTGTAAATTCAAAATTTACATAACCATAATGCTCTGGAATAACTTAATTAAATATGATTTCGGATTAGATTTCCATGGAGGTTGAAATGGAGTGTTGAAATAGAAGTATTGTTTCCTATTTTGCTGTCCTGGTTTTTACTTGCTAAAAACACTGAAAAGTTGGTTAAGTTATTCATAATCTGGGTTTGTTTAATTTGATTCGATTTTCTATTTTCATCGAAACAGAATAATTACACTTTACAAAATTAACCGTATGACTACCATTGGAAAATATTTGTTGTGTAAGTGTCATTTAGTACTGTCTAGCCCTAAAATCTTGAGGTTTTCATCGATGAAATACATGGTTTTTTTGATTATTCATTGGTCGATCAGGTTCATTATAACAAGACATTCCAATGGTTTTTAAGTAGGATTTTTCTTTATATTTTCTTATTTTTCAAAATAATATTTCTTAGTTTTTGTTCACTCGATAAGTTATTCTTCTGTTCGTAATTACAGTGTTAACCTGAAGGGTCAAAATGGCCGTATTTGAGGTTTCAGAAATACAAACAAACATGGTATTTGAAACGATTACCCTATACTGATTTCCATTGTCAGGAGCAGTTGCGTTTGTAATGGTCAAAATACTAGTTGATGTGCCACTATGGATCCCTGAATCGGTCAGATCTACCCAAATAGAACCATTATATAACTGCCATTGGTAGGTATCAGCATTCGAGGCTATAACCTCTATTGTTGTATTACAACCAGGGCAAACAAATGTATCTGGGGGTTGTGTGGTAATACTAGTTGCCAAACCAACTTCCTGATGGTCATAGGTGCTATTCGTGTCTATATCTGCAGGTACCGGATAAGTAGCTGCGGTAACCCTTCCATAGCTATCTGTTGCTGGAGGGTTTCCTGTTCCATAAAAATCATTATCCCCTCCATCTGCATTTGCATCGTTATAGGCCTCGTTAGCGTCACTACAGCCATCATCATCACTATCCGTATCCAAAAAATCCGGTGGGTCGGTACCGTCAGTATTGTCAATTGCATAGTTAATAGTACCACTCTCTGCTACTGTTTCGACGACATCCACCAAACCATTAGCACCATAAGTGCCATTTACCACACCATTAGTATGTGGCCGATTATGGCCAGCCTCTACCGCATCATAAATGCCATCATTATCACTATCAAGATCTAAATGATTGGCTACACCATCAGAATCAATGTCAATTCCATAAGTCTCGGGACTCAGGTAATTGGTTACACATGCAAATTCAATGCTATGGGATCTTGCAGCCGAGGAAGCTCCGGCCGTCCTGGCCATTGCACCCACTCTTAAGGTAATTTCAGATTTTGAGTTGTAATTAACGGCCATATTTACTTCAGGGTCCGAATTGGTAGATCCTGAATGGTCAATAGTAGAACCGGTAGCCAATACCCATGTACTATTGGCTGACATGGTTAATTCAGTAGGATTGTCAATGGTATAGGTTGCGGGATTATCTGCCCAATTCTCTTCGGCATAATTGGTATTACCATCAATATCATTAAAATTGAGAAAAAGCTTATCAATTACAATTGGTGTTGAACCTCCAGAACTCACAAATTGGATATTGTATTCTATATACCCCCTGTCACCAGCATTTACAAAATTAAAGCCGGTTTGAGGCTTAAAGGATTCTGGGGAAGTGACATTACGGTCTATATTCACCACAGTTGCATTGAAAGTTTGTGCAATGGTAATCAAGGCATCCGTTCCTGTTGTCACATTTGCAATCCTGTATACCGCTCCCTGCAATAAGGCTGTACCTGACTCCAAAGCGGCTGCAGCACTAAAATCCAAGGTTGTTTCACCGCCACAGGCAGGTTGATTGTTATTGATTATTATACCTATTTCGTCCGTATCTGGAATACCATCATTATCATCATCTTGGTCGCAAATATCATTTATACCGTCCCCATCAGTATCTGGTCCTGCTGGGTCTGCACAGGGTTCGTAAATGGTAACTGTAGCAGTATCCTTTTTTCCTAAATTTGGACATAGTGCTATTTGTGCATCTGAAATGGTATAGTCAAAAGTGGTCCCGGGGAAAGGTGTTCCAGCACTATAGGTGTAGGTGACCAAGCCCAAATCTGCATCATCGATAACCACAGAACCGACTGCTGGCTGAACAACACTTTCTATAAAGAAATTCTCCCCATCCGGCTCGGAATCATTATCAAAGAGACTAATTTGTACCGAAACCGTGGTACCAAAAGGCACAACTTCCAGATCGTCATTGGCAATTGGTGCATTGTCATTTTGCAAGGTTTCAGCATCTGTAGTCGTTAGAATATAATGATTTGTACCCGGTATGGTACTTGGTTGGGCTATGCCAGTGGCAATTAATCTTGATGTTCCATTGACCGGATCATAAAAATTGGGGTAATGCACTTCGATCAAATAAGTTTGGTTTTCCCCTAAAGGCAGGCCAAAATGCACAGCTTCAGGCTGTTGGGTTCCATGACCAAAAACGCCATTTACTTGTCGCAAGCCGCTAACAATATTCCCATCGCAATCCTTTATTAATACATTGGTTCCTGTTGCCACCCTTCCAGAAAATCCGCCTGTAGAACCATCCGGTGCCCTGTCTTCTGTAACATCAACGATTAAATGATTGTTTCTATTTGCCGCTGGTAGGTTATTGATCCAGAGTTGATTTCCAGTACTGTGATTGATGTTCATATAAATATCCAAATCACCGTCATCGTCAATGTCAACCATGGTCGTACCTTCTCCATCTCGTGTATTGAAGGTCTGCAGATCTAACGTAAATGTCATAGCAGCTCCACTTCCAATCACCCCAGGTGCTGGGGTCGGACTGTTCAATTGGTTGATGAAAAGGTAACTTCTTGAAGTCCCTACAAATAAAATATCGATATCGCCATCATTATCAATATCTCCACCTGCCAAAGCGTCTATTCTATCGCCTGATGTACTGTTATTTGCATTAGGGGGTTGGGGTAGTAATGGAAACGTACCTGCGCCTAAGGGGGTCCAGATACCGGGGCCATCGTTCCTAAAGATTTGCGTAAATCCATTTTCGGTCCATACGGCATCCAAATCTCCGTCATTATCTAAATCCCAAAGACCATTACCTCCTTTGTTACTATTTGAGGCCTGAGCCAAATCGGCCCCACTCGTAAAAACCCCGCCTTGATTTAGAAAGAAATCGTTTTCATCGCGCTTTCTCATGAATATATCGACCCAGCCGTCATCATCCACATCAGCGGCCGTACCATAATCACCGTCCGTAGCAAATTGATTTAAACCAAAATTAACCACCCCGGGACCATTGCCCGTAGTGATATGGGTATATAAACCACTTGCCGGTGGGTTTACTACAGTATGGGTAACATGATTAATATAGTTGTTCCTTAACAATTCTATTCCATAATTATGGCTGTCGAAAAATATGTCTAAATCCCCATCACCCTCAAAATCGAAGAATCCGGCACCTTCCACATTCATCTGGTTAACTGTAACGGTAGCACTAGCGTTTTCCCCTACCGTAATCGGGGCCGTTCCTCCGATACCATCACCAAATGTATTACCTATGGCATTTTGAAGGAAAATTTGAATGGCCACGACGGAATTATTGTTTCCATGGGAGACGATCATGAAATCAGGTCGGCCATCATTGTTCAGATCGCCCCACGCCGCCTGTCGTTCCGCTGCATCACTTAACATTCCCGATGCCAAGGTGGTTTGCATGTTTGTGAATACCCCGCCGGAATTTTGCATAAGAAAACTTTTAGCCCCGCTATTTTCCAACACCAGGACATCTAAATCTCCGTCATTGTCAAAATCAGACCAGGCATGACCCCCATCCTTTCCACCACCAATATTCAAATTATAAGTATTTAGTATGTCTTCGGCGAATGTGGTTTGTGCCAATGCTTCGCCACTACTTAAAATGAGTAAGCTCAATACTAAGTAGCAGGTTAGATATGATAATCTTAATTGAGAATTGCTTCCCATGGTTATGTTTTATAACTATAACCACTAATAAGCAAATGGTTACCGTTTAATATCCTATAAAAATCGAGCCATTTGGTAAGCAAAAAAAAATAATGTTGTGTATTGCAAAGAATGTGACATTAAGCTCTGGAAACATGTTGTTTCATCGATAACCTTCGATGACCAAAGGGCTTGCAGAAATAACAAAGCGGTTGGGATATTAATTCTTATTAACCCGATAGGTAATCCTCCTGTTCGTAATTACAGTATCTACAAATGTCGTTAAAACAGCAGTATTTGAAATAATTGGGCCGCAAATATAATTCAGGTTTTCCAGTAAAACCCGGTACTGATCACCGTTATTCGCAGCGCCTGCATTGGTAATGGTCAATGTATTGGTTGTGGTGCCCGAATAAATTCCAGTATCCGCCAAATCTACCCAAACAGCTCCGGTAAAAACCTGCCATTGGTAGGTGGTGACATTGGTTGCAGTAACCGTAAAAGAAGTGTTGCACCCAAAACAAATTGAAGCATCTATAGGTTGAGTGGTAATCGCTGGTAGAAGAGCTTCTATGTAATCTTGAGTACTGTTACTGCCATTATCAGCCGGGATAGTGTAAGAGGCCGCCGAAACCCTACCGTTAGCATCCACGGGGGGAGGATTCCCTATTCCGAAGTATTCATTATCTCCTCCATCCGCATTGGCATTAGCATACGCCTCATTAGCATCACTACATCCATCATCATCACTATCGGTATCCAAATAATTTGGCGGTGGTGTGCCATCCGTATCGGTGATGGTATAATTAATAGTTCCACTTTCCGGTATTGTTTCGACAATATCCGCCAATCCATTGGCTCCATAACCACTAATTACCACGCCGTTGAGATGTGGTTGATTATGGCCCGCTTCCACAGCATCATAAATGCCATCATTATCCGCGTCCAAATCCAAATGATTCGCAATACCATCCGAATCCGTATCTATACCATAGGTAACAGGGTTGACATAGTTGGTAATACAGGCAAATTCAACGGCATGTTGCCTACCACCTGCAGAGGCTCCAGGCACCCTGGCCACAGCACCCACCCTAATGGACATTTCGGATTTGGAATTGTAGTTTACACTAAAATTTACTTGAGGATTTCCGTTACCTGCTCCCGGATAGTCATTGGGCCCTGCGGTTCCTATTACCCAGGAACCATCGGTAGTCATTGTCAGCTCAGTGGGATTTGAAGTTGTGTAGGTAGACGGGTTATCTGCCCAGTTTTGTTCCCCATAATTAGCCCCCCCATCAATATCATTAAAATTCATAAAAAACTTTGGGACGACCACTGGTGTAAATAGTCCTGAGTTAACAAATTGAATTTTGTATTCAATATAACCCTGATCTCCAACATTTGGGAAATTAAAAGCTGTTTGTGGCTTAAATGAGGCCGGATCTGCCGTATTATTGTCAATGTTCGCTACTGTTGCATTATTGGTAGTAACAATGGTAACTACAGCATCTGTACCCGTAGTTACATTTGCTATTCGATAAACAGCTCCTTGGGTTAGCGAGGTACCACTGAGCAGTACTGCTGCAGCGCTAAAGTCAAGTACAGTTTCCCCTCCGCAAGGAGGTTGGGAATTACTGGCTATTGTATTTAATTCATTGGTATCGGGAATCCCGTCATTATCGTTGTCCAAATCAGCTTGATCCGGGACGCCATCACCATCACTGTCTGTTGTTGCCAATACACCTTGTACCAAAACATTGTCTATGGTATAATTTTCATTGCCAGCAGTATTATGAAATTTTGCCCGTATCTCTAATGTTGCACCTAATAATCCAGGAATACTATATGTTGGATTTATTGGCTGAGCTGCCGATCCGGAGGCACTGACCACGGTTATCCAGGTTCCAGCTCCTCCATTTATTCTGTATTCTAATGTGAAATTATCCTGTGCGCCCCCACCATCTTCAAAATTGGCAACATTAAAAGCACCAACATCCAAACTAAAAGTAACATTGGTAAAGCCATTTATATTAATGGGATTTGTTACCCAAATTAAAGGGTTGGCCAATGTTGAACCCCCAACATTTCGGGTATTGCTTGCCAAGATAAGACCCCCTGTTACTGCAGCACCTACCTGGGAATTCCAATTTACTGGAGAAGTACCAGTTCCTGTACCCGTAATAGTACCATTAGGATAGGAATTAAAATTCTCTGCCCAGATAGTCGTTTGTGCATTTAAATCTTTCAGAAAAAGAAGACACAACACAAATACTATCTTGCATAAGAACTTATAAACCAATAAGAGGGTAGTTCTTCCCATAATTCGTCAATCTACTTTCTGGGGAAAAGGCATTCCTATCCAGATAGAATTCATCAACTTACAAAAATAACCTTCTGATTTTCAGTGTAAAATAAATGTTGTGAACTACAAAGAATGTGATATTAAGCTCTGAAAACGTGTTGTTTCGTCGATAACACCTTATAAATCAAGCGTATATTTGTAGGAAAAACATTAATTTTTATTGACCCTGTAGGTAATTCTGCGATTGGTAATTACAGTATTCACTCGAACGGTCAATGTCGCTATATTTGATTGGACTGTGCTACAAACATAGCTTGCACTAGTGAGAACCACTCGATATTGATTCCCATTTTCGGCAGTTGTGACGTTTGTGAGAGACAGTATGCGGGTAGTGGTATCACTATAGATCCCGGTATCCGTTAAATCTACCCAAATAGAGCCATTAAGGACTTGCCACTGATATGACATTACATTGGATGCGGTTATGGAAATTGTGGTACTACATCCTGGGCAGACTACTGTATCTACAGGTTGTGTGCTGATCAAAGGGGATGTGTCTTCCAAGAAATCACTTATACTATTACTATCTTCATCTCGAGGCGGCAAATAGGATGCAGCCACTACGGTACCATTAGCATTGATGGGTGGTGGCGCCCCAGTTCCATAATACCCATTAGTATCGCTATCGGCCGTTGCGTTGGCATAGGCTTCATTCGCATCTACACAACTATCATTGTCACTATCAGCATCTAAATAATCGGGAGCATCCGCAACATCGGTATTCAAAATCGTATAATTAAGCGTCCCGCTTTCAACCACAGTTTCAACTACATCGGGCAGACCATTGGTCCCATAAGTACCATTTACAACACCGTTGGTATATGTTTGGTAATGTCCTGCCTCAAAGGCATCGTAAATACCATCGTTGTCACTGTCAAGATCTAGATGATTGGCCACACCATCAGAATCGGTATCGATTCCGTAGGTCTCGGGACTTACATAATTGGTGAGACAGGCAAATTCAATATTATGCTGCCGACCTCCCGCAGATGCACCTGCCACTCTGGCCTCGGCACCCACACGTATGTTCATGTCGGATTTGGAGTTATAGTTTACCCCGAAATTAACTTCGGGATTCGTATTTCCGGCACCGGTAAATTCATTGATACCGGCCGTACCTATTACCCATGAGGCGTCAGTGGACATGCCCAGTTCCGTAGGATTGGAAATGATATAACTCGCAGGGTTGTCACTCCACGCTTGCTCCGCATAATTGGCATTGCCATCAATATCGTTGAAATTCATAAAAATCTTACCAATGACCACAGGGGTCGACCCCCCCGAATTGACAAATTGGATATTATATTCTATATAGCCACGGTCGCCAATATTGGCCAGATTGAATGCTGTTTGAGGTCTAAATGCGTTGGCATCGGATGTATTGTTATCCAAATTTGTGACGGTTGCATTATTCAAAAGCACAATGGTCACCAAGGCATCTATCCCAGCCGTGATATTCGGTATTCTATAAACTGCTCCCTGCGTCAAGGGAGTACCGGAAACCAACGTTGCCGCGGCACTAAAATCCAAAACGGTCTCTCCGGAACAATCATTTTGAGTTGTACTTATGATGGTACTTAACTCATCGCTATCGGGGATACCATCATTGTCATCGTCCAAATCCGTTACATCGGGAACACCATCATTATCATTATCTGATCTATCGTCTGTGGTATCCCTAAAATCGACATCCCCTCCAATACTAGCATCCGTATCCAAATCGGGCAAAACAAGCGGTGAATTTAAAGGGTCATCTATTGTTCCTCCAGGATCGGAATAGCTTGTCGTATCTGCATCGGTGGCATCATCCAAACCATCATTGTCAATATCGTTGCCACTTAAGGAGATTGAGGCTTCGACGGTATCATTGCCCCCCTCATTGTCAGAATCGGTATCCAAATAATCGGGGTTATCCGTGCCATCGGTATTAGTTGGCACAATGGGAGAACCGTTGGTATCATAGGCATCATCTACCCCATTATTGTCAGTATCATTTCCACTTGGTGGCGTGTAACCTACTGTTGTTTGTGCTTCAACATTATCGGGAATGCCATCCCCATCACTATCCAAATCCAGATAATTTTCTGGTCCGGTTCCGTCCGTATCAGCTATTGTATAATTGATAGTGCCACTCTCTGGCGTTGTTTCCACACTATTGGCTAAACCGTTAGTTCCATAGGGGCCATTGATCACTCCATTGGTATGTGATTGCCCGTGTACAGATTCGACGGCATCAAAGATTCCATCATTGTCCGAGTCTAAATCCAAGTGGTTCGGAACTCCGTCTAAATCAGTATCATATACATCGGGAATACCGTCACTATTAGCATCTGAATAATTGGTTGTTGAACCATCTCCAGTCCCATTATCAGTAGTATCCAATCCATTTAAAATGCCATCGCCGTCTTCATCACCATAAGGTTGATTTCCAGCGGCTTCGTTGAAATCGGGTATGCCATCATTGTCATTGTCCAAATCGTATTGATCGGGTACTGCATCTCCATCTATATCGGGCTCACAAGTACTTGTATAAATCGTCTTGCTAGCATCGATATAACTGATAAATTGATCGCCACCTGTTCCCCTTCTTAATCTCATATACAACCAATCAATTGGAGAAGTGAACATAAAATCAAGTATAACGTTGTTCCCGACCTGTGTCCAAGGACCTGTTGCACTAGAGGAAATCCAAATATCAAAAACATCACCGTCGGGACCATTTACCGTGGTATTATCACCACTATTTATCGACTGGCCCATTTCGAGAACGAGTTCGTCACTATTATTATTGAATCTTGCCAAAGTTGCATCATTATTTCCCAATGCATTAGTTGGATTGTTTACACTGCTACTTGATATAACAGACGTTGCATAAACGTGTGTGATACTTGGAGTATCATATGAAGTACTTCCTGGTGGACATACCGTAGCATCATAGATAATAATTTGGTAATCCTCAACTTCGCCATCCGCAGCTTCAGAATTTCCAGGTAACAATCCTGTTTCAGTAGAATACCTAAAACGAGCATAGCTAGTCCCCGGAGAAGCACTCAAAGGAATAAGGACGCTCAAGCTAATTGTGCCTCCAGAAGGTGCCACATCCGTGGCAATCTGCTCCCCAGAATCATCAAAATCCCCATCACGATTAAAGTCTATCCAAGCGTTCAAAACACCTGAACCATTGGTACTTATATCAATGGTTTCTGTTTGTCCCACAGTAAGTAATTGACCATCCAAATCCAATCCTCCATTTGTAACTCCGTCTTCATCATCACCAGTGTTGTCATCACTGACCCCTGTACTAAAATTAACAAAGGGGTCTTCACTATCAGGATATACCGACCCCATATAAATTGATAGGGGTGTTGTGGTCAAAATAGGTAATATATGGGCAGCGTACCCGTAAGATGAAGGTGCATCACCGGCATCATTTCTTGTACCTAAGTTACCCATGATAGATTCCACATCGCCCGTACTCCCCAACTGTGCCGCTGGAATCAAATCACCAGTGGAAGTATCCACTGTAAATATAGTTCGTCCCTGGCCCACAATATTTTCATCCTCAATATAATTTGTACCGTCACTAGCATATGTTATACCCTCACCATCAACTGCCAAAGAAGTAGTAAATGCATATGTGGTTATCCCAGTAGTAATGTCGATGGTATAGTAGTCGACATTGTTATCATTCTGAATATAAAACTCGGCCGTTCCTGGGTTCCAAGAAATACCGTCTGCCGTTGTTCTTGCTCCAGACATTGTAATAGGATAGCTGTTATAGGGCGACCATGCGGGAAAAGCTCCATTTGCATTGGGGTTTATGGCCATTATCCTATTTGCACCGCCACTTGTTCCATTTTGATAAACAATTACCAGAACTTCTTCCCCTGTTGAATTATTGATATAAAATTCGGCACCTTCCACATGCCCCGCAACAATATTCGTTTTAACTAGAGTAGCCACACCCGTTGAAGGATCAATGGAATACATATCGGATGTAGTTGTTGGTTCCCCTCCTTGAAATACATAGACTTGTCTATCAGTTGATCTATATCCTCCTCCTTCACCTGAGAATGTTATTGGACTACCTCCGAAGGTTGTATTGATAATGGTTGGAGATGGTAAAGGGGATGCCGTGGGATCTGGAGCCACTGAATATAGTTCAGATCTATTATCTGCCGTGAAATAAATAAATGGAAGCCCTCTGTTCGTGTTTGGTATTATTGTTGGCAATGTTGGCAACGGAACGGGGGTGAAATCAGCCATGATGGTCAAAACAGGTGCTTGTCCGGCGCTCCCATTGTAAGATTCCGCCGTTCGTTCACCGGATCCATTAATAACAAATGCCAATGAGTTTCCACTGGTCCAACCCCCTCTGTTGACAATTTCCTGTACAATACTTGTTAAGTCAGGAGTTTGTTGGTTGGCCCCTGATTGCCCAACGGAATTCCAAGCGGGAATACTGTTCCAAGCAATAGATGCCGTTGTCAATGTTCTATTGGAAATATCACTATTACTAGTTGTGAATACACCTGCATTATCGGTATCATGTCCTCGAATAGTTACAGAGGTGCCTCCAGAGTCCGTTTCATCTGTGGTGAATTGGATACTGGCACTTAAAATTGTGGTACCCTGAGGAATATTGATATTTTGGAAACGTATGCCTACCAATTGATTAGTGCCACCATCACTTATAAGTTCAAGATCAGAACTTGTTAGGCTCATATTCCCATTTGAAACCCGCTCCTCGGCATCATCATTGCCTTGCGAAACCTGGGTTGTAATAGTTGTCTGTGCTTTTACAAAAAAACAAGAACACAAAAAAAGGAAGATTGCTATCTTTTGCAGCAGTTTGCTGGGCATTTGATTTTAATTAGGTTTTGGCTTTGAAATGATTCAACAGAAATATATAGGTTGAAATATCATTGCAAAATTAATCGCTATAGGGAGCGAAGGAAATTTTTGTTGTGAAGCTCAAATAAACCAATACTTAACACCAAATAGTTGATGTTTACCCCTAATCTACTAATTAAGCAATGTATTGACTATACGAAAAATGGCTAGTTATTGACCCTGTACGTAATTCTACGATTGGTTATTACTGTTTGTACTTTTAAAATACTAAAAGGAGAAAACTCGGAAGTTGTATTGGCAATAGTCGCTGTTGCGGTAATATAATCCCCAATTGCTATTCCGGAAATTACAGGAATACTAAACTCAAACAGATTGGTATTATCGGTATTTCCATCGACATCGCTGTACGAAGAGGTGCCAGCTGCCAGGTCAGACCCACTTCCTTCAACAGCGGTTCCCAAGTAGATTTGGCCTTCTCCATAATCTGTTGACATTCCAAGTTCATTATCACCTTCGGTTGCCGTACCTTCGTTCACATCGGTCAAAAAGAATTCTATGGTTGCTCCAGGTCTAGCCCAACCTTTAACCACCAAATTGTTTGCCTGCCTGTAAGCAACGGTAATTATTGGGAAGTTTGAAAGGCCATTGGGCCCACTATCAGAATCCCCATTATCATTTAAAGTAACTCCATCCCCTGCATTATCACTTGGGTCTAAATCAATACCCAATGCATCTGCGGCCGTACCATTGGCATAAATGGAATTTTGGGTAATCCGATTCCCTGAAGTATTCCCCCCGGCAAGTACTATACCAGAGCCCCCATTAGAAGCAATAATATTATTGCTTACTGTGGAATTATTACCATCCAATAAGATTCCTGCATTTTCGATGTTGCCACTGCAGTTCCCACCATCCTGTCCAGAACCAGTTATGGTATTTTCAGTAATCACTATATTTCCAATAACACTATCTCCGTCTATCCCTAAGGAAGCTGCATTCTCTATTAAATTTTGTTGAATTGTTATCCCACTACCATTTTGAATGGTAATATTATCGTCACAAGAAGCATTCCCATTGGAAGTAACATGATTATTTTGAATAATAGTAGATGTTCCCCCATTGATCAGGATTCCCGCATTTGTATTGGTTGCAATATAATTTCCATCTATCAAAGCAGTTCCTCCGATAATTTCTATCCCATAATCTTTGTTACCTCCATTAATCCCTAGTGCAGTTACACCTATAAGCGCGTTCATAATTGTTATAGAGCCTCCTTCAACTCGGATTGCTGAATTATTGTTTCCGTGAACGGCTATATTTCTAATTTCAATATTATCGCCCTGTGTTTTAATCACATCGCCACTGCTCCGATTTACTTGAATTTCTGGAAGGTCATAATTTGGTAATATATTGGCAGAAATACCTACTGATGTTCCTCCAGAACCTACCGTTCCAGAATTGGTATCCCCAGAATAAGCGGTTTGCGTTCTTCCGTCAATTTTAGTGGTCGTGCCTGTTATTGCTGTTAAAGGATTACCGTTTGAAATCGTAATATCAAATATGCCACTTGCAAAATTAGTATCTGCGGTTCTACCCAAAGGGTCACCCGTAGACGGAATCATAAATACCGAAATATCATCACCTGCCGCCGGATCAAAAATGGCATTGGCTTCTATATCCAGGCCTGTTTCCCCTATTTCATTGGAATTCACGATAAACTGTTCCAAGGAGCCCTGACCATCTTCATTGGTATTTACAATGGTATTAAAATTGAAACCAAAATCCAGACCTGCTACTCCCTCATTAATAATTGTGGCCGAACTTATCGTTTGGGCTCCTGTTAAGACCCCGGTGCCTGTATCTGTTCCTGAAGGATCAGCGCCACCGACTTCATTGGGTCTTTCCACCAAAGTACTTGCAATATATTCTGTCTTAAAAGTTTGTACTGGCAAACAGTTGCCACAGCTACTACCACCAGGTCTTAAAGAAGTTACACTACTGCTTACTACCCGTATACTATAGGTACCGTTTATCATCCCAGCAAAGACATAAATTCCTGCTGCATCAGTTGTTTGAGTATCTATTAAGGTTCCTATACCATCATAGAGTTCTACGGTAGCACCCGACAGACCTACTCCTGAAGCAGTGGCATAATTTCTACCTGCACCCCCGCCGTAATTCATATCTTCAAAGACTCTTCCGGTGATTAAGTTTGATGGTACTTTAAGAACTACTGCATTCATTATTACAAAATCCTGCCCAACATTTACTTGGGTAGTTGCACTTGTTTCACCTGGTAAAATAAAAGCAGATACATCATAAGTGTCCAAATCAACCCCATAGGTTGTCGTATTATTTACAATAGGTAACGCGGTATTATCATAGTTGGTAGAGTTAAACGGGTTATTTACAGTAGTACCGTTATTATCGCCATCACCGCTTAACCTATTGGTACCAACTAAAGGTGTTGTAAATTGTAAGGATTCATTATTGGCCAAGGTCTGGTCACCTTCCCAGGATAGGGCCGTAGTTTTTGAGCCTGTTGATCCTATGGCATAAAATCCACTCAATGTAAATGTTGACGATGAATTACTATTTCCATCAAAGCCCTGATAAAGGTTTATTGTTGATGCTGGCAGACTCGTATCGGTATAGAATATCATTAGTGACCACCCACCTAATACTGTAGCAGAATTACAGTATGTGCTTGAAGTGTCTACTGTAAGTCCAGAGAAATCATAGACATTTGTTGAAGGATTACCTATACCCAAAACTAGACTTGTTACATCAGCATAATAGCCATGAAATGTACGCGTAGTAAGCGTTGTCATATATACAAGTTCTGCATTGATGGTTGCACCTTCAAAGGTCACCTGTGTATCCATCGCCGCTCCGGAATGTGCCCAATATAATATTGCTTTTTCAATGGTGCCACCCGCAGGAATTGTAGAGGAGAGCGTATTTGATGAACTGGTTCCTATGGCACAAGGATTACCAGTATTTGGTGATGTTCTCAATGTTCCCCCTGTAGAGGTATAATCCATATATCCATCTAGTTCTTCAAATAATGTCAAAGGTGTATTCCCCAGTACAACTTCATTGTCTACAATTGTTCCTGTTGCTGTATCGGAAATATCAACCGATGGATCTGAAACAGATGTGAATTGAATAGAAAAATTCTTATCACCATCGAATAGGGTATTATCAATAATAGGAACCGTTATTGATTCAGTATCGCCAACAGTGCCATTAAAACTGAGTGTACCAGTACTTGATGTGTAATGTGTGCCGGACAATGCTGTGCCATTTACAGTCTGATAATTAACTGTAAACGCTCCTGATGCATTTAGCCCTGTATGTGTAGCTGTAAATGTAGCTGTTCCCGCATTTTCATTGACTGAAACATCATCAATACTAATTAACGGGCTATAGATTGCTGAAATTTGAACATCATCTATGTAAACATATTCACCACCTTCCCAATCCCCATATTGCCATGTACTCACGTTTATTAATCTAATAGTAGTATTTGCTGATATGAAGGCTGATATATCTTGACTAAAAGAACCACTTTGTGAACCAGTGAATATACCAATAGTTGTAAAGCTAGTACCATCAGAAGAAATCTGAAGGTCTAATTGTTCGCTATTGACAGTCCCTGACCCGTCTAGCCCCGAAGTCCTCCAGTCCAAGGATAATACAGCACTGGCAGCACCAGTTAAATCTGCAGCTCTTTCTATTCTTCGATTGTTCCTTGAAATATCCTCAAATCGTAATTCATTACCAGTTATTCGGATTCTTCCATTATTAGGACTGTTATTATCATTGATCTCATTCCAATTTCCAGAAAAGTTCTGAGTACCATTATTATTTGAGTAAGAAACAGAACCAAAGTTGTCCAAGTAGGTTTCCTGAGCAGTTACAATCGATCCAATAAAAAGAAGAAATAGAAGTAAAAAACCCTTCTTCAATAATAACTTTTGCATTCTAGTGGTTAAATTTTTATAAAAATACCGTGATTCCAATTCCTTAGGCAACAAATGTTGTATAACAAGGAATTTAATAAGTGAACTGTATGAATCTTGGTGTTTCTAACAAGGGGAGCAATGTATTTCATGGACAAACCCAATAAATTTGGAGTATTTCATGGCATCTTTTAACAAAAAAAGCACCCTTTAAATTGGGTGCTCTCATTGTATATTTGTTTA
>RCNF010000695.1_pt1 | contig 17388 bp, 21 predicted proteins | sample 2041311 | NCBI WGS metagenome assembly RCNF01 (sample SAMN09708228, study PRJNA481090) | Marine sediment metagenome, whole genome shotgun sequencing project. | biome: marine sediment; feature: ocean; material: sediment; isolation source: Sewage treatment plant 2 marine sediment (STP2) ... | reverse complement strand
CGGGAACTTCGTCTCGCGCCAACGACCGCCGCTGCGGAACGATGGCCCGTTGCCGAATGGCGTGCACGGGGCCGGCGGCATAACCTGGGGAGGCGGCGATGCCCGGAAAGGAATCCATGGCCTATTCGTGTTCCTCAGGGGTGGCCAGCTCGACTTGAATCAACTGGACAAGGCGTTCAATCGCAGCGTCTTCGTCGGTTCCGACCGCTTCAATGGTGACATCGGTGCCGAATTCGGCCGCCAGACTGGCCAGGCCCATGATGCTTTTGGCATTAGCAACTCGCCCGTCATACCGGATGGTGACTTCGGACATGAAGGATTTGGTCAGTTTGACGATCCGGCCGGCGGCACGCAGATGGAAACCTACCGGATCGGATACGGTCGCGGTCACAGTCTTCAATGGTGGAATCCCTTGGAAATTTCAAAATCGATTGTCAGGCGCATAACTTAACTCCCCAGGGCTCAAATGGCAAAAGTCAGTAGCAGCCCCAGAATCAAGGCCGCCACGATCAGGAGCTCCCCTGGCAATCTCTTGCGCAGAACCACGGGCAACCCCATGCCCAGCCCTGTGCCGATCCACAACAGGCCCCGATCGGCCACCACCCCCGCCTCGGCGACCTGGGAAAGATAAAGTCCTCCCACCACACCAGTTAGCACCATTCCGGTATATTTAGTACGGGCGATCCAGGTGTGCCACCGGGGATCAAAAAGCAGATCGACGATGTCCATCCCCAGTTCAAATCCCTTGCGCACGGCCATCCAGCGCAGCACCAGTTGGCCGGCCGCAAAAATGCCGACCACCACCAGCACCAACGAGATGTGGCCCAACAAGCCGGCCAGACAGATCACCATGACCAAAGTCGGCCGCAATCCCAGCCAGAAAAGCTGATCCCCCAGCGAGGCCAGGGCCCGGCCCACCGAATCTCGGAAGGTGCCGATCATTCCTTTCGGCACCTCGAGACCCCTGGCGCGGTCGTCCTCCAGCCGCACCAATCCCCCCAGGAGAAAATTGGCCAGGTAGGGATTGGTATTGAAAAAACCGAAGTACTGGCGGCAGAAGATCCGGTCCCGGTTGACATCCCGCGGGCGCCGACGCAGCCAGGGCAAGACCGTCCACAAAAGACCCAGGTTCTGCATGCGCTGGTGGTTCCAGGAACCCTGCAGGCTCAACGACCGCAGCCATAGAGACCATTGCAGGCGCCGGGACAGCCGTTCGGATTGGGGAAGGGCGGACGGTTTCAACTCCATGGGCCCCCTCCGGTCAGATAATGATTCCGGGTCAGTTTCACGGCGTCTTTAGACCACATAACGCGCCACCAGAAAAGTCCCCACCATACCCATGGCAACCCATCGCCAGCTGGATTTCAAACCGTACCGATCGATCATGGTCCCGACCCCCAAACCCGGCAGCAACAGGGGCAGGGTCCCGAGCGCCGTCTGCAGTACCTGGGGAAGATGGCCAAAAAACGGAATCCACACCTTGAGCATGAACCACAAGAACAGGATTCCCGAGCCGAATCCCCGCACAAAACACGTCGCGAGGCAACGCAGATGAAGATGTTCGATACGAGCCAGCCGGCCGTCGCGCAGGCTGTGAAGACTCCGCAACATCCACAGACCGTTGGCCCGGCGCTCGGCCTGGACCAGAAGATGACCCACCAGGCTCAACAGCCCCGCTCCCAGTATGACCCAACCCAGGAGGTGCCAGGTACTGGTGGGATCCCCGGCAAAAACCGGAGGCAAAGGCCGGCCTGCCAGAAGAGTCCCGGCCACGGCCGCGATGGCGGCGCTGGTGGGATCGCCGGTGAAGGTCTGGCCCACGGGAAGATTTCCGGCCAGGACCAGCTGCAGAGGAAGGCCCACGGCCAACCCGGTCAGGGGATCACCGCAGAGAAACCCCGCCATGACCGCCGCGGGCAAGGGCTGTCCCAACCAGGTCTGGGCAAAGGCGGTATCGTCCAGGGCCAAAATGCCGGCCAGCAGCCCCAGAATCAGGAAGGAGGACCAGGAGGGATCATGGATCAGGGCCAAGGGAACCCAAAGGGGCATCAGAACACCTCCCCCATCTGACTGAGCTGATCCTGATCGACCAGGAATTCCCGGCCGCCGGGAACCTGCTGGGCCGAAAGGACCATGCCCATTTCCAGCAGGCGTGAAAAAGCTTTCAGATCCTGACGGTCCACGTAAACGAAGGGCAGCATTTCCTTTCTGCCGGCCCGGAAATGGAGGCCGCCCACGTTGACTTCGTTGATCGGGGCCCCGATTCTCACCAACTCGGCCATCTCCTCAGCAGAACCTGTCAGCAGCAGTACCCGTTCCTCTCCTATGGCGGGCTCGGCCAGAGTGGCCGCGGCCTTGGCCACCGGTAGGATGGACACTTTGATGTGAGGGGGAACGGTGCTGGAATAGACGCGGGTCTGCCAGGAATCGGCGGCGATGGCGTTGTTCGCCAGAAGAATCCGGTCGGGCTGCAGTCGTTCGCTCCACCCGACGGTAACCTGGCCATGAATGAGACGGTCATCGATGCGGGCCAGAACCACCGGCATCAGCGGCCTCCCACCAGGATGATGGCTTCACGGCCCTTCTGGACAATCTTGGCGACCAGCTCCTCGAAATCATCGGACTGCCGCCAGGTCACGAAACCCAGCAGCATTGCCAGATTGACCCCGCTGATGATGGCGGTGTCCGGGTCCCGCCCGCAGGCCAGCTGGGCACTGGTGGCACAGCTGCCGCCGTAGTCGTCCAGCAATATCAACTTCTTGTCGGGCTTCCCGGCGTCAGGTAGGTCACCCTCGGGAATTTCCTTGAGCCAGTCCTGAATCAAGGCGGTGATGTCGCTGGCCGCCTTACCCGCGTTGGACAGGGCGGTCAGACCGGGCACCGGGCCGAGAATCATCTCGGTGACGCGGACGAGTTCCCGGCCGATGTCGCCATGGGTTATCACCAGGGCCTTGATCATCGGGACACAGCTTCTTTGCAGTTCATTCCTTATCCTGATCCAGGTATTCGCGCAGCCGCTGGCTCGAGCGCATGTTTTCCAAAATGCGGTCGTTCAGAACCTGGGCGGCGTCGTAGCCGTAGACTTTCAGCATGAAGTTCAGGGCGATGACTTCGCTGATCACCGTGATGTTCTTGCCCGGGTACAAGGGCACCGCGACCTGGGGAATGTTCACCCCGAGAACTTCGGTGAAGCGGTTTTCCATGCCCACCCTTTCGTAGTCGATGGAATTGTCCCACTCCTGCAGCTGAACTTCCACCTCGATCCGCTTGCGCATGCGGATGGCCCTGATTCCGAAAATGGCCTGAACGTCGATGACCCCGATCCCGCGGATTTCCAGGTGGTGGCGCAACACTTCCCGGTACCGGCCGATAAGAATATCCTCCGGTGTCCGGATGATCTCCACGATATCGTCCGCCACCAGCCGGTGGCCGCGTTCGATGAGATCCAGTGCACATTCACTCTTGCCGATCCCGCTGCGGCCGGTAAACATCAGACCCACGCCGTAAACATCGACCAGGGTACCGTGGATCTCGGTCTTGGGCGAAAAAACTTTTTCCAGGTGATGACCAAGTTCGGACATGAATTCAACTGCGGTCAGCGGGGTCCGGACCAGGGGGAATTTTTTCTCCCGGATCAGATCCATCACCGGCGGCGGCACCGTCTTGTCCATGGCGATGAAGATCATCGGAGGTTCCAGGCTCAGGACCCTTTCCACGGCTTCCCGTTGGGCCTTGGCATCAAGGGTGGCCAGAAAGGCGGTTTCCGATTCCCCGAACACCTGGATCCGACGAGACAGGAAATTTTCGTCAAACCCCATCAAAGCCATCCCCGGACGATGCACGTCCGGAGCATGAATGGGGACCGGTTCGGCGGGAAAATCGGAGATGACGTCAAGCAGGAGCGGTTCCTTGAGCTCCTTGTAGAGCTGCTGGATCGTGACCATGTTCATTTTTTCCCCTGATTCCGGGCGGCCAGGCCGCTCAGTCGTTTTCGGGCTCCATGTGTCCCAGTTCCCCGTTGTCCCTACGGTAGATCACGCCCAGTTTGTCGTTGTCGATGTTGCGAAAAAGCAGAAAAGGCAGTTCGCCGGCCGCAAACTTATCCCGCGCGACGGCCACATCCAGGTCCTGCAGGACAAAACCTTCCGGCTCGTTGCTTTCCGCTTCGGCAAGGGCGGAACCGGCCACCATGGCCCGGCCCAATCCACCCTCCTCACCCTTCTGTTTGCCGCTGATCTTGCCCTTGAACTTGGCCAGTTGTTTGCGGAGATTCTCCACCATCTCGTTGACCGCGAACTCCGGCTCCATCCCCTCGCCCTTGGCCCGGAAATCATTGCTTTTCAGGGACAGAACGGAATCAGCCTGAAAGCGCCCGGCTTCGTGGATAATCGTCATCTTCATGGACTGGACCGGGCGGGGGCTGAATTTGGCCAGCTTTTCCACGGCCGACTCGATCAATTCCCGCTGGTCGTCTCCCATGGTGAAATGCCTGGCATTGATTTCCAACTGCATGGCGTCCTCCTTCATATCGGTTCTGGCTTCGGTTGGGGATCGATCAGAATTGTTTGCGCATCCTGGCGCTGAGAATTCCCATCTGCTCCCGGTATTTGGCTACGGTCCTGCGAGCGATCTTCAATCCCTTTTCGTGCAACATGTCCACGATCTTTTTATCGGACAGAGGCTTGGCCGTGTTTTCGTTCTCGATGATATCCTGGATCATGATCTTTACGGCCTTGGCCGCGACCTCGGTCCCGTCGTGGGAATCCAGGCCGGCGCTGAAAAAATACTTCAGCGGAAATACTCCGCGGGGTGTCTGCACGTATTTCTGGCGGGTGACCCGGGACACCGTGGACTCGTGCATGCCGATGGTCGATGCCACTTGCTGCAATGTCAGGGGCCGCAGAGCGATGGCGCCCTTTTCGAAAAAATCCTTCTGTTCGGACACGATGGCTTCCATGACACGGATCATGGTGCGACGGCGCTGCTCGATGGTCTTGATGACCCACTCGGCGTGACGCTTCTTTTCGTCGATGAACTTGACGGCGTCCTCATTACCCTTGGTCGATCCTTCATAGGCCTGGCTGACCCGCAGCCGGGGCAGGTTGGAATCATTGAGGTAGACCGCGTATTCATCGGCTTCCTCGTCCACCTTGACCACTTCCAGGTCCGGCACGATGGACCGGGCGCCTTCGGTGTTCACCGAAAGACCGGGTCGGGGATCCAGGTCACCGATGCGCTGGGCGATGGTCTGGACTTCCTTGGGGGTGATCTTCATTTCCCGTGCGATATCGCTGAACTTGCGGTTCTTGAGCGAATCGAAATGGTTGCTGATGATGTGGGCCTCGTCCGATTCCGCCCGCCCGCGGGCAGCCAGTTGCAGCAGGAGGCACTCCTGCAGGGTGCGCGCCGCCACCCCAGCCGGGTCGAAACCCTGGACGACTTTCAGGACCTCTTCCACCTGCTCCTCGGAAACTTCGTAGTAGGCGGCGATTTCGGAAAGAGGACAATCCAGAAGGCCGTCTTCGTTCAGGCAGCCGATGATGTACTCGCCGATCATCCGCTCCAGCCCCTCGGGCACCGCCATCTGCAACTGCTCGCCCAGATCCTCCTGGCCCGAAGGTATGTATTTCTGGGGCCGTTCAAGTTCGTCTTCCTCGTCATAACCACGCTCGTTGGATAGGCTGCGGAATCCTTCGTCCCAGCTGTCCCCCCAATCGCGGTCCTCGTCCTGAGGATTTTGTTCCGTTTCCCGGAGCTTTTCGTCCGCGGATGAGATTTCGTTTTCCCGCTTTATTTCCTCCTCGAGTTCCTCTTCGGGCTCGATTTCCTCCAGCAGGGGATTGCCCTGGAGTTCTTGTCTGAGGATCTGCGCCAGCTCCAGGGTCGGGACCTGAAGAAGCTTCAGAGCCTGCTGCAGGCGCTGGGTCATGACCAGCTGCTGGCGCAGCTGCATGGACTGTCTTAAACCAATGTTGGGACCCATGATGTACGTGCCTTCCTTTGACCTCGTTATTGCCGGAGTTCCTTCTCCGGCAGCTGAAAACGGCTACAGCCGGAATTTTTCACCCAGATAGATTTCCCGCGCCTTGTCCGAGGAGACGATCTGTTCACTGGTGCCTGACATCTCGATCTTGCCCTCGAACAGAATGTAGGCCCGGTCGGTGATATTCAGAGTCTCGCGGACATTGTGGTCCGTGATGAGAACCCCCAAACCCTCCTCGCGCAATTGTGTCACCACCGCCTGCAGATCCGCCACGGCGATGGGGTCGATTCCCGCGAAGGGTTCATCCAGGAGCATGAATTTCGGTTCGGTCACCAGAGCACGGGCGATCTCCACCCGGCGCCTCTCCCCACCCGACAATTCGTACCCCTTGTTCTTGCGAATATGGCTGACACCCAAGGTGTCCAACAGTTCGTCACGGCGGCGATGCCGATCAGAACGGCTCATTTTCAGGCTCTGCAGGACAGCCATGACGTTGTCCTCGACCGACAGCTGCCGGAAAATCGAAGACTCCTGAGGCAGGTAACCGATACCCAGGCGGGCCCGCTTGTACATGGGAAGACGGGATATGTCACGGTCGTTGAAATAGACCCGGCCGCCATCCGGGGTGATGAACCCCACGATCATGTAAAACGAGGTGGTCTTGCCGGCGCCGTTGGGCCCGAGCAAGCCGACCACTTCACCCTGCCGGAGTTCGAGATCCACCTGGTCGACCACGGTCCGACGCCGGTAGACTTTCACCAAACCCTGAGCCCTGAGGATGGCCTCGCCTGTATTATCCGTCACCGGGATCCACTTTCCCCGTTGGCCCCATCTTCAACTTCGGCCTCCACTTCCTGCTTTATCTCAATGTACTCCAGATCCGGTGTCGCCTCCAGTCCGATTCCCGTCAGGACATCGCCGTCCTGGGTGAACCGGTTGAAGACATCGTTGTGAATCAACTGGGTTTCGTTGTCGAAAAACAGCTCTTCGGTTTCAAGGACGCGGCCATCATCGGTCACCACCACCACATTGCCCCAGGCGTGGATATTCTTGGAAGTGAGATTGGCCTTGCCGCTGTCGGCCGTCAGAACCGAGAAATGGGCGCCTTCCTTGAAAAAATCCATGTTCAAGGTGAACAGGTTGACATCCCTCTCACCAGAGTATTTCAGCATCATTTCACTTTGTAGGATCCACTGCCGAACTCCCGCCTCGGATTCGATCAGACGGTAGTCGAAAAACTGTTGTTCGGGGACCCGCCCCTCCTTGGCGCGGGAGGAGGCTGTCTGAGCGGGTTCGCCCGAATCGCCGCAACCGGCCAGATGCGTCATGACCGCACCCAGGACAAGAACCCGGACCGGCCACCGAGCCCAAGAGCATTTCCTAGAAGGGTATTTCCTATCCATGATCTTCATGGTTTCCAAAAAACTCCCTGACGGATAAACCGGCCACCACCCCAAAGCGGGACGGTTGGCAATCAAGACTCCCAACGGTGGTGGAACCACACCCATTCGGTTGGGTTCCGTCGGATAAAATGTTCCAGCTCCCCGTTACAACGAATCAGGAAGTCCTTTACCGTATCGTCGGAACAAGTTGTTTCCTTGAAGGCCAAGGCCGGCCGGTGAACCACCCGATGGACATGCGTAAGTCGATCCCGAGCGATAGCCACCGGCAGCACGGGAATCCGGTAACGCAGGGCCAGCCGCGCCAGACCCGCGGGGGTGGGCGCGGGTTCCCCGAAAAAAGGGACCGCGACGTTCTGCACCCGCGTATTCTGATCCTGCAACACGGCCACGACTCCTCCGGCCTTGAGGTAACGAAGCAAAGGCCCGGCCCCTTCATGTCGCGGAAGAACGGTCATACCCAAAGCACGTCGCCGGTCCTGCAGGAGCTTGTCCACCGGCGGATTCCGCACCGTACCGGTCACCACCCCCAGCCCCGCCATCCCGCGGGCGGTGAGTTCCCTGGCCAGCCACCCTCCCAGCAGTTCCCAGCAACCGAGATGACCGGTCAGAAGGAAAACCCCTCGACCCTGAGCGGCCAGGTCGGCAATGACATCGGCCACGCGGGCAGGCCCGGGCTCTTCGTCCACGGCATCTGTTCGGTCCAGCAGGCGTCTGGCCGCCAGAGTATCGAAAAGGTTCCAGCCAAGGGCTTCGGCCGACTCCCTCAGGAGACAGCCGCGCTGCCGGCCGTCAATTTCAGGAAAGGCTCGTGCGAGGTTGGCTTGGGCCAGGCCACGCTCAGCCGGCCGAAATCGCAGGGCCAACCTGGCCAAACCTGCGCACAATCGCCGCCCCAGGTTCACCGGAAGCCAGTCAGCCACCTGAACCAAAAACACTACCAGCAACCAGTAGATGCGCCGCCGGGCTCTTCTATAAAGCGCCGTATCACCCTGGGGCAAAAGGACAGGACCTCCCGGGTCGTTTCATCAGCACGCTCGCGCCGCCTTCTGGCCCCACTTTGGCCCGCCGGGAAGGCCCCAGTCAAGCACAAGTTGTGCCACACTCGCAACTAATATCATAACAACGGATTGTATGAATTGAAAAGGAAAAAGTTTGATAAATTGTCAGATGGGCCAATCCCCAAATGCCCTCAAAGTAGCCCAGCTCTCAGAACATCATGGACATGCAGCAATCCCACCGGCCGATTGTCCGGGTCCGTGGCCAGCAGCAGGGTCACCGGGCCCCGTTTTCGCTGTTCCATGATTCGCAAGGCGCTGATGGCCAGCGTATCGGGACGGATGGTCGTCGGTCTGGCGTTCATGGAGTGAGTGATGGGCAGATCCAGGGCGTCTTCACGCTCCAGCAGAACCCGTTTGACGTCGCCGTCCACGCACAGGCCCACCAGCTTGCCCTCGTCGTCGACGACACAGGTTCCGCCCAGGCGCTTGTCCACGATTTCCGGCAGGGACTCCCTGAGAGTCAGCCGATGCGAAACGACAGGCAGTTCATCGCCGGTGTGCATGAGTTCGGAAACCTTCATCAGCAGGCTGCGACCCAGAACGCCGCTGGGATGGAACATGGCGAAATCCTCGGCCCGAAAACCGCCCAGTTCGATCAGGGCCACCACCAGGGCGTCCCCCATGGCCATGGCGGCCACGGCGCTGGTGGTCGGCGTCAGATTCAGAGGGCAGGCTTCCCGTTCAATGGGCGTGTGCAACAGGATATCGCTGGCGAGCGCGATATCCGAATCCCGGTTGCCGGTAATCGCGATCGTCGTCATGCCAAACTTTTCACAGCGAGCCAGAAGGGTCACCACTTCGATATTATTGCCGCTGCGGGAAATGGCGATGAGGATATCTGCGCCCCGCACGATACCCAGGTCGCCGTGGGTCGCTTCGACCGGGTGGATGAAATGGCTGGGCGTACCGGTGCTCGTCAGGCTGGCCGCCAACTTGCGGGCCACAATGCCTGATTTTCCCAGGCCCGTCACCAGAACCCGGCCCTGGCAATCATAAAGGCGGCGGACAGCGCGGGCGAAATCGGCGTCCAGAACACCGGCGATGGCTTCGAGGGCCGCGGCCTCCTGGAGGAAGGCACCGCGGCCGAGAGCCACCAGGGCCTCGTCCTTCATGGTCGCCGGATCAGGGTTGTGACGCGTTTCTTCCATCATTGCCAGGTCTCCTCATCGGCGTTGGAGGAAAGTTCCGCCCGCGTGGGTTGGTTTTCCTTCTCGCCCATTTTGATCAGGGCCTGACCGAACAACCCAGCGCTTTTCAGGACCAGGTCCACAATTTCCCGGACAGCGCCATGGCCGCCCTCGCTGGCGGTCACATAACAACTGGATTCCTTGACTTCTATCGGGGCCGACGGCACCGCAACCGGACTGCCAACCTCGTACATGGCCGGCAGGTCGATCAGGTCGTCCCCCATGTAAAGGGTGTCTTCGGCCTTGCAGCCGGTTTCGGCAAGGATTTCCCGCAAGGCGGCCACCTTGTCGAATCGGCCCAACTTGATCGAATCAAAACGGAGTTCCCGGCAGCGCCGGCCGACGATCCCGCTGTTACGGCCGGTCAGCACCGCCCGCTTGATTCCCGCCAGGCGCCCCATCACCAGACCGAATCCGTCGTGGCTGTGGAATTCCTTGAGCGCCTCCCCCTCAGTGCTATAGATCAGGTTACCGGGTGTCAGTACGCCATCCGCATCAAAAACCATCAGCCTGACCCGGGCCAGGCGGTCGGCCACCTCATCCCCCAAAATGATGACCGCTTCCTGTCGGTAGTCGTCATCCGTTCGCGGTGGCCAGGGTTTGGAATCACTGTGGGCGTCTCTCACGCTTCGGCCTCCAGATACAGGTTGCGGAACTTGATCAGGTCCTTCACGAGGGGTTCGAAAGCCTCCAGGGGAAGCTGACTGCCGGCGTCACTCTTGGCACGAGCGGGTTCGGGATGCACTTCCAGGAATACAAGATCGCTTCCGGCGGCCATGCCGCAACGCGCCAGCAGAGGAATGAGTTCCGGTTTGCCGCCGGTGGTGGTTCCGGTGCTGCCGGGCGACTGGACGGAATGCGTGGCGTCAAACACTACCGGATGCCCCAGCCCTCGCATGATCTGAATGGAGCGGAAATCCACCGTCAGATCGCGGTAGCCAAAAAAGGAACCGCGTTCGGTGAACAGGATCCTCTCGCCGCCGGCGTGGCGGATTTTCCCCGCCGCATGGACCATGTCGGCCGCTGCCAGGAATTGCCCTTTTTTGACGTTGATCACGCGGCCGGTGCGGCCGGCGGCCTCGAGCAGCGAAGTCTGGCGGCAGAGAAAAGCGGGGATCTGGAGAACCTCGGCCACTTCGGCCACGGCGTCCGCCTCGGTCGGATGATGGATATCCGTCAGAACCGGCACGCCAACGGCGTCCTTGATCCGGTCCAACAGCTGCAACCCGTCATCGATGCCCGGTCCCCGGTAGGAATCGGAGCTGGTCCGGTTGTCCTTGCGGTAGCTGGCCTTGAAACAATAACCAACCCCCAGCCGGGCGCAGGTACGGGCCAGGGCGTCGGCTATGGTGAGCATCTCATCGGGATCCTCGAGGACGCATGGTCCGGCGATGACAAACAAGGGTAGGCGGTCCCCCACCTGATATTCTCCCAAAGTCACGGGTGTCGCGACGGCCATGTTAGCATCCTTCCCGTCTGGGCGCCTTGCAATGGAGTGGCCAGCCGTTCAGATGGCGGCCTTGTCCTCGGATTTTTTCAGACCTGCATTCTGGTGCTGGACAGCCGCGGCCACGAATTGCCGGAACAGGGGATGGGGCCGACCGGGCCGGGACTTCAATTCGGGATGGAACTGCACTGCGATGAAGAAGGGGTGATTCGGCAATTCCATGATCTCCACCAGTTCCCCGTCCGGGGACACACCCGAAAACACGACACCCGCCTCCTCGAACTGGGACCGGTACTTGTTGTTCACCTCGTAGCGGTGCCGATGCCTCTCGCTGATTTTCAGTTCATCGTAACAGGCGGCCGCCAGGCTGTCGGGCACCAGATGGCATGGGTAGGCACCCAGCCGCATGGTTCCGCCCAGGTTGGCGATGCCCCGCTGCTCCTCCATGAGATGGATCACCGCATGGGGAGTTTCGGGGGTGAACTCGGCCGAGCCGGCCTTTTCCAGCCCCACCAGGTCGCGGCCGATCTCGATCATGGCGCACTGCAAGCCCAGGCAGATTCCGAAAAAGGGCAGGTTGTTCTCCCGGGCGAAACGGATGGCGTTCACCTTGCCCGGAATGCCCCTGTCGCCAAAACCGCCGGGCACCAGGATACCATGGACATCGGCGAAGATCTCGGTCAACCGGTGGTCCCCCACGTCATCGCCTTCGAGGGTTTCCGAATCGATCCACACCTGCTCCACTCCCACGTGATGGGGAATACCGGCGTGGATGAAGGACTCGATGATACTCTTGTAGGCATCCCTCAATTCGGTGTACTTGCCGACGATCGCGATGCGTACCTTTTCACCCGGGTTCAGGACGGCGTGGACCATGCGTTCCCACTCGGTCAGGTCGGGCTGGTCGGTTTCCAAGCCCAGACGGTCGCAGAAAAGCTGGTCGAAATCCTGCGCGTGCAGGTTCAGGGGAACCTGGTAGATGCTCTTCACATCGCACGCGTCGAATACATGACTCACCTCGAGATTGCAGAACAGACCGATCTTGCGCCGAGCCTCGTCCCCGATGGGGTTATCGGCGCGGCACACCAGGAAATCGGGCTGGATACCGATGCTGCGCAGCTCCCGCACCGAGTGCTGGGTCGGTTTGGTCTTGATCTCCCCGGCGGCGGCGATATAAGGCACGAGGGTCAGGTGCATGGATGCGGTGTCTTCCCGAAGCTGCTCCAGGCGAAACTGGCGGATGGCTTCAAGGAAGGGCAGGCTCTCGATATCACCCACGGTGCCGCCGATCTCGGTGATGATGACATCGACGTCGGGATTTTCCTTGGCCGGAAGCATGATGCGGCGCTTGATCTCGTCGGTCACGTGGGGAATGACCTGGACCGTACGCCCGAGGTATTCACCCTTCCTCTCCTTGGCCAGGATGGTTTCGTACACGCGTCCGCTGGTAAGGTTGTTGATCTGGGAAAGATTGTTGTCGGTGAACCGTTCGTAGTGGCCAAGATCAAGATCGCATTCGGCGCCATCCTCCAGGACAAAAACCTCGCCGTGCTGGAAGGGGCTCATGGTGCCGGGATCCACGTTCAGGTAGGGATCGAACTTCTGCAGGATGACTTTCAGTCCACGCGCCTTGAGCAGGTTGCCCAAGGAAGCGCAAGCGATTCCCTTACCCAGAGCCGATACCACTCCGCCGGTCACGAATACAAACTTGGCCATTCCAGTCACTCCCGGGTTTACGACCGTTCTTGTTGACGCCACATTTCACGGACAAGGTCCAGGTCCGCCGGTGTATCCACACCGATTGGCGCCGCCGTGATTTCCAGAACCTTGATGCGCATTCCATTTTCAAGGGCCCGCAGTTGCTCCAGCTGTTCGGAAATTTCCAGAGGAGTTCGTTCCAGGGCCAGGAACCTCTCCAGGGCACCGCGGCGAAAAGCGTAGATGCCCACATGCCTCAGGGCCCGGGTATGGGCCGCAACCTCGCTCCCCGGGAAAGTACCGGGTATCGGCGCCCGAGAAAAGTACAAAGCCTGTCCGGTGGTATCCCGGATCACTTTCACGAAATTGGGATCGCGCCAGGAGGCCTCATCGGCAAAAGGATGGGCGCAGGTGGCCAGATCGAGCTGCGGATCGGCCAGCATGGCCTTGATGAGCATGTCCACATCTGCGGGATCCAGCAGCGGTTCGTCCCCCTGAAGGTTGAGGATGATCTCCGCCTCATGACGGGCGGCCACCTCTCCGATCCGGTCGGTTCCGGTGGCATGGTCGGCAGTCATTTCACAGGCATGTCCGGCAGCCAGGACAGCCTCATGGATTCGGGAATCGTCCGTGGCCACGACCACGGAGTCGGCCAGGCCAATTCCCGCGGCCATGTCGGCCACCCGCACGATCAGGGGGCGGCCCTGAATATCGGCCAGGGCCTTGCCCGGAAATCGGCTGGAACCGTATCGTGCCGGGATGACCACCAGCACCCGGGGCACCGCTGTTTCTTTCCGGTTTTGCGATTCCATGGCCACGATCGTTCCTCCCTGAAACATTCCCGAAACAAGAGAAGCCCGCCCCCAAGGGGGCGGGCTTGATCTCATCGGTCAGCCATTGGGCTAGAAAGGCTGGATGTTGACCCGCTTCTTGGATCCTCGGAAATCTTCGAACTGCACGGTGCCGTCGATCAGGGCGAACAAGGTATCGTCCTTGCCCTTGCCGACGTTGCTGCCCGGATGAATCCGCGTGCCGCGCTGCCGCACGATGATGGTGCCGGCACTGACGGCCTGTCCACCGAATCTTTTCACTCCCAGATACTGCGGGTTGCTGTCGCGCCCGTTCCGGGTTGATCCGCCTGCTTTTTTATGAGCCATGAGCCTGCTCCTTAATAATCCTTGGTGCCTGGACTGATTACCCGGTGATACCGGTGATCTTGATTTCGGTGAACGGCTGACGATGGCCATTCTTACGCCGGTAGTTCTTGCGGCGCTTCTTCTTGAAGACCACGATCTTGCGGCTGCGGCCGTGGCCGATGATTTCGGCAGCCACGGAGGCGCCTTCCACGGTCGGGGTACCAACCTTGACGTCATCGCCATCGGCGAACATCAGGACCTCGTCGAAGGTCACGCTGTCGCCAACCTCGTTTTCGAGCAGGGGCACCTGAACCTTGGCTTCGGGCTGCACCCGGTACTGCTGGTTCTTTATTTTCACTACGGCGTACATCGCGTTATCTCTCCGCGGGTCCGGGGACCCAGTCTGGAAATCTCACCCGAATATCCGGATATCCGGGGGTTACACAAAAATGCCCGTCGGGGAGACTGAGCCCCAGCCTCCCTGTGGCGAACTGCAAGCGCAAATAATAAGCGCTCATACCCGGATTCGTCAAGGAATCGGGTGATTTTTCCCAAAAAGGGTAAATCTGCCTCGAGGCGCTCCCAGGTTGACATCCGGCCGGAACTTCGTAAAGTTGGCAAACGTATGCGAGGCCCTGATAGGGGCATTTCATCCACTTTAAACAGGAGAATCCCCTGATATGAGCGAAAACAAGGAATTCAAGGTCATCATCGTGGGTTCCGGCCCCGCCGGTTACACGGCCGGTTTGTATCTGGGTCGCGCCAACATCTCCAACCTGCTATTCGAGGGTGAACAGCCCGGCGGACAGCTGACCATCACCACCGAGGTCGAAAACTACCCCGCCTTCCCCGAGGGGATCCAGGGCCCCGAACTGATGGAGAAATTCAAAGCCCAGGCCGAAAGATTCGGCACGGTGATCAAGAGTGAAACCGTCACCTCCATCGACATGGGTTCGCACCCGTTCAAGGTGACCACAAACGCCGGTGAGTATACAGTGCCCGCGGTGATCGTCGCCTCTGGTAGCAGCGCCCGCTGGCTCGGTCTGCCTGGCGAGGAAGCCTTTTTCGGCAAGGGCCTGAGTGCCTGCGCCACCTGTGACGGGTTCTTCTTCAACGGCCAGGAGATCGCCGTGGTCGGCGGCGGGGACACCGCTTTGGAGGAAGCCACGTTTTTGACCAACTTCGCCACCAAGGTAACGCTCATTCATCGCCGCGATGAATTGCGGGGCTCGAAGATCATGCAGGAGCGTGCGCTGAATCACCCCAAGATCGAGATGGCCTGGAACAGCGTCATCGACAGCTACATTCCCGACGAAAACGGCGGCCTGGTCGGGCTAAAACTGAAGGACACGAAGGATGGATCGTTGCGTGAACTGCCTGTGACCGGCTGCTTCATAGCCATCGGCCATACGCCCAACACGGCCTTCCTGGATGGCCAGCTTGACATGGACGAGAACAAGTACCTGATCACCAAACCCGATCGGACGGCCACCAACGTCGAAGGCGTTTTTGCCTGTGGCGACGTGCAGGACCATTACTACCGCCAGGCTATCACCTCGGCGGGGACCGGGTGCGCGGCGGCTATTGAGGCCGAGAGGTGGCTTGGGGCGAAAGGGCTGTAGGTCCGTCGCCTGGGAAGATGCCTGAACATACAGACCCGCTTTCGGCTTAGGTTTCACATGCGCCGAAAGCGGGTCTGTGTGTTCAGACACCTTTTCAGGCGATGGAGCTACAAACCTCTCCCAACCCCTCCCAACCTTCATAACATATCAGTGGTGCGCGGGGGGTTCTGAATTCATATATTCAAACAGGTCGGATTGACATTGGGAGGGAAGAGATGAACAAGGCTGCTTGCTGTTTGGGATCCTCTGTATCGTGGTGGCCGGAGTTGTGTTTGTAATTGCCGATGGTCCTCGCAGATGGTACAGCGGAATCTTCTTCGCGATTCTCGGGATTGTCATGGTGGGGAACCGATGGCCAAGTCCAGGAATTCTAACGACCTGCAATCACTTCCCAGCATTGGGCCGAGTCTGGCTCAGGATCTCAGGGATCTGGGATTTCGTTGCCCGGAGGATCTTCACGGGCAGGATCCAGAGAAGATGTTCACCGACCTCAAGGAAATGCGGGGCGGATACATGGACCGGTGCGTTCTCTATTCCTTTCGTTGCGCTGTTTATGCGGTGACTTCCGGTGACAAGGACCCCGAGCGGGCGAAGTGGTGGAACTGGAAAGACAGGGAACTCTAAAGCGAGAAATCTAGATGAGCCCATTCAAAGGCAGTCTATTGGGAACCGCGGTTTATTTCGCCGTGAGCTTCGCAGCGGAGTTTTCCAGGTTGGCGTATCACAGTTTCTTTCCCCGAAAGCACCCGTTCCAGGTGGTGGAAATGCCGGGCCATGTTCCCCCTCGGCCTGAGATCTGGTCCATGTATACGGAAGCGGCCTTGATCCTGCTCCTGCTCAGCTCCCTGGCATTTTTTCTCATCCTCCTGGTGACGGGCCGACTGTGGTCACCCGCCGGCAAAAGTGATATCGCCTGGACAGGTGTGGCCGTGGCCCTCATCCCCATCCTTTTGGGCAGGGCCCCTTTCCTTTATTTTCCCATCCAAAATTGGGGTGTCTCCCCGGGCCTGGATCATCTTGTGGTTTACATCGGTTTGGGTTTGGTCAGTGGATTGATTTTCGGGTTAATAATTAAAATCATCAGCCACCGCAGAAAGCAATCGGTGACAAACGAACAGGAGTAGCGGGTATGCGCCGTTTGGGTTTGACAACCATTTTCCTAATATTGCCACTGGTAATGTCCACATATGGGAAAGACCTGCATGGAAGGGAGTACATGGGGGTCCATGACAGATCAAATATCCTGGTCACGGTTGATTTCTTCAGCGGATTCGGACCCCATGGGCCCATCGCGGTCGGCCTGGATTGCGAGGGGAATCTTCAGATCGCCGGTGCATACGCGGACACCACCACCATCCGCATCACCATTGCTCCGGATATGGCTTTGGCATATGTCGATGAACTCCTGGCGATGGATTTTTTCGGACAACCCACAGAATACCGCGGCCGATCCGGTGGAACCCGGCCCACCGAAGACGGAAAACTATCCCTGACCGAAATAACGACTTGTGATACCAACACCTCCAGGATCACTCTGCACCTGGGACCCAACGAGCACGGTGTCACTCTGCGCTTCCCTGCTCCGGGTGCACCAGAAGCCCTGAAGGATTGGGAACAAAGTTTTCGCACGTTGATCAACGAACAAGCTGGGTGGAAAATATTGTCGTCCGACAAGGAGCATGGCATGCAGGAAGCCCATTTTATTCTGTACGTGGCCGACCAGAAAAAAAGTACCATTTTTTACGGCAAGGTTTTCGGCAAAGCCCCCCGGCTCAACGTCCCGGGAATGACCCAGTTCGATCTCCCGGGAGGTTCAATTCTGGGCCTCATGCCAGCAGCAGGCATCAAGGACCT
>RCNF010000799.1_pt1 | contig 17394 bp, 9 predicted proteins | sample 2041311 | NCBI WGS metagenome assembly RCNF01 (sample SAMN09708228, study PRJNA481090) | Marine sediment metagenome, whole genome shotgun sequencing project. | biome: marine sediment; feature: ocean; material: sediment; isolation source: Sewage treatment plant 2 marine sediment (STP2) ... | reverse complement strand
GGCTTGGGTACGCGGGGGTGGATCGGCCTCCTGCACCGAATGCCACGGCAACGACTATTCCGGGGGCACGTCTGAAGTCAGTTGTTTCCAGTGCCACGATGGCCCCGGCGGTCATCCGGTGGGCTGGTCGGCGGGGGACTCCCACGGTTCTCATGTAGCGGATTTCAGTGCCCTGGATTGCCGCGATTGCCATGGTACCGACTACAGAAGCGGATGGAGCAACGTATCCTGTTACCAGTGCCACAACGGACCGGGCGGACATCCGAACGGGTACCGTTCCCCGAACCGGCACGGCCCGGACGCAGAAAATGGGTTGGATGCGTGTTCAGTTTGCCACGGGAGCGATTTCAGGGGCGACTGGACCGAAGTGAGCTGTTACCAGTGCCACGATGGGCCCGATCCCTGATCGTCATTCAACTCGCGGTGTTCATACTTGTGCGTTCCCCAATCCACGGCCAGCTTCACCAGGATGAGGGCCATGATGAAGACCGGCGCCCGGCCCAGACGGAAACAACCCTGTTCTGACATCCCACCTCGATTATCTACAACCCACCCCCAGCGGGAACCATGGGGAAGGTTGAGCCATGGCACAACCCTTGCGGTTCTCTGCCTCGAACAGACATCACGCGGCTGAAACGGCCTCTACGGGGCATTTTGCGGCATTGCTGAAGGGCATGTTGCACGAGTCGGCCGCGGATATATGGCAAAAGCCTTCAATCGAGGTAGTGGCTGGTGATGAACCGTATGAAGCGAATTCCGATGTTTGCCCTGGCGATGATGGTTCTGGTGACGATTACCGCGGCCAAGGACGCGGTGGCCTTCGATCACCTGGAAATCACGGTGGTGAACCCTCACGTGGTGGCCGGCAGGCCCGCGGTGACAGTGGAGACGGATTTCAGCGTGAACGTACGTGCGGTCAACGGTGACGGCTCGACCGACATCAACGCCGATTTCATCCACGCCCAGCTCATTTCGCCCGACGTGGCGGCGGTGCTGCCGTCCGCGCATTACCTCTCCGGCGGAGAATTCCAGTTCGACAACGTGCGCTTTTTAGCTGACGGCCAGCCCGTTCGCCTGCGCGTGGTCGATGCCGACGACGGTTCCGTACCTGCCGCCGATGTGGACATCAATTGCTACAACTACGTTCATCATTTTGACCTGGGGATTCCCGGCGGCGACAAGTTCGTCGACCAGGCCATCGACGTCACGGTCACCGCCCGCGATCTGAACGGCGTGGCGGTCCTGAACTTTCGCGATGACCTGACCTTCACGGCCCTGGTGGGTCACTTCCCCTCCGGGCCTACCGCCATGTTGAGCGGCGGGGCCTTCAACCTCGGCGTGGCCAACGTGCCGATCACTTTCTGGGGCACCGACCCGGTCACCCGCGAGAACGTCCTGACGGCCACAAACTCGGTCGTCTATCCTGGCCAGGCCACCGCGGCGGTGGGTGTGGCCACGGTCACGCCCCTGCGTCCGGGTCCCCTGGACGGCATCGTGTTGCTGCTTCCCGGCGAATCCCTGACTCCCGGCGTGAGTCCGGGTAAGACAGGCGATCCCAGTACCCAGACCTCGGGACAGAGTTTCGGCGGCATCTCGGTCTACGCCACGGACCAGCACTGGAACCCCGTCGAGGGCGGCGGCCTGCCGAACCTGGGCTGGGCCAGCGACGATCCCAACGGCGGCGTGGTTCTGCCGGCCGGTGGGGTGATGGGCGGCAATCCCGAGTCTTCCCTGAACTCGACCCTTATCCGCTCGGGCACAACCCGGGTGACGGTTACCGCTAGCGGTTCTGTCAACGGAACCAGCCGCAGCGACGTGGTCATCAATCCCCAGGGACTGGACCATTTCGAGTTCGACACCGGCGTGTGGAATCCGGCCGATCCCCAGGTGACGACCATTCCGTTCAACATCCGGATCATCGCCCGGGATGCGGCCAACAACATCTTCCCCTTGAACGGTGCGGTGAGTCTGCGCGTCAGAATCGGTGCCGCGGACGAGAGTGCCGACTACATCCTGACCAACAACTCCACCTTCGTGGACGGTCGTCTGGACGCCCTGGTGCAGGTCACCAAGCGCGGATTCAGTGCCTACCTCGTGGTCGATGCGGGAGTGGTGGGAACTTCGCCGGCTTTCCAGGTCAACGCAGGGCCCTGCGAGAAGATTCTCATGTCGTTCCCGGGGGAGACCTGGGTCAACGGCCTGAACGATGAAAACTTCAGCGGCAACCAGGGCGCACCCAACGCGGTGACCGCGGGCGATCTGATCGCGAGTATGGAGATCCGCCCGGTTGATCGTTACAACAACCTGGCGCCCGGCAGCCGGAACGTGACCTTCAGCTGTCCGTCCGGTTGGTTCGAGATGCCGGACTACCCCGGCAACGTCATGACCATCAGTAACGCCACGAGCGCGCGCGTGGTACTGCGGTCGGCCGACCAGTCCCAGCACCTGCAGGCCGAGTCGAGCGGTATCGATCCCAACAACTCCAGTTCCGTGCAGGTGTCGCCCGATACCTATGCCCGCATGGTCGTGGAAGCTCCTGGCGAAACCCTGGATCCGGGTATTTTCGACGCCATCGAGGACGACGGCAAGGTCGGCCAGGCCTCGGTGCAGGACGCCGGCGTGCCGTTCGATGTGCGAGTCTTCGCCACGGATGCCTACTGGAATCCGGTCAGCGACCAGGATCCGGCTCTGCCGGTGAACATGGACTTTTCCAGCAGCGACGGCGCGGCCGTGCTGCCGGCCAACCCCCAGTCCATCGCGGACAACCAGGGGGATTTCCAGGTGACGCTGATCACCCTGGCCGATCCCAACCACCAGACCGTGCGAGTCGACGACAACGCCAGCACCGTGGGGGCCTTCGCCTCGATCCCGGTCAAGGCCGGCGTCATCGACTATTTCGACATCGGTATCAACAACCGCACCAACCCGACGCCCAGCGACGTGCTGTCGGATATCCCCGACTTTCGGGCCGGTTCTTTGCTTCCCAACATGACGGTGGTGGCGCGTGACGTCTTCGGCAACCATGTGAACGACTACACCGAAAACGTGACCCTGTACGTCAATCACGGCTCGGGTATCTTGAATCCCGTTTCCATCGACCTGGGCGACGGCCTGGGCAGCGGCACCTATCAGGGCAGCTGGCGGGGGCCCATCCAGATAACGCGGACCGGCACGGACATTCGCCTGTTCGTGCGCGAAGACACCTACGCCAACACCGACAGCAGCAACACCTTCGTGGTATTCGCGGAGGCCCAGGATTACGCCGACATGGTGGTCCTGCTGCCCGGGGAAACCCATACGCCGGGCATCGCTCCAGGCAAGGTGGGCACGCCCCTGCCGGTGGCCGCCGGTGATCCCATCGTGGCCACTGTCATCGCGACCGATGCCTGGTGGAACCAGGTGCCGGTGCAGCCCCAGATCCATTTCACCAGTGACAACTATTTCCAGATGATCACGCCCAACGACACGCCGCTCGATCCGGAAGGACGGGCCGATTTCGACCTGTTCCTGCGGACGGCGACTACCCACGCCTTGCGGGGCGCGGATCTGATCACGCCGAGCATCGAGGACTTGTGCACCATCGACGCGACTCCGGCGATCCTGGACCGGCTCATGGTCCTGCTCCCGGGCGAGGCTTCCCAGCCCGGCGGGCCGGAGCCTGACGGCAAGATCGGCACGCCCATTCCGCAGACCGCCAGTCTGGAATTCGACGTGCGCATTCGCGCGGTCGACCAGTTCTGGAACCAGGTGAACAACAGCAGCGAACACGTGTGGATCGCCAGCAACGACGATTCCATCACCCCGACGAACCCGCTCAACAACGGGCAGCAGCTCGTCGCCGGTGAAATCACCATGCCGCTGTTTTTGACATCGACTGGATTTATCACCCTGGCCGGCAGCGCCCTGGATAATACGGACGTCACGGGCCAGCAGGTCACCGTCGAAATCCAGCAGGGGGCGACGTACCGGATTACCACGCCCGCCACAGCTTTTGTGGGCCCGCCTCAGACCTTCAGTTTCGACGTGAGCCTGGTCGACGAAAACGGCGATCCCATGCCCACGGCCAACAACTGGTTCAACGTGAGCGCCTTGCGCAGCAATCTCGAACCGGCCAGCAGCAACCTGTTGATCACCAGCGGCCAGCTTTCGGGCGGCACGGTGACCATCAGTGGGCAGGCTTACGATACGGTCGAGGACATCGTTCTGCTGGTGACCGACACGGCGGGGCGATCGAGTTACAGTTCGACCATCACCATGCTGCCCAACGGCCTGGAATACGTGGTGACCCTCGACAGCGCCGAACCGCCGCGCGTCGGACCTCCGGCTGCTTTCCCGGTTTCGGTTCTCCTGCGGGACGTGGACACCCACACCATCGTCGATACCGACCGCCGTTTGGCCGTTGATGTCATGTCGGCGCTGGGCGGTCCTGGGCTTGGTACGGTCGGGACCACGAGCCAGCGGCTCGATCACGGCGTCATCAGTTTCCAGCAGACCTATACGCGAGCGGAAAATATTTACGTCACGGTGACGGACACGACCGGCCTTTCGGGATCGAGCCCGGTCTTCGCCATCCTGGCCGACGGTTACAAGCGCCTGCAGATCGTGGCGCCGGGCGAGGTCACCGAGTCGGGTATCCCGGCGTTCGAGGCTTCGGGCAAAAGCGGCACGCCGGACGTTCAGCGTTCGGGTGAGCTATTCCCGATGACCGTGCGCGCGGTGGACCAGTACTGGAACCTGGCCGACACCACCAACTCGGGCACCCTGCGTCTGGTCGCCAGCGACAACAGTTTTGCCGACCCCGGTAATCCCCAGGAAAACTACGTGCCCTTCGTGAACGGGCGCCGGACCTTCACCGGTTATCTGACCGACGAGGGAACCGTTTCGGTGACGGTCTATGACGAAGACGATCTGGCGAAGCCGTCGCAGTCGAGTCATATCCCTGTCGACCCGCCCTACGAATACGAGATCACGGTGCCGGCCACCGCTTCGACCGGTCCGGTGCCGGGATTCCAGGTTACCGTCAAGCTCATTGATCCGGTTTCGGGCAACGTGGTGCCGACGGCCATGAACCGCGTGTACCTGACGCCCTTGCGACCGAACCACGGCGCCGCCAGCGGGACCCTCGGCATCGAGGAAAGCCAGCTGGTGGGCGGGGTCTCGGTGCTGAACAACCAGAGCTACAGCACGGTGGAGGACATCATCATCCGCGTGACCGACGACTTCGGGCGCGAGGCTTTCAGCGATGTCATTGCCATGGACAGCGGCGGTCTTTACTTCTCGGTTTCCATCCCCGACACGGCCGTAGTGGGGCCGCCGTCCACCTTCCCCCTGATGGTGGAGCTACTTGACAGCAACACCGGCGAGAGGGTCACGACCCAGGACCGACTGTTCGACATCACCGTCATGAGCGCCCAGACCGGCCTGGTCGGAACGGGAGCGGTCGAGGTGGTCCAGGGGATCCTGGTCAGTGGTATCCAGACCGTTTATCAAGCCTACAGTACGGCCGAGGAAATATTCATCGAGGTGGCTGATGGGACCGGCATCATCGGCATCAGCAACACCTGCCGCGTGCTGGCTGATGGATTCAAGCGCATTCAACTGGTGGCGCCCGGAGAGACGCCCCAGCCGGGCGCCCTGACGGGTGGCGGCAAGATAGGCGACCCCATCACCCAGCAGGCCGAAGTGCCTTTCCAGCTTACGGTGCGGGCGGTGGATCAGTACTGGAACCTGGCCGATGACGTGTCCGACGGCACCATCAATCTCAGCAGTTCCGGAAGCCAGCTGGATCTGGTCGATCCGGCCGACGCGGGCGCGCCGTTCATCAACGGCAGCCGCGACATCGGCGTGGTGCTGGGGAGTCCGGGCATGGTGGCCGTTTTTGCCACGGACCCCGCCCATGCGACGGTAAGTTCGGGGCGCGTGGACATTCCCGTCAACGAGGCCGAGTACCGGGTGATCCTCCCTGATCCGCCTACGGTGACGGCCGGCCCACCGTCGACCTTCACCCTGACGGTGCGTCTGGTTAACCCTGAAACGGGGGACCGCATCAACGCGGGCGGCGACTTCGAGATGACCGCCCTGCTGCCGGACCGCAGCGGCGCCCACAGCACCCTGGGTATTGAAACCGGCACCCTGGTCGGCGGCGAAGCCGTGATCAGCGGCCAGTTCTACGCCATCAGCGAACAGATCGTGGTCCGCGTGCGCGACGACCGCGACCGCGAAGCGTTCAGTGACGTGCTGACGGTGGTTCCCGAAGGCGTGCGCTACGCCATCGTGGCGCCGGACACGGTCATTGCCGGCATGCCCTTCGAGATGTCGGTCCTGCGGGTCGATATCGTGACGGGCCAGCTGGTCACCAGCGACGACCGCAACTTCACCCTGACCGCCTTCAGCGGCAACTCGCCCCGACCCGATTTCGCGCTGGATCCGGCGGGTATTCTGGCTGACTCGGTCGGCACGACAGTTGACGGCGATCGGACTTTCGCCAGCCAGAGTTACGACCGGGCCGAGAACATTTACCTGCGCGTGACCGACAGCACGGGCGAACTGGCCTTCAGCGACGTCATCGTCGTGCTGCCGGCGCCCGCGGCGGTGGTGGAACTCTGGGTCGAGGATCTTCCCGGCCACGAGCTCGACCATCCTTTACGACCCGACGATTCGGTCATGGTTCACGTGAGGACCACCGACGCCGTGGGCAACCCGGTAAGGGACGTGCCCCTGAGGGTCGAGATCATCTACGGCGAAGGTGGACTCGGCAGCACCAAGAGCCAGGTCTACGCCATGATCGCGGACATCGCGGGCCGGGGCAGTGTGGAATTGACGGTGGACCAGTACGCCACCCACGACATCCGCCTGCAGGCCGTCAGCGACGAACTCCTTTCACCGGAGCTTCTGTTGGAGGTCATCGGACCGCCGGTCACGACACTGTTTCTCGAACCGGTCGGCGCCATTTTCCGCGACGGCTATTACGTGACACCCAACACGAACATTGAATTGTCGGCGACCACCGAAGATCCCGGAGGCATTCAGGCCATTTTCGTGGATGTGGATATCACCGATCCGCCGCGACCGGCCGATATCTACACGGGGTCCTTCACCCTGGCCGATCTGGGGCCGGAGTTCATGGAGCCCGGCACGCATAGGCTGCGCTTCTACGCCGAGGAATCCAGCGGGGTGGTCGAGCCCGTGCGCACGGTCACGCTGTACACGGCCCAGGCCATGGATACCGATCGTGCCATCACCAACAGGCCCAACCCCTTCAATCCCAACGAGGGGCCGACCATGATCCTGTTCCGGCCCACGGCCGGCGGGACGGTCAACCTCACCATGTACGACCTCTACGGCGCCGTGGTCTTCAGCGATCAGCTTCAGGTCTCGGCCGGACAGCTGGTGCAGTACCCCTGGAACGGACGCAACGGCAAGAGCAACCTCGTGGGCAACGGCGGCTACATCTGCCGCATCCAGGGCGCGGGTATGGACCTGCGCCGGAAGATTGCGGTGGTGAAATAATGAAGGCGAACACCATGAAATCGTTTGACCGAAAATTGACGGCCCGCGCAGTCGGCGTGGTCGTGCTCGGGGCGATGATCCTGCTGGCATCCGCGGCCACCGCCAGAGATGACGGCGGTTCGCCGGGGGCTTTCCTCCGGTACGGATCGAGCGCGCGCTCGCTGTCCCTGGGCAACGCCGTGGTGAGCATGGCGGACGACGCGGCCATGTCCTACTGGAACCCCGCCGGTCTGGCCCAGCTCAGGACCATGGAGGTCACGGGCATGGGTGCGACCATGTACGAGGACACCCGTTACGGGTTCCTGGCCCTGGGTATGCCAACCGAACAGTGGGGAACGTTTGCCCTGAGCGGAATCTTCACCACCAGCGGGGAATTCGAAAGGGCCACCTGGGACGCGGACCTGGACGAAACCTTCAGCGAACGGGAAACCGTGGTATCGCTGGGCTGGGCCGGTTCCTACAAACGATTCGCCTACGGGGGGACCGTAAAAGCGGTCAGCCAGGATATCGGTGGCGCCTCGGGCAGCTCCATGGGTGTGGATGTGGGCATCTACTACCGCCCGCACCGGTTGTTGAGTATCGGTGGTGCGGTGCAGAATCTGGTGACGCCGAAAATCACCCTGGTCGACACCGAGGAAGAGCTGGCCAAGAGTGCCCGGGCAGGCCTGGCGCTACGCTTCTTCAACAGCAAGCTGTTGCTGACCAGCGACATCGTCAAAACCAAATGGATGGACACGAGTTTCCGCACCGGCCTGGAAGCTTGGCCGATCAGCCAGCTGGCCCTGCGCGGTGGTTATGACACCGAACGCGAACAGTTCAGCGCCGGCGCCGGCTTCCGCCTGAGCAGCTGGCAGTTCGATTATGCCTACGTCAATACCGACCTGGGCGGTCATAACGTCCTGAGCGCGACCGTGCGCTTTGGAGTGCCGTTCGGGGTGAAGGTGAACAGTGACCGGGCCCTCTTCAGCCCCAACGGCGATGACCGTGAAGTGCAGTTCGATATCAAGACCGCCGTGCGCGGCGACATCGAATCCTGGCGCGTGGTCATCGTGGATGAAACCGACAACGTCGTGCGTACGCTGTCCGGCAACGGGGAACCGCCCGAGATGGTGATCTGGCGCGGTGAGGACGAAGACGGCCGCATGGTCGGCGACGGCACCTATCAGGCGCAGGCCTCCATCGTGGACAGCCTGGGTGAGCAGTGGGACCACACCACGAGCGTGGAAGTTCTCGGATTCATGGACAGGACACGGGTGCCCATCCGTGTCGAAATCAGTGGCAACGCACCGTCGTCGCCCGGGGGGACCGAATAATGGCAGCCAGAGTATTCCTGAAAACGGCCGCGGCCGTACTGATTGTGGCCTTGCTGGGACCTGTCGGAAACGTCCTGGCCGGGGACGCAAATCGTGAAATGGAAGTACCCACGGAGTCCGCCCTGTGGGAAGCGGCCGGACGGGCCTATGAAGCCGGCGTCGACAAATCGGCGGCCATGCAGCAGTACCGGCTCTTCGTGCAGTCCTACGGTGGCAGCGAGCGCGCCGCGTCGGCCCAGTACATGGTCGGCGAGTGTTATTTCGCGGCCGAAGACTACGAAGGCGCCCTGCGCGAATACGCCAAGGTAGCCGACCGCAAGGGTCGGGATGATTTCCTCAAGGCGAGCGTGCTGCTGCGCCAGGGTGAGTGCAACTACAACCTGGGCCGGTTCGACAAGGCCATCGAAAACTATGACCGCCTGGTCAAAAAGTACGATGACACCTTCCTGCTGGCCGAGGGTCTTTACGAGATCGGCCTGGCCTACATCGTCGAAGGCAACTGGCTGAAGTTGAGCACCGCTTACCGCGAACTGCTGGAACGGCATCCCGGTTACGGTGAAATGCCCCAGGTGAAATTTGCCCTGGGCCTGTTCGCCTACCAGGAGCAGAATTACGACGAGGCCATCGCCAACTTCGAACAGGTGCCGAGCGATCGTGGCCTTTACTATCTGGGCCGCTGTCTCGAAGACACCGGCCAGTACATCCTGGCCATCCAGCGGTATCGCCAGGTGCTGCGCAAGTACCCCGACAGCCCTTTGGCCGACGATGTGGCCTTCTCGGTCGCCGAGGCGTTCTACCGCTCGGGACAGAATACGGTGGCGGTACGAAGTTACCGCGACTTCCTGGACGACTATCCGGAGAGCCCCTTCGTGGCCAACGCCCGCTACAAGATGGCGTGCGTCACCTTCAACGAGGGCCGCTTCGATGAATCGGTTCGCGAACTCGAAGAGATCGTGCGCACGTTCCCCGGCGAGATGATCGCCGGATACGCCCAGTACCTCATTGGTGACTGTTACATGAATCTCGACCGTCGGGCCGAAGCCATCTTTGCCTGGACCGATGCCGTGCGCCGTTTCGAAGGCAGCCGGGTGGCCAGCGCCGCCATGCACAAGATCATCTACTCCTACACCCTGGAGGAGAACTTCAGCCAGGCCATCGTGCTGGCCGATGAATTTCTGAAGGTCTATCCGGGCGACACCCTGGCGGCGCGCGTGCGGGTGCTGCAGGGATTCAGCCATTTTCAGCTCGAGGAATACCGCGAGGCCATCATGTCCTTCCAGAACGTGGTGGATAAACATGTCAACACCGACGTTGCCGAACGCGCTCTGTTCCTTTCGACACTGGCCTACTCCAGGATCGACCAGCTGGACCGGGTGATCACCAACTACAACTACCTGGCCAGCAAGTTGCTGCCCACGCCCAGCCCCTGGCGGGCGCGCACCTATTACTACCTGGGCGAGGCCTACTTCGACCAGGGACTGTACCGCGAAGCCTCCGGCATGTACCGGCTGGTGCTGACCGGGTATCCCCACAGCAATGTGGCCGCCGCGTCGCTGCAGGGGCTGGTCGCCAGCCTGAGCCGCAACGACCAATATGAACTGGCGCTGGAGGAACAGGACAAGTTCCTGCTCGCCTTGGCCAACGCCGACAGCGACAAGGGCACCAACAGCCTGGCGGTGGGATCGATCTACTTCAACCAGCACAACTACGAAGACGCCCTCAAGCAGTTCAACGATTTTTTGGCCAAGAACCCGGACGATCCGGCCGCGGCCACGGCCCTGGTGAACCAGGGGGACTGCTACTATCGGCTGCAGTATTACGAGCAGGCGGTCGAGAGCTGGACGACTCTGCTCAAGAGATTACCCGAGGCGCCCGAGGCCGAGGAAGCCATGTACCGCATCGCCGACACCAGGTTCGGCCTGGGCCGGTTCGACGATGCGGCGGCGGCCTATGAGCAGCTGCGTATCCGTTACCCTGAGGGTTCCCATGCATCGGACGCGGGATTTGGACTGGCCAACTGTCTTTACAACCGGGGTGATGATGAAGGGGCCATCACGGCGTTTAACACCTTCATCCAGGACTATCCCGACGACCCGCGCGTCGAGGACGCCGAGCTTGGCGTCCAGTCTTGTTACTACCGCAGCGGCAAGGACATGGAACAGTATCTCGAGACCAATCCCGATTCGCCCATGGCGGCGGATATCTACTGGAACAAGGGCCAGGACGCCTTCGCCGCGGGCGACTTCGCCGTGGCGGCCAAGGCTTTCGAACGCGTTACTCTGGACTACCCGGAAAGCGAGTCCGGGCCCGGCGCCTTGTTCTATCTGGCCGAAAGCTACTACCGGTCCGAAGACCGGGATCAGGCCCTGGCCGGATACCACAACTTCACGACCACCCATCCGGACCACGACCTGGCGGAGCTGGCCCACCTGAGGGCGGCGACGGTCCTGTTCAAGCAGGAACGCTTTACCGAGGCGGCCCAGGGTTATGAAAATCTGGTGGATCTATTCCCCGAGGGTGAATACGCGCCGCTGTCGACCTACAACGCGGCGGTCTGTTACCAGGAGATCGAAGATTGGCACGCGGCCATCGGCGGATACGCCCGTTTCATCGTGGACCATCCCAATCACGAAAACGCCCAGGGCCTTTGGATCCAGGTGGCGAGCCTGTACCAGGAGGAGCTGGGCGACTACCGGCAGGCGGTGGAGGCCTACGAACATGCCCTCGAGAGCGGAGACGCTCCGGTGGCTGAAATGCGTTACCGGCAGGGCGAGTGTTACGAAAAAGACGGCAAGATGGAAGCGGCCTTGGGCGCCTACCAGCAGTCCGCGTCGTCCAGCCCGGCGGCAGATGCTTTCCGCATCGCGAGTTTGGCCCGCCTGGGCGAAATCGCCGAGGAACGTGGCGACAACCGCACGGCGATTCGTCACTGGCAGTCCATCATCAACGCCGGTGGAAAAGCCGAATGGACCCAGATGGCCCAGGAGCGTATCAGCCTGCTGCAGTCAGTGGGCATGGCGGGAGGCTAAAAACCCGCCTGGTTTGCCAGCGCGGCCGGTTCCGGTGATTCCCGGGACCGGCCGTTTTTCTGTTCCCCATTATTTCCCATGGTTGGTCTTGATGGCCGAGGGTTCTCAAAAAAGCCTCAAAATCGGCCACCGCTCCGACCGGTGGCATACCCTTTGCGATGTTTCCTGGAAAGTGCCTCGAACCCGTTCAAATGAGCGATTCAAGGTCTATATCATCCGGGGGAACTCGCAGAATGCACGCTGCTCTCCCACGGAAAAAGCAATCAGACTGACCGCGGCCACCAAGCCGCGGAACGGAGGACGGCAAAATGTTCGGCGATCTGTCCCTCATCGGATTTTTCATGGCATCCCCGACCATGATCGTGTTGGCCCTGTGCTCGATCGTCACGGTGGGTTTCGCCATCGAAAGGGTGCTCTATTTCACCGGCACCCGGCACAACACCAAGACCTTCATGGCCGAAGTGTCCCAAAAACTCAAGGCCGGCGACGCTCGCGGCGCCCTGGAATTCTGCCAGGCCAGCAAGAGCCCCGTGGGCCGCATCATGGCCCAGGGCATCAGCCACTTTGGTCGCTCGCGCGACGAGCTGGCCCAGAGGCTGGATACGGCCATCGACCTGGAAACGGTCGAGATGGAACGGAACCTGGGTGTGCTCGGCACCATGAGCAACATCGCGCCCCTGCTGGGCCTGTTCGGAACGGTGGTCGGTATCATCCGCGCCTTCGCCGACATCGCCCGCACCGGCAGCGGCGGCGGCGCCGTGGTGGCCATGGGCGTGTCCGAGGCTCTGATGACCACGGCTGCGGGTATCGTAGTGGCCGTCATCGCCACGGTGTTCTTCAACTTCTTCGTGCGGCGCATCCGCACCAGAACGGCCCATCTGGAAGACGCTCGCGAAAGCTTCTTCAGTATCTGGGGGCAGGTCCAGCAGAAGCGTGCGGCCAAACGTCCGGCCGGCGGGACCCCGACCCAGGACAGGATGGAACAGGAACAGAGTGATTCCCTGGCTCCGGTCCTGAGCTAGAAACCCTAGGAGACGACATGGCGGTGCGCAGACGAGGCAGCATGCTCGAAGGCCAGAACGAGGCCAATATCACACCCCTGGCGGATGTGACGACGACCCTGATCGTGGTGTTTCTCATCACGATGCCGGCCCTGTTGTGGAACGGCATTCAGGTGAATTCGGCCGAGGCCGGCAGCGAGCAGGCGGTGGTGACTCCCACCGAGTCGACAGAAGACGGCCTGCTGACCGTGGTCGTGGCCCCGGAGGGTATTTCCCTCAACGGGACACCCATGGATCCGGAGAAACTGGAGGCGGAACTGACGATCCGTCTCGCCGAACGCAGTGACAAGACGGTGGTCATCGTGCCCCACGACGACGTCATCCTCGGCACGGTTGTCGAGGTATTGGATATCGCCAAAGCCAGCGGCGCCGATAACCTGGCCATGCTGAACCAGATCGGGAGCTGAAGGTGAAGAAGAAAACATTCCAGACCCAAACCAGGACGACGGTGGTGCCGATCATCAACGTATCCCTGGTGGTGGTTTTGACCCTCATGGTGATTTCGCCGTTCCTGGATAACCAGGAAGTGGACGTCGATCTGCCCCAGGCCCGTGCGGCCGAAGTAGACGACACCGACAACGTCGAAATCACCTTTACCCTGGAAAGAGAAATCTTCGTGGGTGAAGACCAGTTGACCCTGGAGGACATTCCTCATTACCTGGGGTCCATTTTCGACGGCACCACCAACGCGGTGGCCGTCATCAAGGCCGACCGCAACCTGCCCTACGGTGAAGTCGAACAGCTCATCGCGGCGGTAGAGGCTTCCAACGCCCCCCGGGTGGCCCTGGCCACCAAGGAAAGGGACGAGGAGGACCAGCCATGATGCAGCAGCACATCGACCGGTCACGGCAGACGAAGGGCGGAATGACCGTCAGCTTCATCCTGCATGCCGGCCTGCTGTTACTGCTGACCTTGGCCGTGGGGGCGAAGGTGGCCAGTCAGACCGCCGAGGACGAGCTGATGGAGATCGCCTACATCGAAGCCCGTTACGGCGAAGACGTTGCGGCCAAGGTCAAGCTCAAGGAAAAACTGTGGCGGCCTGAACCTGCGGGACGCGGGGTCAATACCGACAGCGCCATGCAGCCGCCGGAATCCTCGTTGCCGCCACGGCAGGACTCGAAACCTTTGTCCCGGCCTGAGCTTCCGGTTACTCAGCCGGTGGCGCGCCAGCAGGTGGCCGAGGTCGCCGCGCCGACCATCGAACCGGTGACCCAGAATCCCCAGGTCCTGGCCCAGGCGCCGGCTCTGGAAGCCAAGGCCCCCCGGCCCAAGGCCCGCCAGGTGATCGACGCGAGCAAGTTGCGCGGCCAGGTCAACGTCGAGGTCACCGATGCGGCGCCCACTCCGGCCCGATCGACCGCGAGGCCCCAGGGGCAGTTCAAACCCCAGGAAGGTGCGCTCAAGAGTAAGGCCGGCGGCATCGTGTCCGGCGGCGAGGTATTGGCATCGGCGGGCACCACCCGCACTTCCGGTGTGGTTGATGGTCCTGCGGCGGTGGCTGCCGGCGGATCCCTCGAAAGCAACAGTCGCGGAACCTACGCCGCGCCCGGATCATCCCTGGCTCCGAAGGGAAGTGGAGGCGGCAAGGCCGGCGGCAAGGGCGTCGTGGACGTGACCGGCCCCAGCGGCACCGGCGGCAAAGGAAGTGGCCGCAAGACCATCCTCAACTACGGTTCCGGCAGCGGAGGTCGTGGCGGCGGTCTGTCGGGCCGCGGGCGTCTGGCCGAACCCGAACCGACGTCGGCCATCGTCAAGAAGGCCCAACCCGTCGCCGAGCCCAAGCAGCCGGTGGCCGAAGTCCCTCTCGACGGCAAGGGTGTGGGCATGAGCATCAGTGGCCAGATTTCCGGCCGCAAGATTCTCCAGAGAATGTCGCCGGAGTACACCGCCCAGGCCCGTCAGAAGGGCTGGGAGGGTGTGGTGGCCGTCCACTTCACGGTGCTGGCCGACGGCCGGGTGAAGGACAACACATACTTCGAGCAGTCGTCCGTCCACCGTGATCTGAACCAGATGGCGCTCAAGGCCATCAAGCAGTTCCGTTTCGCACCTCTAGCGGCCGACCAGGCCGCGGTCGAGCAATGGGGCGTCATCACCATCGTTTTCCGACTGAACTAGGAGACCCGGACCATGAAGACCACGTTCACCTTCCTGATGTTACTGTTGCTGGCGGCCGGGTCTGTCTCGGCGCAGGATAAGGCCGGGGACGACTTCACTGCCGCCGGCGAAAGCGGCGCCGCGCTGCCCGAGATGGTGGTGGAAGCGGAAAATGAAGTTCGTCAGGAAATCGAAAAAGGCACGTTCGAATTTGACCTGGACGCCGCCGCGGTGGACTCGTTCTTCACGGCCATGGACGAAGAGGTCCTGGGTGTGAGTCCGGTCAGTGGGCTGCAGCCTCATCTGAACAATCTCGAGTTTCTGACCAGCGATCAACCGCCGCACTTCTGGATTCCCGAGATGGCCACCACGCCTGTGGCCACGTTCTATCCCACGGATCCGGAAGGTCACAAGGTCAAGGACTGGTCGCTTTCGGTGACCGATTTCCGCGGCAGCCCCTTCCGCACCTTCTCCGGCGGCGGCCAGGCGCCCGATCGCCTGGACTGGGACGGGTTAGGGGACAACAGCGAAATGCTCCAGGTGGGTTACCCCTACAGTTACGTCTTCACCGTCACGGACAAGGGGACCAACACCTACAACCACGCAGGCGTGAGTTTTCGGATTCCTGCCCTGGACTATCGCCAGGACGGCGACCGGGTGCTCGAGATCGCGGGCGGGCAGCTGTTCGTCAGGAACGAGACCGATCTGACCCCCAGCGGTGAAAAGTGGCTTATCCGGGCCAGCGATGAGATCCGGCACCATCCCTACTCGCCCGTGCGCGTTATAGTGACGGCCGAAACCATGGATCTGGCTGTGGAACGCGCCGACCATGTGGCCACCTACCTGGCCTCGGCGCTCATCCTGCCGCGTGAGCAGGTGGAAACCGATTCGGTGCAGAAGGCCGACCTCAAGGCCGAGATGGATGGTTCGGTGGCCGTGGTCATCGAACACGTGAACGACTGATCCGTCCACTCCCCTGCCGCGAAAAAAACCCGGACCTTTTCAGGTCCGGGTTTTCCGTTTTCACGGAGTGTGTTCTCCTTGGCCGCGTCAAACCGGGGTGCCGATTTATTCAACCAGAATAAGTTTCACCACCGCCCGCTGATCCCCGGCAAGGATGCGCGCAAAGAAAAGGCCCGATCCCACCGATCGGCCGGAGTCATCTTCACCCCGCCAGCGGACCGAATGGGACCCGGGTGCCAGGTCGTCATCCACCAGACGGGTCAGCCGCCGTCCACGCAGGTCAAAAATCTCCACCACTGTCGGTAAAGTGGTCCTCGGAGATCCGGGCAGGGTGAAAGAAATTTCCGTGGCGGGATTGAAGGGATTGGGCGAGGCGTCGGCAACGATCTTCATCTCGTCCCCGTTGCTCCCGCCAGGGCCATCCCTGGTCACCGGCAGGAAAAGCAAAGCGGGATCGCCGTAAATACTCATGCACATAAAGGTGCCCCGAGCAAGGGATCCTGGAGGGTGGTCCTCGATCAGATCAACCAGGGCCTGCCGATAGGCGGCTCCGACCCTTTGGTGGGGGCTGTCGACCATCCCTTGCCAGAAACCACGGATAAACTGTTCACCCGGCAATATAAAAAACATTGAGCTCGGACCCACCGCTCCAACGCAACCTCCCCGAGGCATGACCAACAGGTTTTCCAGTACGCCTTCGGGTCGGCAGTCGGTCGCCTGGGGGGCTCCCGGGACCATGAAAAGGGAATGGTCCATCTCTTCCAGGGCTCCCAGATCCTCAGGTCTGAGGTAGTCCGGGCCCATGGACCAGGTTTCGGCGATGGCATGGATCAACATGCTCAAGAAGCGGTAATTGCCGGAGTTCAAGGCTTCCAGGAAAATGGTCGGGGTAAGAGGTGATGCCCCGGGCCACGCTTCCCAGTTCTGATACAGGCGGTCGAAGGCCCCGAAGAATTCCAGCGGCTCCAGGACCTGGATGATCTCTTCGGTGAGCATGGCGAAATCGAATTGTACTTCCATTCCCGGTTGCCAGGGGTAGGGCGAACCGACTTCGGCAGCCAGCAGGACATCGCGGATCTGGAAGGCGTCCTGGGTCTCGAAGGCGATGACCTTGTCGACGAAGGCCGCGACTTCCCCGGGACCTGAAACCGGAGCCCGGCCCAGGGCGACGACCGGGGTCAGGTCGGGGTCATCGTCTTCCAGTTCGCCCAGAATGCCGTCCCCGTCCAGATCCCATTCTCCATTGGGGGCGGCATAGTACAGATCCAGGGGGATGTCCCAGGAAAAGCTGGGAGACTCGAAATATCCCAGGGGAACCGGGATGAACTCGGCGTCCCCGCCCAGCAGGACGTATTCGGTTCCCCACTGGTGGTGGGCAGCGGAAACGAACCAGCGGATGGCATCCCTCAGGTTGGTCTGCAAGGA
>RCNF010001054.1_pt1 | contig 17402 bp, 10 predicted proteins | sample 2041311 | NCBI WGS metagenome assembly RCNF01 (sample SAMN09708228, study PRJNA481090) | Marine sediment metagenome, whole genome shotgun sequencing project. | biome: marine sediment; feature: ocean; material: sediment; isolation source: Sewage treatment plant 2 marine sediment (STP2) ... | reverse complement strand
CTTGATGGTGCAATAAATCATTATGAAAATCAATCAAATTCTCAGTATAAAGTAGCATTTAATGGCAGATTAACTAACGATAATCCAGATGATATTACTGACACTAATTATGGTAATGCATATGTAATCGGCTCTAAAGATGATGAGATTCATGGAACGCATGTATCTGGTATCATTGCGGCTTCACGTAATAATGGAGTTGGAATGAATGGGGTTGCACACAATGTGCAGATTATGGCTGTTAGAGCAGTTCCTGATGGCGATGAGTACGATAAAGATGTAGCGCTTGCTATCCGTTATGCTGTCGATAATGGTGCTAAAGTGATCAATATGAGTTTCGGTAAAAGCTATTCGCCAAATCCTGAATGGGTATATGACGCGATAAAATATGCCGAAAGTAAAGATGTGTTATTAGTACATGCAGCGGGTAATGATGCAAGCGATATAGATACTGATGAAAATTTTCCTAATGATTCAAAAGATAAGCTTATAGAATTTGCTGATAACGTTTTAACTGTTGGTTCAATGACACGTCATTTTGATGAAAAACTGGTATCATCTTTTTCTAATTACGGTAAATTGAATGTAGATATTTTTGCCCCGGGATCAGAAATCTATTCTACTTTCCCTAAAGATGAGTACCAATCTATTCAAGGTACTTCAATGGCATCTCCTGAAGTAGCCGGTGTAGCTGTTTTGGTTCGTTCATATTATCCGAACTTAACTGCCAGTCAGGTAAAACATATCATTATGAATTCTGGTATCGAATTTTCTAAAGAAGTAATAATGCCAGGTAAAAGAGGAAATGATCCAGTAAAAGTTAATTTTGAGAAATTATCTGTTTCCGGAAGAATTTTAAATGCATATAACGCCTTATTATTGGCTGAAAAAATGACAACCAAATAAATTGGATTGTCATTATTAATATTAAAGGCAAGTTCAACATATTGAACTTGCCTTTTTTTTGGTATCAAAATTGATATTATTAAATTTCATATTTATAAGTAATTATGAAAAATATACTTGCTCTTATATTAATTATTTCTTCTATTTACTTTGTTGAAGCCCAACAAACTTCCTATTGGCAACAGCATGTGGATTACATTATGTCAATTGACATGGATGTTAAAACACATCAATATACCGGAACCCAGAAAATTATTTATTCAAATAATTCCCCTGATACTTTAGACAAGGTCTTTTATCATTTGTTTTTTAATGCTTTTCAACCCGGTAGTGAAATGGATATTAGGTTACAAAATATAGCTGACCCTGATCATAGAATGGTAACTAATGTTGGTACTGAACAAAATCCCATTTTCGAAAGTAGAATTTCAAAACTAGAACTGAATGAAATAGGTTTTATCAAGGTAAATACCTTACTACAAGATGGACAAAAACTAAAATATGAAACTATTGGCACAATTTTAAAAGTAACATTAAACAAACCTATAAAACCTGGCGGTAAAACTGAGTTGAAAATGACCTTTACAGGACAAGTACCAAAACAAATTCGTCGTTCGGGTAGAAACAATGCTGAAGGAGTTGCCTTGTCAATGACACAATGGTATCCTAAACTTGCAGAGTATGATTTTGAAGGCTGGCATGCTAATGCATATATAGGGCGGGAATTCCATGGGGTTTGGGGTAATTTTGATGTAAAAATAACTATTGATAAAGATTATATCCTTGGCGGAACAGGGTATTTACAAAATCCAAATGAAATAGGATATGGCTATGAAACTTCTAAGGTAATCAAACCAAAAAGCAAAAAATTGACATGGCATTTTTTAGCCCCAAAAGTTCATGATTTTACATGGGCAGCAGATAAAGATTTTGCTCATGATATATTAAAAGGCGAAAATGATGTTATGCTACATTTTCTATATAAAAAGAATCCAAAATATATAGATAGTTGGAAAAAATTACAACCAAAAACTGCCGAACTCCTCAGCTATTATAATAAGAACATTGGGCAATATCCTTATAAACAATACTCAGTAATTCAAGGCGGTGATGGAGGCATGGAATATGCTATGTGCACCCTTATAAATGGAGAGCGAAGTTATGGCAGTCTAGTCGGAACAACTGCTCATGAGTTGGCTCATACCTGGTTTCAATTTTTGTTAGCTACAAACGAAACAAAACATGCATGGATGGACGAAGGGTTTGCTTCATATATTTCTCATTTGGCGATGAATGAAATAATGCAATATAATAAAGATAATCCTTTTGAAGAAGCCTATGAAGGTTATGCAATACTTGCAGAATCAGGAGTGGAAGAGCCACAATCACTACATGTTGACAGATTTCATTATAACTACTCTTATAGTGCTTCCACGTATGATAAGGGAGAAGTTTTTATGGCCCAACTTGGGTATATAATTGGCCAAGGTAATTTGAAGAAAACTATTAAAAAATATTTTGAAGATTTTAAATTTAAACATCCAACACCTAATGACTTTAAACGTACTGCTGAAAAAGTTTCAGGCCTTCAATTAGATTGGTATTTAAATGAATGGACCCAAACCACCAATACGATAGATTATGCCGTAAAAGCAATTAATGTTAAAGAAATCATTTTAGAAAACAAAGGTAGTATGCCAATGCCAATCGATCTTAAAATAACCTATATTGATGGCGAAATAGAGTATTTTCATGTCCCTTTACGAATGATGTTAGGTCATAAACCAACAACAGCTACTATTATTAAAGACTGGCCATGGGTGCAACCTAACTATTCATTAACAACTTACAAAAATGTAAAGTCAGTTGAAATTGATCCGTCACGGCGAATGGCTGATGTTGATAGAAGTAATAATTCAAAAGGTATTAATTAAAAATTAGATCTTATTATAAGCGCTAATTAATCAAATTAAATTTAAAAAAAAGCATCTACTTAAAATAGATGCTTTTTAATTTTTGCAGGTTTAAATGATCTTAAACTGTCATTATTTCTGTTTCCTTATCATGATAAAGTTCGTCAATAATTCTGATATATTTGTCCGTAAATTCTTGAATAGTATCCTCAGAATTACTTTTCATATCCTCAGATATATCTAAATTCTTGATTTCGTGATTCGCATCTCTTCGTGCATTTCTAACGCTTATCTTATCATCCTCAGCTTCAGATTTAGCTTGTTTCGCTAATTCTTTGCGGCGTTCTTCAGTCAAAACCGGCACATTAATAATTATACTTTCGCCATTATTCATAGGATTAAAGCCAATATTGGCAACCATAATAGCTTTTTCTATTTCTTGGAGTAAATTTTTTTCCCATGGCTGAACGGTAATGGTTCTTGCATCTGGCGTATTAATATTAGCCACCTGACTTAATGGAGTTTGTGAGCCATAGTAATCAACCATTATACTTCTTAGCATAGCTGGAGATGCCTTACCAGCTCGAATATTTGCAAGTTCTTTTTTTAAGTGATCAACAGCATTATCCATATGCTCTTTTGCGCTGTCTAGTATAAATTCAACTTCTTCGTTCATATTAAATTATTTTTATAATTTCTATTCAAAAAGTAAGCCAAAAGTTTAAATATCAACTTTGGTTCCGATATTATTATCCCCAGATAATAATTTCAATAGATTACCTTTTTTATTCATATCAAAAACAATAATTGGTAATTTGTTTTCTTCGCTCAACGTAAAGGCCGTCATATCCATAACCTTTAAGCCTTTATTCATTACATCTTTAAAAGTAATCTTATCAAATTTAGTGGCATCAACATTTTTTTCCGGATCAGATGTATAAACACCATCTACACGAGTACCTTTTAAAATAACTTCTGCACCAACTTCAATGGCTCTCAAAACCGCAGCGGTATCCGTAGTGAAATACGGATTTCCTGTACCTCCTCCGAATATAACCACTCTCCCTTTTTCTAAATGCCTTACAGCTCTGCGCTTAATAAATGGTTCTGCTACCTGCTCCATTTTAATAGCTGTTAGCAGACGCGTCTTAATACCTGCATCTTCAATGGCACTTTGTAATGCTAATCCATTTATAACAGTGGCAAGCATGCCCATATAATCAGCTTGAACTCTATCTATTCCATTACTGGCACCAGCTACCCCTCTAAAAATATTTCCACCTCCGATTACAATGGCAACTTCAACTCCTTTGTCAACAACTTTTTTGATCTCTATTGCATATTCAGCTAATCTTTTTGGGTCTATTCCATACTGCCGGTCACCCATTAAAGCCTCTCCGCTTAGTTTTAAAAGAATTCGTTTATAGTGCATTTTTATTTGAAAGTTTAACAAATATACAAAATTCAAAACCAAAAAACCTCGTCAAATGACGAGGTTTTTTGGTTTTGAATCTGAAAAAAATCAGTAAAATATTATCCTAAAGCAACTCTTTTAAAATCAACGACCGCTACATCACCCAAAGTTTTTACATATTGAGCAACACTTTGTTTGCTGTCCTTTATAAAAGCTTGATTAACCAACGTATTATCTTTAAAGAAACGCTTTAATTTACCTTTAGCAATATTATCTAACATAGCTTCTGGTTTACCTTCCTGACGTAATTGATCTTTCGCAATTTCAATTTCTTTTTCAATCGTTGCTTGATCAACACCTTCTTCATTAAGAGCAATTGGAGACATGGCGGCTGCTTGCATGGCCACGTCTTTAGCTACTACTGCAGATCCTTCAACAGCAGCAGACAAACCAACTAATGTTGCAATTTTGTTCCCTGCATGAATGTATGAACCTACAAAAGGGGCTTCAATTTTATCAAAAGCTCCAACTTCAATTTTTTCGCCTATAACTCCAGTTTGTTCTAATAACTTTTCAGAAACCGTCATCCCGTTGAAGCTAGCAGCTAAAAATTCTTCTTTAGAAGTTGTAGATAGAGCAATTTCAGCAAGTTGATTAGCTAAATCTACAAATCCATCGTTTTTTGCAACAAAATCTGTTTCGCAATTTAAAGAAACTACAACTCCAGTTGTAGCGTCAGCATTAACTTTAGCTATAACTGCACCTTCAGATGAATCTCTGTCAGCTCTATTTGCTGCAACTTTTTGACCTTTTTTTCTTAAGATTTCGATTGCTTTTTCAAAATTTCCTTCGGCTTCGACTAATGCATTTTTACAATCCATCATGCCTGCCCCAGTTTCTTTTCTTAGTGTATTTACTTCAGCGGCTGTTATTTTTGCCATGTTATTTTTCGTTTGATTTTTGCTTGCTCAACAATGTATAAATGATAAACACATCTTAAACAAATAAAAAGTTATACAATAATTTATTTTTTTTCTTTGACTTCAGCTTTAACTTCTGCAACTACTTCAGCTTTAACTTCTGCAACTACTTCAGCTTTAGCTTTTGCAGCTTCTTTAAGCTCTTTTTCAAGAATAGCTTTATCTTTATCTGCTTTTCGTTCATTTAATCCCTCAGCAATAGCGTCAATAGAATAAGTTAAAATTTTCTCAATCGATTTTGAAGCATCATCATTAGCGGGTATTACAAAATCAATCGGTCTAGGATCTGAATTTGTATCTACCATAGCAAATATTGGCATGTTTAATTTTTTTGCTTCTGCTATAGCAATATGCTCACGTTTCGTGTCAATTACAAATAAAGCTCCAGGTAAACGAGTCATGTCAGAAATCGAACCTAAGTTCTTTTCTAATTTAGCTCTTTGACGCATGATTTGTAATTTTTCTCTTTTTGACAACGCGTTAAAAGTACCATCTTCCTTCATTCTATCAATCTGAGCCATTTTTTTAACAGCTTTACGGATAGTCACAAAATTGGTTAACATACCACCAGGCCATCTTTCTGTAATGTACGGCATATTTACACTTTGTGCTTTATCTGCAACTAAATCTTTTGCTTGTTTTTTAGTCGCTACAAAAAGAATTTTTCTACCTGATGCAGCAATTTTTTTTAGTGCATTAGCAGTTTCTTCCATTTTCGCTACAGTTTTATACAAATCGATAATATGAACTCCATTACGTTCCGTATAAATGTAAGGAGCCATATTAGGGTTCCATTTTCTTGTCAAATGCCCGAAATGGACACCCGCATCTAATAATTCTTTAATTTCAATGTTTGCCATTCTGTTTTTAGTTTACGTTCCGTTGATTTAGCAATAAATAAGTAGCAATACAATTGATCTTATTTATTTGGATGCTAAACTTAACCGACAACAGGTTTATAATTAATAATTTTTGATTAACGTTTAGAGAATTGGTATTTTTTACGAGCTTTTTTCTGACCGAATTTTTTACGTTCAACCATTCTTGGATCTCTCGTAAGTAAACCCTGAGGTTTCAAAATAGCTTTATACTCTTCATCAATAGCTACTAAAGCTCTAGTAATTGCTAAACGAATAGCTTCGGCTTGACCCGTAATACCACCACCAAATACGCTGACTTTAATATCAAATGCGTCAGTATTATCAGTTAACACTAAAGGTTGCCTTACTTTATATTGCAAAGTTGATGTTGTAAAGTAATTGTTTAATTCTCTTTTGTTTATTGTAATGTTTCCTTTTCCTTTCGAAACATAGGCGCGAGCAACTGCTGTTTTTCTTCTGCCTATTTTGTGTACTATTTCCATTATCTAAGATCGTTGAGGTTAATAGCTTTAGGATTCTGAGCTTCTTGACTATGCTCACCGCCAGCGTATACATATAAATTTCTAAATAAAGCGCTACCTAATTTATTTTTAGGTAACATTCCTTTTACTGCTTTTTCAACTAAGCGAGTTGGATCTTTTCCAAATAACTCTATTGCAGTAAGTGATCTTTGACCTCCTGGATAACCTGTATGACGGATATATGATTTATCTGTCCATTTCTTTCCGGTTAAAATAATTTTTTCTGCATTGATAATTACAACATTATCACCACAGTCTACATGAGGGGTGTAGTTAGGTTTGTACTTACCTCTAATTAGCATTGCTACCTTAGAAGCTAAACGACCCAATGTTTGTCCGTCCGCATCAACTAAAACCCACTCCTTATTAACGGTAGCTTTATTAGCTGATACTGTTTTGTAACTTAATGTGTTCACACGATTAGTTTTTGTCTTATTAATAAATGATTTTTGCCCTTAAAAAAGGTCTGCAAAGATACAACTAATTGCTAAACAAGCAATAAAATTGAAATTTGTTTTAAATGTTTTTTTGATTGAAATTAACTTGATGTCGAGGAGTTTTATTTGAGTTGCTATTTATCGATTTTCAGCCCGTTGTTTTTGAACAAATCATAAGCTGTTTGATAATAAGTTATCGTTTCTTTTAAAAAATCAGGATCTGATACTAACGGAGTTAATTCATTTGCGGCCGAATTCCAATCATAAAAAGTATGATCTTTGTTATTATCTAACACCATTAACTTACCCTCTTTTAAAAGCCCCAGTTTACGATGATTCGCAATAAAAGCTCTTTCTTCTTGAGTTTCCATTTTATTAATATCTTTCCCAAACGCATTTGATTCATAACTCCAATTTAGATATCCAAATAAGGTTGGAAATATATCTATTTGCGAACATAATTTATCGATTTCTGTCGATTTTTCCTCCTTCAAATTGTAAATAAAAACTGGGATATGATAATCTTTTACGTTTATTTCTAACCTACCAGCGCTATAAGCACAATGATCTGACATAATAATAAAAACCGTGTTTTCAAACCAAGGTTTATTTTTTGCTTTTTCAACGAACTCCTTAAAAGCCCAGTCAGTATATTTAATTGCACCTTCCCTACTGGTCCCTGATGGAATGTCTATAAAACCTTCAGGATAGGTATATGGTTGATGATTTGAACTAGTCATTACAAAATTAAAAAAGGGCTTTTTTGATTGATGTTGTTTATCAGCAATTTTTAAAACTTTGTTATATAGATCAGCATCACATGTTGCCCAGGCATTTTCAAAAGTTACTTCGTTATCTGAAATATGAGTTCGTTTGGTAGGAAACTCCTTTTTTAATCTGTGCTTCTTCCTTCTGTCAACAATATCAAAACCATTGTTTCCAAAGAATATATTCATATTATCAAAATATCCATCTCCACCATAAAAAAATGTTCGGGAATATCCCTTTTGTTTAAAAATTTCACCAATGGTAAATAAGTCATTACTGTTCTGACGTTTTACAATACTTCTTCCTGGAGTAGGAGGAATTGAAAGAATAACAGCTTCAATTCCTCTAATGGTCCTAGTACCTGTAGCTTGTAAATTTGTAAAAAAAACAGATTCCTTGGCTAGAGAGTCTATAGCCGGAGTTAGATTTTCAGTGTTTCCAAATCGGTTAAGATATCTGGCATTCAAACTTTCTAATCCTATCAAAATAATGTTAGGTTTATACTCTTTCCCGGTATTAGCAATATATCTATGAATACTGCTGGTTTCGTTAGTTAAACTGTCATTATCTGTGACAACCAATTCTCTAATGTTTTGAAATGCTACATCAAGATTATTTGTTTCATAAAACTCATTATAATTTAGTTCGTTACTCTTATAGGCAGCAAAAAAGGAATACAAACCTGATTTAGAAATTTCATTTTCATATTGATTATCAAATATTTCCGCTTGTTTATTCTTAATATTAAAATGAAAAACTGACAAAACAACGATCCAAAAACAAGTAGGAATTAGTCTTGTTTTGAATCGATCATTATTATTAAAAGTATCTTTAAAATAATCTTGATTTTTAACTATTCTTAAACTTAAATAGGTCAACAATATTAAAGAACCTATAACTATTGGTAAAGGATATGATTCGTGGATATTTTGTATAACTTCATAAGTGTAAAGTAAATAATCTACCGCTATAAAATTGAATCGTTTCTGGTATTCATACCAAAAAGGCAATTCAGCTATGAAAGAGAAAATCAATACGAACAATAAAACTGAATAAGCAAACTTTGTTAGTGTTTTATCAAGTTTACTACCGTAATATCTTCTAGGAAATATAAGAAGATAAAGGGCATAAATAACTATTATATAAGACGCACTACCTAAATCAAATAAAAAACCAACCAAAAATATTTTAATCAAATTAACTATTGAAAAATCTATATTAGAAAATGACCACAGATAAAGTGTTATTCTGATTACTAAGGAAAAAAGAAAATAAGTAATAAGAAAAGCTTTTAATAATGTAAATCTTTTTGGAAATAATATTTTAAGCATTTAAACAAATTGGTAGGGCAAAAATAACTAAAAATCTAAACTCCCTATGCTTTTAATTCTAACAAACTTGATATAGAATTAACAAATTATTATGATTGATTTGTGCTAATTGCCTTTTCTAATTGTAACATTTATTGGAAAAGGTGGTCTTTATTATCGAACCATTTATCTTCTTCAACTATTCTAAATGAAAAATTTGATATTTTTTTTAATCCTTTTTTTGTTAGTATTTCAATTCGTTAATGCCCAGGAGAAACAAGAGAAAGTTCCTAAACGGATATACACTACTAAATTTTCAGGACTGGAAAAAGCTCCTGTAATTAATGGTATATTGGATGATGCCAGCTGGAATATAGTGGAGTGGACAAGTGATTATATTGAAAACGATCCTGAAGAAAATACACCCCCGAGCGAACAAACGCAGTTTAAGATAACCTATGACCAAAAGAACTTATTTATTGCGGTTAGAGCTTTTGATCGTCAACCTGATAGCATAGTAAGACGTCTATCCAGGCGTGATGGTTTTGCGGGAGACTGGGTGGAATTTAATATTGATAGTTACAACGATTTACGAACGGCTTTTTCCTTTACTATAACCGCGGCAGGAGTTAAAGGTGATGAATTTGTAACCAACAATGGTGATAATTGGGATAGTAGTTGGAATCCTATTTGGTATGCAAAAACGAATATTGATGATAAAGGTTGGACTGCAGAAATTAGGATCCCATTGAGTCAACTTAGATTTGGTAAAAGCAAAGAACAAATTTGGGGGTTACAATCCACCAGGCGCTTTTTTAGAAAAGAGGAGCGTTCTTTATGGCAACGAAAACCCAAAGACGCACCTGGCTGGGTGAGTGAATTTGGTGAATTACATGGATTAAAAAATATAGAACCTCAAAATCAGCTTGAAATACAACCTTTTACTCTTGGACAATTTGACACCTATCCAAAAGAAGCTGCAAATCCTTTTCGAGATGGAAGTGATTTTAAATTAAATGGAGGATTAGATGCAAAAATTGGTATTACTAATGATCTTACCTTAGACTTAACGGTTAATCCTGATTTTGGACAAGTAGAAGCAGATCCGGCAGCAATATCTCTTGATGGGTTTGAGATCTTTTTTGATGAACAGCGTCCGTTTTTTGTAGAGAATAATAATATATTTAATTATCAAGTTTCGCAATCTAATGCAGGGAATACATTCGGATCTGATAATTTATTCTTTTCAAGACGAATCGGAAGAAGTCCCCAAGGTTTTCCTGAAACCGTTGATAATGAATTTGTAAATCAACCTGCCAATACTACTATATTGGGAGCAGCAAAATTTAGTGGTAAAACAAAAAATGGATGGTCAATAGGAGTTTTAGAAAGTGTAACCGCTAAAGAATATGCAGAGATTGATAATAAAGGAGATCGTAGAGAGGAGTTGGTAGAACCACTTACAAATTACTTCGTGGGTCGCTTACAAAAGGATTTTAACGAACAAAAAACATTCATTGGCGGGATTTTCACCGCTACGAATCGAGATTTATCTCCGAATTTAGAATTTCTACACAAATCAGCCTATACCGGGGGATTGGATTTTAAGCATCATTGGAAGGAAAGAGCATGGTATGTAGGTGGAGATATTGTTTTTAGCCACGTTAAAGGAACCCCACAAGCAATACAAAACACGCAGGAATCACTTCGTCATTTATTTGGACGAGTAGACGCAAGCCACCTGGTGGTCGATCCGAACCGCACTTCACTCACAGGGTCAGGAGGAAATATTCAGATAGGAAAACAAGCCAATGGCCATTGGCGTTTTGAAAGTGGTTTTACCTGGAGGTCTCCGGAACTTGAATTAAACGATATTGGTTTTCAGCGACAAGCAGATGATTTAAGACATTATGCATGGGTTGGATACAGATCATTGAAACCATTTTCTATTTTCAGGTCCCTTGGATTAAATTACAACCACTGGACAACATGGGATTTCGAAGGGAATCATAATCAATTGCAGTGGAATATAAACAGTTGGGCCCAATTCAAAAATAATTGGTTCGGAAATATTGGTTTTAATTACCGCCCGATTCGGCACTCAAATAGTGCCCTGCGAGGTGGACCTCGACTAAGGGGCTCACAGAATTTTAACTACTGGAATGGTATCAATTCAGACAATCGAAAAAAGATACGATTTGGCTTGTTTCATAATGGTGGGAAAGCCTTTGATGATTCCTTTAATTTCTTTAATATAAATTTCAGCATATCGTATCAACCTACAAATGCGCTACAACTTTCTATCAATCCCGAATACAACATTAATAATGACAAACTTCAGTTCGTTGAAAATGTTGAAGTGAGTAATGAAACTAAGTATATCAATGCCAAGATCAAACAGCACACTTTAAGTATGTCTCTGAGGGTTAACTATACAATTAATCCTAATTTGACGATCCAATACTATGGACAACCTTTTATATCCAGAGGACGCTATTCCAATTTTAAATCGATAATAAATGCACAGGCAAGTAACTTTGAAGATCGCTTTCAGTTGTACAGTAGTAATCAAATTTCGCTTGATGAAAATAATGGTCTATACTTGGTTGATGAAGATAGCAATGGGACAATTGACTTTGAATTTGGCGAACCTGACTTTTCCTTTGTACAATTCAGATCCAATTTAGTAATTCGTTGGGAATATATACCTGGTTCTGAGGTGTTTTTGGTATGGTCTCAAGGCGTGACGAGTTCTGGAAATCCAGAAGACAATCTTTTTACCGGTTTAGATGATCAGATTTTAGGACAGGAAAAAAATAACACTTTCTTAATTAAAGCGACATATCGATTTCGACTATAAGAATTTTATCCTTCCCGATTTTTTCAATCATCTAAATTTAACAGCAAAAAGGCTGGAATTAACAAATTATTAAGAGCGGATTTTATTAACTTCGTAGCCGAAAATTTTATGTTACTGATACGGAATAATTCTGTTATGTAGATCACCATCAACCAAATGAAAAAATTCTTCCCTTTTTTGTTACTTTTTTTATTTGTAATTAAAATTAACACGGCTCAGGAACAACAGAATAAGAACCCAAAAAGGATCTATATTACGAAATTCTTAGGTCAGGATAAAGCTCCAACTATTGATGGTAAGATTGACGAAATTGCATGGAATATTGTTGATTGGAATGGTAATTTTATAGAGCATGAACCAGATGAGAACACTGAACCAACGCTGCAAACAAAATTTAAAATTGTTTATGATACTAAATACCTTTATGTTGGAATTCGCGCTTTTGACGATGAGCCCGATAAAATAGAAAAAAGATTATCTCGAAGGGATGGATTTAACGGCGAGTGGGTCAGTATAGGCATAGACAGCTATCATGACGAACGAACCGCTTTTATTTTTACAGTTAACGCAGTAGGAGTTAAAGCTGATGGTTTTGCATCAGACAACGGAGATAATGAGGATGATAGTTGGAATCCTATTTGGTATACGAAAACAAATATTGATAACAAAGGTTGGACCGCCGAAATGAAAATTCCTTTAAGCCAATTACGTTTTGGGAAATCAAAAGAGCAAATATGGGGATTGCAGATTGCCCGTCATCTGTTCAGAAAGGAAGAAATTTCCGTTTGGAATCGTATCCCAATAGATGCTGAAGGTTGGATAAGCGAATCTGGTGAGTTACATGGCTTATTAGATATAGAGTCACAAAAACAATTAGAAATACAACCGTTTACGGTTACACAATTTGAATCATATCCCAAAGATCCGGGAAATCCATTTAGGGATGGTAGTGATTTTAAATTAAATGGTGGCTTAGACGCTAAAATAGGCGTCACAAATGACCTCACTCTTGATCTCACGGTTAATCCAGACTTTGGTCAAGTTGAAGCCGATCCCGGAGCTATATCATTGGACGGTTTTGAAATATTTTTCAGAGAACAGCGGCCTTTTTTTATTGAAAATAAAAATATCTTTGATTTTAGGTTAGGTGGTAATCGTGATAATTTATTTTTTTCAAGAAGAATCGGCAGAAGTCCTCAAGGTGAACCTGAAACTTCGGATAATGAGTTTATTGACCAACCCCCTAATACAACAATTTTAGGTGCTGCCAAGTTTAGCGGTAAAACTAAAAATGGCTGGTCTATAGGTCTATTGGAAAGTATTACCTCTAAAGAATATGCCGAAATAGATAACATTGATGATCGAAGGGATGAATTGGTTGAACCCTTTACCAATTATTTTGTAGGCCGATTACAAAAAGATTTTAATGATCGAAACTCATTTATTGGAGGCATATTTACGGCAACGAATAGAAAAATTGAGGGTAATTTAGATTTTTTAAGAAAAGCCGCATATACTGGAGGGTTAGACTTTAAACATCAATGGAAAAATAGAAAATACTATATTGAAGGCAATGTCATTACTAGTCATGTTGAGGGCAGCGAAGAGGCAATAACAGATACTCAAGAATCATTAACCCATTTATTTCAACGTGTTGATGCTAATCATGTTAAAATTGATTCAAACAGAACGTCATTAACTGGTACAGGAGGTAAGTTTGAGTTGGGTAAATCAAGTGTTGGAAATTGGCGTTACGGCGGAGGTTTAAGTTGGCGTTCGCCCGAATTAGAATTAAATGATATAGGTTTTTTGCGACAGGCAGATGAGATACGTCAGTATTCATGGTTAAATTATAGATCTTTAAAACCTTTTGGTAAATTCAGAAGTATTTCAGCGAGATTTCATTTATCTACTAATTATGATTTTGACGGTAATTATAATAAGATTGAATATAGACTGATAAGTGAAGCTAACTTTAGCAATAATTGGTGGTCAGAGATAGGTTTTTTCCATCGCCCAAGAAATTATTCAAATACAGCTTTAAGAGGTGGCCCAAGGTATCGCAATGCTAAAGAAAATGTTAATTTTTTATTTATTGGTTCAGATTCGAGAAAAAAACTCACTTTTAGAGCCGGGTATATCATCGCACCATCTGAACAAAAAAGTTCAACTTTTTTTAAATTAGAATCGGGAATTACCTATCAGCCAACTAATTCATTAAGCGTTTCGTTAGAACCTGAATTCGAAAAAAGATCAGATAAAACACAATATGTAGATGAGGCTGACTTTAATGGTACACCTAGATATATTACGGCGGAAATTGATCAACAAACCTTCAGTGCTTCTTTGCGTTTAAACTATACAATAAACCCTAATTTAACAATTCAATATTACGGCCAACCTTTTATTTGGGCGATATACTAACTTTAATTATATAACCAACCCTGTTGCTGATAATTTATATGACCGTTTTCAACTGTTTAACAGTGATCAAATTTCTTTTGATGACACAAATGATTTATACCTAATTGATGAAGATATCAATGGATTTTTAGATTATGAAATAGAAAAACCGGACTTCTCATTTGTTCAATTTCGCTCTAATTTAGTTGTCCGTTGGGAATACATTCCTGGCTCTGAAGTATTTTTTGTTTGGTCTCAAGGTATAACTGGTGATGGTGACCCTAGAGATCCTTTATTTGATAGTTTGGATAATCAAATTTTAGGGCAAGAAAAAGAAAATATCTTCTTGATCAAAGCTACCTATAGATTTATGCTGTAAAACCTAATGTGCCTCTAACCAGTTTTGGCCTATCCCTAAATCTACAGTTAACGGAACTTTTAATATATAAGCATTTTCCATTTCATTTTTAATGATAGGTGTAATGATTTCAAGCTCATCTTTATGAACGTCAAAAACTAATTCATCATGCACTTGTAGTAACATTTTACTTTTAAAATTTTCTTTTTTAAAACGATTAAAGATATTGATCATGGCTATTTTTATAATATCTGCCGCGCTACCTTGTAATGGTGCATTTACGGCATTGCGTTCAGCTGCCCCTCGAACAACAGCATTACGTGAATTGATATCTTTTAAATAACGACGACGTCCTAAGACTGTTTCAACATAACCATTTTCACGGGCAAAATGAATCTGACTATCTATATAAGTTCTCAATTCTGGATATGTTTTGAAATAGGTATCAATTAACTCTTTTGCCTCAGATCTTGATAAGGAAGTTTGATTGCTTAAACCAAATGCTGATACTCCATAAATTATTCCAAAATTTACGGCTTTTGCGTCACCTCTTTGCTCCCTGGTCACTTCATTTAAAGGTATATCAAAAACTTTGGCCGCTGTGGAAGCGTGAATATCTTCACCATTCAAAAAAGATTGAATCATTATTTCATCACTACTTAAAGCTGCAATTAATCTTAATTCTATTTGAGAATAATCTGCTGATACTAATACATATTCTTCATTTCTCGGGATAAATGCTTTACGTACTTGTTTACCTCGCTCCGTACGAATTGGTATGTTTTGTAAATTAGGATTATTAGAACTCAAACGACCTGTGGCCGCTACGGCTTGTGCATAAACCGTATGAATTCTTTTAGTTTTAGGGTTTACTTCATTAGGTAATGCATCTACATAAGTACTTCTTAATTTATTGTACTGACGCCACTCTAAAATATCTCTAATAATTTGATGGTCTTTGGCTAAATAAGATAAGACATCTTCAGCAGTTGAATATTGACCCGTCTTCGTTTTTTTTGGTTTATCAACCAATTTTAGTTTATCAAACAGTATGAGACCTAATTGTTTTGGTGAAGCTAAATTAAACTCTTCATCTGCCTGATTGAAAATTCCCTTTTCTAATCTATCAATATCTAATGCCAATTCTTTAGAAAGTGTAGATAAAAAATCTTCATTTAAATTGATTCCTTCTATCTCCATTGAAGCTAGTACATTAACCAATGGTAATTCCACTTCTTCAAAGAGTTTCGTTAAGTTCGCAGCAATCAATTCTTTTTCAAATTTCACTTTAAGTCGCAAAGTAATATCTGCATCTTCTACCGCATATTCTGTTTGTAGCTGCAAATCAACATCTCTCATAGAGCCTTGATTTTTTCCTCTTTTACCAATCAATTCAGTAATTGAAACTGGTTGATAATTCAAATAGGTTTCCGCCAAAACATCCATATTATGTCGCATATCAGGATTTATAAGATAATGCGCGATCATAGTATCAAAAAGTTTCCCTTTGACTTCAATATGATAATTTGAAAGTACTTTAATATCATATTTTAAATTTTGACCAATTTTTTCTATGGTTGAACTATTGAAAAAAGGTTTAAATTCATCAATAATATGCTGTGCCTTTTCTTGATCTTCCGGAATGGACACATAATAGCCCTTCCCTATTTCCCATGAAAATGCAATACCAATAAGTTCAACTTCCAAAGCTTTTAATCCCGTTGTTTCGGTATCAAAACAAACACTTGTCTGTTGTAAAAGTTTTTCAATCAATAATTTCCGAGAAAGCGGAGTATTTACCAATTGATAGAAATGTGTTGTATTATGAATAGTTTTAAAACCGTTAGCTGAAAAATCTTCCGAAACATTACCGCTTCCTGGAGCTGCAAACAAATCAAATTGAACATTTTCTTGTAGCGTTGATTTATTAACTGGCTTTACTGCCGATTCTTGCATTGAACTTTTCTCCGCCTCTTGATTAAAAGTTTTTAATAAATTTTCCGTTAACCGTCTAAATTCAAGCTCATTAAATATTTTTTTTACTTCATCAATGTCCGGAGTATTTAGCTCATAATCCTCTTCGTGAAATTCCACAGGAACATCTAACATTATGGTAGCTAATTTTTTCGATAACAAACCCTGTTGGACATTATCTTCCACTTTTTCTTTCATTTTACCTTTAAGCTTATCTGTATTTGCAAATAAATTTTCAATGCTTCCGTAATCTTTCAAAAATATTTTTGCAGTTTTATCACCAACTCCCGGTAATCCTGGTATATTATCAACGGCATCACCTTTCATAGCTAAAAAATCGATAACCTGTTCAGGGCGTTCAATTTCAAAGTTTTTTTGTACTTCGGGAATGCCCCAAATTTCAATTCCGTTCCCCATTCTTGACGGCTTGTACATAAATATATTTTCAGAAACCAACTGTGCAAAATCTTTATCAGGGGTTACCATATAAGTTTTATAACCTTGTTTTTCCGCTTGTTTTGCCAGTGTCCCAATGATATCATCCGCCTCAAACCCTTCCTTAATTACGGCAGGTATATGCATTGCTTTTAAAATTTTCTCAATGTAAGGAACGGCAATTTTAATAGCTTCAGGTGTCTCATCACGATTGGCTTTATATGCTGGAAACATTTCAACCC
>RCNF010000692.1_pt1 | contig 17419 bp, 17 predicted proteins | sample 2041311 | NCBI WGS metagenome assembly RCNF01 (sample SAMN09708228, study PRJNA481090) | Marine sediment metagenome, whole genome shotgun sequencing project. | biome: marine sediment; feature: ocean; material: sediment; isolation source: Sewage treatment plant 2 marine sediment (STP2) ... | reverse complement strand
CTACTTTTAAATCAATGAGTTATTGCTAACTATTTTGTACTGATTTTGTACCTATTGTCGCCCTTTCGGTAGTATTTACTCGCATGTCGCACCGATGTCGCACCGAAATTTCGACTCATGTCGCACCAAAATCAGCCGATTTGAGAGTATTTACATGGCTACTATCAGAACCCGCCAACGCAAGGACGGCAGTCTAGCGTATCTCAGCGAGGTACGAGTAAAGCGCAACGGCAAAATTGTTCATCGAGAATTCAGGACTTTCGATCGCCAAACGCAGGCCAGAGCCTGGGCCGAATCCCGAGAAAAGAAATTCGCGAAGAAGATTCCGGCACCAAAGCGCTCGCTGAATTTGACTAAGCCAACACTGCGCAAGGTTCTCGAGAAGTACCGCGAGGATATTTCTGAAGTACGCCCGATGGGTCGCAGTAAGACAAGCAATATCCGATTTCTTGAAAAGTGCGAGATCGCCAGGATGACGGCCTGCGAGATCAAGTCTTCCGACATCATCGCCCATGTGCGGTCGCGACGACAGAGCGGCGCTGGCCCTTCTACCGCAAACAATGACATTGTCTGGTTGCGAGTGATCTTGCGTTATGCACGGGCCGCTTGGGACCTCCCTTTCGATCTAACCGTGATAGACAACGCCAGCGAAGTACTCAAGGCGGAAAAACTGATATCGAAAGCAAAACGCCGCTCGCGACGGCCTACGGCAGACGAGCTCGACGCACTGACCGAGCTCTTCGAGCGACGCGACAAGCGACGATCAAATATTCCAATGAACGACATTATGTGGTTTGCGATTCACTCCGCACGCCGGCAGGCCGAAATCACTGACCTCCTCTTCAGCGATAACGATCGAAAATCACAAACCGGTGCTGTCCGAGACCTCAAACATCCGACCGAGCGCGGCCGAATCCGGCGGTTCAAGTACACACCGGAAGCGTGGGAGATAATCTGTCGCCAGATACATGATGAGAACAGGATATTTCCGTTTGAGCCGCGATCGGTTGGCAGTGCCTTCCGCCAAGCCTGTAAGCTTCTCGACATCCATGACCTACACTTCCACGATCTGCGACATGAGGCGACCAGTCGTCTATTTGAGGCGGGGTATTCGATTGTTGAGGTGCAACAATTCACGTTGCACGACAGCTGGGGAACGTTGAGCCGTTACACGCACCTACGGCCCGAGCAACTTAAAATACGAAAATGAGCGGCCGGCAAGGACCTTAGAATGCCAATCAATATACTTGGAGGGTGATGGCTACTTGCCCGCGAACTATTAGGACAATCAACTTGGTTCGAAGCCTCAATGGCCGCCGTAACTTACTGAAAAATAACGCCTGAAAGACGGCTGTGCCTACCGTTTATTCATCCTAAGCCGCCTGACGGTAGTACTCGTGATGTAAGCCGCCACAATGTCGACGTGAGCGGATAGCGCCGTGCGCTGGCGATTGTACGGGTCGCCCGCTCGGTGCGTCTTTTTCCAGCGAAAGATGCGTGCGGGCCCTGTTGTAGTAATCAGAGTATCTCTTGACGGTCCGTCGCAGATGCTGCTCGCCGAGAATGATCTCGTGATCCAGACATTCTCTTCTGATCGTGCCGATCACACGCTCGGCGTATGCGTTCTGCCAGGGCGAAGCCGGGGCTGTCAAAACTTCGGCTAGACCGACAGACGCGATTTGTCGACTAAAGAACGCGCCAAATTTTCGGTCCCGGTCGCGGATTAGGTATTTCGGTGCGTCGTCCAGGCCAACAGCTTCGATGACCTGCCTGGCCGTCCACTCCGCCGTCGGTGACTCGGTCACATTGGTGTGCAGGATCTTGCGACGATCGTGACTGAGTACGACCAGGACGAAAAGCACCCGGAAGGTCGCTGTCGGAACCGTGAAGAAGTCAGTGGCGATGATGTCTTTGGCATGATTCTCGAGGAACGTGCGCCAAGTCTGTGACGGCGGTTTCCTTTCTCGAATCAGGTATTTGGCTACTGTTGTCTGGGATACTTCGATTCCAAGCTTCAGGAGTTCCCCGTGGATTCTCGGTGCACCCCACAAGGGATTGGCCTGGCTCATTCGTCTGATCAATAGCTTGATCTTCGGATCAAGTCCCGGTCGTCCTTTCTTCATGCACTTTCGAGTCCAATGACGCCGAAAGCCTTCCCGGTGCCAGCGAATGACGGTTTCCGGATTGACGATATGCAATGCATCGCGCCATCTGGGCCATACCTTCAACACAACCACCCAAAACGACCGATCAGCCGCAGAGAGCTGAGGCCGAACACAATTCTTCTTCAAGACGGCTAGCTGCTGGCGCAGCAGCAAATTTTCGAAGGCCAGGTCACGGCGAGTGCGGAGCAGCGAAAAGAACAAATGTAGAAGAACTGAGGGCCATTTAGCTTTGACGCATGACTAAATGGCCAATTGCAAAAATTCCAGCGAAATCAACACGGACGAATAAACGGTAGGCACAATCAGTAGAAACCGGGGCCAGGTCTCCCCGGCCCCAAAATAGCCGAAGGGCTTGTGGGAGATTAGATAGCCTCTTCGGTTTCATTCAAAGTCTCGCCTTTACGTCACCTCAATTTCGGCCGATTTTTCTATCGGTGAGTCTTCGGTCTTCGGCAGGTGAACGCGCAGCACGCCCTTTTTCGAATCGGCCTTAATCTTGCTTTCGTCGACGTTGCCAGGCAGCGTGAAAGATCGCGAGAATTTTCCGTAGAAGCTTTCTACTCGGTGATAGGTCTCACCCTCTTCTTCATTGCTGTGTTTACGCTCGCCCTCAATTGTGAGGGTGCCGTCGCAAACGGAAACATGGACGTCCTCCTTGTCAACATCCGGTAGTTCCGCCTTGACCAGATATTCCTTCTTCGTCTCACTGATGTCGGCCGACGGCGACCACTCGGCGATGTTATGACCATCCTTGTCGAATAATTTATCTGAGCGCAGGTCGAACCCCGGCGAATACTGGCGAAAGAAGTTGTCCATTTCCTGGAATGGGCGCCATGTTGTTATCTGCATATCAATTCTCCACATAATTTGATCAGAAACGACTTAACACTATGCGTGTCAGCGCGTGAACGATATTGTCGATTTCCACAGCGAATCTGTGGGTACCCGTAGCGTCCATACTGGCATGTGGAATCCTATAATTTCGTTCACGGAATTCGGCTGGTTCAATTGGTGATGTGCATACCAAGTAGCGGAGAAAAACGATGTTCTGGCAATGTGACGAACGACGAATGACCAACGCCTTGACGCGCTTCAGCGAGAGTTTTTCGCTCAGTGATGAAAGCCGCGCGGAATTGGACGGACTTACGCAATGGCTTTCAAAGAACCAAGCTGAGCGGGAAGAAGACTGGTCTCATGAGGAGCTAATCAACACGCTGTTCAGCGATCAGGACACGCTGATGCATTGTTCGAGGAGGTCCGGGATGTGCTCTAGTCGATGGAGCAATTTGCTGAAACCCTGATTCAGAAACTGGTGGCATTTCGCGTGACATTGACAGCCGAACAACAGGAGCAATTAGCTATGGAAATAGTGAGAAGCGGGCGCCAGGGCCGCTGGCGTGGATTGCACCGTCGTCAGCGGTCGCGGGAGCATAGGCGCGCCTCGCACGCCCGAATGTGATGGACCTGGGCCTATCTGTTTCGCGCCATGGCAAGTACCTCGATTATAGTTGTGCCGAGCACGACCATCCAGAGCACTAGGTATCCGCGGATTGGCATCTCAAAAGGATCGAAAAGAAGCCAAACAAAAACGGTTCCGCCACCCAGTGTGTTGATCACGCCAGCAGCCAAACACCGCAATAGCGGCCAGTACTACCGATATGCCGCCAGTTCCCGAATTGGCGGACGACAGACGAATGAAAACTCCAAGGAACGACCCATAGCCCTCGGCAAATACTAATTGTGACCATAAGGAGATTGACTCAAGTTGGTTCTACCAATAGCGAGTATTGAGAAATGGCGATAAACGTCGCGATCAACGGGTACGGGCGCATTGGCCGCATGATCTTGCGGGCGCTCTATGAGCGCAAGCGGACGGCTGAGCTTCGAGTTGTAGCCATCAACGACCTCGGTGACGTGCGCACCAATGTTCATTTGACAAGATATGACTCCGTACACGGTAGGTTTCCCGGCGAGGTTCACACAGAGGGTGGCGGTCTCATCGTAGAAGGCGATCCGGTTCGAGTGCTAAGTCAGCGATCGCCGGCACAGCTTCCCTGGGGCGAATTGGACGTCGACGTGGTCCTGGAGTGCACCGGACTGTTCCGGACGCGGGAGAGCGCAACGCAGCACCTCACCGCGGGTGCAGGAAGGTGCTGTTGTCAGCGCCAGGCAGTGGAAAAGTGGATGCGACGATGTCAATGATTCCGACTAGGACTGGCGCCGCAAGCGCTGTAGGTCTTGTGTTACCCGCCCTTGCCGGAAGGCTTGATGGTTTTGCAGTGCGCGTTCCTGTTATTAATGTCTCAATGGTCGACCTGACATTTTCGGCGGCTCGCAAGACAAATATTGATGAGATCAACACAGTCATGCGAAACGCGAGCGATGGGAAACTCAATGGCATTCTCGAATACTCCGACGAACCGCTGGTCTCCGTCGATTTTAACCACAATCCCGCATCGTCAATCTACGACGCAACACTGACCAATGTCATTGATGGGACGCTCGTTAGGGTCTGTGCCTGGTATGACAACGAGTGGGGTTTTGCCAACCGGATGCTGGACACGGCACTCGCCGTTGCGAGCGCAACCTGATGGCCAAACGCGCGCGCATTCTCGTGATCGGGGCGAAACATCCTTTTTGCTATGCTTGAAACGTCACCCAACAACGAAAGAAAGCAAACGCCGATTGGCGTGATTGCGGAGGTTCACGGCCCGGTGGCAGTGATTGCCTGTGATCTCCTGCCGCCCCTGCGCCAAGCCCTATGCGCTCACCTCGATCACGAGAGCTATCTGTTCGAGGTCCATCAGCATCTCGATGAGCACCATTTACGCGCTATTACCCTGCACCGTAGTGCTGGTCTACACCGAGGCATGACAGTTTATGACACGGGCGCACCGCTCCACGTCCCGGTGGCACCTGATTGCCTGGGACGCCTGTTGAACATCTTCGGCGAGCCGCTGGACGACGGTCCTACCCTGTCACCGCAGGAATTCCGCAACATTCACAGCAAACCCGCGGCACTCCATGAGGCCGTTGGCACGGGGGAGATACTGGAGACCGGTATCAAAGTCATCGACCTGCTCTGCCCCTTCATTAAGGGCGGAAAAACCGGTCTGTTCGGCGGAGCCGGCGTGGGTAAAACCGTGCTGATCATGGAATTCATGCATGCGGTGGCCAACCTGCATAAGGGAGTGTCGGTATTCGCTGGCGTCGGCGAGCGTATCCGCGAAGGCCATGAGCTTTGGCATGAAATCCGAGAGACCGGTGTGCTACCGCAGACACTCATGGTGTTCGGCCAGATGGATGAATCGCCGGGCGTACGTTTCCGCGTCGGCCTCTCGGCGCTCACCTATGCCGAGTATCTACGCGACACCCTGCACAAAGAGGTGTTGTTCGTCATGGACAACATCTTCCGATTCGTACAAGCGGGCAGCGAGGTCTCCAGTCTCCTCGGGCGCATGCCGGCTACTGTTGGTTACCAACCCACGCTGATCACTGAGGTGGCGGAAATGCAGGAACGGATTCTTTCTACGCCGCAGGGTGCCATCACCTCTGTGCAGGCCGTCTACGTGCCTGCGGACGACATGACTGACCCCGCGATCAGCGCCATACTCAGCCATCTCGACACCACCGTTATCCTATCCCGTGTCCAAGCAAGTAAAGGTATCTATCCGGCGGTAGACCCTCTGCAATCAAGCAGCGGACTCATGGATCGCCGCACCATGGGCTCACGCCACTACGACATCGCGGAAGGCGTGCGCGAACACTTGGCGCGCTACAAAGAATTGGAGGATATTATTTCCATGTTGGGCATGGAGGAGCTTTCTGCTAAAGATCGCAAGATCGTCATGCGTGCGCGCAAGCTGCAACGCTATCTCACCCAGCCATTTTGGACCACGGCCTCGCGTACGGGAATCGAAGGCGTTTCGGTCCCGCTGATGAGTACGCTTGCCGACTGCGAAGCCTTTTTGTCGGGACGCTACGATGCGGTCTCGGAGGACCACTGCTATATGCGCGGCACTATGCCAAAGGCAGCATCGTGAAGACCTATACCCTGCGGCTCCAAGATGCGACCCGATCGGAAGTGATAGCGGGTGTAACATCCTTCGTCGGCGTGGATGCCTCAGGCAGTTTCGGAATTCTCGCAGGACACGCACGCATGATGACTTCGCTCGTCATCGGATTGGCCCGATTTCGTGTCGGCTTGGATGCTTGGAAATACCTGGCTTTGCCAGGGGCGGTTCTGTATTTCCGTGACAACGTACTATCGCTGAGCTCACGCCGTTATCTGCTGGACGACGACTATCTGAATATAAGTCAGGCCCTGCAGCAACACTTGCTGGCCGAAGAGGAAGAGCTCCACACCTTAAAAGAAAGCCTGCACCACATGGAAGAAGAGGTTCTCAAACGCCTCTGGCAAATGACCCGCAAGGAAATAGGCTGATGACACCCATGCAGCAGCCTAATGACCTTAGGAAGCAAATAGACCGCCAGGTACGGCGTTTGAAAAAAGCCGAACATGAGCGGCCCACTCTAATGGGTCAGACAATTTACCTCGGCACCCTCGGGTTGCTGTTCGTGCTGCCTGTAATTGGCGGAGCCTATCTGGGTAAATGGTTGGACAGCCTGGCTGCCGGATACTCGGCCCGCTGGACGGTGAGCCTGATCCTGGTTGGCGTATTTGTGGGTGCTCTGAATAGTTACTTCTTGATAAAGGCATAACCAGTGGCTAACGGAAATCTACTCATCGAACCCGTCGTCGAACTGGGGCCAGTAACAATCACGAACACGGTGGTGACCACCTGGGCGATCATGGGAGTGATCTGGTTGCTCGCTTGGCTGTTGTCGCGCAGGCTGCGCGTTGAGCCAGGGCCTGTGCAGACCGCGCTTGAAGGTATCGTCTCCACTATCGAGAAATCCGTAGCCGAGGTCGCGCCCCAGCATGCCCAACGCATAATGCCGTTTATCGGCAGTCTTTGGATCTATCTGGTCTTTGCCAATCTCAGCGGCCTGATCCCGGCGGCGCACGCCCCCACACGGGACCTGTCCGCTACAGCCGCATTGGCATTCCTGGTGTTTCTTTCGACGCACTGGTTCGGTATCCGTATCCAGGGTCCTAAGGCGTACCTGCGCCATTTCCTGTCACCCAGCCCGATCCTCCTGCCTTTTAATCTCATCAGCGAGATTACGCGCACAGTTGCGCTGGCGGTGCGGCTGTTTGGCAACATGATGAGCTTGGAGATGGCGGCACTGTTGATCCTGCTGGTCGCCGGTTTCCTGGTACCCATACCGATCATGATGCTTCATATCGTGGAGGCGCTGGTGCAGGCCTACATCTTCGGAATGCTGGCGCTCATCTACATCGCCGGTAGTCTACAAGCACAACAACTTCGGCAACAAGAATAAGGAGTAACTTATGTTCGACCTGTCCACATTCGCTCTTGCGTCGACAATCGCCGCGATTCTTGGTATTGCACTCGGAGTCATACTGCCCGCATTCGCCATGGGGCGGGCTATCAGCAGCGCCCTCGATGCCTTGTCGCGACAACCGGAAGCAGAGAATGCCATTATGCGCACACTGTTCATCGGTCTGGCCATGATCGAGTCGCTGGCCATCTATGTTTTGGTCATCGTGCTTATCGTGTTGTTTCGCAACCCGCTGCTCGAATATCTCCTGCAATAGACCAGTGGCGACAATGACGTTATTGGCGACATGGAGCACCCTGCCGTGGAACTGAGCTGGTCCACCTTTGTATTAGAGATTGTCAATTTCCTGGTCCTGGTGTGGATCCTTAAGCGCTTTTTTTACGAACCGGTATTGAACGTGATCAGCCGCAGACGGGCAGGGATCGAAAAGACCCTGGCCGACGCCAAAACCCTGCATGCGGACGCTGAACGAGCGCAAGAACATTATGACGGTAGGCTTGCCGACTGGGATTTGGAACGGCGACAAGCGCGCGAAGCGCTGGATCAGGACCTGGAGGCCGAACGTGTACTGAAGTTGGCGGAGCTACAAAGCGCTCTGAAGCGGGAACAGGAGATGGCGCGCGTGGCCGACGCGCGTCAACAGGCCGATGCCATGATCAAGATTGAAGAAGTGGCGCTCTTGCAAGGTGCCCGCTTCGCAACCGACCTGCTGGAGCACGCATCCGGACCGGACATGGAGGCGCGCCTTGTTGAATTGGTGATTGCCGAACTGAATAAGCTGCCGGCTGACCGTATTACGGCCTTGCGAAACAGCTACGGGAAAACCCCTGAGACGATCATGGTGGTTAGCGCCTTCCAGCTTTCGGACGATCAACGCCAACACCTGGAGCATGCCCTGGCGGCAATTACCGGCCCGAACATACCACTACGTTTCGAACAGAATAGCGACCTGCTGGCCGGTGTCCGCATCATCATCGGCGCCTGGGTTTTGGGTTTAAATCTCCAGGATGAACTAAAAGGATTCGTGGAGCTGGCCTATGGCGAGAAACGGATTGGACATGGCAACGAGTCCGCTTAAGCGCCGGGCAGAATGGCTGAACCATTACCAGCCGGGGCTTCGTATCAGCGAACAAGGCAGCGTGGTTTCCGTTGGTGATGGTATTGCCTGGATTACTGGTTTGCCGTCCGCCGCCATGGATGACGTTCTAGTATTTGCGGACGGCAGCCAGGCGATGGTTTTTGATTTGACGGAAAGGCTGATCGGCGCGGTAATACTATACGAGACCGCGGCGCTGACTGCCGGCACCACCGTCCAACGCACTGGCCGAACCTTAAGCGTGCCGGTTGGCGATGCGCTGCTCGGGCGGATCATTGACCCCTTGGCGGCTCCACTCGATGGTAAGCCGCCGCCAGCCCATACGCGTTGGCAGCCGATAGAATCGTCTTCACCACCCATCGTGGCGCGCGATTTCGTCCATGAACCCCTTCACACCGGCATCAAGATCGTCGACACGATGATCCCCATCGGTAAAGGGCAACGCCAATTGGTCATTGGCGACGAGGGCCTGGGGCGCAGTTCCATCGCGCTGGACACCGTGATCAATCAGCGCGGCCTGGACGTCTACTGCGTTTATGTGCTGATCGGCCAAAAACGCTCCACGGTGGTGAGCACTATCGATACGCTGAGGAAATATGCTGCCCTGGATTTCACCACTGTCGTGGTGGCGGAGGCGAGTAGTTTGCCCGGTCTGCAGCATCTGGCGCCGTTCGCCGGTTGCGCGGTCGCCGAATTCTGGATGCAACAGGGACGCGATGTCCTGGTGGTCTACGATGACCTATCGACCCATGCCAAGACCTATCGCGAACTGTCGCTGTTACTGCACCGCCCGCCGGGTCGCGAGGCCTACCCCGGCGACATCTTTTCCGTTCATGCTCGGTTGCTGGAGCGCGCCACGTGCCTGAACGCCGCCCATGGTGGCGGCAGCATGACAGCCCTGCCCATCGCTGAAACGCAACTCGGCGAGATTGCTGCCTATATCCCCACCAACCTGATCTCCATCACCGACGGACAGCTGCACTTGGATCGCGGTCTGTTTGCCGGCGGGTTCCGCCCCGCCATTGATATCGCCCTTTCAGTCTCGCGTATTGGCGGTCAGGCGCAACACCCGAGCATCAAAAATGAGGCCGGCCGTATCAAGCTTGATTATCTCCAGTTCCTGGAGCTGGAGATCTTCACCCGCTTCGGCGCGCGCCTTGAGGCTTCTATGCGAACGGCTATTCATCGCGGTCGCCTGTTGCGGGAGATCCTAAAACAGGACCGTCTCTCTCCTTTGCCGATGACATTCCAGATGGCGTGGTTGGTGGCGTTCAACGATGGCCTTTTCGAAGCTACGAGCTCCGGCGAGATCTCCACCTTGCTTGCGGCACTTGATGAGCGCGTCAGGCACACTGAGCTGAGCCTCGATGACCCTCGTGACGAATGGAGCGCGGCGGTCGCCAGCTGGTTCCCCGTCCAATCCGGGACGCCTCATCATGACACGTCGGCGTAAGCTCGAGCATCATCGCCACAGCCTGGCCGAGATCCGGGACATCATGAATTCGATGCAAACCCTTGCCTACATAGAAACCCGAAAGCTGGCCCGCTTTCTTGATGCACAACATGCCGTGGTTCAAAGCATAAAGGACGTTGCGGCGGATTTGCTCAGCTTCTATCCCGACATCCTGCCCGAGGCGACAGCGGCAACACCTGTCTATGTTTTGATTGGAACTGAGCGCGGCTTTTGCGGTGACTTCAACCATGCCCTTCTCAAATATCTGAAATCCACTGTTCAGGCACATTCCAAAGGCGACCCAATACTGATCGGGATCGGGCGCAAGTTGAATACGCTACTGGATGGAGATGCGCGCGTCAGGGCCCAGATAGATGGCGCCAGCGTAGTGGAAGAGGTAACTGCCGTGCTCAGTGAGTTGCTGAGCGAATTATCTTCTCTGCAGAGACAACACCGTATGCTGACTGTGTATGGGCTCTACCATGGCGGTGAAGGCGGTATGGTCATGCAAAAACTGTTACCCCCATTCCAGAACTATTTGCATCAGGCACCACGCTTCCCGCATCCACCGGTCCTGAATCAATCCCCACCCGAATTTTTCGTTGAGCTTGTGGATCATTATCTGTTCGCGGCCCTGCATGAAATGTTGTACACCTCGCTGATGTCGGAAAACCACCGTCGCGTAGCACACTTAGGAGGGGCGGTAAGGCACCTCGACAACAAGTCAGCGGAGTTAGCACGACAATGCAATGCCCTGCGCCAAGAGGAGATCATCGAGGAGATCGAGGTAATTCTGCTCAGCGCAGGCAACGTTGATGAGAGCTGGAACGAACGCCAGTCATTGGGAACCGCGGATCCAGCAAAGGCAGGAAACGACCAATAGAAGTCATCGTATGCAAAACGAGTACGCAATTCTGATCACACTGGGCGCCCTGCTTATTTTGAGCCCATTCGTCAAGAGCTTGATGGAACGTATCGGTGTTCCGGCATTAGTCGGTTATATCGGGCTTGGTTTCCTTATCAGCTTGATGAATCAACAATGGTCGTTTGTTACCTCTGCTTTCGATAGTACCTTTGCAGTGCTGGCTCAACTGGGTGTTGTTGCCCTGCTGTTTCGTGTTGGTCTGAAAAGTCATATTCGAGCGTTGCTGGCCAAATTGCCCGATGCAAGCTTCATCTGGATGGGTGATGTACTAACAAACCTGATCCTCGGTTTTTTGGTTTCTCGGTATGTTCTCGCATTGCCTCTAGAGACGTCACTGGTCATCGCCACCGCATTCAGCGCGACCAGTGTTGCTGTGTCCGTGGTACTGACAACTTAACCCCTTAGCTCGAGCTATATTCAATGAATAGGTCAGTCATACGGCCGCCGCACTTTTCCAAGATGCAAGAGCCTGTCGCCTGAAAAAGCGATAGTGCTCGGCCGATAGCAAATGGCGTCCTAGATTGAAAAGATTGTAGACAGTCGCGTGCGTGCTTAGAAACCGTTGAGCTTGATACGTTGACTTGAATCGCCTCATGCCTCGCTCCCTAACCCTGGTTGGCTGATGCGAAAGCTCAGCCCGGTTGTTGGCGTATTGGGAAGTGTCGTGAATGGTATCCGGAATCAGTTCCCGATGAGCAACGCCGTAACTGCGTAGCTTATCTGTGACGATGCGCCGGGGTTCACTGCCGCTAACACGGAGCAATCGCTTGAAAAAGCGCGCTGCTGCCTTTCCATCTCTGCGACTCTGCAGGAATACATCCACCACTTCGCCGTCCTGATCGACGGCGCGCCAAAGATAGTGTTGTACGCCTTGAATTTTCACGAAAACCTCATCGAGAAAAAAGGTATCACCGTAGCCCTGATGTCTGCGGCGTAGACGCTTGGCGTACTTAGGGCCGAATTTGATACACCACAATCGAATGGACTCGTAACTGACCGCGATTCCGCGCTCGGACATGAGATCTTCGATATCACGGGCACTCAGATTAAAGCGGTGATAGAGCCAGACAACGTGCTGGATGACTTCGGGAGGAAACCGGTGACGTTTGTACATAGCGGAACGAATATTCATTCCGCTATGTCACTCAGGACCAGTTAAGTTGTCAGTACCGTTTTGTGTATTGCTGGGCAGACTTGGCAACCTTTGGATGGACACCGGCGGCATTCCAAATCTCGCTGATCGATACACAGCCGTTGCAGAATTTGCTCGGCAGATCAGAGAGCTCGGCCTTGCAAACTTTATTTACTGTGATGGCGATACAATGTTCGTACATGCCGACCAACGGCGGCAAGCTGATGGTGAATTTCGTGAGCCGGGACTCTGGATGAGCCAACAAGCCTGCCCCGGGGGCGCGGAAAAGATAAGTGGGGGCGGCGTAGATATCCGCTCGCCCGAACAGCAGATCGCTATAGCAGCAAGCGTTCCGCTCACCAGGAGTGGTTGGGAACCCATGCCGGCAGGATCGTTGATAGCCCTAAAGAACGGTGCCGTTGCCGCAACCTAGTTGCGCTGGCTTCGCGACGAGTTGCTGCGCCAAAACTACACCAGGTGCCGGAATCCTGTGCCGGCTCCCAGGAATCACCGTGGCGTACAAGCACAGCCGATCTTGGCAGCACATTGATCAACATTATCGGCTGACGAGCCTAGCGACTCCACAAGTAAGTACAACTCCCACTTATGTGAAATCGACAAGAGAGACATATTGATTAGCTCTGAAGATGAACGGAATAGTACAGGCTGAAGCCAATGCTCAACGTACTGGTGCCGCTCGATGGGTCCGAATTGGCCGAACGTGCGATATCGCATGCGCTGCCCATTGTGGAGTCCTTTGTCGCCAACGTCACCTTGCTGCGCGTGGTTACGCCTGCAGAGTTCCGTTCTCAGGAAGCGTTTGATCGCGTCGATTGGCGCTTGCATAAACATCAGGCGTTTACCTACCTTCAAGGCGTTGCCCAGATATTCGAGGCCGCGGCTATTCCATACACGTTGCGCGTCGAAGAAGGGCGCCCGGCTGACGCCATTCTTGAGACGGCCAGGGAGCTTGGCACGCAGCTGCTCGTCATGAGTACGCATGGGCGTGGCGGTGCCGTTGACTATCCACGTGGCGGTGTTGCCAGCAAGACGCTATCTGCGTTCGACGCATCGGTACTGCTTGTCGACAGCGGTTCGATGGAAAAGGCGGTGACTAAGATCCGCTACCGGCGCCTGCTCGTTCCCGTAGACGGCTCGCACCGTTCTGAATGCGCAATGCGGGTTGGCATGATGCTGGCCAAATCGCTCGACGCAGAATTGATTGTCGCCTGTATAGCCGAGCAACCAGAGTTACCGCATATCGTGCGCGATGACAGGAAAGCCGCATCTTTGTACCGTGAACTTGCCGACCTTACCAGAGCTGCCGCGGAACGCCGGCTGCATGAAATCAAAGCTCAGATTCCCGAGGAAATTGCACTCCACACGGCAGTTTTGCTGGCACGCAGGCCAGCGGACGAAATAAGCGCGGCGGTGCGGCGATTTGACGCCGACCTGCTTATTGCCAGCGAGAATCTCTTCAGCGGCTCACTGAGAACCCCGGACACTAAAATGGCAGGCACAGAGGTGCCGACGCTCATTTTAAGTCCCAAGAACATCGGCAATGCGTTCTGTGAGTTGCGGACCGATGAGGGTCCCGATGTAGCCAATTCTGATGTGATCTGACGTCATGACGGCCACGGCCGCAAAAGTACCGTTGCATGAATTTGTGGCCGATCTGGCCGGGCAACATCGTGCGGCGTCAGGACGGCGACTCACTGGATCATACGGCAAACGAATAAAGCGTCATCTGGACGCTCGCCTGGAGGGTATGGCGGCACGCGTTGCGGCGCTACCGGCCACTGTCCACGCACAGTTTGTCGGCCTGGACTGGCTCGACCAGAACCAACACATAATTCGGGGAGCCGTGGATCAGATTGCGGGCGATCTGCCGCGTGGTTACGTTCGCAAATTACCAGCGATAGCGTCGTCGACGAACGATGCTGAACTGCGGGTCAAAGCAATCAGCGAGTCCATCATCGAACGGGCCGTGCTGCCGCTGGATGTCAGCTGGATTGAGCAGTTCCTGGCACTGTACCAGCGCGAGCAAATACTGACGCTAGGTGAACTTTGGGCCGTGCCAACGTTGCTACGCGCCGAAATTGTCAAGATCCTGTGCGATACCGTTGATGAAGGTCTGGATCTTGCGAGCGCCGGTGCCGACGAATCACAACACGCACCCGTTGCCGCGATCCTGTCCGCATGCGTGATCAGCCTGCGCACGCTCGCCGCCACAGACTGGCTCAAGTTCGTCGAAAGCCAGAGCGCGGTCGAACGGATATTGGAGAACGATCCGTCAGGCAGCTACCCAACTATGGTGCCCGAGTCACGAAATTACTATCGAGAGCACGTGGAGCGGCTCGCACGCAGGCTCGGCGAGACCGAAGTAAATATTGCAGAGACGGCCTTGAAGTTGAGTCAGGATGCAACCGGCACGGCCTCGACCCGCGAACAGCATGTGGGGTACTACCTGATCGATCAGGGAGTAGACTGTTTGATGGCGGTGCTGCGAGGTAAACCGGTCCGTTACAAGAGCCTCAGACGACGTTCGGACACATTGAACTCGTTGGCTTACCTGCTCGCCATCGGCCTGCCAACTGTGGCAACAATCGCAACCCTCTCCGGGATGCTGACAACGGTGGACATCGGGGCGGCGAGTCGCTGGCTACTTATGATCCTGGCTATCGTACCGGCCCTCACGATATGGACGGAGATTGTGAACTGGCTCCTGACCCAGATCATCCCGCCAAGAGTACTGCCAAAACTCGACTTCAGCCGGGCCATTCCACGCGAATACACGACCGTTGTGGCAATTCCCTGCATGCTCACGACCGACGCGGAAATCGATCGCCTTATCGACACACTGGAAACGAACTACCTGGGCAATAACGACAAGAGACTGACGTTCGTCTTGCTGAGTGACTACACGGATGCCGACAATGCCACACTCGCCGAAGACGCCGCACTTCTGCGTCATGCGCAGGTCGGCATCGATGCCCTCAATGCGCGCTACCGGGATACAGCCAGGCAAGCTTTCGCCCTGCTACACCGGCAGAGACTCTGGAACGAGACATCCGGTATCTGGATGGGCTGGGAGCGCAAACGTGGCAAGATCGTCGAGTTCAATTCCTGGTTACGCGGTGCGGACGACACGAACTTCGTGTTGCTGCATGGCCAGGTTGAGGCCTTGCGAACGGCGAAGTACGTCATCACACTCGACGCCGACAATCAGCTACTGCCGGGCGTTGCGTCGGAACTCGTCGGAGCGCTCGCGCATCCTCTGAATCGCCCGGAATTCGACGCGGCTAGCGGTCGCTTCGTCGCTGGATACACCGTGATACAACCGCGTGTCGAGTTGCATCCGGCCAGCGCCAACCGCACTGTTTTCTCGCGCCTGATGTCCGGGGACGTTGGTATCGATCTCTATCATCTCGCAGTCTCTGAGGCCTATCAGGATTTCTTCGGGCAAGGCATTTATGCCGGCAAAGGTATCTATGATATCCGGGCTTTCTCCCGGAGTGTCGAAGGCATTGTCCCGGACAATGCTGTCCTTAGCCACGACCTTCTGGAAGGCATTCTCGGACGCGCTGCACTTGCTTCCGATATCGTCATTCTGGAAAACGTCTCACCGAATCTGACCACCGAGTTGAAGCGGCAACACCGCTGGATTCGCGGCGACTGGCAGCTATTGCCATGGCTCGTTCCAATTGGCGGGGCTGTACTACGTGCCCGTGTTGATTTGCTGGGAAAGTGGAAGCTATTCGACAATCTTCGTCGCAGTCTCTTGCCGGCGTCACTCCTTGCGCTTTTTCTGCTCGGCTGGCTATTCCTGCCGGAGCATGGTGGGACATGGACTCTTGCCGTGGCATTAGTGCCCGGTCTGGGAATTATCTACTCTCTTGCCGGTGACATTCGACGCAGTCCCATGCGCTGGGGGACCTTGCGCTCGACCTTGATTCGGCTGTCGGCCAGTAACGGCAAGAAAGTCGGACAGACGCTGGTCAATCTCACAGTGCTGCCTGTTGTCGCGTATTCAACGCTCGACGCTATCATTCGAACGCTTTCACGTTTGCTGGTCACACATCGAAATCTACTCGAGTGGACGCCGTCTGCAGAGAGCGAATGGGAAACGCTGGGGACGACGCTGGCCGGCAGCTACCGTCGCATGATCGCTGCCCCGGTAACCGCATCGTTCGCATTCATGATCGCGATAGCCGGCGACCAGGTCGTGCTTTGGCCCGCGCTATTCGGCGCGGCCTGGCTGGGCGCGCCCTTGTTAATGTGGTTCATGGCGCGCGAGCGCGAGGACGAGGTTATCCTGCTAGAGCCAGAGCGTGCTGAGCTGCGCAAACTCGCGCGGCGCACATGGCAGTTCTATGAACGCTTCGTTGGTCCGGAGACACACTGGCTTCCGCCAGATAATTTCCAGGAAGCACCGAAGGTTGCGCTGGCAGAGCGTACATCGCCGACTAACATCGGCCTTTTCCTGATCAGCGCGGTTGCCGCGTACGACCTGAATTACTTGGGTGCAATGGGCCTGCTTACGCGAGTCGACGGCACAACGGAAACCTTGTTACGCATGCGGCGCTTTCGCGGTCACCTGTTCAATTGGTACAGCACGCGAGATCTGTCCGTTCTCGAACCGGCCTATGTCTCCACGGTCGACAGTGGCAACCTGGTGGCCGCTCTGCTGATTTGCCGTAGCGCGCTCCTGGAGATTGAGCAAACTCCCCCTCCTCACCTGCGTGCCCCGGCCGCACTCGGCGACATTGTCGCTAACATCGAAGAGATACTTTCGACCAACGGCAATCACGGCGACGGGCCCGAGGCGGTACATGTCCTCGAGATCTTGACGCAAATTCGGCAAAGCATCGCGGATACACCAAAGGACGCGACCCAATGGAATGCGGCTCTCGCGAATGTCCGCGACCCACTGTGCGCTGAGTTGGACCATGCGGTGTTGCGCCTTGCGGAGCATCGCGACCTCACCTGGAATGCGGAAAGAATCGGCGCACTTCGGACCTGGATCAATCAGCTCCGCCACGAAGCCACCACGCTGCAGGCTGAGATCGCTGACGTGTCGGCGTTGCACCCCGCGGCAAGTGTGGCCCGTGAGGTACTCACGTTGCGTGATCGATTGTTTGCTCGCATAGACAAGATTGTTGCCGCGACCGATTTCAGTTTTCTTTTTGACGCTAACCGGCAGCTGTTTCACATCGGTTAT
>RCNF010000711.1_pt1 | contig 17436 bp, 13 predicted proteins | sample 2041311 | NCBI WGS metagenome assembly RCNF01 (sample SAMN09708228, study PRJNA481090) | Marine sediment metagenome, whole genome shotgun sequencing project. | biome: marine sediment; feature: ocean; material: sediment; isolation source: Sewage treatment plant 2 marine sediment (STP2) ... | reverse complement strand
GAGAAGAACACGGACATCGCCACTGTCGGCACCATGCTCGGTTTTGCGGTGATGATGGCCCTGGATGTTGCGCTGGGTTGACGGCGATCGCGGCCCCCAACCCCGGCCTTGTGCCGCTATTGGGCAGGATCCGAAACAGGCCTTGGGGTTGGCGATGAAGTAGACGGTCATAGCGGCAGTGGCCACGCTCAGGACCGTCAGCTCGGCGGTGGCTGATGAAGTTCTGATGACATTGGAATCGAATATGGCGACCGAATCCAGCGGTACCACGAAGGGGCCCGAGGCCACCAGGTCCCGCTGGGCATTCATCAAGCTTCCGTTACCCTTGATTATCCTTTGGTCCTCATCAATCTGCCAGTTGGAAAGCTGGTACAGTCCCCCTTCGGGCATATGGGCCTTGAGCCAGGGAGATTTGCCGTCGAGTCCCTGCAGTGATTCCAGGTCGTCTGTTTCGGACGGCTTGAATGGAGGCGGGGAATGTTTTCAAAACCAATGAGGAAAAATACCGTGCTCAATGGAGCAATGGACTGACTGCAAAAGGACACAGCCGCCCCGTCGATCAAGGCAGGGCTTGCTTCGGTGGCGGCAGGCCGTTTATCCTCAAGGCAGGGGGAATGGTACCGGAAAAACGGGAGAATATGTTTTGGGAAAATACAAGGGTCGCCGCGCGGAAACCTTCATCTTCGACCTGGACGGAACCCTCATCGATTCGGGCCTGGACATCGCCCTGTCGGCCAACTTCACCCGGGTTCATTTCGGGATGGAGGAACTGCCCGTCCCGGTGGTGAAAAGTTACGTGGGGGACGGAGTGGCCAGGTTGCTTTCGCGTACCCTGGGTCACGATGTTCGGTCCGGCCAGACCGGCTTGCCCGTCGGCGACCAGATGCACGCCGAGGGCATGAGTGTGTTCGCCGATCACTACGCCCGTCACCTTCTCGACAACACAACACTTTTTCCCGGGGTCCTGGATGTCCTGGCCCGCTTTCAGCGGATTCCCATGCACGTGGCCACCAACAAACCTCGGGCCTTCACGGATCCCATCCTGGAGGGGCTCCACTTGGCCGGGGCTTTCCGGAAAGTGATCTGCGGCGATGAAACGCCGGAGCGTAAGCCGGATCCCGTCCATCTGGAGGTATGTCTGGAAGGTCTGGATTTCGCGCCCACCGAAGTGGTCGTTGTGGGCGACAGTCCCAACGACGTGGACGCCGCCCGGGCCATGGGAGCCGTCTCGGTGGCCTGCACTTTCGGTCTGGTGCCGCCGGGCCTGCTCAAGGCTTCGGCCCCTGATTTCACCATCGACGCCATGAGTGAACTGGCCGGCCTTTTCCCTTCACGATAGGAATACCCTCATGAGTGATCGCGTGCCGCCCCTTTATCCCTGGTCATTGCCATCCCTGCTGAGGCGGGTCGCGGTCGAATGGGAAGACCGGAAGGAGATTTTTGGCCTGGCGGGCCGGCGGTTTTTCAAGGTGGATCCGGACATCGATCTCAGCTGTGAGATTGCCGGTCGACCGGTGGCCACGCCGGTGGGGCCAGCGGCGGGTCCTCACACGCAGATGGCCCAGAATATCGTGCTGTCCTTCCTGGCTGGAGCCCGGACTTTCGAATTGAAGACGGTGCAGATCCTCGACGAGCTGGACATCGAGCGTCCTTGCATCGACATGGAAAACGTGGGCTACAACATCGAGTGGAGCCAGGAGCTGACCCTGGATCAATCTCTCCACGAATACGCCAAATCCGCCTTGATGCTGGAGATCCTGCGGCGATGGGATCCCTTGGCAAAAGCAGTCGGTGATGTGACCGGTCCGGCGGGGGACCACGCCTTCGAACTTTCCGTGGGTTATGATCTGGTGGGAATCCAGTCCGACCGCATGACCGCCTTTGTCGCCGGCATGCTGGACGCCAAGGATGTGATTGACGGCCTCAGGCGCGAGATTCCAGAATCATTCCGGAATCTGCAGGATGTCCCGGTACCTTCCCGTCTCGTGGACCACCTCACTCTCAGCACTTTTCACGGGTGTCCGCCCGATGAGATCGAGGGCATCATCAAACATCTGATGACCGTCCATGATCTGGACGTGACCGTGAAACTGAATCCCACCCTTCTGGGGCCGGACACGGTCCGGGAGATTCTTCACGATCGCCTGGGCTACACCGAGGTGCCGCTGGTGCCGGAGGCTTTCGCCGCGGATCTGAAGTTCGACCGTGCCCTGGAAATGATCACCCGGCTGGAAGAATTCGCCGCGGCCTGTGGCCGGGAATTCGGCATCAAGCTGACCAATACCCTGGTGGTGGGCAATGAGCGCGGTGTCATGCCGGGGAAACAGATGTACCTGAGCGGCAAGCCCCTTCATGTCATGGCCGTCACCCTGCTGGACCGTTTGACCGAAGCCCTACCCGGGACATTTCGCGTGGGGGCCGGCGACGGCCCCGTGCCCGTGGCCTTCAGCGCGGGCATCGACAAGGACAACCTGACCGAGGCGGTGTCCCTGGGCTTGACCCCGGTGACCATTTGCAGCGACCTGCTGAAACCGGGAGGGTACGGCCGCATGGCCCAGGGGTTGCGTAAACTCGTCAAGACCATGAAAGCGGAGGGACTGGCGAATCTGGATCAATTGCGGGAAAATGCCGCAAGCGAAGCCCGCCAGGCCGGCCACCGTGATTCGGTACAGGCGGCTGCCCACCACTTCGCGACGGTGGACGGAGCGGCCCCATACACCCTGGCGGCCACTGGGAAACCGTTGCGGCAGGTCGACAACAAACTGGAAATGTTCGATTGCGTGGCGTGCACCAATTGCGTCACCGTCTGCCCTAACAACGCCTTTTTTCATGTTCCCTCCAAGGACGTTGAGGGACTGGAGGCCCGGGCCCAGTATCTGGTCCTGGCCGAACTTTGCAACGACTGCGGAAACTGCACCACATTTTGTCCCGAGGAGGGGGCTCCTCACCTGATCAAACCCCGTCTTTACACGGATGCCGTCGCCTGGGAATCGGCTGGGCGCAGGGGATTCCTGTTGAACCGGTCGGCGGACGGCTCGGAAAAAATCGTAGGTGCGGTCGCCAAGGAAGTTGGCCTGGTGCAGACCCTTCTGGAGCGGGAAAAGTGGCTGAGGTCCTTGTGATTTTGCCTCTAGGCGGTTTTCACGAAAATGGCGTGGCCATTGAGATTCTGGATGCAGGCCAGGTCTGAATCGTTTTCCTTTTCATGCACGAGGTGCGCGATTCCATGGGTGCTGGGGAACCCGAAATCATCAAAGACCACCAGGCCGCCGACGGGGAGGCGGGACCAGACCCACTCGAGGGAATCCTTGCCTGACTGGTAGACATCCACATCGATGTGGCAAAACCGAAAAGATCGGTCCTCGATATCGGCCCCGGTATCTTCCGGGAAAAAACCTTTCAATATCTTGAACCGATCGACATCCAGCTTTTCCATCAGGCTGCTTACCACGGGGATGGATGTGTCCGCATGTTCCCCATCCGAATAGTGCTGGTCTAGATCCCCGGACTTGACGACTCCTTCGAACGTATCACAGAGAAAAGTATCCGCACCGAGGCCGAGCAGTTTGGCCCTCAGTCCCAGCAATCCGCCGGTACCGCCTCGCCAAGCTCCCACTTCCAGGATGTCACCCTCGAGGTGCTTGGTCTGGGCCAAAAGATGCCAGAGTTCGTAACAGCGGTAGATGTCCACCAGGGTATTTTCTTTGATGATGGAATGGCATCGAAGGAATTCATCGTCCTGCAACCAGGGGCTGTAGGTGGCCCACGACAAGAGAGTGGAGTCCCGTTCCGGATCCAGGCATTTTTCGACAAATCTCGAACGGGCCTGGAATACGGCTTTTTCCAGCATCCTTTTTCCGGATTTGGCGATTTTCTTCTTGTTCATGACAGCCTCAAAAACCAGGGGCCTTTTCTCAAGGCCCCTGGTGGAAGTTCAGTTAAGGGTCTATCGGTACAAGGATTTGAGTGAGCCCCAACTTTGGTTTTCCACCACAACGACATCGTCACTGCAGCCAGGAGTCGAATTGGCTCCAATTAAACCACATGGTCCGGTTAGACAAGGAGAGAATTCTGAAACCGAGCAATTGTCTTGGTGGGGATTGCATACCAGGGCGTTGATGTGAGTGTTGTTATCGGCACCGATGGGGTTGCAGAATCCTTCATAGTCCTTTTGGTTGTCCCAGAAGATATTGCAGGAAAAATCCTGGCAATTGGGAGAATAGACGGCGGGTCCGCCGCCCCCGTTATGGGCAAAGAGATTGTTATGCACCAGCACCTGTGTATTCCCGATGGCATTGAGGCACGATCCACCCGCAGGAGCCAGGTTCCGGATAAAGGTGTTGTTTCGCAGTTCTCCCGTTCCGGAATAGATGTCAATGGTGCCGGCGCCTTCTCCTGACCGGTTTTCCACGATCCGATTCCCCTCGACAACCACACTCGACCGGTTGACGCCTATGACGGCGGCATAGATGGTGCTGACATTCCCTTTGAAGAAGTTGTCCTTGATAGTGGCTTCCGCATCTTCAATTACCGTGATGGCGGTGGTCTTGAAAGAAAGATTATCGAGGAAATCATTGTCGTGAATATTGGAACTGGAAAACATCTGGACGGAAACCCCGGCGCCTTCAAAACTGGTATGGTTCTCCACGATGATATTGTGGTCCACTTCCACGGTGGAATAACCATAGATTCGGACACCGCCGCCGATATAACCGCCGCCGTTTGTCAGAGTAAATCCGGAAATCCTGGTACCCGGCCCACACTGCTCACAATTGATGCACATGTCGCCGTTGCCGTCGATGATGGTGGAGGCCGATCCCGTGGCGCTCATCAGAACAACCCCGCTCACCATGGTGAGATTTTCCACGTATGTTCCTGCCACAACTGTCACCTGGTCACCGGATTCGGCGAGGTCCAGTCCCCCTTGAATCGTCAAGGCGTCCCCGGACCCTCCTGGATCGACCACGAATTCCGAGGCGAAGGCGGTTGTGGAAAGAAAAACCAATGCTAAATAGAGGAGTTTCCAATTGGATGTTTTCATGTCATCCTCCAAACACCAAAGTTTTCAAGGGGGACGAGCTATTTTTGAGTATAGGTCAGATGCGGTTGCATTTTCAAGTTCAATATGCGTCAGTTCAATATGCGTCCGGGTATTTGGAAGTTGTTGTAAATTAATCAATAAAAACTGCATCACTGGGAATTGATCGGGATGCCGGAGATAAAATGGTGGCGAATCAAAACCACATAAATCAGAAAAAAGATCATTTTGCGGCGGGCGTTCCTGCGACGGGGGGACAGCTCATCCTGGATCGCCGGGCTCGTCTGGTTCGACCCTTGTTTCCCTCCGGGTGCGGCCATCTTGTCGATTTCGGGTGCGGCAATGGTGCCCAGACGCTCCATTTCACAGGGGACTGCCATCGGTTGACCGGGGTGGACATCAGTGAGTTGTTTCTGGAGGATTTTCGGCGGGAGATCGTGGACCGTGGTCTGGAAGACCGCGTCGAGGCCGTGGCAACCCTTGGCGGCGATATTCCCCTGCCCGATGGGACCGCGGATATCGTGACCTCATTTACCGTCCTGGAACACGTTCCGGATGAACGGGCGGCCCTGGCTGAAATGCGCCGGATCCTGAAGCCCGGCGGTAAATTGATCATCTCGGTGCCCAATCGGTGGTGGATATTCGAAACACACGGGGCCGATTTGCCGTTGTTACCCTGGAACCGCGTGCCCCTGGTCAGCTGGTGGCCCAAGAAGTTGCACGACCGCTGGGCGCGGGCCCGCATTTATCGCCGACGGGAAATCGAGAAGCTTCTCGTCCAGTCAGGTTTTTCCATCGATGTCAGTTTCCGCATGACAGCCCCCATGGACATGATTCCGTGGGGACCCGTGCGCCGAATGGTCCGGTCCACTATATTCCGGCCCGACCGTGCCCTTTTCCCTTTCCAGGCCACCGAGATAGTGGTGGCCGCCACGAGGTGATCCCATGCAGACGAATTCGAAGGTGGTTCTGGCCATGATCCTATCGCTCACGGTCCTGGCCGGATGCGGTGGGGGCGACAAGGCTCCCGAAGCCGAAATCCGTCCCCAGGAAATGACGCTCCACGGCCATACCCGCATCGACAACTACTACTGGCTCAACGACCGGGACAACCCCGAGGTCATCGCCTACCTCGAGGCCGAAAACGCCTATCTGGAAAAAACCCTGGCCCATACCCGGGAACTGCGGGACGAGCTGTTCGAGGAGATGAAGGGACGCATCAAGAAGGACGATTCGTCGGCCCCCTACGAAAAGAACGGCTACTGGTACTACACCCGCTATGTGACCGGTGGAGAATACGCTCTGCACTGCCGTCGCCCCGGCAGCATGACCGGTAACGAAGAGATCATGTTCGACGGCAACGCCATGGGCGAGGGTCCCGGGTATTTTTCTCTCCGTGGAGTGGGGGTCAGCCCGGACAACAAGCTGGCGGTCTTTGGTACCGATACCGTGGGCCGTCGCTTTTACAACCTGCGCGTGAAAAACCTGGCCACCGGTGAAATCATGTCCGATGAAATCAAGGACGTGACCAGCAACGCCACCTGGGCCAACGACAACCGGACCCTGTTCTACACCAGGCAGGATCCCGAAACCCTGCGGTCATATCAGATCTGGCGTCACGAACTGGGAACGCCTACTTCGAACGACGTCCTGGTCTTCCAGGAAGACGATGACACCTTCAGCTGCTACGTCCGCCGGTCCAAGTCGGACAAGTACCTGTTCATCAACTCAAGGCACACCCTCAGTTCCGAAGTCCGGCTGCTCGAAGCCGACAATCCTATCGGCACATTCCGTATCTTCCAGCCCCGGCAGCGGGATATGGAATACGGGGTCAGCCACCAGGGCGATCGGTTCCTGGTCCGGACCAATCTTCACGCCACCAATTTTCGGCTCATGGAATGCGGTCTGGATGCCACCTGGCTGGCCAACTGGCGGGAGGTCATTCCCCACCGCGAGGACGTGCTGCTGGAAGACGTGGAAGTGTTCGACGACTTCCTGGTGCTGGGTGAGCGTTTCGACGGTCTGACCCATTTGAAGGTCATGCCCACCGATGGCAGCCAGCCCCATCATCTGGATTTCGGGGAGCCCACCTGGTCGGCCTGGACCGCGTACAATCCCCAGATGGACGCCCAGGTCCTGCGGTACGGCTATTCCTCCCTGACGACACCGCGCTCGACCTTCGCCTATGACATGCGGACCCGGAAAAAGGAACTGATCAAGCAGCTGGAAGTTCTCGGCGGATTCGATGCGGCCAATTACCAGGCCGAATACCTGCATGTACCGGCCCGAGACGGGGTGATGGTTCCGGTCTCGTTGGTCTACCGCAAGGGATTCGAGCCCGACGGCTCCAGCCCGCTGCTGCTGTACGCCTACGGCTCCTACGGGTACAGCCAGGACGCCGGGTTCAATTCCAATCGTCTGAGCCTGCTGGACCGTGGTTTTGTCTTCGCCATCGCCCACGTTCGCGGTGGGCAGGAGATGGGACGCCGTTGGTACGAGGACGGCAAACTGCTCAAGAAAAAGAACACCTTCACCGATTTCATCGATTGCGGCCGTTTTCTGGTGGAGAACAAGTACACCTCCCAGGACCGTCTTTTCGCCGAAGGCGGTTCGGCCGGCGGATTGCTCATGGGGGCGATTGTCAACATGGAACCGGATCTGTGGCGGGGGGTGCTGGCCGCGGTTCCCTTCGTGGATGTGGTGACCACCATGCTGGATGAATCCATCCCCCTGACCACGGGCGAATTTGACGAGTGGGGCAATCCCAAGGAAAAGGAATACTACGACTACATGCTCAGCTATTCCCCCTACGACCAGGTGACGGCCCAGGATTACCCGGCCATGCTGGTCACCACCGGGCTGCACGACAGCCAGGTTCAGTATTTCGAGCCGGCCAAGTGGGTGGCGAAACTGCGCGCGATCGGGACCGGCAAGAATCCCCTGGTTTTCAAGATCAACATGGAGGCCGGGCACGGTGGCAAATCGGGTAGATTCCGCCGACTGGAGGAGGAGGCCCTGGCTTTCGCCTTTTTCATGGACCTGGCGGGGATCAAGGAATAAGGACAGCCTTGCGCGTCAGTCGTCCGGATTGGGTGGGGCCCTGGAAATCCAGGACAAAAACATACACCCCGCCGGACTGGGCGCGGCCGGTGTCGTCGCGTCCGTCCCAAGTCGCTGCGAAATCGCCGTCCTGTCTGTGGCCCTGCAGAAGGTTGCGAATCCGGTGCCCACGGGTATCGAAGACGGTGAGGGTCACGTGACCGTTTTCGGGCAGGTGGAATGAAAGACGGGTGGACGGGTTGAAGGGATTCGGGGCCGGGGCGTCCAGACCGAAACCGACCGGTGCTCCGGGAACCTCGGAAGTCGACGGATAGATGGTAATGTCATTGGAGAACCCGGAGGTCAAGTTCCCGAACGCGTCCTTGGCCTGGACCTCCACATGGGTTTCGGAACTGTAGACAGCGGGGACGATCCACACCCAGGTGAAATCATCCGTATCGGGATGGTAGATGATGGTCGAATCGACCTGGCCGGCTACCCACACCATGGCGGTGAAATCTCCCGGAACCTGGCTTGGATGGTCGTCTCCGGTCTGCCAATGGAATACTACCTGGTCGCCACTGAAATAGATCGGGTTGCCGACGAACTGGTCCACGACAACCGAGGGTGGTGCGGTGTCGATGGTGTTGATTCCGCTAACGTCCTGGCCCACTCCCGCGAGTGCCGGACCCAAGCCCAATAACGAACAGGCCATGACCAAAGCAAACATGGTCCCGTGCAAGGGATTTTTCGGTGTGGTGGTGATTGCTGGCAAAAATATCCTCGATATGAATGGTGGTCCATCCCCCGTGCCTTCATCTTAATCGTTGATTAATTATAACATAAATTGCAATTGGTAAACAGGGGGCCTCAGGGCGAACCCATGACCGAACCATATGGAAAATTTAATATCTTATTTTATGTCAATAAGTTGCAGCATTTTGGCCACATCGTACCCGGCTTTTTCGGCGGCTTCCAAAAGGAGCGCGCGTCCGTCCAGCAGGGATGCCGGAGGGGATGGGGTCCGGCTGGTCAATCCGCAAACCACCATGGCGGTCAGGAGGGTTTCCAGCGCTTCCCGATGCAACCAGGTGGCGCCCTCATGCTCATTGAAGCGAAGGAAGCGGCAAACCCGATCATCGGTGGTGAAGCGGACGAACCACTGGGCCCTTCCTCGGCCCAACAAGGCGATTTCCTTGCGCGAATCGGCCAGGATTTCGGCCAGCAGGGCGGTGGAGCGGCCGGCGAATTCGTGTCCGGTCCATTCGACCAGCAGACCGCCCATGTCTTCGAGCACCAGGGGTAGGTCTTCGGGAGTCAGGTCGAATTCGGGTTCCATTTCCGGCACCGGGCCAAGCGTCCACGGTACTGAAACGCGGACCAGGACTGACCGCAGGTAAACAGCCTGTTGAATCCGGCTGCCCGGCACCGAATCGATCATCGTCTGCAGGTCCTCGCGCGAACGGCGCCCCAGACCCTGAGGAATTTCAAGCTTGTCCAGGTTCCGCAAACAGTGGGCCAGGCGAATGAGTTCTTCAGGCAGATCAACCGGAGGGGTGTCGGGCTCAAGGGGGGCGGCCGGTTCGACAGCGGCGGGCGGTGGCTCGGCTGCCGAGGTCAATGATTGAGGCACGGACGTTTCCAACCAGGCCAACAAGACCGGATCCATCAACTGGCGAATCTGGGCCAGGTCCGCCCCGACCACCAGACGGCGCTGGGCCAAAAATAGGTCAGGCGCCCCGCGACCGGCCAGATGTTCAGCCAATCGGGACCACAGACCGTCGTGGTCGGTGACGACGCGGAGGTCGACCATCGCCCGGTACTGGTAACCGTTCAGCTGGGTGTGGAAACCCCGGTTGGCCAGCTCCTCGCCCGACCGCAGGTATTCAAGCCCGTCGATGTGATCCCGCATGAGGTACCACAGGCCCGGTGCAGGGTCGATTCCCAGGCTTTCGGTCAGAGACTTCTGGACCAGCCGGGGATCTTGGGCAGAACCCACGTTGATGGCGGTGGACATCTTCACGGAGCCGGTGGTGGCGTCGAATGCGTTGTTGAAGATGATCAGGGCTTTTTCGTCGCCGTGCCGGTTGGTGAAGGCAAAGACGTTTTCGTCGACCCAACCGCCGTCACTGAAAAAATCGAACAGGGCGAAGTTCTCCGAACCGCTGAAAAGATGGCGACGCCGCATCAGTGGGAATATCTGCTCTTCGTGTCGGCGGACCATGTCGAGGTCGATCTGTTCGTCCCAGTAGGCCTTGCGATATTCCATCCCGTATTTTTCGCTGAAGCCCTCGATCTGGCCGTGACCGAGCATGGGCAGCCCGGGCATGGTGACCAGCAGAAGCATACAACCGAAATACTTGTCGCCCCGGCCGAACTGCTCGACGGCCGTTTTCTCGTCGGGATTGTTCATGAAGTTGACAAAACGCTTCAGGACCTCGGGGCTGAATTCGAGCACGTTCTTGATGGTCTGCCGGTACTTGCCGTTGTCTTCCATCTTGAGCATGTTCATGAACGCGCTGTTGTAGACCCGGTGCATGCCCAGGGTTCGTACGAAATATCCCTCCATCAACCAGAAGGCCTCGGCCAGCAGCAGAGTGTCAGGAGCTTCGGATGCGACGCGGTCCACGACTTCGCGCCAGAATTCCACGGGGAAGACGGCGTCGAAATCGGGTTTGCTCAGGCCGTGTTCGGCACGGGAAGGAATGGCTCCTGCGTCGCCAGGCTGGGGAAACCACAACCGGTGGTAGTGTTTTTTGGCCAGGGTCATGGCGGCGTCGAAACGGATGATGGGAAAGCGCCGGGCCACGTCCAGTATGACCTGGATGACCGCTTCGCGCACTTCAGGCAGCAGGAAATTCAGCTGGGCCGTGTCGTTCCAGGGCATGCTGGTTCCGTCGTTGCCGTGGTAGATGTAACCGACGTGCCCGGAGCTCTCGTCCACCCGCTGGAAAACTACCGCCGCGTCGCTGTGATCCCAGTAGCCGTCCTCGATCCGGATGGATACTCCGGGGCGGTCGCACAGGTCACCGCCGGTGAAGCTGTAGGCCGGGTACGGGGGATGGTCCAGCTGCAGGAAAAACTCGGGGTGTTCGAGCACCCAGTTGCTGTCGATGCCCATGTGGTTGGGGACCATGTCGCTGGCCAGGCGGATGCCGCGCTGCCCGGCCCGCTCGCTCAGGTTGCGCCAGGCGTCTTCGCCGCCCAGGTCGGCGGCGATCCGGTACTCGCGCAGGGCGTAGGCGCTGGCGGCGGCCTCGGGGTTGCCCATGTACTGCTTGATCAGGCGGGAGGCCTCGGATCTTTCCCACAGGCCAATCAACCACAATCCGGTCACGCCCCAGCCCGCCAGCCGGTCCAGTTCCTGGTCCGGAATCTGATCCAGGGTCCGCACTTCCCGGCCGTACCAGCGGCTGACCTGGTCCAGCCACACGTAGACCGACTTGGCCATCAGCACCACGTTACTCATCCAGTCGGCATCGATGCTGAAGGCTTCCGGTTCGGGGATGTCGTTGCCCCAGGCGGTCGATCCCGGACCAAATTCGAGAACCGGCGCCGGACCCGGTTCGCCGCCGCGGGCCAGGTCGATTTCCATCAGCACATCGAGAGCGAACTGAAGCCGGAGCATGAACTCGTCCGGAAGGAGGTGTCCCCAGTGGTCCCGGATGTATCGGATCTGTCCGGCCAGGGAGTTCGGGCTGGCCAGCATGGGCGCGCGCAGAAGCTGGAACAAGGGCGTTCCTTCGCTGCCGGGCGGCTCGAAGTTATCCAGGAATTCTTCCATGCTGGTGACGAAGGGCACAAACGACGCTCGCAGCCGCAATTCTTCATCGTTGAACAACTCGACCGTATCGAAGGTGGCGGGGTTGTTGACGTTGAAAAACAGCAACATCATTTCCAGGGTGGCCTGATCAAGGCCGCTGATCGGTCCGCTGGTGTCCGCCAGGAAGCGGGCCGGATCGGTTGCGCCGGTACGTACGGCCAGGGGTGGAAAAAGCTCCACGAAAACCAGATGCAGCCGCGCCAGGCTGTCCTCGCCCAGATGCTGATAGCCCCACTGCCGACACCGTTCAAGGCAGCCGGGGTTGTCCTGCTGGAAATACTGGGTGGCCACGTGGCGCAGGGCTTCGTTCACCGTGCGCAGGGCCAGCAGGATTTCCGCAGGAACAGCGGGGCTTCCATCAGCCTGCCGGGCGGGGTTGCGATTGATCCGGTCGGCCAGTTTCCGGATTTCATAGGAGGGATCACCCAGATCGTCGGTCAGGTTCTCCGGCAGGACGGTCTCGACGTCAAAGCGCCGCCAGGCCGCCTCCGAAAGGGGGAAGCCAAAGACGAAATATTGCAGGAGTTCCCTGATATCCTGTGCCATGTTCCGGTGCGGGTCCTTTCCTTACTTGTTCGCCACGGGGCCAGAAACCATTATCGTGTCTGAACGCGAAATGACAAGGAACAGTGGAAATCATTTTTCCGGAGGCAGGCAGTTTGAAGAAGAAAATCCGTATCGGAAACGCCGGAGGATACTGGGGAGACGATCTGGACGCCCTCAAACGGCAGTTAACCGGCGGCCCCCTTGATTACATCACCATGGATTTCCTGGCGGAAATCACCATGTCCATTCTGCGGAAGCAGCAGCTGAAGAACCCCCATATGGGCTACGCGGGAGATTTCCTGACCCAGCTCGAGACCTGTTTGCCCCTGATCGTGGAAAATGACGTCAAGGTCATCAACAACGCCGGGGGCATCAATCCGGTGGGGCTGGGCCGCGAGATCCTGAAATTGGCGCGGCGTAAGGGGTTCGATTTGAAGGTGGGTGTGGTCTACGGCGACGACATTTCCGGCCGCCTGTACGAATTGACGGCCGCGGGTGAAAAATTCACCAACATGGAAACGGGCGAGGATTTCACCGACGTGCGGCGCAAGGTCACCTCGGCCAATGTCTACCTGGGGGCCGAACCGGTGGTCGCCGCCCTGGACGCCGGCTGCCAGATCATTGTCACCGGCCGGGTGACCGACACCGGGCTGACCCTGGCGCCGATGATCCACGAGTTCGGCTGGGCCATGGACGACTGGGACAAGATGGCAGCGGGCATCGTGGCCGGGCATGTCATCGAGTGCGGGGCGCAGGCCTCCGGCGGGAATATCACGGACTGGGAGCAGGTGCCCCACTTTCACAACATGGGCTATCCCATCATCGAGATGCACAACACCGGCGAATTCTACGTGACCAAACACAAGCGCACCGGCGGGCAGGTCAGTGAAAAATCGGTCAAGGAGCAACTGGTTTACGAGATGGGGGATCCGGCCCAGTACATATCGCCCGATGGTGTGGCCTTTTTCGACACCATTCAAGTGACAGAAGCCGGCAAAGACCGGGTCCAGATTTCCGGCGTCCGGGGCGGACCCGCGCCCGAGATGTTCAAGGTGTCCATGGCCTTCGACGACGGCTGGAAGGCCGAAGGGGAGATCCTGGTCAGCGGACCGGATATCCGGAAAAAGGCGGCAGCGGTGGAGGAGATATTCTGGGAAAAGGTGGGCCACGAATTCGAGCAGACCTCGACGGCCCTGGTCGGCGCGGCTTCGAGCTGGCCCGACTCGGTTTCCGGATGCGATCCCAACGAAATCTATCTGCGTTTCGGGGTCCGGGATCACGACCACATGAAAATCATGGACTTCAGCAAGGCCCTACCCGCCCTGATTCTAGCCGGCCCCTCGGGCATGGCCGTCAGCACCCAGGGACGGCCTCGGCCCCGGCAGGTGGTGGCCTACTGGCCGGCGCTGATGCGGCGGGACGGCGTGAGCGCCAAGATCCTGACCTTCGACACGGACCATAATGAGCATTTCCAGGAAATCCATTTCCCGGTTCGTGGCGAGGTGGGTATTCCGGTTTCCAGCGACCAGAAGCGGGTCAAGAGGAAACCCAGAAAATTCACCGGACAGCCCAAGGAAGTGAAACTGCGCCGCCTTTGTTACGCGCGCAGCGGTGACAAGGGGGATACCTGCAATATCGGCGTTCTGGCCCGTAGCCCAGCGGTTTACGACTGGATTGTGGCCAAGCTAACCCCGGCGGTGGTGAAGAAATTTTTCACCGGCCGGGTGTTAGGCAAGGTGACCCGTTTCGAACTGGACAATCTGCAGGGTTTGAATTTTCTGCTGGAACAGTCCCTCGGTGGGGGCGGAACCACCAGCCTGCTGGTGGATCCTCAAGGCAAGACCATGAGCCAGGCCCTGCTGGAAATGAAGGTGAAGGTACCGGTTTCCATGCTGCGGGGGTTGAAATAGGCAGGGCCGGTCTTTGAATTGGTGAATACCCGGCACCCCGGCCGGGTAATTTCCAGGTTGAGATTGGGAACCGTCCGCAGGACAATGTTCCAGGTAACTACAGGTCGCTTCAACGGGGTTGGTTTCTGTGTCTCCACTTTTCATCATCCTGATAGTGCTGGCCATCGCAGCTGTGGGGTTCTATTCCTGGCAGGAGGAAAAAAGGCGAAAGGAAATCCTTCTCGCCTGGGTCCGCGAAAAGGGCTGGCCCCTGGGAACGACCAAGAACAAGAGCCTTCACCAGGACTACCCTGGTCTCCAGGTTTTTCAGAAGGGGCATTCCCGGACCGCCAAGAATATCATTATCGGTGATTTCAACGGTCGGCCGGTGATGTTGATGGACTATCGGTACGTGGTCGGCCACGGCAAGAACCGCTCGACCCACAACCGGGGAATAGTCATCCTGAAATGCGATTTTCCGACCGTGCCCATGTTCATCCGCCGGGAAAACCCCATGGACCGCGTGGGCGAGTTCTTCGGCTCCGATGATATCGATTTCGAATCCTCCGAATTCAGCCGCAAATTTTTCGTGAAGTCCAACGATCGCAAGTGGGCCTACGATGTTATCCACACGCGAACCATGGAATACCTCATGAGGTCCCCTTCATTCACCATCGAATTCGGATTCGGGGAAATCGCGATCTACAAGACCGGCTGGTGCGATCCCGACCGGTATGACAAGGCCCTCAAGCTGGCCTGGGGCCTGTACGAACTGATACCGGACTTCGTGATCCGGCAGATGAAAGGCGACGGCCGATGATATACATTCCCCTGGGTATCGTGGTTGCCATCCTTCTGTGGGCCGCTATTAACTACAACCTGCTGGTCCGGATTCGGCAGCAAGTCCGTGAATCCTGGTCCGGAATCGACACCGAACTCAAGCGGCGGTACGACCTGATTCCCAATCTGGTGGAAACGGTCAAGGGTTATGCCGCCCACGAAAAACAGGTGTTTATCGAGGTGACCGAGGCCCGCAGCAAGGCCCAGACCTCCACCGGCAGCCCCGGGGCCCAGGCCAAGGACGAAAAAGCCCTGGTGCAGAGCATGCGCCGGCTGCTGGCCGTGGCCGAGGACTATCCCGACCTGAAGGCCAGTGAACACTATCTGGCCCTCCAGAAGGAACTGGCCAACACCGAGGACCGGATCCAGGCCGCCCGCCGTTTCTTCAACGGCAACGTCCGGGATCTCAACACGCGGATCGAGGTATTTCCCTCGAACCTGATCGCTTCCATGTTCAACTTCACCAAAGAGGAATATTTCGAGGTGGAAAGTTCTGTCATCCGGCAGGTCGTGGACGTAAATTTTCCAGGGTGATGGATAATTCCGCAGAAAGTTTTTCCCCCGAAAGGCCGCACGATGAGCACCGCTCCCTTGCTTTTTACTTCCTTCGCCGACCATGAGGAAGAAATTTCGGTGGGACCCGAACTTGTCGCCGCCGCGGGTCTTGTGCCTTGGGCCGAACAGTTCAAGCTGGGGACCGCCGGTTATCGGGACCTGCTGGATCCCGGGGACCTGTTCAACTTCCAGGTGCCCTTGAACGGTCTGACCCTGGCCATCATCCTGGAAGCACGAGCCCGTCTGGCGATTGAAACGGGAATCAAGAGCTTGCACGTGGGAGGGGAGGTGCGGCCCCATACTCAGGAATTTATCGACCTGGCATCCAGGATCTATGCCGCCCACGGCATGTCGGTTCATCTGCGGCCGGCCGGCGAGCGCACGACTCCCATCTGGCTTTCCTCGTTCGGTGTTTTTTTCAACGAACTGGACGGCGGGGAAAACTTCACCGCTTCCCACAGCCAGAGTTACAAAGGTGGCTGGAAGCCCATGGAAGCGGCCGGGGGGCAGTTGATGGAAATGGCGGGCATGATCGCCGACCGGGCCCGGGTTCTGGTGGACGAAGCGGTCGCAGGAGGATTCACCATTCGTTTGGCCTCGGCGGCCGATCCGCTCATCAAGCGGGATTTCGACCCGGTGGACGACTACGTGAAAGTTCTGCGCCAGGTAATACCGGCGGGTCTGCTGGCGGAAATCCCCCGGGCGATACAGCAGGATTTCAAGGCCGCCTTCTGCACCGAAGGCGGCTCCATGGGGCCGACCGCACGGCGGATTTTCGGCGCCCTGGACATCCCGGCCGGCGACGACGCCCCGGTGTTTTTCACCCATGAAGCCGAGAGCAACACCTACCACGGAATCGGGATCGTCGACGGCGTGAACCATGGTGTGGATCCCGGCAAATGGCAGGTCTACAAGCATGTGGGGGCTCAGGATTTTCTGTCTCAGGGCAAGTGCGACATATTTTTCATCTGGGACCCTGATGGCGACCGGTTCAACATGGTCACCGTGGCCCCTGCCACGATGGCCGAACCCGCGGCGGCGGCCGGATTGGAAGTCGATCCCCTGGACGACAAACGCTGCTTCGTTTTTTTCAAACCCAACCAGATCTACTTCATGCTCACGGCCCTGAAAATCGCTTCGCTCGCCGAAGCAGGCGAACTGGACAACTACAACTGGATCGTAGCCAGCACCTGGCCGACCAGCATGAGCATCGGGGAAATCGCCACGACCTTCAACGAGCGGTTCGGCGGCAACCTGGGCACCTTCCGGGTGCCGGTGGGCTTCAAGTACTTCGCTTCGCTGGTGGGGGACCTGGAAGAGCAGATTGCCTCCCAAGCGGCCACCACTCGGGCGGAACGGTCGTCGATTTCGGACCTAAACCGCGAATGTTGATGATGGCCGAAGAAAGCGGCGGCGCGGCCATGGGCCCGGCCGAACCGGTAGTTAGCCGACACGGCAACCGAACAAGCCTGGCCCCCAAGGAAAAGGACGCCATGCAGATCGGCGTGATGGCCCTGTGCCTGGCCGCTCGCCTGCATACTGCCGGCGAAAGTTTTGCGGGTTATTACCTGGAACTGCTGGAAAAATACGAGACCCGCTACCGCTTTTACGAGCGCCGCGACATAACCCTGTTCGACGAATCCCTCAAAGGCTCGGCCCGCGACGAGGCCAAGGCCGCCGGCAACGCCCGCAAGGAAACCACGGTG
>RCNF010000690.1_pt1 | contig 17467 bp, 20 predicted proteins | sample 2041311 | NCBI WGS metagenome assembly RCNF01 (sample SAMN09708228, study PRJNA481090) | Marine sediment metagenome, whole genome shotgun sequencing project. | biome: marine sediment; feature: ocean; material: sediment; isolation source: Sewage treatment plant 2 marine sediment (STP2) ... | reverse complement strand
CGTCGCGACACCAGTAAAACCGGCACCAACAACGCAGACGTCAACAGACTTACGGCCCTGCAGGACGGGGTAGTCGGTGACTTCATTGACCGACGCGGCGCAATAAGAGCCGGTGAGTTCCTGCTTCTGGTCAGCTGCAAGCATGGCAATCACTGTCTTTTTAAATGGGTGGCTTTTTGAATTGAGGCTTTATTTATATCAACCGATCGATATAATATAAGTGTAGCCGCCATAACGAAGACAGGTCAAGGCCTGGAGCGAAGGAAGCAGGGCATGCCGAAGATTGTTGATCATAAATCACAGCGAGAGAAGTTCGCCCAGGCAACGATGAGCCTGATCGCACGGCACGGCCTTGAAGGAGTAACAATGCGGGCGGTTGCGGCCGAGGCTGGTCTCTCGTATGGATCGCTGTTTCACTATTTCGACTCGAAAGACGATCTCTTGAAACATGCGATTCAGTATTCAACCTCGCTGCAAACTCAGCGCGTCAACGAATTCAGCGACAAATATTCGGGTTTGCAGGCATTGGAACATCTCTTGTGTGATGACGCGATCATCAACGAATCATCCAGAGACTCCTGGATGGTGTGGATGACGTTTCAATACAAGGTCGCATTGCAGTCCTCATTCGCCGACCTGCATGCCGATTTGGTGGACGGTTGGCTAACACGTATCACTGCAATGCTCAGCGAAGCTCAAGATGCTGGTGATATCAGAAGCACACTCGACCTTGATCTCGAGGCCATGGCTGTCTGGGCCTACTCAGCAGGGCTAGGTCAGCTAGGACTGCTGCATCCGGAATCACTGCCCGCCAAAATGCAAAAGCAGCTAATCACTTCCTATCTCGACAAATTACGCAGCGCTGCGTAAGAATAGCGCAAGCGCCGCAAGTAAACTTTATTGTCAGCGCGGTCGAACCTGTTCCGCTTTCCAGGTTAGTGATATCAGCAGGATGGCGACTATGCACGCGCCGCAGATCAGTGCGAAACCTGCATCCCACCCCGCTGCGTCAACGAGATAACCGATCACGATGTTGGCACTGACCGCGCCTCCGACATAGCCGAAAAGCCCGGTAAATCCTGCGGCCGTTCCAGCTGCCTTTTTGGGGACCAGATCCAGAGCCTGCACGCCGATGAGCATGACCGGACCGTAGATGAAAAAACCGATCCCAATTAGCATTGCGATGTCCACGCCCGGATTGCCCGCCGGATTTTGCCAATAGATGACCACACAAACGAGAGTGCAGAGCAGATACGCGATTGATAACGGTGCACGTCGGCCACTAAAGACCTTGTCTGACAGCCAGCCGCACAAAAGCGTGCCCGGTATGCCAGCGAACTCGTACGCTGCATAGGCCCACCCGGATTCCGTAAATGAGAATGCCTTCACTTCGCTGAGATAGGTCGGGGCCCAGTCCAGTACTCCGTACCGGACTAAATAGACAAAGGCATTGGCGACGGCAATGGTCCAAAGAAGTTTGTTGTTGAGGACATGAGTGAAAAAGATCTCTTTCGCCGACAACTCTTTCTCCTGCTCGACGTTGTACTCAAACGATGTTGGATAGTCCTTGTGATACTCCTCTATCGGCGGCAGGCCCTGGGATTGGGGCGTGTCGCGAACGGTGAGGTAGATGAAGGCGGCGATCGCGAGGGCGACGTAACCATGGAAGTACAAAGTTGACTGCCAGTCGGAGAAGAGGAACAGGCCCAGAATCGCGATTGGTCCGACAAGCCCGCCGCCAATGTTGTGCGCGATGTTCCAGAACGCCATCTTCGTGCCACGTTCACGGTGCGAAAACCAGTGCACCATCACGCGCCCGCTCGGCGGCCAGCCCATACCTTGAAACCAGCCATTCAACATCAGCAGCACAAACATGATGGCTACGGAGCTCGTGGCAAATGGCATCGAGCCCATGAAGATCATTGTTAGTGCCGACAGTGCCAGTCCAAGTGACATGAATACGCGTGCGTTGCTGCGGTCGGAAACGCTGCCCATCAGGAATTTGGAAAGACCATACGCAATCGAGACGCCCGAAAGTGCGAGGCCAAGGTCGGCTTTTGAGAATCCCTGTTCGATCAACTCGGGCATTGCCAGCGTAAAGTTTTTCCGCACCAGGTAGTAGCCGGCGTAGCCTATCCAGATGCCAATAAAAACCTGAAATCGAAGTCGCTTATAAGATGGCGCAATCTGCTCTTCCGGGAGCGTCTCGCGATGGGCAGCTGGTTTCAGGATTCCAAACATAGCGAATGCCCGCGACTAACAGCAGGTGGCTTTGATGTCACTCAATTCAGGTCATTCCCGGAGTCGATGAACTTCACCACCAAATCCGGGAAGTCAGTGAATACTCCGTCGACGCCAACTTGATTCAAGAAGATGTCCAACAGGTCATCGAAGTCACGCGCGTAGGCCGGGATAGTGCCGGCGTCGCGCCGGAACGTATAGGGATGAACCTCCATTCCTGCCGCATGTGCCATTGCGATAAGCCCGGTTCGCCGAATATCAGCTGCAGAGGAATCTTTCTCCACGATCATATGCATTGACGGCCCAAGTCCATCAGCAACCCTCGCCAGTTGATCGAACGCACCGTCCTCCTGTATCCAGGCGTATTCGGCGGTACCGCCCAGGAGCTGAACCAGTCGCAAGTCCATTTCCATTGCGGGCATCAGTTCATCATGAATTACCTGTAGCTCCTCCCAGTCAAAACATTGCAGGTAAGCGAGGTCTGACTTATTCACATAGCCATAGTCTTTCATTATTTGCAGGACCGCACTGGACAGATCCTTACCTTCTTCTCTGTGGAATGCGGGGCTCTTGATTTCCGGATAAATGCCGACGCTGCGACCGGTGGACTTATTCATGCCTTGAACGAGTTCAATTTCCTCTGCGAAAGTATGAACTCTGAAACGCGAATTACCGATCGGAAAGCGCCCGGCAAAAACCGGTACTTCCATTCCATCAACCATCTCGAATCGCTCAACTACGGACAGGCTGCGAATTTCCTCGAGCGTAAAGTCAACGACATAGTATCTGCCATCGTCACGATGCCGGCCCGGAAACAGACTGCGTACATTGCTCACCTGATCCAGGTGGTGGTCATGCAATACGATGATCTCACCATCCTTTGTCATCACCAGGTCTTGCTCTATGTAGTCAGCGCCCTGTGCATGTGCGACTGCCTTGGCGGCAAGTGTGTGTTCTGGCAGATAGCCACTGGCGCCGCGATGTGCAATGACGATCTTATCGGCAGTGGGAGTCGAACTCACCGGCATTGCAGCCGTTTGTTCATCTGATACCGCACAACCGAGCAGAGTTGCAGAGATACCAAGTAAGACACATTGCAGTGCAACATTGCGTGAGATTCCTGAGAGTCGAATATTCATGATCTGAGCATAACTCAAAGATGTGCCGTACACCCTACAGGTGGCTCTGACTAGAGTGCATATCAACGGGTCTATCGATGCTAGACTGGATAGCTTGAACAGTTGATTTATACGTGAGCTGCTCGCCGCAATGACGCAGCCCTACACGGTGTAAGAATGGAGGTTTTAGATGAATTCCGGTAATTCGAGAAGACTGACGGGCTTGGTTCTGATGCTCATTGCTACGGCATTGACGGCTTGTGGCGGAAAAGAAGCCGTAGCGCCAGAGGATGTTGAACAACAGGCATTTGATGACATGCGGGAAGTGATCGCCGATGTCATTGCGGACCCGGCACGACAGGCGGAGGTAACAGCGCTGGCCGATGACTTTCAGGCACGCCTTGGAGAATTCAGAAATGCGGTCGCCGATCGACGCACCGTGCTGCGAAAGTTGAATTCAGATTATGATGCGACGCGGGAGCAATTTATTGCCTATATCGAGAAATACGACGCGCAGATCGAATCCACCCACAAGCGTTTGATGGACAGCCACGTGGCCCTGGTGCGGGTAACAACCGCAGCAGAGTGGGATAAATTGTCAAAGGCGGACACCAAGATGATGAAAGAATTAATTAATTCGATTCAGTCGATTTAGGAGACTACGAAGATGCTGGCAGCAATCATAACGATACTCATCTTGGGTGGTGGTGGTGCTTTTGGACCAATGATCTATCTTGACGAAGCTCGTGAAAACGCCGAGACCGTCATTACCGACGAGGATCAACAAAAGGAAATTCGGGCAGACCTGAAAGAGATGAAGGGCAGAACCAAGGATTACCTGAAGGCCATGAACAAACTGATCAAGAGCACCCGCAAAGAGTTTGGTGTTCACGACGTAGACAACGCGAACCTCAATGAGCAGTGGGATCAGTTACTGACGCTCAACAAATCGTACAGCGAGGACATCATGAACATGCGTTTTGAATTGCGGGACCAGTTGACGCGAGAGCAGTGGGCGGGCCTGTTCCCGGCCAATTAGGGACCTGCTTGCATGGGCTGCGGCGCCGTAAGGTTCGTGGCCGTGCAGATCAGGACTTATTCCACATCACTTTCGAGTAAGAACAGTTCCGACAGCATTCGATCCCATTCGGCGTAATGCTGATCCACCCAGCCTTCGAGTTCGGCGATGCGTGACTCTACGGCTTCAACAGTGGGGCCGACTTCATTGTTGAATCCTTCCGCCCAGTCTTCCTGTTCCTGCTTGCCGAGCCTTGCCCATTTGTAGTTGTCGTAGCGCTTCTTGAGCGATTCATAACTACCAGCAGGGTCGTCGGACGTTGACGTTAGTGCGTGCGCTGCTTCATCGCGTTGGTATTGAGCATATTCTCTGCGGTACTTGCGCCACAGGTCGTAGGTAAAGGCGATTTCTGCGTGTAGCTCCTCGAACTTCGTGTCGACCGCATCGGTGAGTACGTATTCGACGTTTCGAATTCTTTCAATTCGTTCGATGATGGGATCATTCTGCGCCGGCAGGCGATTGATTCTGAAGCTGCCGTCGGGCTCGCTGCGAAGGTAATCGCCAAATACGGATGGAACAAGGTGCCCGGCGTAACGCAGCAAGGAAATCTCTATAACATTCTGCAGCGACTTCTCATCCAGATTGTCGCGCGCAGCACGTATATCTGCAGCGATTCTGTCATAGAGATCCTGGTAGCCTGACATTCCAGAGTTGGCGGCGTCTCTGCCACGACTGATATCGTCGATGCCTGAGTACGGTTTATCGATCCAGACGCGACCGCTGGAGTCGACCACGAGCAAGTGCAAATTCAGAATTTCACCATCCGATCGAATAATGGTGCCAGAGATCAGCAATTCGGCAGCAATATCAGGTTCGGGGACAACACGTACGGCGCCCCATTGGTGCGTCTGAACCAGTGTTTTTCTGAGCACGAACGGCAGGAATAGTGACTCAATCTGGCGAATCCTGGGAAAGACCTCCAGGCGACGATGAGTCGACGCGTCTGCTGGAATGCCCGGGTCGAACACGGCAATGGAAACACTGAGTTGCCTTACATCGCGTCCGTCTTGTGGCGAGTTCGCAGCCGCCACGGTCTGTTGCGCGAGGGTCATTTGTGCGGACAGGCAAAGCAGCAATGAGACAAACAGCCTGCCTGCGAGCTGATTCCGGGCGACCAATAATCGGTTCACGGAATCAACTCGCCTTCGCTGGTGCTGCATACTCTGTTCATGCTGAGCGTTTCGACGCAGTTGAACTCGCCGGCCGATGGCTCGAATTTTCGGTAGTAGCGGTCCAGGACGAACGGTACGCGCGCGGTCCTGGAAGATACGGTCGTTATGATGCGCAGTTGTTTGCCACTCGGGCCCATGGTGAATCGATGGCTGATGAGTAAATCGTCGGGCAAGACCAGTTGCGATACGAACTGGTCTCCATCCCAGCCACAAACTTCTGCACCGTAGTCGGTAACGGCCCCGCGCGCCCGTCCATCATAGAACTCACAGAACATGTCGAAGTCGTCTTTCCTTTCTATGCTGATGTCATGGTTGCTTTGGGTAATCGTGTAGACGTCCTGACGGGTAATCAACTCGGCCAAGCGTGCCAGCGCCACCACGGAATCAGCCTGACTTTGTGAAATACTGACTCCACCGCCGCCCATGCGTGGGTCGTTGGGATAGCCTGCACTGTTCGATGTTCCGCGGAGTTGGCTGAATGCCCTGTTCAGAGCGACATTTATGTCATCGCCGCGTGAATAATCGCGTTCCCATGATCCGGTCAGGTTTACCGGGATTTTTCCCACGTAACTCTGTACCGATTCGTCAACGACCGGCTTGGGAGAAGAGCACGCCGCCAGCAGCACGCATAGCAGTGCCAGGCATGTTTGCTGCGGTAATTGTCGTGTGGAGCCTGGCATCCGAATTTCGTTCTCACCTATAACCGCCTCAATACCATTGGGTATTCGAGGCAGATCAAATCTATTAGTTCAGCGTTTGTGTTTGGCTAATTACCAAAGCAACGATGACTTCGTCGCATATCGAGGGAGAGAGCATACTATAACGGCCATTCGGCGGCAGCCTGACGGCTGCGGCGACTGACAAGAATTGTCAATATCCGGCCTGTTTGTTGGCGCTGAGCCATTATCGACCGGAGCCATCGCTGACCGGAGCCGCCCAGAGCCTCTATAGGCCTAGCCGAGCGGAAAGCCTGCATTGGCGAGCAGTTTGGCGCTGCGTTCAAACTGCTCGCGATCTGTATAGATCAGCACCACAGCAAACTCGCCCACGCCTTGACGAAACCAATCCAGCTTCAGATCCGGGGAGCGCTGCTCCAGACCCTCGACAAATGCGGCTGCCCGATAGGGCTCAGAGAATATGACCAACTCAGACCGCCCAAGGTCTGAATAGAGATGTTCGCTGTTCGAACCGCTTTGCTGCCTGTCGCCAAGCACGTAGACCAAGTGACGATAAATGTAATCGCTATACCAGTTCGCGCCAGACGGAATGTTGTCCTGGTCAGCTTCAATGCGGGTTGGCCCGTAGTTGTATGCGGCCAGGGCGAGATGCAGATTGCCGTCGAATCGTGTTACCAGCCCTTTGAGATAACGCGCCCCGGCATCGATGTTGGTGCATGGATCGTACAGTTCAGTAAGACGATAAATACCCAGATCGTTGGCAGTTCCCGGCCAGAGGATTTGCATAACACCATGGGCATTCGCCGTGGACCGCGCGGTCGCTTTGAAATCGCTCTCGCCCCGGGCAACGGCGAGCAGCAGAGTTTCCGGGAGGTCATAGTTTGCTGCAGCTGACTTGAAGCAGCTGGCATACGGAAAACGATAACTGGGCGCAATGTCGGTATCGTTCTGCAGATAGTTGTTCCATGCGGACTCGGGGTCTGCATCCGTCGTTCTCGCCTCGAGAACGCCGCAGCTCAACAGCAGGACAACGATGCTCGCAACGCTGGTTCGCATATGCTCCTTCATGAATCTGGCAGCTCAAGGCCGGTCGCCATTGAAATCATCGACAGTTTCGTGCGCCTCTCACCATCATCGACATAAGCGAAGGCGACTTCATAGACTCCGGTTTTCACTTTTACAACGCGATAATCGAGCCCCGTGACTTTTTCCAATCGAGAAACGAACCCGCTTGCCGCAATTTCGCTGCGGAACGGATTCCAGAATGAGTACCACTGCATTTCATTCAGAGGAGCAGGGTCGATTCCTGGTTCGGCAAATTCGAAACTCGCAGCGACAGGCTCAGCCTCCGCGAACACGTCCGCGACCATGCTGGCGTCTGGCGATTCGGAGACAGCCGTTTGGGAAACACCCGTTTGCTCAAGAGCCGCCTCGCTCATTTCGTCGCGATCACTGCTCGGGTCGTCCGTTGCCACAACCGTCTCGATTCTTCGAGCCATCAATTTCTCAACCGCCTCGTCGAAGCGCATTTGATCAATAGCCGGATCCTCCAGGTGAAACTTCGGGACCCCGGTGACGAGCAATATGGCAGCTATTGAAGCCGCCGAGCCGATGAGAAAGCCAAGTAATCTGAACATTATTCCAGCCTCAGTATATGTTCTTAACGCGAACGACCTGCCAATCAACCGCTTGCTTCCAGTGCTTCGTGATCGAAGCGAATTCGTCCATCCAGCGTCGTAGTTCGCGTCCCTCGAACCCGCTCCGCACAGACGCCGAGCAGCGATTGGGCAACTGCCCAATGTGTTGCGATATAGCGCGGGCAGCTTTCGTATTATTTGCGGCTATCACGTAGTAGGTATCTTTGTCTGGATTGAGTTCCCAGCCAAGCGCGGGGGCCCATGAGCCCGACATCAACGAATCGATGGGCAACGGAAAGTGCAGTTGTTCGTCGCCCCGGGCGATCCTGGCGTCAGTTCGACCTGTGCAGGAGTTTTGCGAGAGCCGCACAAGGCCGTTATTCAGTTGGTGGTTGAGAAAGAACAACACCGAGTTGCTGCTGGAGGCGATTTCCAGCGCGTAGCAGTCTACTGCCGAAGTCGCATAGCCACTGTCAAACACTTGCGAGTTGCCGCGAGACACTGTCGTTGCCAGGCATAAGCGGGCGTCGCGCATTTCGACGACACGCAGCGTACTCAGGAAGCTAACGTCACTCTTACCCATCGAGATGTTAACGGACGGAATCATCGCCGCGACCGCATACTTGTCTGCAACGCGGATATAGGCGCTGGCGCTGATGGCGGTCAGCTCCGAGTTGGCGTCATCGGGTGTGATCGTAACCCAGTATTGGTACAACTCATCGTCGACTTGATGGGCTTTGCCGTTTATGACGGCATTTGCGAGATCAGAGTTGGAGGCGTACTGCGCCGCTCTGAAATCTGCAAGGTTATTACGTACTAGCTCGAGCATCGCCGCTTCAGCAGCGTCCTCAGTCTGCTGCTCGGAAGTGCTCACCACGTATTCACCGGCGGTTTGCCGGAGCAGAGCGCAGCCCAGTTCGTACGCAAGTCGCGATGCGAGCAGGTCGAACTGAGTTTCATCAAATGGAGCGTCGCGATCGCCGCGATACGAAACGTCAACAGCGAGCTGCTTTAGCTGTCGCCGCTGTGGCTTCTTGAGGTATCCGCGCCAGGATTTGCCAAAGCCGGAGACCCAGTGCTGTTCTTCAATATCCAATGCTCGCACCACGACACTGACCAGCCCGTCGCGATCTTCAATGACTTCTACGCCGATAAGATAATGCGCCTGGTCTTTGGTGCAGTCGATATTTCCAGAGGACGCGGCGAGGGCGAGATCGCGTTGCCAGACGACGTCAAGTGCCGGCATTTTCGCGGCCATATCTCGCATGCGATCGCGAATGCTCATCGCCAATTGATTGCTCGCTGATTGTGGGTTTTCATCGGCGAGTACTACAAAGCGGACGGATTCATTCTTGAATCGCGGTTGCGTGCTGAGTTGATCGCCGACGTATGGCATCAGTTCGCGTGCAATCCATGGCTCAAGGTCACTCTGATAGGACGCAGCGACAGCCTCGCCGGACATGGCAAAGTAAAGCAGGTAGGTGATGAGTAAGGCGAAGGGCTTCATACTAATGCCGCAACGCTATTCGGCCATTGCCAGCGATAACAAGTGACCCGCTGGTCTCGTTAGACAGATAATTATTGAGTTCGCTGGACATGTTGGCCGGAAGCGTGACGCCCCATTTGACGTCGCTCATGCTGTGAGCGACCTGATACGAGGCCAATACGCTCGCTGGAACCGTGGACCGGTCCATCTCGTGAAATTGCTGCGGCGTTGACGCAGGCCAGAAGCTGATTTCCTCACCGTCAATGCTCATACGCAGCGCCTCTTCACTGGTGATCGCATACAAGCCTATAACCTGGCGCGCAACCAGTCGCGTTAGCGCGGCATCAGTTTCGAAACGCAGAGTGAAACCGTCCTCAGTTGGCTGGGTGGTTGCGACAGGCGCTTCCGGTGCAGTTGCTTGCGGCGCTGCTTCGGTTTCGTGTGCGGGCGCTCGTACTGGCTGCGGGTGTTGCAGCACTACCTGTTGTGTTGGTCGGACTGTTTTAGTCGGCATTGGTCGTATCAGCGTCACATCTTCAATGGGCATTGGCTCAATGTCTATTGCCTCTTCAAGCGGAGATTCTGTTGCGGGCGGTTGAGCGACGGTTGTTGTTTCCACTGGATTTTGGGTCGCCGCTTCCTCTGTGACGGGAGCGAGAGGAATGCTCTGTACCAACGCAAAAATTGCGACCAGGCACAGCGAGATGATCGCCATGAATCGCATCACATCGGTTTGCAGATCTGCCGCACCGCCGGCCTCTGCGTCAGCTCCCCGGCTCAGCGGGTAAAAAAGTGGGGAGCGGTTCATGATGCTCTGTCAGCTGTGGGTTCTGCTATCGATTCTGAGTCAGGTTCGGCAGGCGGAGCACACAGGTGCTCCTCAATACGCTGCAATGACTCGCGCATGCTGGACGTATCCACGCGCGCGGCTCGATCGTAACGTTGTTGCAGGAGAGTGCCGAGCGAGATCGATTTGTGAACTCGCATCAGGTAGCCGCCAACGCCGCCGAAAATTGTGGTCGAAAGGGCGAGCAAAATACCTCCGTCAACCATCTTCTCCAGTACAGCAAACGCACCTTGCTGAACCGTTGTGTCGGGATCACCGAGCGCAAATATCAATGCACTGCGCATGCCTATGGCGGTCCAGATAACACCCGTGCCGAAGAACAGGGTCGTCCACATGTCGGTTAGATGGTCAAGTTGTACGATTTCATCGATGGGTCGGTCTTTGGCCACCCGCACGCGCAGTCGTTTCAAGCTGATGAAGTAGGCCAGAAAAATCGCAGCGAACACCGGAGTCGACATACCGAGATTGGCATAGGCCCATGTCAGCCATGGGCTGACATCGGGAAACTGCTCCATTGAGAATGAAACCAGGTTGCCACGCCGTAACACGTACAACACGGCAATGACACCGAGCGCCGACCCGAAGAGGCCCATCGAGAGCCCTTCGAGAAAGCGAACACTGCGTTGCGCGCGCATCATGCTGACGCGCCTTAGTGGCCGGCTGAGCAGGCGGTGCAAGTGGCTTCGAGCACCAGCTCAACTTCATGATAGAGCTCGTCGGCGCGATAGTAGCTTGCGCTGTCCTTGCTGACTTTCATGAGGCCGCGTTCCTTGTCGCTTAGCTCGCGCTCCATGTCGAGCATGACCCGGTCTCTGCGAGGGCAGGTATGCGAACAATTGTTGTAGTCACTCTGTAGTGAGACAAACTTTACGTTGAAGTATCGATTGTAATTGTCACGTGCCTGGCGCTGGCTTAGCAGCCCCTGATCGCTGGACCAAACAAGAAACTCACTAAATAGTCTTTTGTTCTCTGGCTTCGGATCACCTTCGGCAATGCTTAAGAGGTCGTCATAGTAGCGGTCGAAAGACGCTGCACATCCGCCCGCCAGACTGTCCTGTACATCGAGAATAGCGGCATCCAGATTCTTTGTTTGCGGGCTACCGCAAGGTGGCGGGGACGTCGCACACGATGCCAGCAATAAGCCGCTGGCTGCGAGAGTTAGCAATGCACCGGCTATAGAGTTGAAAGGTCTCATCGAAATTCTCCTTAGTTTTCCAGCGGGCTGCGATAGGCTTGCTCGAAGCTTCCTGGCGGTGGGCCCGCGACCTGAATTTGGCTGGTTTCATCACCGAACAAAATGGATTTCACACCTCCAACGACTTCCATCATCTCGGGCGTGATCGTGCCGAACGATTGATTGAGCTGTTCGACCAGGGTTGCACGTGCAATTTCTTCGCGTGTTCTGGCGATCAGAACGCTGGTCTCATCCATATCGAGGTAGATGTCGGATGCCAGGACTGCGAGAGACTTGTCATTTTCACTGCTTGAGGATGCGACCAGCTTGTAATACTGGCGAAATCGCTCGCTGAGTCGCATTCCTGATCTGCCGCGCATTGACGGCGTGGGTGCATCACTGCTCTTGGTATTGTTGCCAAGGAGCGTTTCCTGCAGCGTCCAGGAGGTCATCTTGTTGCCAAGCTCGCTGCGAAGTCGCTTCTCAAGACTCAAACGCGTGTTGTTAACGGTGTGTTCCATATCCGGCAGCCGCTCTTCCATGATGCCGAGCATGTCCAGATACGTAGCGCCCAGCTGCTTCGACAGACGCTGGCAGCCAGAGTCTGATTCAGCGCCGTCGCACTTACTGTCTTGATACAGTTGCTGTTGCTGGTCGAGTCGCCCGATCACTTCCTGAAGCCCGGACTCCATTTCCTTCGCGACCGAACTGGTCTGGCGAAGATCTTCCATGACCGTGGTCGGGAAAAGGCGAATCGTCGGTGTATCGGCATGCGCCGACAACGTGACAATCGAGGAGACAGCGATCGAAGCTACGGCAGTCGATAGTGCAAGCGCTTTGGTGAAAGTGCGTGAAAGTTTCGCGGCGCTGGTTCCAGTTGCGGGCCGCCAAAAGCGAAAGACGTTCATATCGCCATCTCCATATGAGTTTCGTTAGTCGGGAAGTGGCGAATCTGATAGATCGACACGCTCACCCTTATGCTCTCTGTTGACCGCTAAACTAACTGCGGATGGCTGAACGGTTCCTGAATGGCGGGCGGCTGCTCGCCTTGAGGTGACCAAAGCACAGGTCTGTCGCGGTTGCTGGCGACCAATCAAGCATCCGCTTGTGCTGCTGCCTGACGGTAGTCGCGTGATGATTGTTGGCCGCGTTCCGGATGTCATGTCTGCGTGTAGTGCGACACCCATCAATTTGTAGTGACGACTTTGTGACTTGAATCGACACTTCGCGGAGTTTTCACGATATATTTATGCCCGGCGCCATAGCATGCAGCCGGTTTTTCCAGCGGCCTTGAATGTCCATCGTCCTGACGGTGGAAGAGACGATTGTCTACTACTTGAGGAATTGAGAACTCTGTGGAAACGAATCAACTACTGATAAACCTGATCCTGTACGGTCTGCTTCCGCTTTGGGGGATTACAGGCTTTATCGACTGGTGTTGTCATCGTGCGACGCACATCGAGACGACGTCGGGTCTCAAGGAGTCTTTGATTCATTCGTTGATGGGAATTCAGCTGGGCATTCCGATTGTTCTTTGTATCGTTTTCTACGTGAATGTCTCTGTGTTGTTGATCTGCATTGCCGCATGGCTCATGCATGAGGTTGTTGCGCACTATGATGTGCACTATTCAGCGCCGATACGAGAGATTTCGATCTGGGAAGTCCATGTTCACAACTACATGTCGACGATACCCTTGTATTTGCTCATGCTTATCGTTGTTATGAACTGGGACATGTTCGTCAACCTGATTACATTGAACTGGGCGGGGCATATGCAGTTGCAGTTCATCGAGAATCCACACGGTAGCCCAACGTACTTGAAGACCTACCTGATCTTTATGGGGATAACTTGTGTCCTGCCCTATGTGGAGGAAAATATCCGTTGCCTGCGTGTGCAGCTGAAACAGAAAAGCCAGCCCGCATGAGTGTCTATATCACCAGTACGGGATCCTTCCTGCCTGGTCCGCCGATCGACAATGACGAGATGGAGAACATTCTCGGGCTTGTGGATGGCAAGAAGAGTCGCCTCAAAAGACGCATCCTGAAAGCGAACGGTATTCAGACTCGCCACTACGCGATAGATAAAGATCACAACACCTTGTTTTCGGCAACTCAGATGGGTGCCCTGGCAGGCCGCCAGTGTCTTGAGCAATCCACATTATCTGCAAGGCAGATCAAAATGCTGAGCTGTGCGACGACACAGGGCGACATGGTGATACCCGGATTCGGCAGCATGGTGCAGGCCGAGTTGAAGATTCCTGAAGTCGAATTGCATACGACGCACGGAATTTGCTCGAGCAGCTCAATGGCGATCAAAGCTGCGTATAACAACATTCGAGTCGGTGACCAGCCCAACGCGTTGGTCGTTGTTAGTGAGCTGGCATCGAGACTATTCAAAAATACTCACTACGAGGCTGCAGGGGGTAAAGCCGCTGTGAACTTCAATGCGGAGTTCCTGCGTTGGATGCTGTCTGATGGCGCTGGTGCATGCCTGCTTGAAGATCAGCCGCGTGGCCGGTGTCTGCGTATCGACTGGATGCGGAGTTATTCGCATGCGGATGTCTATCCAGTATGCATGGGTATCGGCTCGACGACCGATGTTGAAGACAACCGTACCTGGCAGGATTTTCCGACCTATGCGGAAGCTGAGGCCAATGGTGCTTTATTGATCCGGCAGGATATTCGCTTGCTGGAGAACATCGTCAAACTGGGCGTTGACGGGACCTTGCGTTTGATTGAAGAGGGATTGCTGGACACGCAGAAACTCGATCATTTGTTATGCCACTATTCGTCACACCATTTCAAGAGCAGGATCTACGAGTTGCTTGAGATGGCCGGCGCCAAAATCGACGAGGAAAAGTGGTACTCAAACCTTTATACGCGTGGCAATACGGGTAGTGCCTCTATTCTGATCATGTTGGATGAGTTCCTGCAGCAGGACATAGCAAAGGTTGGCGATACGATGATCTGCATGGTGCCCGAAAGTGGCCGCTTCAACGTCGCGTATATGCACCTGACAGTGGTAGAGGAATAGCATGAGTGATTCGGTTGCTCTGGAACGACCTGAAGTACTGACTGAGTTGGGTCAGGAAACGTTGCGGCGACTCATACGAGCGTGGTTTGATTTTGAGCGGAGGTTGGCTCAGGTACCGATCGTGCAACGGCTGGATCTCGGTCAGTTCACGCTCAGCGACTACCAAAGCCTGTTGCTGAACCTGCGTCCGCAAGTGGTAGAAGGAGCCCGTTGGATCTCCCGATGTGCATCGAGTTTTGACCGCGACAACGCCGACGTGCGTTCTGTCATTATCGGTCATGCGCAGGATGAACATCGTGACTACGAGGTGCTTGAATCCGACTACGTCAAGAGTGGTGGAGACCTCGAGACCCTGCAGGCGCAAGTGAGGAACCCGGGTTCGGAAGCGCTGCACTGTTTTCTGATGTATCGCGCCAGCCAACCGAACCCGGTGGAATTGCTGGGTGCGATGTGGATCATCGAAGGCCTTGGCGAAAAGATGGCCAATGACTGGGCCAGCCGTATCGAAGAGCTCATTGGCGATACAACTGAATACACCCATTTCCTTCGCTACCATGGCGCTAATGACGATTCCCATATGGAAAAACTTTATGGTTTGATCGACAGGGTGATTACCAGTCAGGCCATTGCGGATCGCGTAGTGCGTACAGCGAAGGTCGTTGGCAGGCTCTATGCCATGCAGCTGGAGGAAATTGAAGATGTTTAGTAGAAGTAGCAAGCGGCGCAGTCCCTTTCTCGAGGCGGTTGCTATCGATGATGCAATTCCAATCGATCCGGAAGCCGTGGAGTTGTGGTTGACCGATCTTGATCGTCGGTCGCGCTGGTTTTGGCGACCACTATTGCAATTCTTCTTCGCGATTCTGCTGCACACGACCTGGGCGTTGAAGCGATTGCCGCTGCCGCAATTCAGGGCGCATGGTGTATTGCAAAAAATGATCTGCTTCTTTTGCAGGCACTTCGTCAGTCCGGAAGCCAATCAGCTGATCATTCGTCATTTCACAACTGAGTCAAATATCCTGAATTTCATGCAGGAGAATATGCAGCCGAACGATGTGGCTCCTTTGACCCTGTACCCGAGCACAATAAACGACATGTTGGAACACACCTTCGTTGATCATGATCAGGAACTGTTCCGGATGTTGCGCGATTTGGGTCCGACGGATCGAACGGCCTGGCCAATACCGCACAACGAGTTGAAGTGGTCACTATGGCGACCGATGGAAGTTGACGACAGTGTCCGCAAGCGTCGCTGGACTCAGGTGCTGGATTTCGAAACGTCGCATGCGCTTTTCATGTGCTTGTTTTGTTTTCTGCTGACCGCCGAGGAATACCGAGACGCGATTAACGGCTTCAATCTCGATCAATCTATTGCGGCCAAGATAGGGCAGATGGTTGGCGATCCGACCTTGGTCGAGCTTGCCTATAACAAGTATCCGCTGTACCTCGTTGGCCCCTGGAACCTGGGGCAACGCTTTCTGATGCACGGCTTTTTCACGGAATATCTGCACGCGAAGCTTGCCGAGTTGCGCCCGGCGGCCTGAGTTCTGGCCGGCAGATCTCGTCCAAACCGTGGCAACAAATGGGTTTTCGGCATACCGCGTCCGTCTCGAGGGCGGGCTTCATCGTTATTGCAAATAGCGTTTGACATTTCTAATCAGAATGACTATTCTGATTTATATGGTTAGAACACGCGCATTTGATCCCGCAGCAGCCTTGACTAAGGCTATGGAGGTATTTGCCTCCAAGGGATACTCAGAAACTTCGATGGAGGACATTGTCCAGGCCACCGGCGTCAGTCGCTATGGGCTGTACGGGACCTTCGGCAACAAACGCGAGTTGTTTGAGGCGGCGCTGGATCGTTTCGCAGACAGCATGGGCAAGCAGGCATTCTTGCGGCTTTTGGAGCCAGATGCGTCATTGGCTCACATCCGCACGATATTCGATGACCGAGTTGCTGACATGTGCAATCTGGATGAACACAAGGGTTGTCTGTTCATTCATACGACGATGCAGCTGTTACCGCAGGACGATGAATTGCGCGAAGTACTGCAGAGATTCATGGGAAGGATGTCGAAGTTGTTCGCCATTGGCCTGGAGACAGCCAAAGCGAAGGGCGAAGTTCGGGATGACCTGGACGTTCGAGCCGCAGGTGAGGTATTGACGAGTACGATGTTTGGGCTTGCTGTTCTAGGGCGCACCGGATTTTCGAAAGACATGCTAAATGGCATTGTTGACAACACGTTGGCCTCGATTTCGAAGTGACGTTTTTTTTGAGTAAATCAGAATGACTATTCTGAACATATCGATTATTTGAATCAGTAACTTTTTTTTGACTGAAACAGAATGAAGGTTCTGATAATCACTAACCGCGGGCCAGTTCCGCATTTTGAAGACCAGATCGGAGTAAATAACATGAAGCAGCAACACACATTAATAAGCACAACGTTGGCCACACTGGGCCTTGTCCTTTCTGCCAGTTCGATGGCCGATTCCCCGTTCGACGACAGCGCGTCCGCAAGCTCGATTGAAGCGTGCGTTGCACAGGTTGCAGCACAAGCGAACTATGAAGATGCAGTTGGTGTACGGCACGAGGTCGAATCTCTGCAACGACGTACAGCAGGGCACAAGCTTCACATCGATACCAAAGTATTTGGAGGGAGTGACGGCCTGGTGCTTCGTGAGTATGCGGCAACCTGCATCATCGGGCGGGATGGCGCGCCTTTGTCCTTGCGCATCAAACAAGTCAACACAGAGGCTTGATCCATTGGCAACAAGAGGGGTCAGGTCGCGGCATCGAGTTGCTGTGTGTCTGACCCCCGATGCTACTTGAGAACAAAAGGGTCAGAGTAAAAACTGCAACAACAAAACGGGTCAGAGTGCGGGATTCACTGGCTGTGTATCTGACCCTCGATAACGTTTCAGTTCGGCGCTGTGAGAGCGCCGATCTTGCTCCAGGTCGATGCCGCGCCGGCTATTGTGGAATGGAAACGACACGCTGTGCTT
>RCNF010001167.1_pt1 | contig 17476 bp, 13 predicted proteins | sample 2041311 | NCBI WGS metagenome assembly RCNF01 (sample SAMN09708228, study PRJNA481090) | Marine sediment metagenome, whole genome shotgun sequencing project. | biome: marine sediment; feature: ocean; material: sediment; isolation source: Sewage treatment plant 2 marine sediment (STP2) ... | reverse complement strand
GTTTGCATTAGCTCGGTAGCGACAAGAACCCAAGTCGGGCATTCGCGGTTGAAGCCGCTCCCACGTTACTTTCGGCAGGATCGTGGGAGCGGCTTCAGCCGCGATTCCTTAAATTCACGGTTGGTCCTGAGTTTGTGAGACCGCAGTGGCCCCGGGACAAACGTTTTGTCATTGCGTGTTAGCAGCGCGACAAGCAGACTGCACAACTAGAAACGGAGGGGAGGGGTAATTCAGTGCCGATGTACATACTGAGGCGATTGTTGGGTTTGATCCCGATTCTCGCGGCAGTACTTTTGTTGACGTTTCTGGCCAATCATTTTACGCCAGGCGATCCCATTGTAATGATGATGGATGATCGATCCGGCGATGTTGAACTGGAGGCGCTGTTACGCGCGCAGTACGGGCTGGACCTGCCGCTATGGCAGCAGTTCGTCAACTATGTCAGTGGCGTGTTCGTTGGCGATTTCGGCCTGTCGTACCGATATACCGGTGTCCCGGTTCTGGAAGTTATTGGCGATGCATTGACGATAAGTCCTACGCTTGCGGCGCTGGCTTTTCTCGTCGCAACACCCGTTGGCGTCATGATCGGCATCTTCACCGCCCGCCGTCATGGCACCTGGTCTGACACCTCTGTCATGCTGGTTTTACTGGCGGGCATTTCTATCCCGAATTTTGCGATGGCATCTTTTCTTGTCTATGTATTTGCAATTAAACTGAGCTGGTTCCCGGTTGCAGGGTGGGGTAGCTGGGAGCAGGTTGTCCTGCCGGTGGCAATTCTCGCGTTACACCCGGCCGCCTATCTTGCGCGCCTTACGCGGACGTTTATGCTGGAAGTCCTGCAGCAGGACTACATTCGCACTGCGCGCGCGAAAGGGTTGAGTGAGAGTGTGGTCATATACCGGCATGCGTTGCGCAACGTTCTTGTACCACTTGCGACCACAGTTGGCATCATATTTGGCGTCATGATTACTTCGACTTTCGTTGTTGAAGTGATTTTCAATATCCCGGGTCTCGGTCGGCTGGCTATCGACTCGATTTTTGCACGCGACTATCCGGTAACGATTGCCATCGTGCTGGTTTTTACGCTCATCTACTCATTAATAAATTTGGTCATCGATTTACTGTACGGCGTTATCGATCCCCGTATTCGCGTCCATGAGCAGACGACATGAGTGACGGTAATTCGCGGCGTGATACCTGGAAGAAATTTTGCGGCAGTCGAAATGCCGTAATCGGCTCAATTATCGTGTTATTTTTTGTGTTGGTTGCAACGCTGTCCAGTGTCATCGCGCCACACGATTATTCGGATACCAGTCTTTGGGATGTCTGGGCGCCGCCTGGCGGAGATTTCGTGCTGGGCGCCGATGAGTTGGGCAGGGATATTCTCAGCAGGCTCATTGTAGGCGCCAGGGTGTCGCTGACTATTGCCGGAATTGTCCTGGCGATAACGATGCCGGTTGGCGTAACGCTTGGCATGCTTGCGGCCTATCACGGTGGCTGGCTCGACACGATCATCATGCGCACCGTCGATGTCATTTTTGCTTTTCCCGAGCTGATATTTGCGATATTGATCGCTGCGGTTTTGGGGCCAGGGACGACCTCCGTTATCGTCGCGCTATCTTTAGTGTGGTGGCCGGGAATAGCACGATTAACGCGATCACTCGCACTGTCGGTACGCGGCGAATTGTATGTCGACGCTGCCAGGGTAGCGGGAACACCCAGTTTCCTCATTCTCTGGCGTCACATTTTGCCCAACATAATGGCACCACTTATTGTACGCGCCTCAATTGGTGTCGGCTTTATCATTACGGCCGAAGCAACCCTGAGTTTCCTCGGCATCGGCGTGCAAGAGCCATTGCCCAGCTGGGGCGGAATGATTCGTGACGGGCTTTCCTCGCTGCGGCTTGATCCTTACCTGGCAATGTTCAGCAGCTGCGCGCTTGGCATAACGATCATTGGCTTTAACCTGCTTGGCGATGGCTTGCGGGATGTTCTCGATCCACGTGCTGAAGGGCGGCGATAATGGCAGCCCCGATTCTCAAGGTCGAAAACCTGTCAGTTTCATTCGATACGCTTCACGGGCGGGTAGATGTACTGGATGGCGTTTCCTTCGATGTAGGGCAAGGAGAAGTAGTTGGTCTTATTGGTGAGAGCGGTTCTGGAAAATCAGTGAGCGCTTTTGCTGTTATGCAATTGCTGGGTGAACAAGGCCGTATCGACTCAGGGTCCATCACTTTCGATGGGACCGACCTCGCGGGATTGTCGGCAACAGAAATATCGAAAGTGCGTGGCAAAGACGTGTCGATGATTTTTCAGGAACCGATGACCAGCCTGAACCCGGTCTTTACCGTTGGGTCGCAAATTTCCGAGGCGCTGACAACCCATCTTGGGCTGGGTCGCAAAGAGGCACACTCCCGAGCCGTTGAACTGCTTACTGAGGTGGGAATACCGATGGCGGAGGCGCGCATCAACGAATATCCGCATCAGCTCTCCGGTGGCATGCGTCAACGAGTGATGATCGCAATGGCCCTTGCGTGCCGACCGAAGTTATTGATCGCCGACGAACCCACCACCGCACTCGACGTTACGATACAGGCACAGATTCTGGACTTGCTGGGCAAGCTGTGCGCTGATTCAAACCTGGCTATATTGTTGATAACGCATGATTTTGGTGTCATCGCTGAGGTAGCACAGCGGGTAATCGTAATGTATGCGGGCCAGGTTGTTGAATTCGCAAATGTGGATGATATTTTTTTGAATCCATTGCATCCGTATACGAAGCAGTTGATGAAGTCGATACCGAAAATCGCTGAACGGTGCAAAGTGCTGCCGGTTATTCCCGGATCTGCGCCGGCTCCGACGAACTATCCGGGCGGTTGTCGCTTCCACGATCGTTGCCCGGATGCGACTGACAAATGTTCAACCGACAAGCAGCAACTGCGCTCTGTGCAAGCAACACGCGTTGCGCGATGCTGGCGAGTGGACCCGCAATGAATCAACAACAGAATTGTTTTTCGACGGAGCCGCTACTGCGCGTTCATGCATTAAGCAAGCAATTCGACGTCAGCGTTGGAAAATTCGGTGGTACGCGACCGTTGCGTGCGGTGGACAACGTCAGTTTCTCGATACAAGCCGGTGAGTGTATGGGCCTTGTAGGCGAAAGCGGTTGCGGCAAGTCAACGCTGGGACGCACCATCCTGCAACTTCTGTCGCCGACATCAGGTGCGGTATTTTTCGAGGGTCAGGATCTGTCGACCGGCGACAAGGAGACAATTCGTACATTACGCAGAGACGTTCAGGTCGTATTTCAGGACCCGTACTCATCACTGAATCCACGTATGCGTGTGCGCGACATTATTGCCGAGCCGCTGATGAATCAAAAGTTGCCCCGCCGCGAGATCGACGAGCGCGTGCAAAAGGTTATTCAGGACGTTGGCTTGCGTAGTGACTACCTTGGACGATACCCGCATGCGTTTAGCGGTGGGCAAAGGCAACGGATTGGCATCGCCAGGGCATTGGTGCAACGTCCGAAATTATTGATATGTGATGAAGCCGTATCAGCCCTCGATGTGTCCGTGCAGGCACAAATTCTTAACCTGTTGCAGGAAATTCGCGAGGAATATGAGCTGACGATACTTTTCATCTCGCATAACCTGAGTGTTGTCCGGCATATTGCCGACCGCGTCGCCGTTATGTATTTGGGTCAGGTAGATCGGCAGCAATGAGAAAATATTCTCCGACCCGCAGCATCCCTACACTCGTTCATTGATTTCTGCCGTGCTGGAACCCGCCAGGCACGGCAAGGGCAAGCGGATTATGCTCGCTGGCGAAATTCCGAGTCCGCTGGACCCACCGCCAGGTTGCTATTTCAGTACGCGCTGCCCGATTGCGAATGAGAAATGTCGCACGGAGCAACCAGCGTTCAATGAAACTGAAGATGAAGGTGGTGTTCGTTGTCACACACCTGGAGAGTTCAGGGTGGATATAAATTCTGCTGCGTCGGAGTAGCAAGGACATTTGAGGCATACACATTATGTTTGTGGAAAGGACCAATTATTTCGCCAAACCCGGACAAATCGATCGTGTACTGGAGATTCGCCGGGCGGCATGTGCCGTAAGAGTCGACCTGGGTTTGCCGGCGGGCGTGGTTTTCGTAAAACAAGGGCAGGAAAGCGACGGCCCCGACGTTTCGTGGGAATGTACATTCCCGTCACTTGAATCCTGGCAACGGGATATCGCTACTCGTGCCGCGAGCAATGATTTTGAGAGCGTGCGGCAACAGATGGGCGATGTTGTTGACAATTTTGAGCGACACCTGAACTCGGTTGACGGCGATGTCCATAGTCGTGTCGCCTGTGCGGGCGATGTGTCACTGGTCGGGCATCCCATGGTGCCCAGGCAAGTCGAATTTCGATCCGGTGATGAAACGCTTGCTGGTTATTTGTACCTGCCACCGGGTGAGGGGCCATTTCCCTGCGTGATCACCAATCACGGTAGCATGATCAATCAGGGCACAACTGATCTTTGTCGCCCCGGCACTGCGTCGTTGCTCATGAGCTGGGGATATGCATCTTTCCTGCCACACCGGCACGGCTACGGAGAATCCACGGGAATGCCATGGGATACAGAAGTCAGCGCGGAATTCGGTACGGATGAATATGATCGGCAGCTCGTTGCGCGACTTGAAAGTGAAAGTGACGATGTAGTGGTGGCGGCAGAATATGTGGCCGGGCAGCCGGAAATTGACACTGATCGAATCGCTGTTATGGGGAGTTCGTTCGGTGGCACCGTGACCCTGTGGGCGAGTACCAAATCGGAGCGTTTCGCCTGTGCGGTCGAATTTGCGGGCGCTGCGATTAATTGGGAACACACGCCTGAGCTGCGTGAGGCAATGATGGAGGCCACGCGACACATCAAATGTCCGATCTATTTCCTGCAGGCAGAAAATGACTATTCCGTCGAACCGACCCGGGTGTTGGGGGCGATGTCCGCTGAAGCACAACATCCGATCCAGTCAAAAGTCTTTCCGGCGCTTGGACTAAGCAATGATGAAGGACATTTTTTCGAACGCAGCGGGTCGCTGATCTGGGGACCGGAAATTCGCACGTTCCTCGCGCGCTGGTTGTAGGCGCCGGTGACGAAAGCAGTTGAAGAAGTATGGGATGTGGTCGTTGTCGGCTGTGGCTATGCAGGTGCCGTTGCAGCTATTGCAGCACATGATGCGGGCGCGTCCGTATTAGTTCTGGAAAAGATGCCGCAACCTGGCGGTATCTCTATTTGCTCTGCCGGTGGTATTCGCATTGCCGAAGATGTTGATGCGGCATTCGCGTATTTGTCAGCGACGAATGCTGGAACGACACCTGACGATGTATTAAGGACGCTCGCTGAGGGTATGACCAGAGTTTCAGAGTTTGTTGAAGCGTTGGCTGTTGCCGAAGGCACGCAGATCGTTCGAAGCTCAGCGACCGGAAATTATCCGTTTCCAGGCACTGAAACTTTCGGCTTTGTTACCGTTGAAGATGGAGCGAATGGCGACGACGCGCTCGACAGGTCAAGTATCAGGGGCGGGGAAGACGGTCTGGCGTTATTCTGCCTGTTGTATGCAGCAATGCGTCGCCGCAAAATCAAGATAGAAGTTGATATGCGCGCAACACGATTGCGTACCGATGCGACGGGAAAGGTAGTTGGCCTGGACGCCAACCGGCACGGCCATGCAGCGCATTTTCGAACAAACGGCGGTGTAGTGCTGGCGTGCGGTGGATTCGAGGCGGATTACTCGATGCAAAAGCAATATTGGCAAGGCATGGCAGCACGCAGTGCTGCGTTTGCCGGTAACACCGGGGATGGCATCCGTATGTGCCAGGACGTCGGTGCCGATCTTTGGCATATGTGGCATTACCACGGCTCCTACGGTATGCGACATACGGATCCTGATTATCCGTTTGCTATTCGTATGAAACGCTTTCCGGACTGGTTGCCCGGCGACCAATTTCCCGATGATGTAAAAATGCCGTATATCCTGGTCGATCAGGATGGCAATCGATTTATGAACGAATACGATCCGTATCTTCAGGATACCGGTGCGCGCCCGTTCGCCTTTTTTGATCCACAACGACAAGTGTTTCCGCGGATTCCTGCGTGGTTTATTGCGGATGAGAATGGTCGTAAACGACACCCGTTTGGCAATCCGACCTATCATCAGGCCGGTGTGAATTTTTCCTGGAGTGCCGACAACGTACGCGAAATTGACCTGGGTATTATTCGGCGAGCCGAAGACATTGAGTCACTCGCGCGCATTGTTGCTATTCCAGGCGAACAGCTCGAGCATACGCTGACTCGTTGGAATGATAGCTGCGCAGCCTCAAGCGACGACGATTTCGCCCGGCCAGCGCAAAGCATGATGCCGATTAGTGAGCCGCCTTATTACGCAGCTCAGGTGTGGCCTTTGGTCAACAACACGCAAGGTGGTCCCGTACATGACGCGCGACAACGCGTACTGAATCCATATGGGGAACCAGTTAGTGGGCTTTATGCGGCGGGAGAACTGGGTAGTGCCTTCGGTTATTTATATATTTCCGGTGGCAACATCGCCGAATGTTTTATTGGTGGACGCATTGCAGGCGAAGAAGCCGCGGCGCAGGTTTAAGGATGGTAGTGAGAATGACCGACAAATTTCACAATAACATTGGTTACTGGTGCAGCCAGGCCGTCGCAGATCAACCGCAATCCATAGCGATATTCGATCTGTGCCAGGACTCTCCGCGCGAAGTGAGTTATGCCGAACTGAATCACCGCATGAATCGTTTCGCGGCGATGCTTTGGCAGGAAGGTTTACGGCCCGGTGATCGTCTGGCGATGGTGATCGGTAACCGCTTTGAATTTGTTGAGGTAATGTTCGGCGCGATGCGAGCAGGCATCGTGCCGGTGCCACTGAATACCAAGCTGGGTGCAGAGGCTCTCGACTATATTATTCGTGATGCGGATTGCGTTGCGGCAGTCGTCGATCCCGATTGCAATTCGTTCGTCGAGGCGGTTGTTGAACGCTCTCCCATAAAATTTCGCTACAGTTTCGCCCCGGTGAGCACGAGTTGGCAGCATTACGAAAATGCGCTGATGGCCGCGCCTGCAGAATTCGACCCGCCCGAACTGGGGGATGATCATCCGTCATTTCAACCCTATACGTCGGGATCAACGGGTCGTCCGAAGGGCGTTATTCTGACTCACGCAGGCCAGTTATGGTGGATTCGTGCCTGTCAGGAGTACTGGCCGGAAGGTAGCGACGAACGCACGCTCGCGGCCGTGCCGCTTTATCATAAGAACGCAATGGCCGGCGCGATCAAGCCCATGTTGCTGTGCGGCGGTTCGGTTGTTTTACTACCGAATTTTGAACCGCGACGTTTCCTCAATGTCTTGTCCGAATACGAATGTACCCAGGCTGGTGCGGTGCCGGCTGTTTTCACGCTGCTGCTACAGCAGAAAGACCTGATTGATTCACTCGACTTTTCGTCACTAAAGAGCTTCAGCATTGGTTCTGCGCCGGTACCTGGAGAACTGATGACCGCCGTACAGGAATCGTTTGGTGTTGCCGTTAGTGAAAGTTACGGCCTGACGGAAGGCGGCCCGGTCATGATTGGGTCACCGGTCGATGGTCGGCCGGTTCCAGTTGGTAGCTGTGGTGTTGCGTGGCCGGAGGGTGAGATAAAGCTCGTGGATAGTGAAGGCAATGAAGTTGGTGACCAGGGAGAATTGTGGGTACGTAACCCGGGTGTCACGCCTGGCTACCACAATTTGCCAGAGGTCAACGCAAAGCGTCTGCGTGATGGCTGGCTTGCAACGGGTGATCTTTTTCGTGTGGATGAAGACGGCTTTTATTTCTTCCTGGGCCGCACCGATGACATGTTTAACAGTGGTGGCGAGAATATCTACCCGAAGGAAGTTGAGAACCTGTTGATGGCTCACCCGGCAGTCCAGGATGTTTGTGTCGTGCCGATCGAACACTCAATCAAGGGGCACGTACCGGTTGCAATGGTCACCGTGGCACAGGAGCAAACAACAGGCGAAGAAGAGCTGAAGCAATATTGCCTGACCAATGGTCCAGCTTATGCACATCCGCGGCGGATCCTGATCGCCGCGGAATTGCCGTTAAATGGTGCAGGCAAAATCGACCGGCAGCAGGTTTCGACGCTGTTGGAAAGTGAATTTGCAGCTGCAAATTCTGCTTAAAGCTGAGGAACCCGTAAATGTCATCCAGCCAAACCGAATTAACGCTCGACCATGTCGCTCTGGTGGTATCCGATCTCGATCGCGCCAGTGAGATTTACACCCGCATGGGTTTCACATTGTCTCCGCGAAGTTCGCACAAGGGCAGATTAGAGCCGGACGGACCGGTCGAACCGTGGGGAACGGGTAATCACTGTGCCATGTTTGCCACCGGGTACCTGGAAATTCTGGGAATTACCAATAAGGAACGCCATAGCGAACATGTGCAGGTCTTGCTGGATGAGTATGAAGGGTTGCATCTGATCGCACTCGGCTGCGCGGAGGCAGAAGCAGAAGCAAATAATATTCGCCATCGCCTGGGCAAGGGAGCAGAGCCCTACACAGTGAGCCGGGACGTGCCGATGACCGATGGCAGTAGCAAACAGGCGACTTTTAATATTCTACAGCTACCGGATGAATCCTTTCCGGAGGCGGATTTGTTCCTGATCGAGCACAGGAACAAAGACGTAATCTGGCAGCCGGACATGCTGTCACAGCCGAATGGCGTGGTTGGTTTGTCCGAAGTTACCGTTTGTAGTGATGACATTCAGAATACGGCAGGGAGATTGTCTGCGGCGCTTGGCATATCGCCGACAGGTGGCAATGACACGCTGGTGTTTGAACTTGCGCGTGGAACGATCAAAATCATCACGCCAGATGCTCTTGGTGTTCTTTTCGTGGATATACAACCGCCAAAACTGCCCTGGGTGGCAGCTGTAGAATTCCTGACTGCGGATACAGGAACGACTGGAAAGTACTTGCAGGAGAACGGTTTTAAATTTCGCCAAATCAGAGATGATTCCGTGTGGATTGATGCAACTCAGGCGGACGGTGCAGTCGTCATATTCAGTCGAGCCGAATAGAGCGTCGAGTTAAGTGCCGCTGACTGCGCCTGAGAAAGCAGCGGCGAGTGCCTGAGGATCGGAGCGTAACCACGATTCATTAGTCTTCAAAGCGAAGTGCAGGTGCGTATTGTCCGGTTTTGGCAAATCGATGCTTTGTTGTTTTAGTTTTGCGCGTAATTCGTTGAGAAAAGCCAGGTCTTTACCGGGACAGGACAAGTAGCGGACACTGCTGCCGTTCGCTACCGCCACTACTTTAAAGTTCTCGTTTTCGGCGAGTTGCCCGTAAAACTGCTCTGCATCATCAGCGGCAGATTTGAGCCGGTCAGTTAAACCGTCGTGATAGTGCAGGGCTATGGCCGCGACCGGCCACCACTGTGCCAGGCCACCGCCATTCCTCCGCCGCCAGTGCCGTAGCTGGTCAACCAGCTTGACTGGCCCGGCAAGCATCGCGCCGCTCAGTGTATTGAAATTCTTGTAAAGAGAGACGTATACCGTGTCGAACAATGCTGTAAATTCCGCCAGCTTGCGACCGGAGTAGACGGAGCCGACGAACAAACGGGCGCCGTCAAGGTGCAGTCGAATATTCCGCTCGCGTGCAAAACTGCAAATCGCCTGCATCTCATCGAAATCGAACATTTCGCCATCGAGTCTGCGTACCGGGGATTCGATACTGATAACGCCTATCGGTGCAGCAACTTTGCCATTATCGATACGCTCGATGACACGTTGGATAGCATCGACGCCAAACGTCGCATCCTTCCCCAGTGGAACCAGGTTCATTCCGCCAAGTGACTGTGCGCAGTCACCACAGTCGTTATACAGGTGGCTCTCAGTTTGTACGATAACCTTGCGGGCCGTGCCGGCAAGAGCCTGGATAGCCAGCAAATTGGACATTGTTCCGGTCGGCATGATGACAGCGGCTGGTTTCCCCAGCGTTTCGGCCATCCGCGCTTCCAGTGCATCGACAACGCCACCACTGCCATAGGAATCAGTGCCGTAGGTGTCGTCTCTTGCCAGCTTTGTGAGCAGGCTCGCGTATTCGCCAGGAGACAAATCGAGCGTGTCGCTCGACATGCTCACTCTGGGCTTTCTGAAGGATTCGTTTGCTGCTTGCATCACTGACATCTCAATTGTGGCATCAATATGTGGGAGCGGCTTTAGCCGCGAATGCTCGGCCCTGTTTCGCGGCTAAAGCCGCTCCCACAGAATATCTTAAGGCTTATAACGATCGCACCTACAATATATGATTGCTAATACAAGCGAAACTTGCTGCCCTTAACCGGAGGCCTTGATGAAAGCAATTTTGTTTCGACAACACGGCACGCTGGACGACATTGAATACACTGATATTGAAGATCCTGTAGCAGACGACAGTCAGTGCCTGGTAAAAGTCCACGCGGTAGGCCTTAACGGGTTCGATCCAATGGTCTTACGTGGAATCCCCGGGCTCAAGACACCGCTACCCATGATTCCAGGTGCAGACTTTGCCGGTGAAATAGTCGCTGTTGGTGCGGCCGTCGAATCCAGTCAATGGAAGGTCGGCGACCGCGTCAGTGCGCTGCCGGATCATGATGACGGCATGATGGGGGAGACCAAGCGGGGTGCCTGTTGCGAACTGGTGGCAATAGACCAGAAGTACCTGCTTACCCTTCCGGACAACGTGAGTTTCGAACAGGCTGCCTGTTTACCAACTGCTTACGGCGCCGCAATTCGCATGATGCAAACGCGCGGCAAAGTCAGTGCCGGTGAGAAGGTACTAATCCTGGGTGCAAGCGGTGGAGTAGGGACCTGCTGCGTGCTGCTGGCAAAAGCAGCCGGGGCTGAGGTCATTGCCTGTACCAGTTCGAGTGAAAAAGCTGAAAAATTGGCAAATCTCGGCGCCGACATGGTTATCAACACGACGACGCAAGACTACGTCAAAGAAATCATTGCGAAGTATGGTAAGCCGAGCACGCGTGGTCCGGGCGGTGGCGTCGATGTGATCGTGAACTACACGGGTGGTGATACCTGGGCCCAGTGTTTTCGGGTGTTGACCCTGCAGGGTCGCTTGCTGACCTGTGGCGCAACTGCCGGCTACGATCCGAAGACAGATATTCGGTATATCTGGTCGTTTGAATTGAACATCATCGGCTCGAATGGCTGGAGCAAAGAGAACATCAATGATTTGTTGGGCATGGTGGATACAGGCCGGTTGCTACCGAGTATTCATTCAGTGAAACCGCTAGCAGAGTATGCAAGCTGCTTGCAAAGCCTGATGGATCGAAAGGTTTTTGGGAAAGTAATTCTGCAACCGTAAACGGATAATCGCGGCTGAAGCCGCTCCCACGGCAATTGTTTCTTTACTAATTTACGTGCCGGGGTAAAGACATTATGAATACGGTGGGAGCGGCTTCAGCCGCGAATAGCCAATAACCGTCGAACTGTTAATAGAGCCCGACCATTTCAATCGCCTACCGATAATCCCGCATCCCCGCCATTTTCCTTAGCCATTCATCATGTGGCGGCAATTTTTGCTGCACTAATTTCAGTCGCTCGATAATGTTGCGCATGATGGCAGTACGTGGCCGGTCTGTGCCATACCATTCCTCGGATTGTTCGCGCATAGCGTCCATACCGTAAAGAATCGCTTCGTAGCTGGAGTGATTCCATAACCCTGCGGTATCAATCGGGCTGCGGTGATCGCCAGGGTAGTCTGTATTAATTGACGCAGTCGTTGACTGGCCAGGAAAACACTGATCTTCGAAGTCGGTCACGGAAGGTGGTTTTAGTTTCCAGAAATCAAACTTGGCTTGCAGCCGATCCGTAATTCGCTCACGTTTTTGCACTTCCCGCCAGAACTCCGTGTCGGTTCGTTTCGTCAGGCAGTAATGCATGTTGATGAAATCCAGGATTTCGTAGAAACGATTGGTCATGATGCGATTGAAACGGAATGCCATGGCCTCGTTATTCCCGGCGTGCGGGAAATGCTCGGCCAGCATGACTGCGGCCATATGGCTAAGGTACAGTCCGGTGGATTCCAGCGGTTCGATAAAGCCGGCGGCCAGGCCAATAGATATGCAATTGCCGACCCACGGCGCCGCGCGGTGACCAACGCGGAATTTCACGAGATTCGTGGACAAATCATCAGCATGGCTGCCCTCAAAGCGGCGCAGTTCTGCTTCTGCAGCGTCATTGTCGATATAAGAACTCGAATGTACATAGCCGAGCGAACGAGTGGTCTGCATCGGGATTTCCCAAACCCAGCCATTACTTAAAGCGGTTGCCGTCGTATACGGGCGCACGTAACCCGGGTAATGGTGCTCATAGGGAACATGCATGGTCACCGCCTGATCGCAAAGTAACCATTGCGAGCAATCGACGAAATCCACACCCAGTTTTTTCTCGATCATGATCGATGCGAAGCCGGTGCAGTCAATAAACAGGTCGGCCTCGAGGACCTGACCGCTCTTGGTCTTTATGTTTGCAATGTCACCGTTCTCAGCCATGCCGATATCAGTGACGTGATCAAGGTGATGGGTCACGCCACGAGCCGTCGAATGATCACGTAGATAGTCGGCAAACTTCAATGCATTCATGTGATAGGCATAGGTCAGCGGCGGCCCGAAGTCCCAGTCGGTGAGCATCTTTGGAGCCAGGTTCAGCTCACAGATAATCGGCTGAGCTGAAACGGTCTCCATATAGGGTATAGATCGATCGCTTTGCAGCCAGAGCTGCCCGGCGATTTCCAGTGGCGACATACGGTTTTGACTGAACGGATGGTGATAGTGCTCGCCCTGGCCGTGCAGCCAGTCCACGTAACGGATTGACTGTTTGAAAGTACCATCGACCGCACGCAGAAAATCGTTCTCATCAATGCCGATAACCCGGAGGATGTGATTAATATTGGGAATAGTGGCTTCACCGACGCCAATGCGCGGTACATCCGGAGACTCGATCAGGCTGATCTCAGCAGTCTGGCGGCCAGCGCCGTTCAATGCCGCGTTGAGATAGGCGGCAGCCGACCAGCCGGCCGAGCCGCCGCCAACGATTAGTACCCGTTTCGCCTGCATTGCTTTGCTCCTGAAAGGTGCACTCAGCCCCATCTGTGCATTATGTTTGTAGGTAACAGGCCGTGAAAGTGGCTGGTAGGACTATAAGTGTTGCAATCTAGCAACAATTGCCAATGCTAGCCATAAGTACAAGCCCGGAGATCATTAAATGTGTAATATTTATATAGGAAACTATTCACCTATTCCATTTTTGTTGTAGTATCTAGACAACAAGTCAGGAAAACACCGCTACAGGTGCCTGTCGAAGTAGCAGAACGAATATTAAGAAGAAGCAGATCGAATATTAAATAGTGTCTCGATCTAAGCACTCGCAAATCGTATGAGGGGATTCATATGTACAAAAGGACACCGTTGGCATACGCAGTAAGCTGCGCTATCGCAGCAACCACTTTCGGTATATCACCACAAGTTTTAGCGCAGGCGGTTGCAGATGACGAACCGATTGAAGAGGTAATCGTCACCGGATCGCGAATCAAACGTGATGGATTCTCAGCTGCACAGCCAATCGATGTGATTATGACCGATGTTGCAGTTGCTCGCGGCATTGCCGACGTCGGTGCATTGCTGCAGACGACCACTGTTGCCGCCGGATCGTCACAGGTCACATCGGCAACATCATCTGAATTCGTGCAAAACGGTGGCATTGGCGCAACGACCCTGTCACTTCGTGGCCTGGGACCCAATCGTACGCTGACATTGCTCAATGGCCGTCGTGCTGGTCCGGCAGGTACGCGTGGCAGCACATCATCGTTCGATCTCAATATTTTACCGCTGGCAGCACTGGAACGCGTTGAAATCCTGAAAGATGGCGCCTCTTCTGTTTATGGTTCGGATGCAGTTGCCGGTGTTGTTAACTTCATTACCAAGAAGGGCGATGGAGCAACTGTCGATGTCTACGTATCTCAGCCAACGGACAGCGGTGGTGAAGAGTCACGTCTCAGCGCGTCCTGGGGCAAGTCCTTTCAGCGTGGTAATTTCCGGATTACGGCGGATTACCTGAAGCAGGAAGAATTGGCCCGCGGTGATCGTGACTATTTTAGTTGTGGCGAGCAGTACATTTTCGATCCGGCCACTGGAGACCGTCGCGATACCATCGATCCTCGCACTGGCAATCCCTGGTGTTCAGACCAGTTGTGGGGCCATGTATGGCTTTACGACTATGCTGATCCGAGCAACGTACCGACAGCCGGATCATTGCTGGCGCAATTCGATTATGAAGGCGACCTTGGCAATTACATTCCCGGTTATGCGCCAGCCGCTAATCCGGACCAACTAGGCGCACCAGCGGGCTTTTTCCCGGTTCGTTACGACGTTCCGTCGGATGGCGTCACAAATTCGGATCATCCATTCCAGGAAGCGGAGTCTTTGATACCGGAGTCCGAGTTCACGACGATTTATGCCGAGGGCGAATTCGATATCACTGACAAAATGACGGCTTATGCTGAATTTTTGTTGAATCGGCGCGAAACGAAAGCAAATGGCTATCGCCAATACTGGACCTATGTTTATAACGAAGACTGGAATTTTGATGATGGTCAGGGCCCGGGCAACGGCAGCCCGTTGAGTGCTGGTTGGACCGGCGCGAACTGGTTAAGTCCGACACCGATTACTGACCACAGCGACGACATGATCGAGGTCAACTATCAACGTTTCGTCGCCGGTTTGAAAGGCGATTTTAACGAAAACTGGTCATATGACCTGGCATATCAGTACAGCCTGTCGGATGGTGATTACACCAGTGAACAGATTTTTAACGATTCCATTGAGGATAACCAGTTCGGTACTGATAGTTGTGTCGGTACCGTGTCGTCCGTCAATGGTTTGCCTTGCGTCGACGTGCCGTGGACAGACCCGGCATTTCTGGCAGGTGATGTCCCGCAGGCTTCGCGTGATTTTCTGTTTGGTAGTGAAACAGGTAACACGGAGTATGAGCAATGGTCACTTGAAGGTTACGTAACCGGTACGCTGTTCGAGATGCCGGCAGGATCGGTTGGTGCAGTTGGAGGCCTTCATTATCGAGAAGACTCGATCAACGATGTACCTGGTCCGTTGACCTTGGCGGGCAATGCATGGGGCTCGTCTACCGCCGGGATCACCAAGGGTGATGATACGACAACGGCAATATTCGGTGAGATAGAATTCCCGTTGCTCGTTGATGTCACAATGGCGAAAGCCTTGACGGTGGGTTTATCCGGTCGCTACACCGATGTTGATTCGTACGGTGATGGCACTACTTACAAGGTTAACGCCGATTGGCAAATCGTAGATTCTTTCCGCATCCGCGCCAGCCAGGGAACATCATTCCGTACGCCGGCATTGTTTGAGCTTTTCCTTGCTGATGAGACCAGCTTTATCCGGCAGTCAGCGGTCGATCCTTGTCAGAATTGGGCGCAGGAAGCGATGGATGGAACCATTTCTCAGGAAGTTGCCGCCAACTGTCAGGCGGACGGTGTCGCACCAGACCATCAGGTGGCAATTTCAGCGACCTCCATTTCAAGCGGTGGCCTGGGATTATTGGAGGCGGAAACTTCAACATCGCGTAGCATAGGTTTCGTTTGGCAACCTGAGTTTACCGAGCTGAGTGTGTCGCTCGACTACTTCGACTATGACGTCGAAGACGAGGTCGCGCAGTTGGGAGGTACGGTTATTGTTCAGCAATGTTATGAATCTGATTTCTTCCCTAACGAACCTCTGTGTGACCTGTTCGAACGGCGAGATTTCGACAACGGCATTGACAACATTCGTGACGCCTTCATCAATATTGCATCACAAACAAACCGCGGATATGACATAGCTGCTGTTTGGCGCACAGAACTCGGAGGGGGAACACTGACCCTTGACAGTCAGGCTACGGTCCAGACGGAAGCGAGCAGGGAGTTATTCGCAGGCAACTTCGAAGATACCAACGGTGAGTTGGGAGAGCCGGAACTGGTGGGTCGATTGTTTACCTACTACGATCATGGTCCGTGGACACTGTTCTGGGGCGCTAACTATGTCGATTCGGTATCGAATATCACCAGTTATGGTGGCACAACCGCAACCTATCGCGGTGAGGATGTGGACGTAATTTTGACTGCGCCTTCGGTCACCTACCACGCATTCTCCGTCACCCGCTCATTCGACGATGCTGGCATCACCGCAGTTCTTGGTGTAGCAAATGCGTTTGACGAGAAGCCACCACAAATTACATCACGTGGCGTTCTGGGCGGTGAGGTATTCACGGTTGGAAAATCGGCGTTCTACTCGCAGTACGACTGGCGCGGCCGTCGTTTCTACCTGAACCTGACATGGGCTATGCAATAGAAAACGCAATCTCCAGTAAGATCAAATGTGCCGGCAATTTGCCGGCACAATTGTTTTTGGGTACTGATAAAATGCCGGATCGCAGTGGCCAGGAAAAAGAACAATGCCAAGAATCGTTGCACAAGGCGACAACCTCAACGAGTTAAACAGGAATTACGTGCAGGCGGTGCTCAAAGAGCCGGTATTCCTGAACAGCGTGCCGAAATGCGGAACCCACCTGTTACGCAACATCATGCGCATGTTCGTGCCGGTGGAGCAGCAGTATCACCAGGCCTTTATTCAGATTCCAATTTTGCGGCAACACACTGCTGCGTTTAATAAAGACAAACCCTGGATCAGTTGGGGTCACCTGTTGTTTTCCGACGATTCGGCAATCGCATTGCGCGGCGTCAGGCATTTGTTGCTGGTCCGCGATCCATACGACTGGGTCCTCGCAAGGGCACGCTTCTTTCTGTCTGACACTTTTCAGGGCGCTCTGGAACACCTCAAGGGTGGCAATATATCGGCCGAAGAAATCATGAATATGATGATCCTCGGTATACATAATAAGGCGCCGACGATGCAGGAAATCTATGTGCACAATGCACTGGGTTGGTTGGGTACCGATACGCGTATCCTTAAATTCGAAGATTTGCTTGCAGCGGTTAAAGATCTCGATTCAGAAAACGCACAGAACTATTTTGCCGATTTGCTGGAAGATCATGCCGAGGTTGAGTATCGTCCGATTCCGGTCAGAATCAACCCGCCCGTAAGGAGAGAGGCCATGCCGAGAGAGCGACACGTGACACTGGTGCACAGGGGACAGCCGCGTTTCTGTGTCCAGATCATGCCTCCCCAGGACGCCGATTGGCCGGTTACGGGAGTGAGTGGGCCCCGCTCAATCAGGCCTTTGGAGCAGCATGAAAATGGACGAAACTTCTCCGAAGGCAATGGATATGATCGTGAAACACGATTTGAACGTGGGCTTTGGAGCGGACTTCCCCGGTAACGCAGATGAGCAGGCGATGCAAAGTACGGAGT
>RCNF010000687.1_pt1 | contig 17477 bp, 12 predicted proteins | sample 2041311 | NCBI WGS metagenome assembly RCNF01 (sample SAMN09708228, study PRJNA481090) | Marine sediment metagenome, whole genome shotgun sequencing project. | biome: marine sediment; feature: ocean; material: sediment; isolation source: Sewage treatment plant 2 marine sediment (STP2) ... | reverse complement strand
GAAATGCACCTTTAGGTGATATTCAAATCTCAAAACAAGCCATTGCAACCATTGCATTCCAGGCTGTCCAGCGCTCTTACGGAGTAGTCGGTCTGGCATCAAAAAATATTGCGGATGAACTGGCTCATGCTATTGTTAAAGATCCTACGCATGGTATAGATGTGGAATATAAGGACAAAGAAATTCATATTGATATCTACATCATTATCGAGTATGGCACCCGGATCAAATCTGTTGCTGCCAGTGTCGCCAATACAGTTAGTTACCAGGTCGAAAAATCCTTAGGTATTCCCGTGAACGAAATTAACATTCATGTTCAGGGACTCCGGATAAGCAACGGAGAGCAGTAATTTTAGTGGTACTGAAACAATTCTTTGGGAGTAAGAGAGCATGAGTGACGAAAATCTTGAAAATAAATCCCGACCAATTGACGGTGATCAATTTAGAATACTAATTAACGCCGGTTTAATCTGGCTGAGAACAAATCAAGAATCTGTCAACGCTCTCAACGTTTTCCCGGTGCCGGATGGAGATACCGGTACCAACATGGTCTTGACCCTCCAGGCGGCATATGATGAAATCGCGAATTCCTCTGAAAACAAAGTAGGTAAATTATCTGAAAAATTAGCTCACGGGGCATTGATGGGTGCCAGGGGAAATTCGGGTGTCATTCTCTCCCAGATCTGGCGCGGATTCTCCAAAGGAATTGGAGACTCTGCTGTCCTGGATGCAAAAAGTCTGGTGGAAGGATTGGTACAAGCCCGTGATACCGCTTACAAAGGAGTTGTCAGACCGGTTGAAGGTACAATCCTGACCGTTTGCAAAGATATGTCCCTGGCAGCAGAAAAAGCCCTCCAGGAATCAGAGGATCCCTATGCTATCCTCGAGGATGTGACCGAAGCAGGTCAGGTATCCGTTGACAACACACCCGAGCTGCTCGATGTTCTTAAAGAAGCCGGTGTAGTTGATGCGGGAGGAAAGGGGCTGCTGCATATCTTTGAAGGAATGCTTCGCTACATTAACGATGAACCCCTAGATATTGAACCTGTCCATATTCAGCCTCTGTCAGTTATTGGACAACAAGGAGCCATGAGCAGTGCAGAGCCAGGACAGGATTACGAAGTGATTGTTGATTTTGAGCCCCATAAACCCTTGATTCTGGAAGATTTTTACCAAGATTTAGAAGAAATCGGCACATCTATACAAGTTGGTGAAGGGGATGGCATGTACCGGATGCACATTCACGTGCCGACTGAAAAACGATATGAACCCATTGACTACACCATGGGTATTGGAACAATTTCCAAAGTTCATATCGAAAACCTGATGATACAAATGGATCCCTCCTCCGCCGGAAAAGCAAAAGAGCAACCATTAAAATTAGCAAAAATTTCACCCGGAGATGTCGCCCTGGTGACAATTTCCCCAGGGAATGGATTTTCAAAAATCTTCGCCAGCCTGGGAGCTGCTGCAATCGTCGAGGGCGGACAAACCATGAATCCCAGTACACAGGAGATCCTGGCAGCCTTCGAAGATCTCGCGACTGATTTGATTATCATTCTGCCGAATAATAAGAATATCGTCATGGCTGCTAAATCTGCTGCTGAACTTTCTGTAAAACAGGTACAAGTCATACCCACTGTCACGGTTCCCCAGGGATTGGCTGCAATGTTGCGCCTTATCCCGGGACAGGAACTTGATCAAGTAGCTGATGATATGAAATCCGCCTTGAATGATATTGAAAGTGGAGAAATTACCACGGCTGTCAGGGATGTTGAAATTGATGGAATCGATGTTAAGGAAGGAGAAATTATCTCCCTTCATAATGGTAAGCTGGTTGGTTCAAATAAAACCCTTAAAGATGGTTGTCTCACATTCCTGGAAACAGCAAAAGCGTCGGATTTTGAGTTGATAACTATGTTTAATGGTAAAAATGTCAGCCAGGAAGATGCTGAATCCATGGCTGAATTCATCCAGGAAAAATATCCGGACCAGATTGTTGAACTTCAGTACGGAGGACAACCCCATTATCAATATATAATGTCGATCGAGTAAACTAACCTAAATGTAATATACTCACCATATCAACACGGGTTTTCCCGGAAAAAATTATATCGGCGGACTTTTCAATAAGCTCCGCCGTTTTTACAGTCAGGGGAGGTTCATTTGTCCATCGCCATCGTAACAGACAGTACCTCAGATATACCGGTTGATATACTCAAAAACCTCAATATCTATCAAATCCCGGTAGATTTAATGTTAGGCAATAAAACCTACCTGGACGGATTTGATTTATCCAGAAACGACTTTTATAACCGGCTTCCTACTCTGGAAAAACTGCCGACAACTGCTGCACCAGCATCTGGTAGATTCCAGGAATTATATAAATCAGTTTTTAACAAAGGATTTTCTGAGATAATATCCATCCATGCCGCTAGCGCGTTAAGCGGTATTTTTAATGCGGCCAGATTAGCTTCCCTGGAGTTCTCACCAAAAATTACTGTAGTAGATAGTCAACAACTAACACTGGGATTGGGATTCCAGGTGATTGCAGCTGCAAAAGCTGCCAAAGAAAATATCCCCGTCCAAGCAATTCTAGATAAAATTGAATCAATCAAAGAAAGAATTCATGTATATGCCTTGTTGGATACATTTGAATATATCCAACGCAGCGGTCGGGTTTCCTGGGCCAAAGCCAGGATCGGATCGATACTCAATATTAAACCAATTCTGGAGCTCAAGGAGGGAGAAGTCATCAACCGAGGCCTGGCCCGGGCCCGAAATAAAGGAATCCAATTCCTTGGTGATGTTCTGCTTGGATTGGGCACCCTGGAAGATCTTGCAGTTCTTCATACCAACGCAGTAGAAGACGGAATAGGTTTTATTCAACAATTTGCTCCAGATGGATATAAGAATCCTCTTCTTGTGAATATCACAACCATCATTGGTACACATGTTGGTCCCAATGGGTTAGGTTTTGCAGCAGTGGTAAAATAATCCTAATGAAAAAATCAATTCAAAAATTAAAGAAATTCTTCCGGTTGGAATCTGAACGAGGGTATGACAATAAAGCAGTCATGGGGGGATTGGCAAATATCCTGTCCTCCTGGGAACTTGAAGCCCGGGAAGATCAATTGTCTGAACATATCATTCAGGCTGTAATCGGCCGATTAAGGGATTACCATCAATTAAGCGAGGAATCCCGGGAAGTGGCCTTGAAAGGAATCTGGCGAAGAGTGAATAAAGATTCCAAAAAACCCAAAAAAATAACGTCTAAACGAAAGAGTGAAGTTGAACCATCTCCGCCAGAAAAACCTGCCGAACCAAAAAAGGTTGATGAGCCGTCCCGGGAGATTATAGAAACCAAAGAATCTATCCTGGAAGAAGAAAAACCCGAAAAACAAACCTCTCCCCCACTAGAAAAACTGGATTTAAAGACCCCAATAGCCAGTATTAAGGGAATTGGGGTGAAGAAAAAATCTGCTCTGGAAAAAATGGGGATCTCATCTATCCGAGACCTTTTGTATACCTTCCCCAGGCGTCACGATGATTACTCAAAATTAAAACCAATCGGCAATTTATGGTTTGGTGAAGATGTCACGGTGATAGGAACAGTCGACAGTGTCAACACTCGAAGTGTTCGCAGTGGAAAAATGAAACTTGTAGAAGCTGTGGTATCCGATAAAAGCGGAGCCCTCAGGGTGACCTGGTTTAATCAACCCTGGCTTGAGGGCCAACTTTCAAAGGCAAAACATGTTGTATTAAGTGGAGAGATTGAACAATATCTCGGCCGCTTAACAATGAATAACCCTGAATGGGAACCTCTCAGTGATAAACAATTGCATACCAACCGGATTGTCCCTGTCTATCCGCTTACCAAAGATATCACGCAGAAATGGCTGCGGGGAATTATTCACGATGTGGTGGAGCAATATGTATCCAGTGTAGAGGATCCACTTCCGAAAAAGCTGCGTTCAGAGATCAATTTTCCTGTTTTATCTACTGCCATCCAGGAGATCCACTTTCCAGACTCGGAAGAATCACTGCTTAAAGCAAAACAACGGCTGGCATTTGACGAATTATTCCTTCTTCAAATGGGAGTCCTGAAACAAAAAAAACTGTGGGAAAGTCGACCCGGTCAGGTCTTTGATAGCCAGGACGGTTGGATGACCTCCAGGTTGGAGAAAATTCCATTTAAGCTTACTAAAGCACAGATCAAAGCACTCACTCAGGTTCGGAAAGACCTGTGCTCAGGTCATCCCATGAACCGATTGCTCCAGGGGGACGTAGGTTCAGGTAAAACAGTAATCGCTGCCCTGGCAGCATTAATCGTAAATAAACAAGGGGCCCAGGCTGCTTTTTTGGCTCCAACCAGTATTCTGGCCGAACAGCATTTTCAGAGTCTTAAAGGATTACTGTGCAGCGATGCTGATGGATTAAATGAAAATGAAATTAGTCTCCTGATTGGTTCAACTCCCGAAGACCAGAAAGATATTATCCGTCAAAAACTTTCCGGGGGAGAAATTAAACTGATCATTGGAACACATGCTCTTCTTCAGGGACCGGTTGAATTCCAGAACTTGCAGCTGGCAATTGTAGATGAACAGCATCGCTTTGGGGTTGATCAAAGGGGCACACTTCGTAAAAAAGGAAACAATCCCCACCTGCTGGTGATGACAGCGACCCCAATCCCACGTTCACTGGCACTGACAATGTACGGTGATCTGGAACTATCCGTAATCGATGAATTACCTCCTGGAAGATTACCGGTAGAAACCCATGTGCTATATCCGAGGGAAATTGAACGGGCTTATAGTCTGGTCCGCCGCCAGGTTGATTTGGGAAACCAGGCATTTATCATCTATCCATTAGTGGAAGAAAGTGATAAAAGTGATGAAAAAGCCGCAGTGGAAGAATTCAGCAAACTTCAGAAAGAGGTTTTTCCTTCGTATAAGCTCGGTTTATTGCATGGCCAGATGCGACCAGATGATAAAGAGCAGGTTATGACCCGCTTAAGGGATAAGGAAATCCAGATCCTGGTTTCCACCTCTGTTGTTGAAGTCGGATTGGACATTCCCGGTGCAACCGTAATGTTGATAGAAGGCGCACATCGTTTTGGACTCGCTCAACTCCATCAATTCCGCGGTCGCGTGGGAAGGAGTGATCAAAAATCTTACTGCATCCTGATTCCCGGAAATGCTGAAGAAGTAGAAAATCAACGACTGCAGGCAATGGTTGAGACCAATGACGGTTTTGTTCTGGCTGAGAAGGATCTTGCGATCCGGGGTCCGGGACAATTCTTGGGAACTCGCCAATCAGGATATACAGAATTAAAGTTAGCCAGCATTACGGACTTGAATCTGGTTGAACAGGCGCGCAAATATGCCTCAGATCTTTTCCGGCAGGATCCTGAATTAGATCAGGAAAATCATCAAAAATTAGCCCTGGCTGTCAATCAATTCTGGACGCAGAAAAACACAGGCGACATCAGTTGAAAACACTGCCTCAGACATGTCTTGGAGAATCTTATGATAAGAGCTGTCTTTCCCGGAACATTTGATCCCATACACTATGGTCATATTGATATCGCCCGTCGGGCATCTCGCTTATTTGATGAAGTAATCGTTGGTGTGTACGACCAACCTCTTAAAAATTTACTTTTCCTCCCGGAGAAGAGAATTGAACTAGCTAAACAAGAACTCCAGTCCATCAAAAATATCAAGACCATGGGTTATAGCGGGTTAACTGTTGATTTTTGCCATCAAATCGATGCCCAGGTTATCGTTCGTGGGTTGCGGGTGTTTTCTGATTTTGAATACGAATTTAGAATGGCACTGGCCAACCACAGTTTATCTCCGGATATTGAAGTAGTGGCGTTAATTACAAATAAAGACCATTCCTTTTTAAGTGGATCAACTGTCCGGGAAATAGCTGCCTTGAACGGGGATGTCAGTTCAATGGTCCCCAAGCGCGTTGAAAAAGCCTTAATTGATCGTTTTAAGGAACTCGGCAGTGATCAGAACATCGTTCCCTATACTTCACTGAGAGATTGACCAAAATCGATTCATGTTATACTAAAAACGTACTTCTTTTAGAGAGGCAATCATGGACATCTTACATCTTGTGGATCGATTGGAAGAGTTAATTAACCAAAGCCGTTCCATTCCATTCACACGTAATGTGATTGTTGATGAAGACAAGATGCTAGATCTTATCGACCAGATGCGGGTTGCGATACCGGAAGAAGTCAAAAAATCCCAGCAAGTATTATCCCAAAAAGACCGTGTCATCGCCCAGGCCAAAGAAGAAGCTGACAGGACAGTCAATATCGCTAAAGAAAAAAGCGACAAGTTAACTGACCGCGACAGCATCGTCCAGGATGCCAGGAAAAAAGCCTCCCAGATTGAAGCAGAAGCTGACGTGAAAGCTAAAACAACCCAGTCTGAGGCGGATGAATATGTCGCAGAAACACTGACGAACCTGGAGATCGCTTTAGAACGGGTACTCAATCAAGTCAGAAATGGAATCTATATTCTAGAAGAGGACACAAAGGAAAAAGAAAATCCACCTGAAGATAAATCAGAAGATATCCAGGAATAAGGACTAAGTTCCTGACAATAATCAAAAACAGCACTCCATTCGAGCGGCTGTTTTTTATTATTCGACTTCCTGCCAGGCAACAGTTTTTCCCCCTTGGCGATAAAAATACTTTGATAACACCCAGCTAACAAAGCCCGGAAAATGCGCGTTTGCCAATACAGCCACCCACATAATTCCAGGTATTACTACATGTTTTTTCTTGGTCTTGATCACTTTTATTAATCTTTCTGCAACATCCGCAGATGAGAGCAGCAGCCAATCCGGAGTAACTCTGGTGGTTTTCCAATGGACTCCTGCATGTTGATCAAATTCTGTATCCACGGCTCCCGGGAACATGCCGGATATTGTGATCCCGGTTCCTCGCATTTCTCGTCTTAAGCTTTCTAAGAAACCCCGCAATCCAAATTTAGTCGCTGTGTATATACTATAAGTTGGCAATCCTACCCAGGAAGCAATCGAGGAAATGTGAATGATATGTCCATTGCCCCGGGATATCATACCTGGAAGAACTTCCCGGGTAATTTGGATTGCTCCTATAAGGTTCAGCTGGATCTGGTTCTGAATATCGACCTGAGTTTGTTCATTTAGCCAAACCAGCCGGCCGTATCCAGCGCTGTTTACCAGCACATCGATGCGGTTATAAGTTTGAATAGTAACCGCAACCAGGTTTTGGATCTGCTCTAGCCGGGTAAGATCTGTTGGAACTACCAGCACGTCTCCTCCCCTTTCTTGGAGCTCGGATGCTAATAAATCCAATCGATCTTTGCGGCGGGCAGCTATAACCACCCGGTAACCGCTGCTGCTCAAGGCTATGGCGACTGCTTCTCCTATCCCTGAAGATGCTCCGGTTATTATCGCAACGGGTTGAGACATAATACCCCTTCACGTCTGCTAGCGAAATTAACAATACATTCATTCTACCAGAGGTCTAAATCAGGGGAACTTTAAACTCAAATCAGAGGACATAATATATTTGATTCTGGTCACAATACCGTTTAGAATAAAGAGAGTTAATCCCAGGTTTCAATCTACCAGGGGGAATCTGGGGAATTAAAAGCTTGAAATCATCCAATAACAAAGGAGGCCAAGATGGATTTCCACTTATCAGAGGAACAAAGATTGTGGCGGAAAGCTGTTCACGACTTTGTATCAAAGGAGATAAAACCTCTGGCACAGGAAATCAATGAGAATGAAGAGATACCCCGACCCGTGTTTCAAAAAATGGGTCCAATGGGTTTATTGGGTATGAGTGTTAAGGAAGAGTACGGAGGATCTGACCTGGATGCCATCAGTTCAGCAATAGCAATAGAGGAAATCGCCTGGGGGGATGGCGGTACTGCCCTGGCAATTGAAGCTCATAATGAGTTGGGATGCGCCGCGGTAGCTTTGTTTGGGAATGATGACCAGCAGCAAACCTTCCTCCCGCCTGTAACATCCGGGGAGGGAAAACTAACCTCCCTCGCCTTAACCGAACCGCAGGCGGGATCAGATTTACGAAATATTCAAACAAAAGCTCATAAGAAAGGCAGTGAGTGGGTCATCCAGGGATCAAAATCCTGGATAACAAATGCCGGGGAGGCAGACTTTATTGTCACTTTGGTGAAAACCAACCCAAAGGATCAGTCGCGCGGTATGAGCATGATCATCGTGCCAACCGATACAAAGGGACTGTCTGTCGCTCCCCCTGAGAAAAAAATGGGAGCAGGAGGGACTCACAGTCATGAAGTCAGGTATGATAACGTAAAGGTGCCTGCTGAATACCTGCTCGGCAAAGAAGGAGAAGGTTTACAGCAAACCTTAAAAGTCCTTGATGGTGGCCGAATCAGTGTTGGCGCCCTGTCAATTGGAATCGCTCAGGCGGCCCTGGAAGAAGGATTGGCATATGCCAAAGAACGGGAAAGCTTTGGGAAAACTCTCTCAGAACACCAGGCCATCCAATGGATGGTGGCAGACTCTGCTGCAGATATACACGCTGCACGATTGATGGTATATTATGCGGCCTGGTTAAAAGACCAGGAAAAGCCTTATACTAAGGCAGGTGCCATGGCAAAATTATTTGCTACAGAGATGGCAGAAAGGGCGGCATACAGCGCCATCCAGATTCATGGGGCTTACGGATACAGCCGGGAATACCCTGTAGAGGCAATGTACAAAGCAGCACGATTAATGACCATCGGAGAAGGAACCAGCGAAATTCAGCGTCTGGTGATAGCCAGGAAAGTTTTTGAGGAAGGTCCACTCAAAATTGAGTAAAAAAAAAGCCGCCGGATATTATCCAGCGGCTTTTTGAATAGATATATACTATTACCCTATACCGCCAGGGGACGTTGATGTGTGTCTTCTGCCCCGCTATCATCCTCCAGCAATTGAACTGCATGGGCTAAAACTGGCGCAACGATCCTGAAATTTTCCAGGGCACCTTTTGGGCTACCCGGCAAATTGATGATCAGGGTGTTTTTCCTGATACCAGCCTCAGATCGGGAAAGCATTGCGTGGGGAGTGATTGTTAAACTGCCCGCCCTCATGGCTTCTGCAAGTCCTGGTGCTTGGCGGTCGACGACTGCTTTGGTAGCTTCGGGAGTGATATCACGGGATGAAAATCCAGTTCCTCCTGTCGTCAAAATCACATTGATTTCCCCTGAATCTGACCAGGTCTGTAATTTATCGACAATTTCAGGAAATTCATCAGAAACAATATCAGTTTGTTTAACTTCCCAGCCAGAATCGATGACCGCTTGCTGAAGTAATGGTCCAGACCGGTCTTCTCTTGTTCCGCTGGAGGACCGGTCAGAGACAGTCAGGATGGCAAATTTGATCGACATCAGCTAATTCCTTTAGATAAGCGCTTCCCAATTGCCATGAATTCCATCATCAGTGACACCATAAAAATAACGATAACCATCCTGTGTTCGCTGAATCAAATCATAGCTGGTGTAATTCCCGCGCTTTTTCCGCGAAACCAACCCTAGATCTCCCTGCCAGGCAACATCTATTTTTTCTTTGGCCTCCGGGAGTTTTGAATATTGGGATATGGCATAATGCCATAAGCGCCGGGAGGATTGCAGGGTTACATTTTTTACCACACTCCCGTTCCGCAGATCCATGACAGTGTAATATGTATTGCCTTCCCGTTTAGATACAGAGACAATTTCAACACCGGTGCGGGGTGGATCTTCAAGCTGGGTTTGATCATTATCAGAAACAATCTTATTCACTTCTTTTGAAGCTGGAATTGGTTGAGGTTCAGTCTGCACTTGAGCCGGTCGAGCCGGTTTTTTCTTCTCTCCCTGGAGAACCATTTCAACAATTTCATCGCGAACGGCCATACCAGTCTCTGTTTCTGTCCGGAGATATATTTTATTATCATCCACCGCATAAGGTGGATCTTCTCCCCGGGGAATTATCACCTGGATGACTTTTTTCCCTTCAGTTTCCTGAACTTCAAATTTACATTCCAATTCTGGACTGATGCGTTTGCTGATCTCAGATTTTAGTTTCTCTATGCCTTGTTTCGGACGGGGTACGCCCTCAACTGTTTTCCCTTTTTCGGCAGATAAACCCAGATATAAGATCCCTCCATTTGAATTCGCGAAGGCACACACATCAGCGATGATTGAATAAAGATGGCCGCCCCGGACGGTGATCTTATCGTGAAAATCCTGGACAAAAGTAGCCCCTTCCGCCCTGGCATCCCGGATAAAATCATAGGCCGGTTGAGAACTTAACTGGTGGGGGCGGGTCCGGGAGAAATTGTTACTTTCAAAGAGCTCCCGTAATGCCCCGTAATTCTTCTCCCGAATGCGGACATCGGTTGTCCGATCTCCAACTCCTAACTTGTTTTGTATTGTGAGTTTTTTAGTCAGTAGATGAGCGTCAGATCCCTGGATGCAGTGCATCCGGCGGGGATATTCGGGTTTGTTTCCACTGAAGAATGACCCAGTGGAGTGACGACCTTTCTTTTCCAAATCTGTTACTTCGATCGAAATCAAGTGAGGGTCCTGAGTGTAGGCAATTTTTGTCTGGCCTCCGAATGGAAAACGGCGCATCGCAACTCCATTATTGGAATTTGCGTGAGCGGCTATTGCCATACCCCCTGCTTCATCGATGCTCTTATAGGCGGTCAACACATCTACGCTGGCGCCTACAGTAACCGATCCTTCGTCCAATTTTTCAGAAGGTATGTTTAATGCCAACAGCAGGTGTTCAATATCCCTGACCGGTTTGTCTTCCGGGAAGATAGCCAGGATATGAAATCCAAAAGTAGCTGTAAATTCAAATCCCGGTAAAACCAGAATCTTCTTTAATAATCGCTTGTATTCCTTTAGGCGAGTTTCTTCCTCCGGGAGAAGACGCTTCAGCTGCTGGAGCATATTTAATTGATCAATTTCTTCCTGCATTCGACGGTAACCAGCCACGGTGTTGTGATCCGTAAACGCGATAATATCCAATCCTTTTTTTTCAGCTTGTTTTAATATATCCAAATATCCAATTTCCGGCTGTAAATAATCTTCAGAAGCCGGTGTATGCAAATGTAAATCCATGGTGTACCAGGTTAATCCAGTACTGTTATTTTTCTCAGACACAATTTCCTCTTATCTTTAGCAGCAAGGAAAAAATAAATAAGAATAGAACAAGATGCACGAATCCATCTGCGGATTCAGTTCAAGTATCTTGTTAATCTCCCTGCTATCTACTATTTTTTTAGCTCACAATGGGAACAGTAGAGGCTAATCAGAACCAGTTTTATAATTTATCCACTTTATAAATAATTGAATCTTCTTAATCCACTGTGGATTTTTTTCTGGCACACTAATTTTCTGCCTTCTCTGGAATGTGTGTTCCTCATCGCAATATTATTAATAAACTTTCACCCGGCAACCAAGTTTCCTTCAAATTGGGTTAAACGGTTGATCCTGAAGGATTTTTACCCAAACCCGTTTTACGCTTTGGGTTTTCCCTTCTTAGGTGGAACCTTTTTCTTGGTTAATGCGGCGTCCAGTACTTCCTCAATATTCTCAACAAAAATAAATTTAATCTTTTCAACTACTTCTGCAGGAATATCTTCTTCGAGATCTGCCTGGTTCTTTTTTGGAAGGATCACTGTTTTTGAACCAGCCCGATAAGCCGCCAGGACCTTTTCTTTAATGCCTCCAACAGGAAGTACCTGTCCTCTTAATGTGATTTCGCCAGTCATACTGACGTCACCTTTCACCGCCCGACCGGAAATCAAGGAAACCAGGGCAGTAGCCATAGTAACCCCGGCAGATGGTCCATCTTTAGGTTGGGCGCCGGCAGGCACATGCAGGTGGATATCTTGATTCTGGTAAAACCCAATGTCCAATCCCAATTTGTCCGCCTTGGATCTCACATACGAAAGGGCCGCCTGGGCAGATTCTTTCATCACTTCACCGAGTGATCCAGTGAGCTGAAAGTTGTTTTTACCGGGCATAGAAGTGGCTTCCACAAACAACACCTCTCCTCCCGTGGAGGTCCAGGCTAAACCAGTAGCCACACCAGGCACCGAAGTCCGATTAGCGAGTTCTTCGTCTCCATAGTATCTTGGACGACCCAGGTGTTCAGCGACTTCCTTTACACCGATTTTGATATTTTCTACTTTTCCTTCCGCAATCATAGTCACTACTTTCCTGCACAAAGATCCGATTTCCCGCTCCAGGTTCCGGACTCCGGATTCGCGAGTATAAGATCGAATGATTGTTTGCAATGCTGGATCAGTAAAGGAAATTTCCGTAGATCTCAATCCATTTTCTTTAATCTGGCGTGGAATTAAGTAGCCTTTGGCAATTGCTTTTTTCTCTCTATCGGTGTAGCCGGATAATTTAATGATTTCCATCCGGTCCCTCAGCGGGGAAGGAATTGGTTCCAATAAATTTGCCGTGGTGATGAACATTACCTTCGAAAGATCATAAGCCACCTCCAAATAATGGTCCCTAAACTCACTATTTTGCTCCGGATCCAGAACTTCCAGTAACGCAGAAGTTGGATCTCCACGGTAATCCCGTCCCAATTTATCAATTTCATCCAACATAAAGACCGGATTGTTTTTTCCTATCCGCCTCAGAGCCTGTAAAATCCTTCCTGGCATGGCACCTATGTAGGTGCGGCGATGTCCACGTATTTCCGCTTCATCCCGGACACCACCCAGTGAGATCCGGATAAATTTCCGATCCAAAGCTCTTGCGATTGACCGTCCTAAAGAGGTTTTACCCACTCCGGGTGGACCCACAAAACACAGGATCACTCCCTCCCGGATCTGGCGGATATCATCATCATAAATTTCTTCAATTTCGCCCTCGCGCTCCTTACGAAGTTTTCTAACGGCAAGGAATTCCAGGATTCTTTCCTTGACATCATCCAAACCATAATGATCATCATCCAGAACTTGCCTTGCGCGGGAGATATCTAGGTTGTCATCCGTCATCTTTGACCATGGTAAAGAAACCATCCAATCCAGGTAAGTCCGGATCACTCCATATTCTGCTGCTGCGGATGGAAGATGTGATAATCGATCCAATTCTCGTTTGGCCTGTTTGTCCCCCTCTTCAGACATTTCAGCTTCTGTGATCTGTTGGCGGAATTCTTCAACTTCAACAGTTTGATCGTCCTCTTCACCCAATTCTGTCCGGATAGCTTTCATCTGTTCCCGCAGGAAGTAATCTCGCTGGACCTTTTCAATTTCCGAGCGGGCCTGGTTTTGGATGCGCTGTCCGATTTCGAGCATTTCCAATTCCCGGGTCAGAAAATTAATCAGTTTACGAAGTTTTTCCGAAACGGAGTTTAATTCCAATAAGTCTTGCGCTTCAGTTAATTCCAGGCGTTGAAAATTAGCTACTGTATAAACAACCTGGAGGGGATCATCCAGAGTCATCACTGCATCAATTAATTCCTGGGGAACGGTCGGAGCCAAATTGGTAATCTCTGCAAATTGATCCCGTGCCCGGCGGGTGAGGGCATCAATTTCCAGGTCCTGCTCAACTTTTACTGGATAAAGCTTAATTTCCGCCTTTAAGTAAGGTTCTTCTTCAACAAATTTTTTAATTTTAAACCGGGTGATACCCTGAACCAATAGACGAATGGTGCCGTCCGGAGCGCGGAATAATCGGTGAACCGAGGCAACCGTTCCAACTTGGTAGAGGTCCTCCGGGCCTGGATGTTCATTCTGAGGGTCCTTGGACGTAAGCAAACCAATCAACCGGTCATCGGCTGAGAGCACATCATCCACCAATCGGATGGATCTTGGTTGACCAATGGATAAGGGAACTGCTGTTTCCGGGTAAACTACCAACCCACGCAAAGGCAAAATCGGCAGGCGGGAAGGGATTCTTCCAATCAAATCTTCCGCCCTGAGATGTTCACCCCCATCATCTTCCAGATCAGGAGGATTCGAGACCACAGATCCCACCAAAATATCTTCCAGGGATAAGTCCTCCCGATTGACCCATTCTAATAATTCTAAAAACTCTGAACTCCATCGTGATGCAGGCATAAATGATATTTCCGTTCTCGTAAACTGGTAAAAGTTTAATTAACTAATCATGAATTTCTTCTTCGAATCTAATTTTAACACAGAGCAGGGATGTATCCGCAACATGGTGTCGTTTATATAGGAGATTAATACTTGAACTACTTTCTGTATTTTAGTTCTTTTAGAATCCAGATTTAGGTGCGGAAATACTCAAAATGTGCTCAGGCAGTGGCTGGATGTTAATATTGTATTTGAAGGAGAAATCAACCTTGCTAAAATGAACCCATTCCTTATAATATCTATTGTTGATTAATAATATTCAATATAAGGAATGAAATTACAGAAATCAGGGAGTAAAAATGTTTTCAAAAAAAATACAGCAAGCCATGAACGATCAAATCCATCACGAGCTCGAATCTGCTTATATTTATCTTTCAATGGCTGCTTACTTGGAGCAAGAGAATTATCCTGGATTTTCGCAATGGATGAAAATTCAATTTGAAGAGGAAATGGCCCATGCCTTCCGCTTTTACGATTACATTCACAGCCGCGGCGGAAAGGTATCCCTGCAAGCTATCGGGGAACCTTCGGTTGAGTTTGAGTCACCTCTGGCCGTATTCGAAGCTGCCCTGGGGCACGAGCAGAAAATCACTGGCGACATTCACCGATTGTACGGGTTGGCGATGGAAGAAAAGGACTACCCCAGCCTATCCTTTTTACAATGGTTTATTGACGAGCAAGTAGAAGAGGAAGAACATGTAGGTCAAGTTGTGGAAGACGTCAAAAGAGTGGGTGATGTCAGTCATGCCTTGTTAATGCTGGACCGAGAGTTAGGTCAGCGCCAGGCAGAACCAGCGGTCGAAGAATAAATCTATTCTTTAATAAGTAAAAAAACGCCTGGCTGATTCGCCAGGCGTTTTTTGTGTGCCGAAGCAATCTTCAAAATAATATCACCTACTGTAATGATATATTATCCGAAAGACAATCGTTCAGGTAAGATCATGGAATCGCTCTATCTATTTATTATTTTGGAGGTTAAGCTTAATAATTTGTACTATAATATCAACGCCATTTGAGCATAGTAAAAGATTATATTCACTTTGAGGAGAAAGAAGGTATGAAACCTGTCGATGTCCATAAAACCATTTCTCAGAATATACTTGCAGATGGTTTTTCCATAGTTTTTGATTTGGAAAGATCCCACGATACTTTTTTTGTTGATGAAATCTCCGGCCGTGAATATCTCGATTTTTTTACTTTTTTCGCGAGCAACGCAGTTGGTTATAATCACCCCAAACTCAAAGACCCCTCCTTCTTAGAGAAGTTAACCTTATCAGCCATTCATAAACCATCAAATAGTGATGTATACACCACATTGATGGCAGAATTTGTTGAAAAATTCAGCCAAGTGGTTATGCCTGACTCTATGCCGCATCTTTTTTTGGTGAGTGGGGGAGCATTAGCTGTGGAAAACGCTTTAAAGACAGCATTTGATTGGAAAGTTCGCAAGAATCTGGAACAGGTCAATAAAACGAAAGGACCAGAGTATGGACTCTTCAATGGTCTGGGTTCAAAAGTGATCCATTTTAATGAAGCGTTTCACGGACGATCAGGCTACACATTATCATTGACGAATACCAGCGATCCCCGTAAACACATGTATTTCCCAAAATTCGATTGGCCCCGAATAATTAATCCCAAGTTGAGTTTTCCCAGCTCTGATGAAGTTCTGGAGCAGGTCAAAAAAATTGAAGAAATAGCGATCACCCAGATCGAGATGGCGGTAAAACAATATCAGGGTGATATCGCTGCCTTGATCCTCGAGCCGATCCAGGGAGAAGGCGGTGATAACCATTTCCGACCTCAGTTTATGCAAACCCTGAGGAAGTTGGCGGACAAACATGAATTTCTGCTGATCTTTGATGAGATTCAAACCGGCATCGGTCTCACCGGGAGAATGTGGGCAGCTGAACACTATGATGTAGAACCTGATATATTTGTTTTCGGAAAGAAAACCCATGTTTGTGGAATCATTGCGGGCAAACGGGTAGATGAGGTAAAAAACAATGTGTTTGTTGAATCCAGCCGCCTTAATAGCACCTTCGGCGGAAACCTGGTGGATATGGTTCGGTGCACCAGGATTCTGGAGATTATCGAGGAAGAAAATCTTCTTGATAATGCTGCCAAGGGGGGAGAAATAATGCTGGAGGGTTTGGAGGGAATTGCAGCCGAATCAAGAGAAGTTATGAGTAATGTCCGCGGAAAAGGTTTAATGATCGCGTTTGACCTTCCAGATCAAGAAAAACGCAATTCGATGCTCGATACCATGTTTGATAATGGTTTAATAGCCATGAAATCAGGTAATCATTCCATTCGATTCAGAGGGATGTTGGATACTCCAAAAGAAGCCATTGATCAAGCGCTCAAGATCGTCGCGCAGAGCGTCCCAAGTGCCTAAATTATTGTAAAATAAAATCTTGAATTTACAGATTAAATATTTTATCCTTCTTTTTTCTAGTGGTGTAATTGCTTAGATTTAGTCTGTTGGCTTAAAAACCTGGATCGATTCAGCAAGCATTTTTTCTGAATACCATCTACCGGCTGCCATAACTCCCAAAGGATCTCTGATGTTCTCCACATCTTCCAGTGGATTTCCTCTCACCAAGATCAAATCCGCTCGCTTTCCTACTTCAATAGTGCCAAAATCACCCTCACCGGTCATTCTTTCAATGACAATGCCAGCGTTGATTGTGCCAGTCGCTAGAGCTTCGTAGGGAGAAAAGCCATTCTCCACCAGGATCAGTAGTTCATCATGGATCGAATACCCCGGTATGATCCCCATCCCCCCTGTGCCAGAATCAGTACCCAGCAGGAGCAGTACTCCAGCGTCATGAAGATTTCTTAACACCCAGCGGTCAATATCGTACTTAAAAGCACACATATCCTCTATACCTCGGCACTGGATTAGATGTTTCTCTTCTCCTCTCTGGAAACTTTCTAGATATCCGTTTTCAAAATAAATATTTTCCGGGTGTTCCAGGAAAGCTTCTGGTTGGAATAATTTCCATTGAATGACATCATCCACAACCATGGTTGTACAAACTGGAGTGTTTGTATTTTTAAGCTGATCGGTAATGCGGGTCAGGGCTGCGGTGTTTTCCCTCTCGAAATCCTCCTGGTGGGTTCTCGATTCCAGATTGAATTGCTGAATGGCTGATTTTATTAGATATGGTATCCACTCATCAGTGGATAATTGACTGGTCCGATCAAAGAGGATAAATTCAAACAGCAGTTCTTCAACATGGGCGATTTCATCCATGCCTTCGGCGAGTACCCCATCCAGACCTACAGCATAGGGGATATGACCGGCGGTGTACATATCGAGCTCATTGGC
>RCNF010000686.1_pt1 | contig 17482 bp, 14 predicted proteins | sample 2041311 | NCBI WGS metagenome assembly RCNF01 (sample SAMN09708228, study PRJNA481090) | Marine sediment metagenome, whole genome shotgun sequencing project. | biome: marine sediment; feature: ocean; material: sediment; isolation source: Sewage treatment plant 2 marine sediment (STP2) ... | reverse complement strand
CCTATCTACCGTGGGCGTAGGAGACTTGAGGAGATCTGTCCCTAGTACGAGAGGACGGGGATGGACGAGCCTCTGGTGCACCAGTTGTCGTGCCAACGGCATAGCTGGGTAGCTAAGCTCGGAAAGGATAACCGCTGAAAGCATCTAAGCGGGAAGCCCACTCCAAGATAAGGTCTCCCGGGCGCAAGCCCCTTAAGACCCCAGGTAGACCACCTGGTTGATAGGCAGGGTGTGGAAGCGTGGCAACACGTGAAGCTAACCTGTACTAATCGGTCGTGAGGCTTGACCACATTTTATTTTGTTTCTTGAAAACGTTTGTACGACGTAAGACTCGGTGGAGGTTGTGTAATTTTTTCCGGTGGCCATACCGTGGGGGAAACGCCCGATCCCATTCCGAACTCGGAAGCTAAGCCCCTCAGGGCCGATGGTACTACGTCCCAGAGGCGTGGGAGAGTAGGTCGCCGCCGGGAAGTCTTTGAGAAATGCCCCGATTTATCGGGGCATTTTTTTATGCTGGATACTCGATTCTGGATGCTGGAGCGGCCCAGCCGTCCGCGTACCGTGCGGCTTCTTTTCGCGAAGTAAAGTGCCGTTTCCCCGTGTTCGAGAGGGATCGCCGTTCACGACTCGCTTCCCGAGAGGAGCCACTCTTCGCATTGTGAGCCCGCACGATGGGCGTGGCTTGAGAAACCCGAATTCTCACAATGCGAAAAATGGCACCTCCGCCGCGTGTGCGGTCGGAGACGGTTCTGCTACCTTTCCCCTCATGCAAAGCCTCATCTCCCCCGACCAGACGTGGGCCCTGTGGGCGATCCTCCTTGCAGCCGGGGCTTTTGGTCTGTGGGCTGAACGGACCCCGTGGGGCTCGAAACTGTCAGGTGCCGTGGTGGCGATCGGCGCCACTTTCGTACTGTCAAACCTGAGGATCATTCCCGCCGAAGCGCCGGCGTATGGCGTTGTCTGGTCCTATCTCGTGCCGTTGGCGATCCCTCTCCTACTCTTCAAAGCCGACTTGAGGCGAATCATCCGTGAGGCGGGGCCGACTCTGATAGCTTTCGCTGCCGGGGCGGTCGGCACGGTTCTTGGAACCTTCGTTGCGTTTCATATCGTTCCCCTCGGCCCCGAGGGCTGGAAACTCGCCGGTATCTTCTGTTCGACCTATGTGGGCGGTTCCCTCAACTACATGGCCTCGGCGGAGGCCCTGGGTTTGCGTTCCGGCGATGTCCTGGCCGCGGGGATCGCTGCCGACAATTTGGCGATGACCCTCTATTTCCTGGTTCTGTTCGCTCTACCTTCGTTGCCCTGGCTACGGCGCCGTTTTGCTCACAGGGTGGAGGAAGTCGATACCGAGGTCGAGATCGGAGCCGACGGCCCACGAATCGGAGTCCGCGGCATGGCAACGAGCCTGGCCGTCGCAGCCAGTGTCTGTGCTCTGGGATATGGTCTCGCCGCCGCCGCAGGGGTGAGTTCGGCAGGCATACTCTTCGTGACGACCATCATCGTGGTTCTCGCCACCGCTTTCCCAAAGACCCTGGGCTCGATGACCGGTGCCCACGAAATCGGCGTGCTCCTGATGCAGATTTTTTTCGCCGCCATCGGAGCATCTGCCAGCGTCGCCCTGGTTCTCAAACACGGTGTCAGGCTGTTTGTGTTCGCGCTGGTGATTCTCGCCGTCCACCTGGTGGTCATCCTCGTTATCGGGCGCCTCTTCAAGTTGGATCTGGCCGAAATCGTCATCGCTTCGAATGCCAACATGGGTGGGCCCGCTTCCGCTGCGGCGATGGCAGTGGCCCGTCGCTGGGAAACCCTCGTCATTCCAGCTATTCTGTGCGGCACCCTCGGCTATGCGATTGCGACTTTTGTTGGTGTCGCGGTCGGACATTGGTTGCGATAAAGAGCCGTCTTCCTGCCGATGGCGGCCTCACGTGACTCCTCCAGTTTGAGGGGGTAGAATGTAGCCCCAGTTTTCGAAAGAGAGGACGTAGAATGCGCCGTACTATCCTTCACCCTGTTTTCGTCGCCGCGGTGGCTGTTTTCCTTTGCGCGGCCGTGGCCCATGCCCAACTCAGCCCGGAGTATGCCGATTGGGCCGATGGCCCCGCCGGCTTCCTGCTGACAAAAAAAGAACAAAAAGAATGGAAGAGCATCACGACAGATGCAGAGGCCAAGAAGTTCATCGACCTGTTTTGGGCGCGCCGAAACCCCAGCCCAGACACTTCGTTCAACGCTTTCAAGGCCGAGTTTGACGCGAAGGTCCGGTATGCGGAGGAAAACTTCTCGTACCAGGGACACAGCGGCGCCGCCACCGATCGTGCCAAGGTTCTGATCCTGATGGGAAGACCGGAAGGGATTCAGAACAAGACGCCCTCGCAGACCGTGACGGGTCTTGGCACCACCTCGGGTGGTACCGACGAGGTCCAGGGAGCCTCGCAGATCTGGTTTTACAACCCGGCTAAACTGGCCGATGGTTTCAAGGTCAAGGGTTCCCAGCTTTATATCATGTTCTACGAGGAGAAACTGAACTCCAACAATTTCGTCATCGATCGTTCGGCCCGCGAGTCCTTCAAAGGTCTGGCGGCACTCACAGACGCCGCCGATGTCTACCTTCTCCACCCCAACATGAAAGAAGTCCCCAAGCCGGTTTCTCTGGCGGGTGGCCGCAAAGCTTCAGCCGAACACCTCGCGTGGCTCGGTCAGGACGCTCCTTTTGACGAAACGGTGCGTGTCCTCGCCGACCTCGGTATTAACGATGGAGTCAGCAGGCCGCTATGGGTCCACATCGAGCTGCCGCCCGACGCCCCACCCCTCGAGTTCATTGCCGGCCAGGTTTCTTCCGACGGCGAGGTCGTGAGCACTTTCGAGATCGATGCCACGTCGTTGGACGGCCAGTACGGTAAGGCCTACCACCTCAGTTTTCCGCTCAAATCCGGCGCCTACACGGTCGAGGTTGTTGGTGCGGCGGCAGGAATGCCCCAGGTGACCGAAAAGATTGAAATCGAAGTCTCGGAGACTGGTGATAGCGGGACATGGATGTCGCCGCTGTGGTTGGGGCTTTCAGCATCGCCCAATGAGCTGGCGAAGCCCGGCGAGCCCTACAACTTCGGTGGCTGGCACATGGTGCCGGTGTCTGGCCCGGACTTCAAACACACGGACGAGATTGTCTTTTTCGGTTTCGTTGTTCGGCCCGCCCTCAACGACGAGGGCGCCATCGATCTCAAGGCCAGGATTCGGGTCAAGAGAGACGGTAAAAGTCTGGGCCAGCCCCTGCTCATGCCGCTGGACGCCTCCCAGGTGTTCGGCGATCTCTACATGTATGGGAGCTCGATCGGACTCTCGGGTCTGCCGGAGACCGGCAGTTACGAATTTGATTTCAAGGTGACCGAGGGCACCTCAGATGCTTTCACAGAACTGTCGCTGCCTGTCGACGTCACCGACTGACGACACCCATCGAGAGAGAGGACCTACGCGCCGTCGGTGGAAACCGGCGGCGCGTCGTTCTTTGTGGAATCCGACTCTCCGGTTGTGCCCCGGCCGCCGGCCGGGGGATTGGGGACAGCTCACGTGGGTACCCCGAGTTTGGGAAGAATGATCCGTTGCAGCACGAACCAGCCGATCACGAACAGGATAATGAAGAGGTAATCATTCATTACACGACCTCCTCGACGCCCCATTGAACCATCCGCATATGCCGTTCGCAAGCATCACAGTAGGTGCAGAGGGCCTTCTTCAGTGGTGCCACCTTGTCGGCCTCGACGATGGTAAAGAAGAGAGATGAGGTCTTCGGATGAGCGCCCGAGCCCATACGGACGCCGGTCGCGCCGACACCGTGGGTGTTTGGAATCTCCGAGTACCCGGTGACCCCATTGCGTTTGAAAAAAACCTCGACCTCTTCTCTGCACTCGCTGTCGACGATGATCATCAGCATTTTCATGGTGGCTCCCAGTTCGTTCATTGGCTCTCGCGCAGTCCGAGCTTGCGGAAGATGGTCATCGCGGGACACCACTTAGTAAATGCCGACTGCAGCAGGTTGAGGCCGACAAAGGCGGTGAAGAGGTACCAGTAGGGGCTCACCCAGTATCCGAGGGCAAGGGTGATCAGAATGACGATTCCGGCCATGGCGCGAAGGGCTTCATTCACAGACATAGTTTCCTCCAGAGTTCAATTTCGGATTTCGGATTTCGGATTTTCCATCCAACCACCGGTCTGCTCTTGAGGCGAGGTCGGCATTCCTAATTCCTAATTCCGAATTCATTGGTCAATTTCCACAACGTTTTCGGGCCCTGCCAGTTTCAGGTACATGTAATACATCACCGGGATGACGCCGAGGGTGAGGGCGGTCGAGACGATGATCCCGGAGATCATGGCCAGGGCGAGGCCCTGGAAGATTGGATCGGAGAGCATGAACGACGCGCCGACAATGGTTGAGAGCTGGGTCAGGAAAATTGGAACCAGCCGAACCGCGCCTGCCTTGACCACTGCTTTTTCGAGCGGCTCGCCGGACCGTAGCTCGAGGTTGATGAAGTCGACGAGCAGGATCGAGTTGCGGACGATGATGCCGGCGAGGGCGATAAAGCCGATCATCGAGGTCGCCGTAAAAAAGACCCCGAAAACGCCATGCGCAGGAAGAATGCCCACGAGAGTCAGCGGGATCGGCACCATGATGATGATCGGCGTGATAAAGGATTTGAACCATCCCACCATCAACACGTAGATCAGCACCATGACCACCGCGAAGGCAATGCCCATGTCCCGAAAGACCTCGTAGGTGATGTGCCACTCACCGTCCCATTTCATGATGTAGCGGGTGCTGTCCTCGGGTAGTGTCGTGGTGATGATCTCGAGTTCCTCACCGAGCGGCGTGACGATCTCCGAAAGACGCTTCTGCATCTCGAAGATGGCATAGACCGGCGCTTCGAATCGTCCCGCCACCTCGCCGTAAACATAGGTCACGGGTTGCAGATTCTTGTGATAACGGCTGCGCTCGCGTTGTTCATCGACCACGATCGTGATTTCCGACAGCGGCACCATCCGGCCGTTCCGACCGTGAACACCGAGCTGTAGGAGGTCGTCGATATGCGCACGGTGGACACGATCAAGTCTCAGGACGATCGGCACCGGATCGCGGCTCGTGGGGTCGTGGACGAGACCGGCCTCGGCGCCGTCGAGGGCGACCCTGAGCGTGCGCACCACCTGTTCGGGGGTGATTCCAGCCAGCATGGCCTTCTCGCGATCGACGAGGACTTCCACCCGCGGACCTGCCGCCTCGACCTCCCAGTCCACATCGACCACGCCATCGGTGGTCTCAAAGACCTCCTTGACCTGTCCGGCAACCTCGAGCCGACCATCGAGGCTCGGTCCGTAGACCTCCGCCACGAGCGTCGAAAGGACCGGCGGACCCGGTGGGATCTCGGCAACCTTGATGTTGACACCGAGCCTTTCGACGACGGGCGCCAACGTCTGTCGTACCTGGTTGGCAAGGGCGTGAGATTTGTCGGCCCGTTTGTGTTTGTGGACGAAGTTGACCTGGATATCGGCCATGTTGCTGCCAGAGCGTAGGAAGTAGTGACGAACCAGGCCGTTGAAGTTGAAGGGCGATGACGTGCCCACGTAGACCTGGAAATCGGTGACCTCGGGCATGGTGCGGAAGGCGTAGGCGATCTCGCGGGCGGCGGCGTTGGTCTGTTCGAGGCTGAAGCCTTCGGGGGCGTCGATCACGACCTGCAGTTCGCTTTTGTTGTCGTGAGGGAGCATTTTGACTGTGGTGAAACCCACCGCCACGGTGCCGATGGCGGCGATGAGCAAGGTGGCGACGCCGGCGAGGAACAGATAACGGAGCAACGGCCTGTCGATCAACGGGTCCATGAGGTACGAGTAGAGCTTGGAGACCCTGCTTTCCTCGGGCAAGCCGGTGTACTCGGGCGGTCCGGATGTGGTGTCGGAATTCTCGTCTGCGGGCTTCTTCCGAAAGAGCCGGTAGGCCATCCACGGCGAGATCGTGAAGGCGACCATCAGTGAAAAGACCATCGCTGCAGAGGCGTTGATCGGGATCGGCCGCATATAAGGCCCCATCAGGCCGCGAACGAAAGCCAAAGGCAGCAGCGCCGAGATGATCGCAAAGGTGGCGAGGATGGTCGGATTGCCGACTTCGTCAACGGCGTAAACCGTTGTCTGTTTGGCGCCCGCCCAACGCAGCTTGATGTGGCGGTGGATGTTCTCCACCACCACGATGGCATCGTCGACCAGAATCCCGATCGAAAACACCAACGCAAACAGGCTGACCCGATTGAGCGTGTAGCCAAAGAAATACGAGGCCGCCAGGGTCAGAGCGAGGGTCACGGGGATGACGACCGCCACCACCGATGCCTCTCGCCACGACAGCGTGATCCACATCAGAAGGATGACGGCGAGGGTGGCCGACCACAGATGCTTGAGAAGCTCATTGGCCTTTTCGTCGGCGGTGGCCCCGTAGTCGCGGGTCTTGAGGATTTCGATGTTCGAGGGCAATACCGTGCCGCGCAACCGCTCGATCATCCGGTCGAGGTCCGCGACCATGTCGACCGCGTTGGTGCCGGGTTTCTTGGCGACGGCGACGGTCACTGCTGCGGCATCGATGCCGGCGTTCGCGAGGTTCTTTTCGGGCGCCGCGGGGCCCGTACCAAGCCACACGTAGGTGGAGGGCTCCTCGGGGCCATCCGATATGTCGGCGACGTCCGACAGGTAAATCGGCCGGCCCCCGGAGGTCGAAATGACGAGCCCCGCCACATCGTCGCCATCGTCCAGAAATTGACCGACATCCACAACGACCTCGGTATTGGCAACGGAGGTCGCGCCTGCCGGCAGACGCCAGTTGAGGGCCTGCAGGGCCTCGAAGGCCTGCAGGATTGAGACGTTGTACGAGGCCAGACGCTGGCGGTCGAAATCGACGCGGACCACTCGCCGCTGGCCGCCGATCACCGACACCTGAGCGACCCGCGGATGTTTCGTGAGCTCGGCCTTGAGCTCGTCTGCGACCGCGCGCAACCCGGTGTTTGATGTTCCTTCGGTCCACAACGTATAGGCGACGACGGGCACATCGTCGATGGTTCGCGGTTTGACCACAGGAGACATCACGCCGGCCGGCATGTCGTCGAGGGCGGACTGGATCTTGGAGTGGACCCGGACTGCCGCCTGGTCTGGGTCGGTGCCGACCAGGAAACGCACGACGATGAGCCCGCCCGACGGGTTCGAGATCGAGTAGATGTACTCGACGTTTTCGATCTCGTAGAGCAGTTTTTCCAGCGGTGTCATGACCCGGTTTTCGACCTCTTCGGCAGTTGCGCCGGGGAACCCGACCATGACGTCGATCATCGGGACCTTGATCTGGGGTTCCTCCTCCGACGGCGTCACGATCACCGCGAAGAGGCCGAGCAGCAGCGACGCGACCACGATCAGCGGGGTCAACTTCGAATCGAGAAAGGCGCGTCCGATCCTTCCGGCAACGCCGAGTTTGCGGCGGGTCATCTTGAGGCGCAGCGCTTCGCGGCGGGCCTCTTCTATCTCTCTCGCTGAGAGTGTCTCGCTGTCCGAGTCTTCGGCCTTTTGATGGAGGTCGTCGTTGCCGGAACTCATCGCGAGAGCTCCAGCGGAGTACCGTCGGCCACCGGACCAGGGGCGTCGACCACGACCATGTCACCCTGATCGAGGCCGGAAAAGACTTCGATCGTCGCGTCCGCGGTGATGGCGCCGGTGGTTACGGCGCGGGTTCGTGCGGTGCCGTCATCCGCGCGAATGACCATCAACTCGAGCCCGCCGCGTCGGTGCAGAGCAGAAACCGGTACGACGAGGCGTTCGGACACATCGCCGGCGATGATGGCGCGGCCGCTGAAGCCCGACGGGACGCCCACACTGCCGAGGTCGACCTTGATGGTCAAGGTGTGGGTTGCAGGGTCGGCGGTGGGGACCATTTCGACCACCGTGCCGGTCACTGTGCCGATATCGGGCCGTGCATCGAAGCTGACCTCCAGCTGGTCGCCAATGGCGACCCGTCCGGCGTCGCGGGCGCGGACGTTCAGCCAGAGCTGTTGGTTTTCGAGGGACTCGATCCGGATCAGGGGTCGGCCGGGAGCGGCGAGATCGCCCACTTCCACGAGAGTCTCCACCACGCGGGCGTTGAACGGCGCCTTGACCGCAGACTCACCAGCCACCGTCGAGGCCGATTGCACCGCTCCCTCGGCCTGGGCGACTGCTCCATGGGCCTGATCGAGTTGCATCCGAGCCATGTCGAGCTCGAGCTCGGAGGCCGCATTCTCGGCACTCAGCGCCTGGTAGCGTTCGAAGTTCCGCTCGGAAAGAGCGAGAGCGGCCGCGGCCTGGGCAAGAGCCCCCTTTGCCTGGGAGAGCTGCCCCTGCGAGGCTTCGGGCTGGATCTCGAGCAGTGTTTGGCCCTTGCTGACCTTCGAACCGGCGTTCACGCGAAGGGCGACAACCGGCCCCGTGACGCGGCTGGAAACCGTGGCCTCGCGCGCCGGCCGAACGGTGCCGCGAACCTCGATGGGTTTGGATTCGCTGACCAACTCGACCTCTGCGACGTCTACCGTCAGGGGTTGGAGGTCGGCCTCGGAGAGGGTGGGCTGGTCATGCCCGCACCCGGAAGCAAGAGCCATCACGAAGATCGGAACGACGACGGTCAGTGCGATTTTGCGGGATTTCATTGGGAATCCTCCATGCTCGGGATCAGGGTCGCACCGGAAGCAAATCGAAGACGATGAGATTCCAGGGCGACGTCGTATCGTGCCATCAGTTCGCGCATCTCCGACTCGCGCAGAGCGGTCTCGGCATCGAGCAGATCGATCATTCTGTCAAGGCCTTGTTTGAAGCGGTTCTCGCGGACCCGAAGGGCCTCCCGAGCTGCTTCCAGAGATGCGGCAGCGGTTGTGTGGCGGGTGCGGGCGGTGGCCAGATTCTGCCACGCCTGCTGGACTTCCAACCTCACGCCTTCTTCAAATCGATGAATATCAGCCTCGAAAGAGGCCGTTTCATGGCGTGCGGCGGTGCGGGCCGCAGAGCCGGCTCCGCCACCAAGGAGGTCGATCTTTGCCACCGCCATGATCGATCCTGAACGGCCTTTGGCGCCAAAGATCTGGTCATCGTAAAGGTCGTAGTGGCCAACGACGGCGATCTCGGGGAAGTAGCCCGGGCGAGAGACCTTTTCCTCGAGGCGGCCCGCCTCGAGCTTGAGGCGTGCGGCCTCGAGATCGTGACGGTCCTCAAGAGCGGCCGTGATCCACTCCTCGAGGTCACCGGCCCCTGTTGGAGGTGTCGGCACCGGTGCGAGGGAGCGCGGAGTCCGTTGGTCAGCACCCAGCCGAAAGTTGAGCGCGGCCTGAGCGAGGCTGGCACCGTTGCCGGCCTGGGTCAGCGAATCATCGACTTCGGACAGATAGACCCGGGCCTGAAGGACGTCGGCCTCAAGGATGAGCCCCTGGAGAGCGTACTGGTCGGCGATTCTGACGTGCTCGGTGGTGGTCGATCTTGCTTTTTCAAGAAGAGCCACCTGTTCTCGAGCCTTGGCGAGATTGATGTATGCCGTGATCGTTTCGAATGCGACCTTCTCGCGGATGGAGGCAAAGGTGCGGTCCTCCGCGGTGGCCATCGACCCGGCCTGGGCGATCCGTGCCGACAGCCTGCCACCGGTGTAAACCGGCAATTCGAGATCGATCCGCGTGATCCAGGTCGACAGAGGGTCGGGATTGTTGGGGTTCGAGAGAAAGAACTCCTGCATGTCGAATCGGCCCTGGTTGAGCGAGAGCGCGAAGACCTCGGCGGGAATATCGGTGTAGACGAACGACTCGCTGAGGCCGATCTTTGGCAGCCGGTGCTGCTGGCCGCCCTTGAGCCGTGCGGCTGCGGACTGTGCCCGTTCCCGAGCGGCCGTGACCTCAGGGTTGCCGGCGATCGCGGTTTCGACGGCCTCGTTGAGCGTCAGGTCCTGGGCATTCACGGTGGCGGCTCCAACCATGATCATCACGATGGGAAGCAGGTTCTTGTGCATCAGCCGTCTCCATCAGGCACTACTTTATAACCATTTAGGAATATACAGAAATTATGAATCATGTCAACACCCAGGTGCGATCTGCAGACGCACTCACGGTGTAGTTCGATCGAGAATCTCAGTTCGACCATGCGACCCGGGTATTTTACGCCTGTTGCGGCCGATATTGAGAATTTCTATACAGGTCAATTCCGGTTTGGAGACCTCGGGCCCGAGCTAACCCGGCGCCCGGAGTTCCGGGTTGGTGGCCTCGTGATCGGTCGTGAACTCACCGAGGACGAGTTTGGCGGTGACCCCACAGCCGGCGCCATCGCTCTCGAGTTCGAGCGTTCCACCGATCAGTTCGGCGAGCCGGCGGGAGATTGCGAGACCGAGACCGGTCCCGCCTTGCTGTCGAGTCGTGGATCCATCCACCTGGTAGAACGAGGCGAAGATTCTGTCGAGCTCCTCTTTTGGAATCCCAACACCAGTGTCCTGGACCGTGAACAGCACTCCGTCATCCGACCGTTGGCAGTCAATCGTGATCGAGCCCCCGGACTGAGTGAACTTGATGGCGTTGGAGAGCAGATTGGTGAGGATCTGCGACGTGCGATCGGGATCGGTCCAGATCACCAAATTGCTGTCGGTGCCCTGGATGTTGAAGTTGAGGCCCTTGCTCTTCATTTGGTGCTGAAAGAGGGTTCGCGCTTCGTCGAGCATCGTGCGTGCCGGGACCGGCGCAAAGTGAACCTCGAGGCGTCCCGCCTCGATCTTTGCGAGGTCCAGCACATCGTTGATGATGTTGAGAAGGTTTTCCGCCGACTCGTGGGCGATCTTGAGGAACTCCTGCTGTTTGACCGGGTCCGCGACCGATCCATCCATGATCAGGCGAAGAAAGCCGAGGATCGCGGTCAGAGGGGTCCGCAGCTCGTGCGAGGTATTGGCGAGAAATTCCGATTTCAAACGCGAGGCCTCGAATGCCACAACTCTCTGTTCGTCGAGCTCCCGCACCAAGTGGGAAAGGGAGATCGCACCGCCGAGGAGGAAGCCGATCTGAGTCAAGAGGTCCACGTCATCGACCGCCAGATCCAGGGGGATGGCCGATGTCGCCAACAGCACGCCCGGCGAACGGCCTCCGGCCACCAGCGGGAGGTAGCTCAGGTGCGTGATGTCGTGTTTTGAAGTGAGCCATTCGGCGATCTCGGCGGCGACGACCGTCCCGACCATGGCTGTTTGGGGGACGTCTTCGCTGAACGTCGTCCAACAGGGGTGGTCCCCCGGTTGGATCGGATGAAACCGATCCCGTTCGAATGCCTCGATCCCGGGGCCCGCGCCGGCGACCAACCGGAGGGCGTTTCTGGCCGGTACCGGGCAATACAGCAGGACCGATCGAAGCGGCAGCAGTTTGCGGCTCATCTCAAGGAAGCGGTCGAGGATCAGCTGTTCCTCGACCTCGCCCGCCAGGGTCTGGGCGAGGGTCGAGAGAAAGGCCAATCGGGACTGTCGAGCTTCGGCGGCCTGGCGGGCGACGTGGAGGTCGGTGATATCGGTGGCCATGACCTGGATCAGGGTCTCGTTAACGACGGGATCTACGACCGGGTGCATGAGAGTACTCAGCCAGTGTGTGCGTCCCTCGGCGTCCTCCACCCTCACGACCTGATCCCAGAGTTGGTGGTTCCCCTCGAGGACGGCGGGAATTGCGGCGTAGACCTGAGGCCTGTGGTTTTCGTGAATTCGTTCCAACCACTGCGGGCCGTGGTTTGCGATCCCGGTGCCGTGGGGTACCGAGAACAGCGTGCTCGCGGCCAGATTTGCGTAGCGGATGCTGCGATCGCGGTCGACGGAGATCACGAGGACCGGCAGCGAGTCGAGGAGGATTTCCATGCGGCTGCGAAGGCGCTTGAGTCGGTCCGAGAGCCCCGTTTGCAACTCGAGCAGGGTGACGTTTTCGAGGACTGCGCCGATGGTGGGTGTGGCCAGGCTGAGCCCGAGCAGGACGTTGCCCCACATGAACGGACTGTCGTACAGCTCACGCGACCACGAGAGATCCATGTGCGCGGTGGCGGTGAGAAGAAACGCGGCACCCAGCCACACTTCGCGCGGCTGCCGTTGATCGCCTCCACCGAGCATCGGCACCACAGCGGCGAGCAGAAAGACGGTTGCAAGCCCGGCCTCCAGCGGGCCGATGCCGAGCACCAGATTTTGGGATCTGAGGAAATGAAAGATTGCCCACACCAGGAGGGCGAGAACAACCGCTCCCGTCGTTCTAAGAGCGCGCCGGGCCGAGCCCTGAGCTCTTCCGCCACGGAAGGTGTAGATCAGGATGGCTGCCGCCAGAGTCTGGGTGATGACCCAGGACAGCGTGATGAGAGCAATGCGGAGCGGCTCGGCCTCGATTGTCGCTTCGAGGATCAGGAGCAGCAGGAAGTGACACGCGATCGGGAGAAAGACGTTCTGAACCTGGCGGTCGAACGGATCGCCAAGAAGCCGCCAGCGGGTGTGGAAGAACCACGCCGCGAGAGCTGAGAGAAATGCGTTAAATCCCGAGAGCAGAAAGAATTCGGTGCGGGTGCCGTGCCACTCGATGAGCGACTGCAGGAGGACGACAACGGAGGCCGCCGCAACTGCACCGATCACTGCCACGAGTCGCGCCCGCGGCCCCGCGATCTCGGTTGCGACAAACACGCGGCTGCCGCTCATGCCATACCGCCCGTGCCTCGTTTTGCGATCGTCACGCAACGAGTATAGCGTCACGGGAGTGGAGCCCGCATTTCTTAGGGAGAGGCCGGTTTCTCGAACCTGGTATTTCAGCCTCGCAAACCCGAGGGTTCTTGGTGGGTCGTGTATTCTCCCCGAATCGACGGGATGAGGTGTCCCGGAATATCAGGTCGCGAGAAACGATGTGCGATTCGGTCGTCATGCCGAACCTCGATGATTCGGGCAATTGGCGTCCGACCTCGTTCATAGCCATCAAGACGGACGTCGACCCCCGATGGTCCTCCGAATCGGTTGCGACAATCGCCATCGCGATAACCCATCGGTTACGCTAACAGCACCGACACGACGTCGTCTGCGTCGGTCGTCTTCAACTTTTGATCACAAAAGGAGTCATCAATGGAGTCTCTCGAACAGCTTGTGGATGCCGCGTGGGTCCTCGTGGTTGCCAATTACAAACCTGTTATGGCCGCTATTCTCATCCTTCTGATCGGACGGGTGGTGGCGGGTTGGGCACGGAAGATCACCCGCAAGGGCCTCGAGCGTGGCGAAGTGGATGCGACCCTGGTGCCGTTCGTCGCCAAGCTCGTCTACTACATGGTCCTTGCGGTGGTCTTGATCGCCGCGCTCAATCGCCTCGGAATTGCCACGACCTCGGTAGTGGCCATCTTCGGTGCCGCCGGTCTGGCCGTTGGTCTCGCCCTGCAGGGCACACTGGCCAACTTCGCCTCCGGCGTGATGCTGTTGGTCTTCAGGCCCTTCGATCTCGGTGACTATGTGGATGCAGGAGGTACCGCCGGCACCGTAATGGAGATCGGTATCTTCTCCACCACGCTTAAAAGCCCCGACAACATCAAGATCACGGTGCCAAACTCGCAGGTCTACGGTGCGACCATCTCCAACTTCAACGGGTATGAGACCCGGCGCGTCGACATGGTGATGGGCATTTCCTACGACGACGACATCCAGACCGCCATCGACATAATTCATTCGATCGTGACCACCGACGACCGTGTGCTGGCCGATCCGGAGCCGCAGATCGCGGTCTCCAACCTCGGTGATTCGTCGGTCGACATCGTAGTGCGTCCGTGGTGCAACGCGGCGGACTACTGGGGCCTTCGTTTCGACCTCAACCGCAAGCTCAAAGAGGGCCTCGAGGGCGCCGGCTGCTCGATCCCGTACCCGCAGCGCGACATCCACATGCACCAGATCGCCAGCTGAACCAAAACCTCAACGACCACCGACCGGGGCCGAAAGGCCCCGGTTTTGTTTTGCCCGCAGATAACGCAGATAACGCAGATCATCGCAACGCTGCAGCTGGTCCACAGATCACCCAGATTGACCCAGATGACATCACGACGGGCTCGCCTCGGCACATCAGGAATCAAACGCAGAGACACAGAGACGCAGAGACGCAGAGTCGTCCTGCTAGGGCAAAGCATGTGAGGAGGAGTAGCGGCACCCGCCAAAAACGCAAAGACGCAAAGGCGCCAAGGCGCAAAGTCTGCTCAGCAGCACTGCAGAACTACCGCGGCGATCTTCAATCGCCGGGCCCCGGTAAGACGCCCGCTCGCCCCGGATGCCAGCATCCGGTTCGACCGGGCCTCTCACCGGCGACGCACCAACGGCGCGTCGGTTCTGCCTTTCGCGTGACGGGACCGAACGATCGGATTCAATCGCGTAAGTGAGAGGCGGGGACTGCGCTTCCTAAGCGCAGGCTGATGGGTCCGGCAACCACGACAGGCGCTGGCGTCTGGAGTGGTTGTTGGAACCATCGGTCTCTGGCCGCAGGGCGGCCAGGATCTCGCCGGCGTTGCCAGTAGGTAGGGCCCCTTTGCGCCTTTGCGTCTCTGCGCCTTTGCGTTGGCTTCCGGCTGCGATGGAATCTGCGTCATCTGCGTCATCTGCGGGCAAACCGGGTGCGCGGGCGATTTGGCGCCTTTGCTTTCAACTCCGGTGCGATGGTCTATTCGCTGCTGACGTTAAGAGCCTGATAGTCGGCCAAAACCTCGGCTGCGTGGGTCTTGGGATCGACATCGGGATAGGCCTTGAGCACCGTTCCTTCGGGTCCCACAAGGTACGAGACGCGTTTTGCAAAGGGTATCAACGCGCGGGCCGCTCCGACGGCCTTCGCCAGAGCGTGGTCGCCGTCAGAGAGAAGCAAAAACGGCAGCCCGTTCTTCTCGGCGAATTTCTTATTCTTCTCCGGGGAATCGTACGAGACACCGAAGACCTGGATGCCCATCGTCTGGAGATCGTCCCAGCTGTCACGCAGCTGGTTGGCTTCGAGAGTTCAACCGGGGGTGTCGGCCTTGGGATAGAAAAACAGCAGATAGGGCTTTCCCTTGAGATCCTCACTGTCGACGGTGGTCCCGTCGTGAGCGGGCAGGTTGAATTCCACAAAATCTTGGCCGACGGCAATCATATCGGTGTCTCCCTCTGCCGATCCGGCGCAAACGCCCAGAATCAGCACTGCGGCTGCGAGAATAAAAATTGAACGGTGGTTCTTCATGATGTTGGGGGTAACAGTCCCGAGGGCACCTTCCATTTCAACCTTCGTCTTGACCGGTGGCAACGGACCGCGATAGCCTGCACTCGCCAGTCAAACCGGAAAGAGTGAGAGACGCGGGCGTGGGTCGCAGCGAGATCATAGGAGGCATCATGCCAGGCAAAGCAGAAGTCGTGGACCGGGTCGCCGAACTGACCGGTTATCCAAAGACCCAGGTGGCGATGACCTACGACCTGCTGTTCGAACTCATGGGTGAGGGGCTCGCCAGCGGCGACAAGGTCACCGTTCCAAACTTCGGGACCTTCCAAATCTCCGAAAGGCCGGCGCGACTGGGCCGCAACCCGGCGACCGGTGAGCAGATCAACATTTCGGCGTCGAAGAGCGTTCGTTTCAAGGTTTCGAAAAATCTCAAAGAACAGCTCTAAGAAACTACCGATACTCCCTATTGCGGCACCAGGCGGCGACCGAGCTCGATCGCAAGTTGTTCGTCGAGCGGTATGGCTGCCAGGGCCTCGTCGTCGATCCATGGCCACCTGACCTGAGCCAGATCCTGCTGCGCGGCAATCAAACCGGACTGCATGGTTGTGGCCAGCAGCCGGAGCGGCAGCCCGTGCTGGGCCTTGACCATGATCGCCGCGCCGCTGGCACGCTCACCACCGGGCATGGTGCCGCGCATGATCCACGCCTGTTGCTGGTTGAAGTGATACAGCAACCGGCCCATGGGGTCGTTCCACTGGGCCAACCGGGCCTCGGTGGCAGGGTCGCCCCGGATCGTTGTCGGGATGTTATTGATGTCGAGCGAAAAGGACACATCTCCGGCGTCGGCAGCTCCCGCTGCTGCGATGACAACCGCTCCGATGATGAGAACCTTTCGCATGTGTCTCCCTGGAAATAATGTACCACTCGAGGCCGTGGCCTCCTGTGTCAGGTAAACTTCCCTGGTGGTTATACGCACACCTCGCACTTTGGGTTGGCGCCTCGTTGTTGTTGCTCTGATTTGTGGCGCCATGCCCGCCTGGGCGGGGGTGGTCGACTACGAGATCGAGGTCGAACTGGACCCCGTCAACCACGGTCTTCTCGGTACGGAGAGGGTCCGCTGGACTAACCCGACCGACACGCCAACCGGCGAAATCTACCTCCACCTGTATCTCAACGCCTTTGCGGGTACGCAGACCACCTTCATGCGGGAGCTCGGGATGCGCTCGCTGCGGAATCGGGTCGACAACACTGGAGACTGGGGTTGGACGCGCATCGACCAGCTCATGACCATCGACGGTGAAGACCTCCTGCCGTTGATCGAGTTCGTGCGGCCTGAAGACGACAACCCGGGTGATTTCACCGTCGTTCGCGTCCCCCTGCCGCAAGAGGTCCAACCGGGAACCTCGGTTGAGCTCGAGATCCACTTTGAGGCCCAGCTGCCCTGGATCATCGCCCGCACGGGCTACGTCGGCGACTTCCACCTGGTTGGGCAGTGGTTTCCAAAGGTAGCGGTCTTCGAGGGTGCCGACGGTTGGAACGCCCATCAGTTCCATGCCTCCTCCGAGTTCTTTGCCGACTTTGGCACCTACCGCGTTGCCATGACGGTGCCCGAGGACTGGGTTCTCGGCGCCACCGGCATCGAGGTGGCGAACACTCCCATCGACGGCGGACGGCGAACCGTCGTCCACCGCGCCGAGAGGGTACACGATTTTGCCTGGTGCGCCGCGCCGCCGGATCTCATGCAGGTGGTGGAGACCGATTTCGAACCCGGGCGCGATGTGCCCACAGAGTGGCTCGCGAAGGCCCGCTCGCGGCTCGGCCTGAGCGCGGCCGAGCTCGAGCTTCCGCCGATGCAACTCCGGTTTCTGGTTCCGGTGGCTCAGCAACGACTGGTGCCGCGGATGGTGCGGGCGGCGCGCCTGTCGGTGGCCTGGTTTGGTCTCCACTACGGCGTCTTCCCCTACCCGCAGCTCACGATCGTGTCGCCACCGCGTGGGGCCGAGGAGGCCGGTGGCATGGAGTATCCGACGTTCATCACCACCGGCGCGGACCGCCTCGACGAGTTCCCGCCTTTCGCCTGGTCACCGGACATCGAGGTGGTGACCGTCCACGAGTTCGGCCACCAGTATTTCCAGGGGATGCTGGCCTCCAACGAGTTCGAAGAGGCGTGGCTCGACGAGGGTCTCAACACCTACGCCGAGATCTCCTGCATGGGCGACATCGTCGAGGACCGGCTGGTGCCGGAGATCCGTGCCTATCCCCAGTGGGGC
>RCNF010000685.1_pt1 | contig 17499 bp, 8 predicted proteins | sample 2041311 | NCBI WGS metagenome assembly RCNF01 (sample SAMN09708228, study PRJNA481090) | Marine sediment metagenome, whole genome shotgun sequencing project. | biome: marine sediment; feature: ocean; material: sediment; isolation source: Sewage treatment plant 2 marine sediment (STP2) ... | reverse complement strand
ATACAGCATTTCAGGGCACCAGTCGCCGACGGCCTCAACATCATGGAAAATCTGCGCGGCTACACTTCGGGACTCGCCGTACCCACATTTATTATCACTGCACCCGAAGGCAAGGGCAAGACACCCATGGCGCCCACATATCTCCTCAACTACAATCGTAACGGAAAGCTGCTCTTCAGGACATGGGCCGGACACGTCTGCGAATACGAGGATGAGCTTCTCGATGAGCGACTCCGACCGGAATAAAATCTTATGGATAAATCCCCGAAAGACCGGATCTTGTCATTCGTGAAGGAGCACGCGGAGAAACAGCTCGAGCTCGTGAATGTGCTCTGTAACGAAAACAGCCATACATACAATCCCGAAGGAACAAACCGGGTGGCTGCGATGCTGCTCGAGGCCGTCGGCGGCATCTTCCCCCATCACGAAGTCATCGATGAGACCGAAGTGGGAAACCATCACATTCTGCGGACCCGGTCCGGCTCCAAGGCGATATACCTCCTGGGCCATCTGGACACCGTCTTCCCTCCCGACCACCCGTTCCAGACATGCACGGCCGAGGGCGATTGGCTTACGGGGCCCGGAACCGGTGACATGAAAGGCGGTCTCGCGGTACTCGTGTATGCGCTGAAGGCCTTGCGGGAGTGCGGCATCATGGACCGTCTCGGCATAACACTGATTCTCGGCGCCGACGAAGAGATCGGTTCGGTGATGTCCCATACGCTCTATGAACGGGAAAGGGAGAATGCCATCGCCTGCCTGACCGCGGAATGCGCCGGCCCCAGCGGCGAGATCGTGGTATCTCGTAACGGCAAGGCGGGCGGGCGCCTGGAATGCGACGGCGAGGCGCGTCATGTCGGGAGAGTCTCGGGCGAAAAGACCAGCGCCATTCTCGAGATCGCCCACAAGATCGCCGCGCTCGAATCACTCAACGATTACGATTCTGCGCTCACCGTTAATGTGGGAACCGTGGATGGCGGACTCGGGCCGAGCACGGTGCCCGGTCATGCGAGCTGTCTCGTCGATTTGCGGTGGCGGAATGAAAGGCAGTACGATGATCTGCTCGATAAGGTCCGGCGCATCGCAAGCGACACACACCAGCCGCTCTCCAGATGCCGGTTCACCGTCCTGAACCACAGGCCTGCGATGCCGTCGAATGACCGCACCGGGAAAATGTTCGATGCGCTCGCGCTGACGGCGAACTCCCTCGGCATCGATCTCGGAAGGGAGTACCGGCGGGGAACCTCCGATGCGAACTACTTCGGATCAGTCGGTATACCCACATTAGACGGCTTCGGACCTGTCTGTGAGGGAGACCACACGCCGAACGAGCGGATTTTTATCCCGAGCCTCGCCGAACGGACAGCACTGCTCGCGCTCTTTTTAGCCGAATACGGATTGGAGCTTTTCGAGGCCAGCGCGGGTTGAACGCGATCGATCTGAGATTGACCTGCCCCTGTTGACTCGATATCAGTAGGCACACAGAATCTATACTCCATCAATCGGATCTTTATACTCCCGGCTGTGCTCGCCGGCGGAGAATCCGCCTCAATGCGAAAAACACAATCAGCACAACCAGAACAATCGCCGCAACCGGCAGGACAATAGATACAATTGTCCCGACGATGGAGGCCATCAGCTCCCCGGTCGAGACCACTGGATTGCCCAGGCCCGCGGTCGTCGCGGATGATGTGCCTCGTGTCAGAACACTCGAGCCTTGAATCAGACCCGCAACGCCTCCCCCTGCTATTATGGCAAGCGGCCACCGAAGTAATGGCGATACCTCGCCTATCATCGATGCAGTGGTTATTGTGCCTGCCACGACTGCGGCGGGCGTAGCAATCGTGTCCAGGAGATTATCCACCCACGGGATGTAGTAGGCTGCTATCTCGAAGATCATCGCGACAGCGAATGCTATCGTCGCGGGCCAGGATCCGATCCATTCGAATCCGTGAGACAAAGTTATGTGTCCGGCATGGTGGGCGATGCTCATTCCCAGCAGGGGAACGAAGATCCTGAATCCACACGTCGCGCTCAGCCCGATGCCGATAAAGAAGGCCATTACTCCCTGCATTGTACAGATCTCCTTTTTACTGCCGGATCCATATCACCGCAGAAGGATCATTTTCCTGGTCCTGACGAGTTCGCCGGCGATGAGGCGATAGAAGTAGACTCCGCTGGAAATCGGGTACCCACGGTCGTCCGTGGCGTTCCAGGTTAGCTCACGGTGTCCCTTTGTCACGTACCTGTCGACAAGAGTCGAAACGAGCTCGCCTTTCACGTTGTATACGCCCAGTTTCACGTGCGCGGAGTACGGCAGATCGAAACTTATCGTCGTCGCCGGGTTGAATGGATTCGGGTAGTTCTGGTACAGCACCACACCCTGCGACGGAGGCACGCGATCGTCAGTCACACCGATGCGGACCTCCTCGAGGAACCACTGCTTGTTCTCCGCAGAGACCGAAGCGTGGCCCTGGTTGGCCGCCGGGAAATAGACCATGTCGAACGGGGTGTGGCTCAGGATAGCCTGGTCTCCACCGACATTGTAGAAGAGGTCCTCCGTGTCGAGCGCCAGGGCACTGACCGTGGGGATGAAACAGTGGTGGTCGAAAAGGGCGACGATGTCACCGTATGGCGCTTCGGTCGCGTCCATGTCGGCCATAGAAGTGCGCCATCCTCCAGGCGCGCTGTCGTAAGGCTTCGTCCCTGAAACGTTGACCGTCTTCGTCGTGGGCAGGATGATTATCCTGATATACCCGTCGAATATCGTCTGCTGGGTCACGTCCGGGACCGCCGACACATTCCCCGTGATCGTAACCAGAAGATCTTCGTACTCGTACCGGATGATCTGGTCGCCGGGGCCGAAGCCCTGGCCGAGCATGCTGCCGCTCCCGTTTGCTATCGCCACCTTGCGCAGGTCCTGCGGGTATTCACCGACAGCCGCGAAGTCCGCCAGCATCTCAGAGCGAAGCGGGTCGGGCTGTCCTGTGACACCGGCGGGGTCCGTATAGTGATAGACGAGCATCTGTCTCGCTGCCGGGCTGTTCAGCATAGCGAGTAGATCCGCCGCCGAATCGGACAGCCCCGAGAAGAAATCGAGCCAGTACTGTATACCCAGCGGGATGTTCGCCCCGTTGTGCGGCGCGTCGAAAGAGATGTAGTTGCGGACCCGGTGATCGATGCCGTGCGTCTCCATGTAGGCGAGCGCGTATCGCGCGCAGAGCCCGCCCATGCTCGCCCCCGCGACGGCGATCGTTCGGTTCGGGTAGATCATCGACTGCACCTGCTCGATCAGCTCGACAAGAACGAAGCTGTTGAGCTGGACGTAGTCGGTGGCATCGGTGAAGTCGAGGATGACGATATCGAACCCCTCGCCCCGGAGCGTCTCGAGCAGGTCCTCTGTATTGAGATGATTGTACAGCTCGTCCCAGTCCCAGCTGTTGTCGAGATCGAATCCTTCGACGGTGATGACGGGATTGTTCAGACCCGCGAGTGAGTCAGCAAGGTAGACGTACGCTTTTCCCGTCCCATACCGGCCGTCGTACTGTATTGAGGCTGTCACTAAAAGAGTATCATGAGGGGCGGGCGCCAGTTGGGCCACCGCATTCGAAAAGATCGATCCGACGATCAGGATTAGAAATATGAATGTGGTCAGTCTTCCCCGCTTCATATGTTAATTCTAGCATATTCAGGGAACACGAAATCAGATTTTCGTGGAAAAACGTGTTCCTTGTGTCCAGACCATACGATGCTGCCGCGGGCCGGCTCACTTCCACAGGAACAGGACGGCGACTCCGGCGACCGCGATCAGGGCGCCGGCGACCTCGCGCAGCGTAACCTTCTCTTTGAAGAGGAGCACTGATGGAGCGATGATAAGGACCGGGACCATGGCCATCAACGTGGCCGCGACACCGGTGGCCGTGTACTTGACGGCCAGAAGCGAGAAAGAGACCCCGAGGAACGGGCCGAAGAAGGCCCCCAGCGACATCGCGCCCATGGCCTTGCCGTCCCGCGTCGCGAGGCCGATCCGCCGCCAGCGGCCCATGAGGCTGACGACTATAATAAATCCCGCCGTGCCCGCTATTATCCGGATCTGCGTCGCTGAGAAGGCGTCGTATCCCCGCATTCCGTACTTGCTCAGGACGAGACCGACAGCCTGTCCTATTGCACCGCCAAGCGCGGCGAGCACTCCCTTGAGAGGCCTGGAGAAGGCTATCCTGTTGCTGCCGGGGCTCCGCACGATGACGACGAGACTAATCCCTCCCACGACCAGCGCCATGCCGAGCATGTTCACGGGCGTCAGCGTCTCACCCATGATGATCCAGCCCATGAGCGCCGTTATCGGCGGGACCATGGCCATGATCAGCATCGACACCCGCGCGCCTATCAGGATAAAACCCTTGAAAAGAAGAAGGTCCCCGAGCGTGAATCCGATGACGCCTGAGACGGACAGCCAGACCCAGTTGTGAGCGGAGGCGTCGAGAGGGACCGGAGCGCCGCGGGTGAGTGTGAGAAAGAGAGTGAGGAACGCGAGCCCCATCAAGAGCCGGATGAGATTGAGCGAAAGAGTACCGACACGCTTCCCTGCTGCCTCGAATGACAGCGCGGTGACCGTCCAGAAGAAAGCCGTCGCCAGCGCCGCAAGCTCTCCGTAGTACGATTCCATCTCTATCCTCCGGTCCTCCGACTTAAGTTACCGTGTGTTGCGCTTTCCCTATGAACAGCCGGTTTCTCCATCTTCCCGGCCTGATGGCGATCGATCCGGCTTGCCCCCGGGATCACCAAGCCTCTGCTCGGCCTGTTTGAGCTTGTTCGAGAATTTGCCTTTCTTGAAATCGGATGTCCACCGCTTCACTATCATCCAGCCGCCGAAGCGCAGGAGATTGATTCTCCACGGGCGATACCACTTTCGCCAGCCGATCTTGATGTCAAAGAGCGAGAAGATTATGGCCGGGAAGGTCAGAACGTTCAATCCGATGGCAAACATCGACCGGAACCGGTAGAAACGTCCCATGATCTTGCGTGTGGCGGACTGCATGTCCTTCGGTGTCAATGGTTCGTCAGGACGGAACAGCGGGAAGTTTCCGTCGTAGTATTCCCAGCCGACACAGTCGATGGGAAAGATGCGGTTCTGGGCGGCGAGGCGGTCGGTCAGCTCCGTTCCGGGGATCGGAACGGGCAGAAGCACCTGTATAGTGTCAAGCCGGGCCTTCTTTATGAAGGTCCTGAAACGGCGCACGCGCTCGGCCGTAGAGATCGACAGGCGCAGGCCTTCAGGGAGGGGATAGCCGAAGATGAACATCCCGTGCACAATGAAGCCGGCTTTGTGAAAAAGCTTTGTCATGCCGATCATTTCTTCCGGCTTGATCCTCTTGTCCATGGCCTTCAGTTCCTCGGCTATGGGCGACTCGTAACCGATGGCGACCGTGTTGATGCCGGCATCCCGCATGGCCTCGAGTAGTTCCTTGTCTTTCGCCCTGTCCAGCCTGATCTGCACGGTTATGTCCAGCCTTCTGCCGACGGCCTTCTGATATTCGGCCAGCAGGCCGCAGAGCCGCAGCGTATCCTCGCGTTTGTTCCCGAACAGATCATCGACGATGAAGAAGGTCCTGGCGTTGTGTGATTCCAGCAGAGCGGCGATCTGTTCGACAACACGCTCCACCGAAGAAGCGCGGGGCTTCCCCTTGACGGTGCAGAACTCGCAGTTCATGCCGCAGCCGCGGATCCAGACCACAGGATAGATCTTGATCTTCGCGTAGCGCACCAGGTCAAAATCAGGAAGGGGCAGGTCATCGAAATATGTGATAGGGGCACGTTCCGGGGTCCTGACCAGCCGCCCGTCCCGCATGAAGGCAATGCCGGCTATTTCATCAGGATCGCGCCCTTCCCGGATCGCCGCGAGAAGTTCCTGGATCGTGTGTTCACCCTCGCCGATCACCACATAATCGACGCCGCCTTCGAGAGCATCCCGTATATGGTCCCCCACAAAATGCTGCCCCCCTGCGATCACGATGACGCCTTTGTCCTTGTAGAAGCTCACAAGCTCGTTGATCCTGGGTATTGTGCTGCTCAGGCCCCCATAAAGCCCCACCACGTCGGCGCGCCTGATAGCCTGGAGCGTGTTGTGATCAGGCCGCCCCATGTCACCCTTGGGACCGTATCTTCGGTAATTGTTTTCGTCGACGACCTCGACGTCCCAGCCCTGCATCCTGCTGGCGACAGTAGCGATCATTACCGGCCCCAGGGCGGTAGTCAACCTTGCGACCCTGGAGTAGATATTGAAGGCGGGATAGGCGGGGATTATCATCCTGAAACGCAGCCTGCGCATGGTTCCTCCCACAGAATGGTTCTGAGATGTGATCTGCTCCGGGGCCATTGTGCTGCCGGACTCGTTGTGCCCGGCCCTCCATTCCTGAATCTTATCCGTGGCATTCTCGCGAGACAAGAACAAATCGACGTTCATGCATTCATTCCTGAGCGTCCCTTTTAACGGGTCTCTATCATCGAGTCGCCAGCAGGCTTGCCTGACCGGGAGATACTTATAGCTGTGGACTTAATCTAGCCTCGTGGCTACAATATCATATGACTATAAGCTCTTGATCAGAGACGCGGCCTGATTGGCGCTCCGAAGTTGCATTGCAGATTCCCTCCCCGTGAAATCCAGCGCAATAAATCGAAGCTAACCCTAGTGGTGATAAAAGGATAGAGTTTGGAAACAGGCATCCTCATAGGTTACTTCGCAAAACGAGATGAAGCCCGCGGAGCACTCAAGAAGCTGCGGAGGAAGGGATTCCGCCGCGCTGCATTGGTGAGCAAGACCGCGGAGGGAAATGTCCATACATGGGATCCCTTCAAATGGCGAAGGGTTTTCGGGGCCGCCAATGCTTTCATTTTGTTCGGGATCCTCGCCGGAGTTATCTCCATGATCCTTCATTGGCAGGCGCCGATTCTGAGCGGAGTCCTTTCCGCCCTGATTCCGGGCTTCGCGGGCGGATTGGCGGGAATCCTCTTCAGCGCTATATGGATAAGGCGGTCGAGGTTCGGCCTGGAACGAAGCCTGCTCGAGAATCACACACGTTGGCTGGTTTCCGGGGAGACCGTTCTGATTCTCCGGACACCTGTTGAAACGCTGCGTTCCCCGGTGGCAATTCTGCGGGAGAGCGGCGAGATCCCTCCTGCCATATTCATCCTGCATCCGAAACGAGAGAGTCTCGCCGGCGAGACGGAGAACCTTGGCAGTCCCCTTTCGGCGGCGCAGATCCCGGAATACGCAGAGCGTCTCGCCGGGGACCAGCGGGTGGACCCGGATGCCGGCCGGGACATCGGACTGCTCAAGCGACTCGAAAAGACCAGGCGATGGATACAACTGGCATGCATGGATCTAGCCGAAGCGAGTCGAATTGGACAGAGCACACCCCCGACCGCCGAATGGCTCCTGGACAACGAGTACATCGTCGAGAGCAACATCCGCGAAATTCAGATGAACCTTCCCCGGCGCTATTACCTGGAGCTTCCGTCACTCATCGACGAGCCCTGCCGGGGCCTGCCGCGCATCTACGGCCTGGCGAGGGATCTCGTCTCCCATACAGACCTGCGTCTGGATCAGGAGAACATCCTCGCGTTTATCGATTCCTATCAATCCATCAGCGTACTGTCGATCGGTGAACTCTGGGCCGTCCCCCAGATGCTGCGGGCGGCGTTGATCGAGAGCATCTCGAATCTCGCGGAAAAAGCGCTGACAGAGTTGCGAGAGCGTGAAATCGCCGAGTTCTGGGCGAACAGGCTTATTGCCACCAACCGGCGGGATCCAAATCAACTTTTCTCGATTCTTGCGGAACTCGCCGAAACGCAACCGAGCCCGAGTCTCTTTTTCGCTTCTCAACTGCTCGAGAACCTTTACGACCAGGAAGCCGCGCTGGTGCCGGTCCAGGGATGGCTCGAACGCACGTTCCATAAATCTCTGAGCGATCTTAACCCTGTCGAGAATAACCGCCAGATGATAGATCAGATATCGATCGGGAATGCGTTCACCAGTCTACGTCAACTCGCCCTTCTGGACTGGAGAAAAATATTCGAAAAGCTGAGCCGGGTGGAGCAGCTGCTCTGCATGGATCCTTCGGGCATCTATCCCCGGATGGACTTTGACACGCGCGACCGGTGTCGCCAGGCGATCGAAGAACTCGCCCGCAGGTCCGGTCAGACAGAGGACCAGGTTGCCAGACGAGCTGTCGAGCTGGCGGTGCGTGCATCCCGTGAAGCGGTAGTGGATGAACGGTGGGCCCACGTCGGTACATATCTGATCGGTGAAGGAAGAAAAGAGCTGTCGCAGCTCATACGATGCCGTGAGGCGCCGCGTTTCCGCACCCTGCACTGGATCTACCGCCATCATTCCATAGTGTACTTTTTGTGTCTCGGTTTACTCTCCGCCGCATTTATCACACTTGTCGTCCTGCCTGGCATGCGCGGACTGCCGCCTGGGAGCCGGCTTCTGGTAGCCCTCCTCCTGTTGATCCCCGCCAGCCAGATCTCGCTCGAGATCGTGAACTACATCATCACGCGATTGCTTCCACCGCGCACCCTTCCAAAGATGGATTTCGAGGATTCGGGGATCCCCGATGAATTCCGTACCCTCACCGTTGTGCCCATGGTGCTGTTGAATACGGATACGACCCGAGACGCAGTGGATAATCTCGAGATCCGGTTTCTGGCCAATAAAGAGTCCAATCTTCTCTTCGGTCTCTATTCGGATTATACGGATTCGGATAAGGAACACGGCGAGGAGGACGAGCTCCTTCTACGAACGGTGACCGAAGGCATCGAAGCCCTCAATGATCGGTATGGCGGTGGACGTTTCTTCCTTTTCCATCGGGAGCGGAAATGGAATGAGTCCGAGCATAAATTCATCGGGTGGGAGCGCAAACGCGGGAAGCTGGAAGAGCTGAATCGTCTGATAGATGGAACGCGGCCCGAGGATGCCGATCGCCTGGTATACGTCGGCGATCCGGATCATCTGTCCGACGTACGGTTCATCATCACACTGGACAGCGACACAAAACTGCCTCATGACACCGCCCGCAGGATGATCGAGACCCTGGCACACCCTCTCAACCAGCCGCGCTTCGATGCGGAAGGAACTATCAAGCCGGGCTCCTATGCCATCATCCAACCACGCGTGAGCCCCTCGCTGCCGAGCACTAATGCCTCCCTTTTCAGCCGGCTCTTCTCTGATCCTGTCGGAATCGACCCGTATTCGAGAGCCGTTTCGGATGTCAATCAGGATCTCGCCGGCGAAGGGTCCTACCATGGTAAAGGCATATATGATGTGCGCGCCTTCAGCCGGGTGCTTTCCGGAAGATTTCCTGAAAATCGCCTGCTGAGCCACGATTTGATCGAAGGAGCTCACGTCCGGGTGGGACTGGCCAGCGACATCGAGCTTTATGATGCTTTCCCGCAGGATTACCTGAGCTTCACCGGCCGGCAGCACCGATGGATCCGTGGTGACTGGCAGATCGCGGAGTGGGTCCTGCCGCGTGTTCCCCTGGCTGCGGGGCAGCGGGCACACAATCCGCTTTCCTGGTTCGACCGCTGGAAGATCCTTGATAATCTACGCCGGAGCCTGGTACCCCCCACCAGCCTGGCCCTGCTTATGGTCTCCTGGCTGATCTCCTCCCGGATGGGATTGATATCTTCCTGCGTCGTCGCCACACAGCTGCTCTTCCACCCTCTGGTGCAACCCTTCACATGGGCGACCACCGGTCGATGGCTTAAGGGCTTTTCGTTCTCAAAGGCGGCCCGCGACCTGCTGCGGGCGATAGTCGAGGCCGCACTGCTTCCGCACCAGGCGTGGCTGGTTTTGGATGCCATAGTGCGTATCTGCTATCGCCGCTTCATCTCACATCGGGGGTTGCTGGAGTGGACCTCAGCCCAGACGATGCATTGGAACGCTCCCGGGAAAGTCCGGACATTCGTCATTTCACTTGGTTTGTCGAGCCTCTTCAGCATTTTAGCGGGATGGGCACTGCAGCGCTGGGCGCCATCGAGCCTTCCGGCAGCCGGCCCCTGGCTCGTGTTGTGGTTTGTGTCTCCTCTGGCCGGCTGGCTCCTGGTCATACGGCCGCTCGCGAGCCCCCTGCAATCCAGCCTTCCCGAAAAGGATATTCGGTTCCTGAGGAGAGTCGCCCGGCGGACCTGGAGCTTTTTCTCGGAGTTCGTCGGTGATGAATCCTCCTGGCTGCCGCCCGATAATTATCAGGTCTCCCACACAGATCAACTGACGATGCGTACCAGCCCGACCAACATCGGTTTCTGGATGCTCAGCGCGCTCGGCGCGCATGATTTCGGATATGTGACGGGGGACCGGGTCGTCGAGGATCTGACGCGTACTGTAGAGACTATCGATAAACTTGAGCGTTACGAGGGCCACCTGCTGAATTGGTACGACATTCAGACCCTGGCCCCTCTGGAGCCGCGCTATGTGTCCATGGTAGACAGCGGTAACTTCCTTGCCTGCCTGTGGGCCCTGGAGCAAGGGCTCGGCGAGCTTATTCGGACGCCCGTTCTGGATGTGAAGGCCTTTGAAGGCTTACTGGATACAGGGGAAATCCTGAGACAAGCCTCCGAAGAAGAAGATATTTCCGGTTTCGATACCAAAGGCCTCGACGAACTGATGCACGCATTGGGAAACCCGCCGGAGCGGATCGCCGACGCCGTTAGCCTGGTGCGTCGGGTAGAAGGCGATATACGGGCGCTTGCCGATGAGGTGCGCGAGTCCGCCGGCGCTGAAACGAGTACGGCCTTCTGGGCGAGGCAGATGCAAAGCCAGGCATCGGCCTGGCTCGGGATTGCGGATCGCTACCTCGCCTGGATCGAGATCCTCGATGAAAAGACGGAAGAGGAGATCGCCAGGCTGGGGCAGGATGTAATGATCGCGTGCCTCGCTGATATGCGTTTCGCGCCTTCACTTCTCGATCTCGCAAATGGAAACATCGCATGTATTCGATTACTCCGGACGATCCGGGAGGAGGCTGACACAGACGCGGCCCCCCTCTTCGAATGGATCGACCGCCTCATGGATACCTTCGAAAAGTCGAAATGGCTGGCCAACGAAATGCTGGTGTCAGGCAGGAAACTCATCGGGGACGTACGCGAATTATCCGGATCGATCAACGTGCGCTTCCTGTATGATACCGACCGGCGGCTTTTTTCTATCGGCTACAACGTCTCTGAAGGTCGCCTGGACAGCTCCTACTACGACCTCCTCGCGAGCGAGGCGCGACTGGGAAGTTTCATCGCCATTGCACAGGGGGACGTCCCGATCGAGCACTGGTTCTCTCTGAGCCGGCCCTACGGCTCGATCGGCCATCGCCGGGCATTGCTCAGCTGGGCGGGGAGTATGTTCGAATATATGCTGCCGCTGATATTCCAGCGCTCGTACGACAACTCGCTCCTGGATAAAGCGATCAGGGAAACAGTGGCGATCCACATCGCATACGGCCGCAAGCGCCGCGTGCCGTGGGGGATCTCGGAGTCTGCTTTCGGGGACCTGGACATCAATAAGACTTACCAGTACAAGGCCTTCGGCGTTCCGGAGCTGGGCCTGAAACGAAGCGTCCGGGAAGAGCTCGTCGTAGCGCCCTATGCCTCCCTTCTGGCGGTGAATGAAGAGCCGAAAAAGACCGTGGAGAATCTGAAAAATTTGGCCGGATTGGGGCTTCTGCACGATTACGGCTATTATGAAGCGATGGACTTCGGCCGGCAACCACGCCGCGATGGCGAGCGCGGAGTGATTGTACGGGCATACATGGCCCATCATCAGGGCATGGGCTTCCTGGCCCTTAACAACTTCATTCACGGCAATCCCATCCAGCGCCGTTTCCATGCCGATCCACGCGTGCGTGCGGTCGAGCCATTACTCCAGGAGCGCATCCCCGACCTTCCTCCCCTGCACCACATCCCCACGCGGGAGGAAATGCCATCGGTGATAAGCGTCGGCGAAGTGGCGCCATCAGTAAGTAAATTCGATACGCCTCATACAGCCACACCCAAAACACAGCTGCTCAGTAACGGACGTTATTGTCTGATGCTCACAAACGCCGGCGGTGGATACAGCCGTTGGGGCGACTTCGAGATCACCCGCTGGCGGTCGGATCGCACGACGGATCCATGGGGGACTTTCTGCTACATATATGAAGCCGATTCGGACCGGTTATGGTCCAATACGTATCACCCGACCGGCGGAAAGGTCGATACGTATTCCGCCAACTTCGCGCTGGACCGTGCCGTGTTCCGCCGCGACGATAACGACATTCAGACCGAGACAGAAGTCATCGTCTCGCCGGAAGACGACGTCGAGATCAGACGGATCACTCTATTCAACAAGTCCTCTCGCACCCGCCACATCGATCTTACGAGCTACGTCGAGATATCGATGGCGCCGCACAACGCGGACAGGCAGCATCCCGCCTTCAACAAGATGTTCATCCAGACCGAGGCAGTGCCGGAACATAAAGCGCTCCTGGCATACCGCCGGCCTCGCAGGAAAGACGATCCGCCCGTCTACGTCGCGCATCGCTTCACCCTTGAACATGACGGGGATGAAGCCTTTCAGTTCGAGACCGACCGACGCACATTCATCGGGATCGGACGGACACTCGCGAATCCTATGGGTGTCTTCCAGGAGCCCGGCAACAGCCAGGGTTTTGTCCTGGACCCGATCCTCAGTCTGCGGCGCAGCGTAACTATCGGTCCTGGCAAACGCGTCCAGGTTTCCATGGTTCTCGCCGCCGGTGAAACTCGTCAGCAGGTCCTCCAGTTGATAAGCAAATACAGCGATGTTCATGCGATCGACCGGTCGATGGATATCGCCTGGGCCTCCTCCCAGCTCGAGTTGCGACAGCTTCGCATCCAGCCGGACGAAGCCCGCCGATTCCAGCAGCTGGCAAGCCACCTGCTGTTCCCCAGTCCGCTCTTGCGGTCTCCCTCCGATTGCATCGAAAAGAACCGCAAGGGTCAGGCCGGCCTGTGGCCCTACGGGATCTCGGGTGATGTACCGATCGCCCTGATCGTCATCGGACAGGCGCGGGATATTACCCTGGTCCGTCAACTGTTCCAGGCGCATGCCTATTGGCGAATGCACGGCCTGACGGTAGATCTGGTGATCCTGAACGAGGAGGCAGGCAGTTATGAGCAGCCGCTGCGTGAACTGATCGAGAACCTTATCAATGCTCATTCGATGCACACGGAGGTCGACCGGCCGGGAGGGATCTATCTGCGCAACGCGGATCTTATCCCGGAGGAAGATCTTATGCTGATCAGAGCCGCCGCGAATGTGGTTCTGGTGGCGGCCAGGGGCAACTTGCCCCAGCAATTGGGCATGCCCATGGAAGCTCCCGATCTGCCGGCGCCCATCGCCAGGAAACGTGCTCCCCGTGAGCCCTCTGCAACGCTCCCCTTCATGGAGCTGTCCTATTTCAACAGCCTGGGAGGTTTTACTCCGGACGGGCGCGAATATGCGATCTATCTCGGTCCCGGCATCAACACGCCCGCGCCCTGGGTCAACGTCATCGCCAATCCGACATTCGGGACGCTGATCAGCGAAACAGGGGCCGGGTTTACCTGGTACGGCAACAGCCAGCGGAACCGCTTGACGAACTGGTCGAACGACCCCGTAATGGATCCGCCGTCCGAGGCGTTGTACATCCGGGATGAGGAAACCGGTGTCTACTGGACGCCGACCGCGTCGCCTATCCGTGAGGCGACCGCCTACCGGGCACGGCACGGAGCGGGGTACACGGTATTCGAGCATAACAGCCAGGGGATCGAACAGGAACTGACGGTCTTCGTTCCGGTGGATGAGAACGGCGGCGAGCCGATCAAGCTGCAAAGGCTGCTGTTGAGGAACGACTCCGACCGTCACCGCCGGCTGTCGGTTACGTATTATGTTGAATGGACACTCGGCGAGCACCGCGAATCTTCCCAGATGCACGTCACGACCTCCTGGGATGACGAGGTCGGGGCCCTGCTCGCCAGAAACTGTTATCACCCCGATTACGGGGATCGGGTTGCTTTCGCCGCCATGAGCCCCCCCGCGGAGTCGTACAGCGGCGACCGCACATCCTTCCTGGGACGCAACCGCCCCATGGCGGAACCGGCGGCGATGGAGCGAACCGGCCTTTCGCTGCGGACAGGAGCTGGATTGGATCCATGCGCCGCGCTGCAGATCACAGTCGACCTGGCTCCAGGCGAGAGATCCGAGGTCATATGCATGCTGGGTCAGGCCGGGTCGGCAGAGGATGCCCGGATGCTGATCCAGGCGTACCGGGAAAGCGCCGCGTTCGAGAACTCGTTAAACCGGGCGAAAGCGTGGTGGGACGATCTGCTGGGCACGATCGAAGTGCGCACACCCGAGCTCGCTGCGGACCTGCTGATCAACCGCTGGCTTCTGTACCAGAGCCTCAACTGCCGTATCTGGGGGCGTTCCGCCTTTTACCAGCCCAGCGGTGCGTTCGGCTTCCGGGATCAATTGCAGGATGTCATGGCCTTCCCGCTCGCACATCCCGGGCTGGCGCGGGAGCATATACTGCTGGCGGCAAGCCATCAGTTCGAGGAGGGCGATGTACAGCACTGGTGGCACCCGCCGGGCGGCATGGGTATTCGGTCGCGTATTTCCGATGACCTTCTGTGGCTGCCCTATGTCGTAGCCCACTACATCCGCACCACCGGCGATGTGGACATCCTGCACACGGCGGTCCCATTCCTCAATGCTCCTGTGTTGAACGACGATCAGCTCGAGACCCTGTCCACTCCCGAAGTCGGGTTGAAGCCCGGTACGCTGTTCGAGCACTGCCGGCGCGCGGTCTCGCGTGGCCTGACTGTCGGACCCAACGGTCTGCCCCTTATGGGGACCGGGGACTGGAACGACGGGATGAACCTTGTGGGAGCCGAAGGCAGAGGGGAGAGCGTATGGCTGGCCTGGTTTATCGTGGATGTGCTCAAAGGTATGGCCGAGCTGTCCGACCTGGTCGATCGGCCGGATCTGAGCCGGGCCTACAGGAAGGACAGGAAGGCGCTGATCCAGCAGGTTGAGAAAACGGCATGGGACGGGAAATGGTATCTTCGGGCGATCTTCGACGACGGCACTCCCCTCGGCTCATCGAAGAATGATGAGGCTAAAATCGATTCCCTGCCCCAGTCATGGGCGTGGCTGAGCGGTGCCGCGGACGCGTCTCGCGCTGATACGGCCCTGGAATCGGCGTGGAAACACCTTGTCCGCGAGGACGATGGCCTGGTGCTGCTCCTCGCGCCTCCCTTTGACAAATCGGAGCCTTCACCGGGATACATCCAGGGGTACCCGCCGGGAGTACGCGAGAACGGAGGCCAGTACACTCACGCCGCCCTGTGGTTCGCGATGGCGATGGCGCGCCGGGGGGATGGTACGCGTGCGGCGAAGATCCTGCACATGCTCAACCCTATCGAGCGCGCGCGCGAGCCGGAAACGGTCTGGCGCTATGGTGTCGAGCCCTACGTGGTCTCCGCCGATGTGTACCGGTTGCCCGGGCGGGAAGGCTGCGGCGGGTGGTCCTGGTATACGGGTTCCGCGGCGTTGATGTACCGGGCCTGGGTCGAAGAGGTCCTGGGCTTGAAGGTCCAGGGGGATCGCATGCAGGTGAATCCGGTCATCCCCGGACGGTGGAAGGGTTTCGATCTGCGCTATCGTCATGGCGAGGCGATATATGAGATCCATGTCGAGAACCCGGAAGGCTGCGAGCGGGGCGTGTCACGGGTGGAGATGGATGGTCAGCATGTGCCGGATGGGGTCATCCCGTTGACCCGGGATCTTGTCAAGCACAGGGTCCTCGTCCGCATGGGGAAACCCCCGCTGGCAAATTGAACGGTCTGTTTAATAATTCTGCTTATCTATTAGTGAGTTAAGTGGTACGCCGCCAGGGAATCGAACCCCGAACCTACTGATTAAGAGTCAGTTGCTCTGCCAGTTGAGCTAGCGGCGCACCCTAAGATCTGTATCTTTTTGCAGGCCAGTAATGTAAACAGCACGACGACTGAATGCAAGATAAAAGTCCCGGGACCCGGCCGGGAATCAGGCCGAAAACGAGGGAAGCAGAGTCAAATCCGCTTCCCTCGTATCTTTTCAGGCGATTTCAGATCTGCCGATCATCAGAACGGCAGGTCGTCGTCATCGTCAGTCGCCGCGGGCGCCTGTGAGCCGCCGTCAGCGTGCTGGGTCTCCTGCGAGTCTTCGGGAGAGTAGCCGCCGCCGTCACTGGCGCGGCCGAGCATCGTCATCTGGTTCGCGACTATCTCAGTCGTCCAGCGCTTGTTGCCCGTCTGGTCCTCCCATTCCCTGGTCTGGATCCGGCCCTCGATGTAGACCTGCTTTCCCTTCTTCAGGTACTGGCCGCAGATCTCGGCGAGCTTGCCGAACGTGACCACGCGGTGCCATTCGGTCCGCGTCTCGCGCTGACCCTCGCGGGTCTTGTAGGTTTCGCTTGTCGCCAGACGGAAGTTCGCTACGGGCGTTCCGCCGCCTGTTGAACGGACTTCGGGGTCCGCTCCAAGATTGCCGATGAGTATTGCCTTGTTTACCCCACTCATCACCACACCTCCTCGGTGAAAAAAATAAGAACCTTTCACCGCTTCCTCATCCTCCCAACCACCCTGTGGTTCAGCCCTTATTGTACCTTTTTGAGGCCATTCGTCAAGAGTAAACAGGGCTTGATATAGGTTCCAGCTCGTGTAAAATGAGCAATCAGCGGTTTTTAATTGACATAACAGTGAACCCGAAGCATATTGGGAATGATTACTATTTAGGTATTATCGAACCGAAACGCTTCTTTTCAAGGAGGACCCCAAATGGCACAGCTCAGCATAGGCGATAAAGCCCCCGACTTCGAACTTCCCCTGACCCTGGAAACTACCTGGAAGCTCGCCGACTATGTCGGCAAGAAGAACATCCTTCTTCTCTTCTTCCCCTTCGCTTTCAGCCCTCCCTGCCACGAAGAGCTCTGCTCCGTGCGCGACGGCTTCAGCGAATGGCAGAACCTCGACGCCGAGATCGTCGGAATAAGCGTCGACCATCCCTTCGTCCTCGAGAAGTGGAAAGAGATCCTCGGCCTTCAGTACACTCTGGTCAGCGACTTCAACAAGACGGTCAGCCCGGCCTACGGCGCCTTCCATGAGACACTCGGCCCGCTGAACGGCGTATCGAAGAGATCCGCATTCATCATCGACAAGGATGGCAAGATCGCGTTCGCGGCAGTCTCTGACGATCCTCTGAAGATGCCCGACTTCGCCGCTATCCAGGCAAAACTCGAGGAACTGAAGTAAGAAGCTCAGGGTAATCGAGCATAGAAATGAAAAGCCCGTCTCCATGAGGAGGCGGGCTTTTATCGTCTATAAAGTGGGGTGGATGACGGGGGTCGAACCCGCGACCACTGGAACCACAATCCAGGGCTCTACCAGCTGAGCTACACCCACCACACA
>RCNF010000684.1_pt1 | contig 17500 bp, 11 predicted proteins | sample 2041311 | NCBI WGS metagenome assembly RCNF01 (sample SAMN09708228, study PRJNA481090) | Marine sediment metagenome, whole genome shotgun sequencing project. | biome: marine sediment; feature: ocean; material: sediment; isolation source: Sewage treatment plant 2 marine sediment (STP2) ... | reverse complement strand
TTCTATGCCATGTGGTGCCGTTTCGAGTTATTAGCAATGCGAAAAAATCATAATAATTTCATAGTCTTATTCTTTGCTGTCACGCTTGCTGTCAGTGCCTGCGAATCCAGGCAACCGTCCGAAGTGCGCGACGATAATGCTGTTGCTGCGACAGCGAGCCTGTCGCCGCATGCGCAGACCACACCAACCATGGCCGATGGTGCGAATGATACGGCGATTTTGATCAACGCTGAAGATCAAAGTCGAAGCCTGATCCTGGGTTCCGGCGCGGCCGGTGGGCTCGAATTGTACAGCCTCGACGGTGAGCGTGTCGGCGTTATGCGGGACCGTCCGATTGGCCTTGTTGATGTTCGCTACAATTTTCCATTCGCTGGTGATGAGATCAGTCTGATAGTTGCTTACGACACTGCAACAACTGAGCTTGTCGCGTATCGCCTGAATGACTCTGGCGATTCCGTTGAGCAGATATCATCGCAGCCGATTGCAGCTAAAGAAGAAATCGAAGGACTGTGTCTCTATCAAAGTCCTCTGACCGGTAAGTTCTATGCTTTTGCAGCTGGCGGTGGCTACATTCAACAGTGGGAGTTCTTCGACGACGGCGGTGATGTGGCGGCGCGGCAAATTCGCAACATTCCGGTTGGCGCCGGGGCGGCACATTGTGCGGCCAGTGATCGTGATGCGGTCATTTACTACTCGCAGGAAACGGTCGGTGTCTGGAAGCTGGCTGCCGAACCGGAAACCGAAGCTGAGGCCGAGGCGGTCGACTTCGCGATGCCGCATGGCCAATTCTCCGGAGACATTAAGGGTGTTGCCGTTTATGAGCACGAGGAGGGCGGCTATTTACTCGTTTCTGACGCCGATATCAGCCAGTTTCAGGTCTATGACCTGTCCAGTGATAAGCATCTTGGAAGTTTTTCGATCGATACAGTTGAGGAAACGGAAGGCATAACCGCGACAAGTATGTCACTCCCTGGTGGTCTGGATGCTGGACTTATCATTGTTGCAGATGACGACAACGACGGTGATAACACCAACTATAAAATTGTCAGCTGGAATGAATTAGCTGCCGGACTGGCGCTGCCGGGTTCTGCAAGTGTGGATCCGACTCTGGAACTTGCGACGATGGTGATTACCGTAACGGCAAGTGTCGAAACGGAACCGGTCAACAGCTACGGTGACGCGGCAGACGACCCGGCGATCTGGGTACATCCCGAGCGCCCGGAACTCAGTGTGATTATCGGTTCGCAAAAACAACGCGGCATCGATGTTTTTGCGCTGGACGGATCGTTACTTCAGTCACTCGACGTCGGGCGAATCAATAACGTCGATATTCGCTATGGCTTCAGCCTTGATGGCAAGCCAGCGGACATCGTCGCCGGTAGCAATCGAACGACCGACTCGATCAGCTTGTTTCGAATGGACCCCTACACAAGAAATCTGGAAGACGTTGCAGATGGAGTGATCCCAACCGGCATGGGTGATCCATACGGTCTGTGTATGTATCACAGTCCCACGACAAGCGATTATTTCGTATTTGTTAACGATACCGATGGCATCGTTAAGCAGTTCAAGCTGGTGGACAATGGTTCGGCACGAGTCGGCGCAGAACTGGTTCGTGAATTCGCTGTCGGTTCTCAGACCGAAGGCTGCGTGGCCGACGATGAGACAGGCGATCTGTACGTCGGCGAAGAAAATGTCGCTATCTGGAAGTATTCTGCAGAACCCGACGGCGGAGATACCCGGGTAATGGTCGACAACGCCGACACCGGAAATATCACAGCGGATGTCGAAGGTCTGGCGCTGTACTACGGACCTGATGGCGGCGGTTACCTTATCGCGTCAAATCAGGGTGCCGACAGCTACGCAGTATATGAACGTGCCAATGACAACCAGTTCTTAGGACTGTTTCACATAGTCGCGGACGCGGGTACCGGCATTGACGGTGCGTCGGAAACAGATGGACTTGATGTAACGAGCGCCAATCTGGGTCCGGCATTTCCGAATGGCTTAGTTGTGGTACAGGACGGGCGCAACATCACGCCGGCAGAGCGACAGAACTTCAAGATTGTGCCGTGGGAGCGAGTGGCCGAAGCGATGGGGCTCGAGATTCATAGCGGTTATGACCCGCGGTCAGCATCGTCAGATTGATAGTTAGTTCATCGTGGTCATGTTGATACCGGCATTCATGAGCGTCGCAGCTGCTATGCTGCAAGCATCTGAATGCGGGAATTCTTCGTGAATTCGATTATTCGATTTTTCGCAGCGGGCAGCGACGCCCCCCCTATAACCGATGCATCGGAAATTGATCGGCTATACCGATTGCACCGCAAGAACATCATTTTCATCATCATTGCCGCTTATGGGCTCGGCTACGTTTGTCGGCTCGCATTGAACGTCGTCAAGAAGCCGCTCATGGATGCCGGCGTTTTTACCCCGGAAGAAGTCGGCATTATCGGTTCGATGTTGTTGTACGGCTATGCGCTGGGAAAATTCAGCAATGGCTTTCTTGCCGACTACTCAAACGTAAAGCGTTTCTTCGCCGCCGGCCTGTTTATGTCGGCCATGCTCAACTTCGGCATGTCGCTGTCAACAGTCGTCTGGGTGTCCGCTGCGTTGTGGACGTTGAACGGTTGGTTCCAGGGTTTTGGTGCGCCGTCCTGTGCCGTCGCACTGGCTAGCTGGTTCAGCAACCATGAGCGCGGCCGCTACTACGGCATTTGGAGCACGGCGCACGCGATCGGGGAGGGCATGACCTACCTCGGTATAGCTTTCCTGATTGCCGCACCGCCGAAAGGCCTTGGCCTTGCGTGGCAATGGGGTTTTTGGATACCGGCAGCGGTCTGTGTGTTTGCCGCTTATCTGGTCCTCCGATTATTGCAGGACAGGCCACAGACTCTGGGCCTGCCGTCTATCGCACAATGGAAGCATGACGGCAGCACAGCGCCACAAGCGGTCGCCCATGATCCGAAGAGCATCATGAAAGACCAGCTCAAGGTGCTTGCTATTCCGTCGATATGGGTTATCGCGCTGGCCAGCTCTACGATGTACATCACGCGTTATGCGATCAACAGCTGGGGCAATGTCTACCTGCAGGAAATCCGGGGCTTCGACCTGTTCGACGCAAACCTGTTTATTTTTATGAATACGGCTGCCGGCATATTGGGATGTGTCGCTTTCGGCTACGTTTCCGACAAGTTCTTCAGTGCGAGGCGACCACCGGCGAATCTCATATTCGGGCTGATGGAACTCGTTCCTTTAATCGTTATTTTCTACGGGCCGACAAACAGTATCGTGCTGGCCGTAGCGCTGGTCGTTTACGGATTTGGACTGAGCGGAATCCTGGCATCTCTTGGTGGTCTGTTTGCCATCGATGTCGCGCCCAAGAAAGTGGCAGGTGCAGCGATGGGGTTTATCGGTATCTTCAGCTATTTCGGTGCAGGTACGCAGGATTACATCAGCGGCAAGTTGATCTACGATAGCGAAGTGCGATTTATATTTTCAGTAGGTGAAAACGCACCGACTGTTTACTTCTACGATTACTCAACGCCGATCATGTTCTGGATCGGGGCTTCCGTCGTCTCGATGCTCCTCGCCGCCAGCTTGTGGAAAGTGAGGGCCCGTGACTAGATACCCGGCAAAGCCGTCCAATCGACATGTGTTGCTAGCCCTCTTTTCGAGCGTACTGCTGAGTGCCTGCGGCTCGGAGGCCACCGAAGATTATTGTCGAGACCATTATCTGTTCCATGATGAGCATCGGGAAGACACTGCATTATTGGACATGGTCATTACTGATGCGGGGTCGTTATCTGCGAAGTTGGTAGTTCCAACTCGAATTTTCGATGCGGCCAATGACCGTCGCCAATCAGTTGTTGATGAACTGCAGGATTCCGGATCCATCTACTCGATGGCTGAGGCTGGCGGATGCTCCCAGACGGATAGCGTGGTCTCAGAACAATCAGACACAATTACAGCGACGTATCAGTCGCGATGCACTGCGGGTACGGATCTGGATCAGGTCAACGTCTCGTTGTTTGACTTGCTGCCCGAGTTGGATGAGGTGGAAGTCACTATCAATACTGACGCAACGGTGAAACATTTCGCGATAAGTCGCCAATGCAGTGCTGCAATTTTTCGTATTAACAATCAATAGAGAGTAATAATCTGAATGTCGACATATGACGATAGGCTGAAGTTCGCTTGCGAAACAGCACGGAAGGCAGGCGAGCTGGCGGTGGGATATTTCAATGACCTGGGCTCGCTGACAATAAAGAGCAAAGGTGTTCAGGACATGGCCAGCGAGGCCGACGAGAATACTGAGCTGCTGATTCGCGAGGCCATCGCAGCTGCGTATCCGGACGACAATTTTCTGGGCGAAGAAAGTAATGAGTCTTTTGAGTACAACCCGGATGCAGGCACGTGGATTATTGATCCGATCGATGGCACGCAACCGTTCGTCAATGGCATCCGTAGCTGGTGCATTTCCATCGCATTTTACGAGCAGGGTCAGGTGCGTGTCGGCGTGGTTTACGATCCGACATCAGACGAAATATTCGCTGCGCAATCAGGCGGTGGCGCTACGCTGAACGGAAATTCGATCAAGGTATCGAGTGCCAACAGCTTGCTCGATGGTCTGGTGAGTGTTGGCTATTCGAACAGGGTAACTCCGGAACAGACATTGGGCCCACTGGAGAGATTGATGCGCGCGGATGGCATGTACCACCGCAGTGGCAGTGGTGCGTTGAGCCTCGCATATGTTGCCGCTGGCCGCTTGATCGGCTATTTCGAGCCGCACATGAATTCATGGGATTTTGCTGCAGGTGAGCTGCTGGTAAAAGAGGCGGGCGGACGCATTAACGATTGTCTGCCGGATCTGAATGCCATGTTGAAGGGTGCGCCAGTCATTGCAGCAGCCGATGGTGTGTTCGACGCGCTAATGTCGGTCGTCGACGGCTAGCCCGAATATTTCATGAGTGGAAGCGGCAGCCCGGCAGGCGCATTTTTTTACGCTTCGATACCCGCGAATAGACAGTTAAACGGCTGATTCATCTGCAATCTTCGTTTCTAATAGCCGGCACTTATGAAATCTTCGGGCTAGTTAGCTCACCGCCCGTTAGTTCCTGACGAGTGCCTCAAGATTATTGAATCCGAGCGTCGCATAAGTCAGCGGGTCGGCAACGCTTGGATCCTGCTCTGCTTCAACAACCGCCCATCCGCTGTAAGCAACGTCGTCGAGAACCGCGAACAGATTCTCGTAGTCAATACAGCCGTCACCTGGAACGGTAAACACTCCATTGAGCACCGCATCCAGAAAGCTGCAGTCCTTGTTCAGGCTCTGGCGCATGATCGGCTCGCGAATATCTTTGCAGTGAACGTGACCAATCCGTCCCGCGTAAGTGCGTGCCAGATCAACCGGGTCAGCGCCGGCGAACACCGCGTGCCCTGAGTCCAGTAACAAGTAGACGTCATCGCCGGTCGCGCTCATCAAGGCATCTATATCGTCGGCTGACTGCACGACAGTTCCCATGTGATGGTGGTAGCAGAGTTTTAACCCTTTGTCGGCTGCGGCTTTGCCAACCTCGGTCAGGCTTTTTCCAAACGCGGACCACTCATTGGCCGCCAGTCTTGGGCGTAGCGACAAGCGAGTGTCTTTCTGCGAGTGAATACAGCCTGTCACCTCGGCAAAAACCAGTACGTTGCAACCCATGGCTTGCAGCAAGTCCGCATGCGGCGCCATCGCCGCAATTTCATCAGTGCTGCTGCGCTCCAGTAACTCCCCGCTGTACCATCCAGACACGAGCGACAGGCCGTGCTTATCCAGTACCGGTTTGAGTACTGCCGCATCACGTGGAAACTTGTGTCCGAGCTCTACGCCGTCGTAGCCGGCTGCTGCGGCTTGCGACAGGCACGTATCCAGAGTGATATGGCCGCCGACGTACTGCAGGTCATCATTACTCCAGGAGATAGGGTTGATTCCAATCGATAAATTCATGTTAACGCCGTTTCTGTTGTTCTTCGTAGTTAGCCAGTGCGTCGGAAACATCGGCGCTATCTGAAACTTGTGCGACAGGAACATCCCACCACGTTCCACCTTGTTCGGTCGAAACAACCGGGTCCGAGTCGATTACCACCACGGCAGTCCTGTCCGCTTTGCTGGCACGCTCCAGGGCTGCATCGAGGTCCGCGATGTTATCGACCTTCTCTGCAGCGGCTCCCAGTGACGCAGCATGCTGCGCAAAGTCGATGGCAGGTATATCACCTTCGTTGGCATAGCTGGACTGCCACAGGTTGTTATATCCCTTCCCGCCGAGCGATGTCTGTAATCGATTGATGCAGCCGAACCCCCGATTGTCGAGAACGACAATGATCAGTTTCTGGCCGAGCGCGACTGATGTCGCGATCTCGGAATTCAACATCAAATAGCTGCCATCGCCGACCATTACAACGACGTCACGATCCGGTAGCGCCATTTTTACGCCAAGGCCGCCAGCGATCTCGTAACCCATGCAGGAGAAACCGTATTCGACGTGATAGCTGTCTTTACAGGCTGCGCGCCATAGCTTGTGGAGCTCGCCGGGCAAGCCGCCGGCGGCACAGACAACGGTCGAATTCTCGGCGAAGCGCCGATTGACGGTACCGACGACTTCCGCGTCGGATGGCAGTGCCCTGTCCGTGACCGTGGTGACTGCATCGGTGATTCGATTCCAGTCTTCGCGAAGGGCGGAAGCTGCGGTGCTCCAGTCAGGGTCGATCGATAGCTCGCCGAATTGCTCCGCAAGTTCGATAAGGCAACGCCGTGCGTCGCCGCGCAGCGCCGTCGCCGGCCGCTTGGTCACGTCATGGCGTGCGACGTTGATGCTGAGCATGGGTATTTCCGGCTTGCGAATCAAAAGACCCGAGCCCGTCGTGAAATCCTGTAAACGCGTACCGATCGCGATGATTAAATCCGCCTTTTCGGCCAGCTCATTTGCAGCAGCTGTTCCGGTGACGCCAATAGCTCCAACGTTGTACTTGTGCGTCCATTGCAGGGCGCCCTTGCCAGCCTGAGTCTCAGCGACGGGAATGCCGTATTTAGAAGAGATGTCGGCGAGCACTGCTGTGGCGTCGGAATAGTGAACCCCGCCGCCGGCAATGATCAGTGGCCGCTTCGCTTTGGCAATGAGTGCGGCGGCATTCTTCAGTTGGCCGGAATCCGCGCCTGGCCGTTCTATTTGGTGCACAACGGTTTCGAACAAAGACTCCGGAAAATCCCACGCTTCAGCCTGTACATCCTGCGGCAGTGCCAGTGTAACCGGACCACAATCGGCAGGGTCGAGCAGCACCGACATGGCATGCGGCAGTGTTTGCAACAGCTGTTCCGGACGCGTGATCCGATCCCAGTAGCGTGACACCGGTCGAAAACAGTCATTCGCCGTCGTTCCGGGCTCGGAAAAATTCTCGACCTGCTGCAGTACGGGATCAGGAAGGCGACTCGCAAACGTGTCGCCGGGCAGTAGCAGAACAGGCAGGCGATTCACATGCGCAACGGCGGCAGCGGTAACCATATTGAGTGCGCCCGGTCCTACCGACGTAGTGCAGGCCATGATCCTGCGTCGTCGAGCTGCTTTCGCATAGGCGATTGCTGTGTGCGCCATGGACTGCTCATTGTGAGCGCGGTAGACCGGCATGGAATCGCCGGCATCTTCGAGCGCCTCGCCCATCCCGGCAACATTGCCATGACCGAAGATGGCAAAAACGCCGTCAATCAATCGTTGTTGCTGCCCGTCTTCTTCGATCTGCTGAGCGCACAGAAATCGAATCAGCGCTTGCGCTGTGGTTAGTCGTGTTTTCATTGCCAAGATATTACTCGCTTTCGAGCAGCCTATCTGGCCGCCTGTTGCTCGTGGCTCTGGCTATCCTCATCTGAGGCTTCTTGCCAGAATCGAATCATCGTCCTGTAGTTTGTGGCAACCTGTTTTACGACATCTGCATCATTGATGTTGCCGTCGAACCATTGTCGGGCCGCCTCGCCAAAGATGCTCCGACCGACGGCAAACCCTTTGCATACAGCGTTCGGCGCGGCGCTACGAAAACTCTCTCTTAGATTGGCTTCAGGTGCGTCCAGTCCCAGTACGAGGACACCATGACACATTGGATCGAACTGCTCGATCACGGAAGAAATCTCCTGCCATGCTTCCGCAGATTGTGATTCGAGCTTCCACCATGCAGGCAATACACCAAGATTGTAGAAGCGCCGCATCGCATTCGCGATGGTGGAGTTATCACAGGTCTTTCCATTGGACGTTGCGATGACTTCGAGCAGAAGTTCGCGGCCAAGGTCGGCGCAGTCGGCGTACAACTGCAGAACCCGTTCTTCCTGTTGCAAGCGAAGTTGTAAATCGTCGTCCGGGTGATAAAACACAAGACACTTAACAACATGCGATGCGGGCCAAGTGGACAGAGGGATGCCGATGCTGTTTCTGGGGTCAAGTTCCAGGGGGCGTGAGCCGGGCACTTCGACAGGGCGACCAATCCACCATTGCTTCGCTGTCATGCGCGCGAGAACGGACTCACCATAGCGCTCATCAACAATAATACCCAGGTTGGTGTCGTCTGATACCTCATCCGCTACCTGTAGCACGGCGTCGCAAACAAGCTCCTTGAAGGCAGCGATTTTCGGAGCCGGAGCCTGTGTTGATATGACGAGATCTTCCAGCTGCCGTCGGTGGTCGAATGCCAGTACAAAAAGTTGTTTCGGTGTTGGCGAGCGCGTCGACGCCTCATGTAAGTATTGAATGCGTACATCCTGATCCGGTCGCGAAATTGAATCGGCGCGCTGCAGGTAGTCATCGAGTTCGACGCGCGTTGGCATTGCCGGCGTGCAACCGTGCCTTGATACGACCAGTGCTCCACAGGCGTTTCCGGATCGAGCGCAGTCTTCCCAACTGTCACCCTGCAACCAGGCGTGCAGAAATCCACTGAGGAAAGCATCGCCCGCGCCCAGCGTATTGAGTACTTCAACCTGCACGCCTTTGATGGTTATTCCCTCATCAAGCGTTGCCGGAATATCGCCCTCGTAAATCGAACAGCCAAGCGGGCCACGTTTCAGGACAATGGCTGCATCAGAGCGTTTTCGGATAGCCAGTAGCGACGTATGAACATCGGTATCACCACCCGCAATACGAACTTCTTCTTCGGTACCCACGATCAGGTCGAACTTGTGCAATACGGACTGCAACCTTTGCGTCACTGTTGCGGACTCGACAAAACGTTCCTCGCCACCCTCAGGGGCAACCAGTCCCCAAAGTACTGGCCGATAGTCGATGTCCAATATGGTGCTTGTGTCGTTCGCGCGCGCCAGCGTCAGTGCCTTGTCGACTGCAGCGAATGTTGTGTCGGTGGATAGATGTGTGCCGGTAATGGCGAGCGCCCGGCTTGATGCAATATACGACTCGTCAAAATCACCCGGCTCGATTGCCATGTCGGCACAGTTCTCGCGATAGAAGATGTGTGGAAACGAGTTTCTGTCAGCGATGCCAAGAATGACTAACGCCGTCAGTCGTGTGGGATCCGTTATCACATGACTGACATCCGTACCTTCACGAGCCAGCGCTTCGCGAACGAAACGCCCCATCTGCTCATTACCGACGCGTGCCAGCATGGACGACTTCGTCCCCAGGCGCGCGAGACCAGCGGCAAGATTACCGGATGAACCGCCGAGGTATTTCGCGAAGCTCTGCATATCTTCGAGACGGCCGCCAATTTGATCGCCGTACAAATCGACAGCGACGCGGCCCAAACAAATTACATCCAGTGTCTTATTCATGTGAGTGTTTTATACGTCCGGGTTCCAGTATTTGGCACCCGGCTTCATGATCCATGTGTGTTCCTCGGTAAACTCAGGAACGCTGTATCGATCATCGGGCAAGTGACGAATAACCCACGAGTAATACATGCCGTACCCAGGCGCGGCACATTGGGCGTGGTCATTGAGATCCATGATTTTTACCGTGTCAAAGTTTCGAACTTTTAATACGGTTTCTCCGAGTTCTCCGTGGCCAAAACCCTGCGGCTCAGTGAATCGATAGTGATAGATCTCTGGCTGTGGGTGATGGTGTGGAGGATAGCTCGACCAGGCACCCTGAAAGGTGATGACCTCGCCCAGGACAAGCTCGGTATTGGGATCAGAGTTGGTCGCATCGAAAATTGTTCGCACGTAACGCAAACAGCGATCGCCGACCTGACCTTTGCCGCGCGGTTCGTTGGCAACATCATCGGGAGTAAAAACACGTGGTTCGAACGGTTTGGCATTGTCACAAGAATAAACCGTGAACTCGGCGTCAATAGAACAGCTGATCTCCACCAGGGTGCCCGCAGAGGCGTGCAAACAACTCGAAGACTCGTCGAACAATGACTGGCGACTCAGTTCAAACGATTTGCCGCCGATTTCGCCGTTTACGGTACCACTCATTAACAGCCACGCCGTTTCGTTTTCTGTTGTTACGCTGACCGACTCGCCGGCGGATAATTTGAGTACCTCGAGTGTAATGGGCATGCCATCTTCATCATTCGTATGGTCAGTGATTCGGGTAAGGCCTGTGGCAAAACCGTCGCGGTGATTGGTGATGTGTATTGTCATTGTTTTCTCATTGTTTTGGCGATGTGCTTCAGTTTGACACGTCAATCCATTGTTGTTTCTCATGCGAAGTTTCGATCGCGTCGATCACTTTCTGTATGTGATACCCATTGCGAAAATCGGAGTAGACCGGCTCATTGGCCGCAATGCTTTGAATGAAATTACGCGCCTCAATAACTTTTAAATCGTTGATACCGAGGCCGTGGCCCGGAGCCGGGCAAAACGCGGCGTAGTCCGGGTGTTCCGGCCCGCTTAGTATCGTACGAAAACCGCGCATCCCTGCCGAATCAGCTGCGTTGTAAAAGCCCAGCTCATTCATTCTTTCCTGGTCAAATACCAGGCTGCCCTTGCTTCCATAGACTTCAAAGCACAGCCCGCACTTTCTTCCTGTTGCGATGCGGCTGATTTCCATAGTGCCAGTGACCCCTCGGTCGAATGACATCAATACTTGAGCAATATCTTCATTCTCGACGGCTCGCATTTCACCACCGGTCGCGTCAGGCCGTTGCTTGTGAACTGTCGTCAAAGCACCAAATACCGACGCGATGGGTCCCAGAACATATTCAGACATGTTGAACAGGTGAGTGCCGAGATCGGCCAGTGCACCGCTACCGCCCTGGCTTCGCAGACAACGCCAGCTAAACGGCGTGCTTGCGTTGCTCATGTAGTCTTCCTGGTAGCTGCCGCGAAAATTGAATATTTCGCCAAGCTCGCCAGACGCGATCATCTGCCGGGCATACTCAATGACCGGGTTGCACATGTAATTGAAACCCATTGAGGTTCGGACGCCAGCCTGTTCTGCCGCATCGCGCACAAGTCTGGCTTCATCGCCTGTAAGGGCCAGCGGCTTCTCGCACCAAATATGCTTCCCGGCCTGAGCCGCGGCGATTGCGATGTCTTTGTGCAGATGATTTGGCGTGCATATATTAATGACATCGATGTCGGGGTCCTGACACAAGGCTTGCCAGTCATCGCCTGAGCGGGTGAAGCCCCATGCGTCGCCCGCCTGTGCGGCCCGTTCGGCATCGACATCAACGAGACGCTCGAGCACCGGTGCTGATATTTCAGGAAAAACGGTACCGACAGATCGCAGAGCAATAGCATGCGCTTTGCCCATGAACCCGGTACCGATCAAGCCGAATCTAAGATTTTCCACTGCGTTTCACTCGGAAATTACTGCCCTGCGCCAACGATCCATCGATTCGCAGGTGCTCTCATCAGTCACGTAGACTATCGAAATGGAACAAATATTTCAATTATTCAAGTATTGAAATAAATTTTCGAAGGTGCGATCTCTACTTGATGAGCAATGACGTATTGCCATTTGAGCTCATAACGTAAGGTCTATCGCCTTGTTTTGATCGCACGATCGCTGCGCAGCATCGGCCATTTGCAACGCTTTGAGCCCGTCGAGTCCATCCGGTAGCACGTTGTCGCCTCCGGCCACTGCCTGCAGGAAACGATCCAGCTGCAGCCGATATGCATCCGCATAGCGTTCAAGAAAGAACGGCAGTGCGGGTTCGGTTTGAAAGCCAGCGGCATTCGCGAGCTCAACTTGTGTTTCGGTTTGATTGCCTGCGCGAACCATGCCCTCAGAGCCGAACACTTCAATTCTCTGGTCGTAGCCATACACGCAACGACGGGAATTCGTGATGTTGCACAATTGGCCGCTGGCGGTCCGCAATGTAACGACGGCAGTGTCAATATCGCCTTCCGCTGCGATCTCATCGCTGGCCAGCACGCTGCCGCTGGCAAAAATTTGTACCGGATCTTCGCCTAGCAGCCAGCGAGCCATGTCGAGGTCATGAATCATCATGTCTCTAAACAAGCCGCCCGAACGGCCGATGTATTCGCGCGGCGGCGGTGACGGGTCGCGACTCGTGATGCTAACAACTTCGACCTGGCCAACAGCGCCTGCATCGATCTCCTGCTTGAGTCGATTGAATGTCGGATCATGTCGCCGATTGAAGCCCAGGCAAAGCAAGACATCGTGATCGGCAGCGGTTTTCACGCTGCTCTTAGCGACATCGACATCCAGGTCGAGCGGCTTTTCGCAGAATATTGCTTTGCCAGCGGCCGCACTAGCGGCTACCAAGTCAGCGTGTGTGTCAGTTGACGTCGCTATGACAACAGCATCAACAGAATCGTCAGCCAGCGCCTCAGCAACCGAACTCGATTGTGCGCCGCAGCGCGACGCAAGCTCGGCGGCTGCGGATTCGACGACATCCACGACATGCCTGACATCGGCATCCTTGTTTCTGTGAATATTGTCAGCGTGTATCTGACCGATACGGCCTGCACCAAAAATTGCGATTCCAGTCATGATTAGCTCGTGCGGATCTTGTCGCGATCCAATCCGTATCGGTAGGCGTAACTGATAACCAGTGTCTGAGCCAGACACATCGACGCAGTTAGTGAGCGAAACTGCCGAACCTCGGCATCCTTAATTTCGAAACAAACATCTGCGGGGCTAGCGACCGGGCTGAGTCGACTGTCACTGATAGCGATTAGCGGGGCGCCATTCGCAACAGCCTGTTCCACGACTGCGGCTGTTTCATCAGCGTAGGGTCGAAAGGAAATGGCGATGACGACATCTTCTGGTCCTATCATCCAACTTTGCTCGGAGGTCATCCCCGCGACGCCGTCGAGCAGGAAGGCACGTTTTTCGACGTGACTAAGAGAGTAGGCGAGATAGGCCGCCACGGGGAAAGCGCGCCGCACGCCAGCCAGATAGACAGTGTGAGCACGGTGCATGAGGTCCAGTGAGCGATCGAGATCTTCCTGACGAACAGCCTCCCTGAGGTGCTCCAGAGCAATGATGTTGCTCTCTGCAAAGTCATACATGACGTTGTGCGGCGAAGCCCAGTCAACTTCGTCTGAGCGCTCGCGAAACTGCCGAATTCTCTCCGAATAGCTGGGGCTCGGGGCGGCAGTCAGGATCTCGTCGCGAAACAGCCGCTGCATCTCGCTCGCGCCACCGTAGCCAAAGACCTTGGCGAATCGCACGATTGTTGACGGCTGAGCATTGCAGCGACTCGCGATGACTGCAAGCGTCTCCAGGGCAATATCATTTGGATTATCAAGCACATATGAGGCAACCTGCTTCAGCCTTGGACTCAAGTCGTCATACTTTTGCGCGATTTCTTTGCGCAGTAATTCCAGACTGTCCGGCGGATCTTGTGCCATTTATTTGCTTCCTGGTCTAATTCGCTGCGAAGCGCAGTGAAACATATTTTTCAAAGTTGGAATAGTTGTTTCATTACTCGGGGTCATCAAACGGTAGCAAATTTGGTGTATTAATCGCGGTCGTCCGATGCGTCCCACTGGTCGTAAAATAGCAAAATAGAACAAATTTTCCAATTTTTAGACAAATGAAAATTTCTGTTCTATACTTTTGCCAAGTCCGCAATGAAAGCCTGACGGGGGGGACTCGTCAATGTCGTTGTCTAGTTGGTGCACGAGCAACGTTCGTGCACCGTTCAGGAGCAAGAAAATGTTACGTACTAGCTTAGCCGTTGTTTCACTCGCGTTAATCGCCGTATTATCTGCGCCGATCGCATCCGCGCAAACCGTGAGCGGTTCGTTGACTGACCCAGGCAATACAGTCGCGCTGACCGGTGCGATCGTGAAAGTTGACGGTCTGGCCGGATCATCAATATCCGACGACGCAGGTCGCTTTCGATTGGCGAATATTCCAGCGGGAGAGCATACGTTGGTAATTTCCTACGTCGGCACAGAGGACACCCGTATAGCTATCTCGGTTCCTGAGGCCGGTCTGGCTATGGGCGAAGTTGTCCTCGGTGGAGGCACTGAGGTCGAAGAGGTCATTGTTTTCGGTCAGTCGGCGGCTGCCGCGAGTGGTCTGAGTCAGGAACGATCGGCGGACAACTTGATCAGTGCCCTCGACACCGATGCGATGGGTCAGTTTCCGGATCAAAACGTCGCTGAATCCTTGCGCCGCCTTAGCGGTGTCACCGTTGAGAACGATCAGGGCGAGGGCCGCTACGTCGTGATTCGCGGCATGGACCCGGACCTGAACTCAACATCGATCAACGGCGTTCAGGCAACCTCAGGCGAGCCTCGGCGCGCCTTGCAGCTCGATGTTGTACCTTCTGATGTTCTGGACGGTCTCGAAGTTTCGAAGACGCTGACACCCGACATGAATGGTAACGCCATCGGCGGTGCTATCAACATCAAGACCTTGAGTGCATTCAGTCGCAAAGGAGCGTACATGAAGGCGAAACTCGAAGGTCAATACAATGAGCTTCGCGATGAATGGGGCCCGCGGGCTTCACTGGCTGGCAGCAACATCTTCGAACTATCCAGCGGTCGACGTTTCGGCGTTGCAGGTGCTGTCAGTTACAACGATCGAAAATTGCTGGTCAATAACAACGAGGCCGACGACTGGGAAGTGTCGGACAACGGCAATGACTTCTCTGAGGAATATCAGGGACGCCTGTATACCGTCGATCGTGAGCGCATTAGTGGCGTCTTGAATTTTGATCTGGAAGTATCAGATTCGACGGTTCTGCATCTGTACACCTTGTACAGCGAGTTCACCGATACGGAGCTAAGAAATCGTACGACCTGGACTTTGGAAGATTTGGATGAGGACACAGTCACCGCCACAAGCGCCGATTATTCAACGGTAGAAGTCGAACGTGATACCAAGGATCGAGATCAGTCGGCTAAGAATATGTCACTTTCATTCGGCTCCGATACACAGCTGACGAATTGGAACATCTCGACAAATCTCGGCTACTCGTGGGCGCAAGAGACAACGCCTAACCAGGTTGAAGCTTTATGGGCTGCGGAGTTTGAGAGCGACGACGGCATTATTGCCGCTGGTGATTCCGTCCTTACGCTGGACAGAACAAACCCTAATGTTCCGGTCATATTGTCGAGCTATTACGATGCGCTAACCGACCCCACTCTTTTTGAGCTGGATGAGATCGAAGCGCTGGATGAGACGAATGAAGACGAAGCTATCACGTTCAAAATCGATGCTGAGCGCGATACCGGGTGGGGCGCCTACAAGGTCGGCGTGCAGGGAATATGGCGAGAGAAGCAGACTGACGAGACGGTTGACTTTTGGTCGAACGACGACACATGGTTCATGTCGGATGTGCCTGATCCAACCGGTGGCCTGGCCTACGGATTTCCGACGCCAGTCGCGCCGGTTCCAAATGCCCAGGACACGCGAGGTATTCTTGCGAGCGGAGTTGGGCTTGAATACGAGCCTCTCGACAGCCAAATCAACTCTAACGTTGCTGACTTTGTTTACAACGAAGACATTCTCGCGGCCTACCTGATGGGTCGCTGGGAAACAGACCGAATGACCATCATCGCAGGAGTCAGGGTCGAGGATACCAAGACCGAAAATGCAGGTAATATCGTCGATATCTATGAGGAAGGTTCGATTGTAGATGGCGTGGTACTGGACGAAGACACGGTTATTGTCACGCCGGTCGAAGCCAGCGAGTCGTACACAGATGTTCTACCTAGCATCAATCTGCGCTTTGACTTCAACGAGAATCTCGTTGGACGAGCATCAATCTATAAATCAGTTGTAAGGCCACGTGTTGAAGACGTCGCTTTCCGTGTAGAGATTGAAGACAACGAAGGCGAACTCGGTAACCCACTGCTTGATCCTTTCCGAGCGTGGAATGCCGACATGTCTCTCGCGTACTATCCGACGGAATTGAGTGTTCTGTCAGTCGGCTTGTTCTACAAGCAGATTGAAAAATACATATTTGTTCAGGAACTTGACGACTTTGAATTCCTTGATCGAACACTGGACAGCGCGGTTATCGCACAAAACGGCGAAGATGCGACAGCTGTTGGCATTGAATTTAATTATCAGCAACACTTCGGTTTCCTGGGTGCGCCATGGGACGGATTCCTTCTCGGTATCAACTACACCTACGTAGACAGTGAGGCCGACACCGGCGAACGCACGACGGAGCTCATTAAGCAGTCGCGGAACGTCGGCAACTTCGTATTTGGCTATGACAAGCACGGTTTGAACCTGCGAATCGCAGCCAACTATCGCAGCAAATATATCGATGAACTTGTCGACGTTGGCTACGATCGTTACACCAATGATCACATGCAGTGGGACTTCACTGGTCGATACCAGATTACCGACAGATGGCAGATCTATATGGAAGTCGTCAATATCAATGATGAGCCAGAGCATTACTACGCCGGCAATACATCGAGAATGCTGCAGTTCGACGAGATCGGCAGAATGGCGACGCTCGGCGTTCAGTTCAACCTGCAGTAAACGGATTGTGGTTCCCCCGGACGCGGGCAGGCGTAAAAGCTTGTTCGCGTCCACCTTTTACCGCCAGGCCCGTAGATGAGCTATAAGAACAGGCTTGCAAGACACATCCTGTTGTTTCCGGCGCTTGGTGCTTTGGCAATGCTTGCCGGGTGCGGCACGGCAGACGACGATTTCGTGTTTCGTTACGCTCACTCGCAGTCGGTTAACGCACCTCGCAGCCAGTCCATGGTGTATTTCGAGCAGCAGCTCGAGCAGCGAAGTAGCGGACGTGTCCAGGTAGAAACCTATTTCTCTGCAACACTCGGCAATGAACGCGAGCTGATGGATATGGTGGCGACGGGCGTCCTGCAGGGCACACGCGGTGGCCTGTTCGCCGACGCCAATCCTAAATTTGTGATTTTCATGCTGCCGTTTATCGTTGATGACTGGGAGCAGGCCATTCGCCTGGTGAATAGTGATCTGTCGCAGGAAATCAATGACGGCGCTCGTGACAACGGCTTCTATATTCCTGCGACTGGAATCAGTCAGGGCTTCAGAGCGCATACGAACAGTAAGCGGCCTATTCGACACCCCGATGACCTGGTCGGCCTGAAAATGAGAGT
>RCNF010000683.1_pt1 | contig 17516 bp, 11 predicted proteins | sample 2041311 | NCBI WGS metagenome assembly RCNF01 (sample SAMN09708228, study PRJNA481090) | Marine sediment metagenome, whole genome shotgun sequencing project. | biome: marine sediment; feature: ocean; material: sediment; isolation source: Sewage treatment plant 2 marine sediment (STP2) ... | reverse complement strand
AGTCTTGTCTGGTAACCTGTAATCAAGGAAAACAAGATCATACTCAGTTGAGTTAATCTTCTCTAACCCCTCTCGGGCAGTCTCGGCGATATCGAATTTAAAGTCAGCTTTGATGCTATTTTTTAGAGTCCTGCGCAGTATCAACTGGTCATCTATGTTGTCCTCGATGTATAGGATGGATAACGAGTTCTGCTGTGCCATTGGACTCACTTTGTTGGAACTTTACATACTTGCAGCCAGTATTCCTGTGCGTTTATTACTACGTGTTCTGTAACCCTTGGTAGGCATACCCCATGGTGACACAGGATGACGACCACCGGATGTACGACCTTCACCACCACCATGTGGATGATCAACTGGATTCATCACTACACCACGAACAGTTGGACGAACACCGCGCCAGCGAGTCGCACCCGCTTTACCCAGCGATCGCAACGAATGCTCTGAATTACCTACTTCACCAATTGTTGCACGACAGTCAGTGTGAATCTTACGCATTTCACCTGAACGTAAACGTAAGGTTGCATACATACCTTCACGAGCCAGTAACTGTGCTGCGGTACCCGCACTACGTGCAATCTGCGCACCTTTACCCGGTTTCATTTCAATGCAGTGGAGCTGTGAACCAACCGGTATATTTGCGACAGGCAATGTGTTACCTGCACGTATCGGTGCATCAGCTCCTGACTGCAGCGTATCACCCGCCTTAACTCCTTTAGGCGCAATAATGTAAGTTTTTACACCGTCTTTATATACCAGCAAGGCGATGTTTGCCGTACGATTCGGATCATACTCAATTCGCTCTACCCGCGCAGGTATGCCATCTTTATTACGCTTGAAATCTATAATACGATAGTGCTGTTTGTGGCCACCACCAATGTGGCGCACACTAATACGACCTGCATTATTACGACCACCTGACTTACTCTTACTTTCAGTCAGTGAACGCTCAGGCGCACCTTTATGTAATTCTTTATTAACAACCTTGACGACAAATCGACGTCCAGGTGATGTTGGTTTAGTTTTTACAATTGCCATTAGTAACTCGCTTCTTTTTCGTCTCGCAGCAGCTTCGCTTATTTCATACCAGTGAAATCAATATCATTATCGGCCATTAAGGTAATGTAAGCTTTACGCATGTCAGAGCGCTTACCCATGCGACCACCAAAACGTTTAGCTTTGCCTTTAGTATTTAAAATTCGTACTTTTTCGACTTTAACTTTAAACATGCCTTCAACAGCTTCTTTTACTTCTGTTTTAGTTGCTGTAGACAGCACTTTAAAAACATGTTGATTTTTCTCGTCTGCTAACAAGCTAGCTTTTTCCGATACATGTGGCGACACCAAAATCTGATGCATGCGTTCCTGATTCATTACTTGCTCTCCTCATCTTTCTGGCCAGGCCGCTGCTGATCAAGCTGCTCTTCAATCGCTCGTATTGCACCAACGGTAACTACTACATGCTCAGAACGAACCAAATTTACTGGATTCATACCAGCAACATCGCATACTTCTACATTCGCTAAATTGCGAGCAGATAAATATAATTTTTCATCACCCGTTTCGGTAATAATTAACGGTCCGCTTCCGTCTGAACCTGCCACACCCAGATCAGCTAATTTAGCCGCCATCTGCTTCGTCTTAGGCGCATCAACAGTAATATCCTCAACAACAATCAAACGTTGCTGGCGATTCAACTCAGACAAAATAGAACGAATACCCGCTCTATACATTTTTTTATTCAACTTTTGCGTGTAATCACGTGGTTGCGCAGCAAAAGTCGTACCGCCACTACGCCACAATGGACTACGACTTGTACCTGCACGTGCACGACCAGTGCCTTTTTGATTCCATGGTTTAGCTCCACCACCTCTTACCGCAGAACGGTTTTTCTGTGCGACCGTGCCTGCGCGTCCGGTAGCCATGTAGGCTGTCACCAGCTGATGAATCAGGCTTTCTTTGTATTCAAGATCAAACACTGCATCTGATACAGCGATTGTTTCTTTACTATTATGTAATTGCAGATCCATGGTTAATCTCTATGCTTAATCTCTAAAAAACTTATTTCTAAAACGTAATCTGGAAAACTTATTTGGCTTTTTTAGTTTTAACAGCCGGCCTGATAATTACATTACCGCCTTTTGAGCCAGGCACAGAACCCTTAACTAGCAACAGGCCACGTTCAGCATCAACACGTACCAGTTCCAGTGACTGCATCGTGCGCCGCACATTACCCATGTGACCTGACATTTTTTTACCTTTGATAACACGACCCGGTGTCTGACACATGCCGATAGAACCGTTTGAACGATGAGAAATCGAGTTGCCGTGTGTAGCGTCCTGCATAGTGAAGTTGTGACGCTTGATGCCACCTTGAAAACCCTTACCAATGGTAGTACCGCTTACATCAATCTTTTGACCTGCGGCAAACATTTCAATGGACAGTTCACCACCAACAGTCAGATCAGCAGCCTCATGACTTTCTACGCGAAATTCCCACAAGCCACGACCCGCTTCTACACCGGCCCTGGCAAAATGACCCGCCATAGGCTTATTTACTCGCGATGCTTTTTTAGAGCCTGTGGTTATCTGAATCGCCTGATAACCATCAGTTTCTTCAGTTTTAATCTGGGTAATACGGTTAGACGAAACTTCGATAACACTGACAGGAATTGACTCCCCCGCTTCAGTGAATATGCGCGTCATACCCGCTTTTCTACCAATAACACCTATAGTCATATGTGTGCCTACTACCAAAACCTACTAATAAAATAACCAGGCGCCAATAAAATTCTCGAAGAAACAGTAAGGCGAAACCAGTTGTCTAATCACGAGAACTGCTATTAATAGCCTTAACCGTGGTTAATGAATTAAATTTTATACCGAATTTTCAATAAACAATCTTTGCCAGATTGCAGTTTTCGCAGTATCTTGATTTTTATAAAAAACCAGGACTTACGATAATAAGGTACTTTGCGCCGCAACTTTTAATAACAGGCAACTCACCGCCGAAACACAAACCGTGGTTGTTATGCTATTAGCCAGGCAGCAAAGCCGGCTATTATAAACCGTTTATCTTCTAAATCAAAGCGTGAAACCGCATTAATTTAGTTTAATTTGTACATCGACACCAGCAGACAGGTCAAGCTTCATCAGAGCATCCACAGTTTTGTCTGTTGGATCAATAATATCCAGCATGCGCTTATGCGTGCGGATTTCGTATTGATCTCGCGCATCCTTGTTCACGTGCGGAGAAATCAGAATAGTAAAACGTTCTTTTTTCGTCGGCAGTGGAATAGGACCTTTTACATGCGCCCCGGTACGTTTTGCAGTTTCAACGATCTCATGCGCTGATTTATCAATCAGGTGGTGATCGAAAGCTTTTAAACGAATTCTTATGTGTTGATTGGCCATAATTTTCTCTTAACCTTAAATAACTATAATAACTCAGATTGCTGCTGAAACGTGTCAGTTCAAGGCGGAAAATGTGAGTTTACAAAGTGTAAATGACCATTTTCCAACGAAGAAATGAGGCGTTTCAGCAGCGAGCTGAGTTTTTATTACTCGATAATTTTTGCAACCACACCTGCACCAACGGTACGACCACCTTCACGAATCGCAAAACGTAAGCCTTCTTCCATCGCAATCGGGTTGATCAGGGTCACTGTCATTTTTACGTTATCACCCGGCATCACCATCTCGGTACCTTCCGGCAGGTCACATGCGCCTGTTACGTCGGTGGTACGGAAATAAAACTGCGGACGATAGTTGTTGAAGAATGGCGTGTGACGACCACCTTCGTCTTTGCTCAGTACATAAATTTCACATTCAAACTTACTGTGTGGCTTAACAGAGCCTGGCTTACAACATACCTGGCCACGCTCTACGTCTTCTCGCTTCAGGCCGCGCAGCAATAAACCTACGTTATCACCCGCTTCTCCACGATCCAGCAGCTTGCGGAACATTTCTACACCGGTACAGACTGTTTTTTGCGTCTCGCGGATGCCAACAATTTCAATTTCTTCAGCCACGTTTACCACACCACGTTCGATACGACCAGTAACCACTGTGCCACGTCCTGAAATGGAGAACACGTCTTCTACTGGCATCAAAAAGGGCTGGTCAATCGCACGTTCTGGCTGCGGGATGTAGTCATCCATTGCCTGAACCAGCTTGATGATTGAAGGTGCACCTATTTCTGAGGTATCACCTTCCAGCGCTTTCAGTGCTGAACCAACAATGATTGGTGTATCATCACCCGGAAATTCATAAGCATCTAACAGCTCACGGATTTCCATTTCAACTAACTCGATTAATTCTTCGTCATCAACCATGTCCGCCTTGTTCATGTAGACCAGAACGTAGGGCACACCAACCTGACGAGATAACAGGATATGCTCACGGGTTTGCGGCATCGGACCGTCTGCTGCTGAAACCACCAGGATCGCACCGTCCATCTGCGCCGCACCGGTAATCATGTTTTTCACATAGTCGGCGTGTCCCGGGCAGTCAACATGGGCATAGTGGCGGTTTGGACTCTCATATTCTACGTGTGAGGTCGCAATAGTAATACCACGTGCACGTTCTTCCGGCGCATTATCAATTTGATCAAAGGCTTTCACTTCGCCACCTTGTGCTTCCGCCATTACTTTCGTTAGCGCCGCTGTCAGTGTGGTTTTACCGTGGTCTACATGACCGATTGTGCCTACGTTTACGTGTGGCTTGGTTCTTTCAAACTTTTCCTTAGACACTGTTATTACCTCTTCTCTTTATCTGAATGTTTATTAAAAATAGTACTATTTTGCACCTACAGGATGGCCACATAAAACGTGCCCAGCCTACGGCCGTTTATTCATACCAGCATTACATGCCAGTTTTACTGGAAACAATTGCATCAGCAATTACCCTGGGTGCTTCTGCATATTCCTCAAATTCCATTGAGTAGGTCGCCCTTCCCTGTGTCGCTGAGCGCAGCGATGTGGCATAACCAAACATCTCTGATAGCGGCACTTCTGCACGTATGCTCTTACCCGCAACCGTGTCATCCATTCCGCTAACGATGCCACGACGCCGGTTCAAATCACCCATGACATCGCCCATATAATCTTCCGGCGTCACCACCTCAACCTTCATCATCGGCTCAAGTATGGTGGGACCCGCTTCCAGCGCACCCTGCCTGAAACACATTGCACCGGCAATCTTGAAGGCCATTTCACTCGAATCCACATCGTGATAGGATCCATCATATAAAGTCACCCTTACATCCTCTATCGGGTAACCCGCCAGTATGCCACTGCGCATCTGCTCCTGCACGCCTTTATCAACTGCCGGTATGTACTCTTTTGGCACTGCACCACCGACGATGCCATTAACAAATTCATAACCCGAACCCGGTTTTGCTGGCTCGATTTTCAGATAAACATGACCATACTGCCCACGCCCACCTGACTGCCTGGCAAATTTTGCTTCATGCTCTACCGTCTTAGTTATCGCTTCACGGTAAGCAACCTGTGGATTACCAATATTGGCATTCACACTAAATTCACGCAGCATACGATCAATGATGATCTCCAAATGAAGCTCACCCATGCCAGATATAATAGTCTGACCGGATTCTTCATCGGTATGCACATGGAAAGATGGATCCTCACGCGCCAGCTTGCCTAAAGCAACACCCATTTTTTCCTGATCTGCCTTGGTTTTCGGTTCAACTGCGACCGAAATAACCGGATTCGGAAAATCCATTTTTTCCAGTGTTATCACTGCTTTTGGATCACACAAGGTATCACCGGTAGTGACATCTTTCAGGCCAATGGCAGCAGCAATATCGCCTGCAAGTACTTCTTTAATTTCTTCACGATGATTGGCATGCATCTGCACGATACGACCAACACGTTCTTTTTTACCTTTTACCGGGTTATAAATGGTATCACCGGTCTTTAAAACACCTGAATAAACACGAAAAAAGGTCAAATTACCAACGAATGGATCCGTTGCAATTTTAAACCCGAGTGCCGCAAAAGGGGCCTTATCATCCGCGGGCCGCTCAGCCTCGGTTTCATCCTTATCGTCTAGATGACCTATAATTGCAGGCACATCTTCTGGTGAAGGCATATAATCGACAAACGCATCAAGCACTGCCTGCACACCTTTATTCTTAAACGCGCTGCCACAAAATACCGGCACGATCTCAGTGGCCAGGGTCCTAAGACGTATACCCTGTTTTATATCTTCAGCGACCAGGCCACCGCTCTCAAGATATTTATCCATCAGATCTTCATTCGCTTCGGCTGCCGCCTCCACGATGATTTCACGTTTTTCTTTACACAACTCAAGCAGCTCGGACGGAATTTCAGATTCAAAAAAGACCGAACCCATGTTTTCCTCTTGCCAGCGAATTGCCTTCATCTTGACGAGGTCAACAACGCCTTCGAAATGCTCTTCTGCGCCGATGGGTATTTGCATCACTACCGCATTTGCGCCTAAACGCTGCTTAATCTGAGCGACCACGCGCAAAAAATCTGCACCCGCACGGTCCATCTTGTTGACGAAAGCCATACGTGGCACATGATATTTATTTGCCTGCCGCCATACTGTTTCTGACTGCGGCTCGACACCACCTACTGCGCAAAAAACAGCACAGGCACCATCCAGAACACGTAATGAACGCTCGACCTCAATGGTGAAATCAACGTGACCAGGCGTATCTATTATGTTGATACGGTGCTCATCGTACTGCTTATTCATGCCTTTCCAGAAACAGGTAGTCGCAGCGGAGGTAATGGTTATTCCTCGCTCCTGCTCCTGCTCCATCCAGTCCATGGTTGCGGCACCGTCATGCACCTCACCAATTTTGTGAGATATACCTGTATAAAACAGGATACGTTCGGTTGTTGTAGTCTTGCCCGCATCAATATGCGCCATGATGCCAATATTACGATAGCGCTTGATTGGCGTCTTGCGAGCCATGACTCCTATCCTCTGTCTTTTCTCTCTATACGTTAAACACTAGCAACAATATAAAGTCACCAGCGAAAATTACCAGCGGAAAACACCACCAGGACAAATACTACCAGCGGAAATGGGCAAAGGCTTTATTCGCTTCAGCCATACGATGCGTATCTTCACGTTTTTTAACTGCATTGCCACGATTTTCTGAAGCATCCATCAACTCACCAGCTAATTTCAGCTGCATAGATTTTTCACCACGTTTGCGAGACGCTTCAATTAACCAGCGCATAGCCAAAGCTGTGCGACGGCTAGTACGCACTTCAACGGGCACCTGATAAGTCGCACCACCCACACGGCGAGATTTAACCTCTACCATCGGGCTAACATTCTCTAATGCTTTATCCAGCACATCCATTGGCTCACCAGTGGCTTTTTCACCAATACGATCCAGCGCTTTATACAGGATAGTTTCAGCGACTGATTTCTTACCGCCTCGCATTATCATGTTAACGAATTTAGTAACCTGCACACTACCGAACTTCGGATCAGGCAACACGTCTCTTTTCGGGACTTCTCTTCTTCTAGGCATAGCTTTCTCTGTAAACCGCTCTAAACAAGCGATACTCTAAAAATTAACTCTTAGGCCGTTTGGTGCCGTATTTTGAACGGCCCTGGCGACGTGATTCAACACCCTGTGTATCCAGGCTACCGCGGACAACGTGATAACGCACACCCGGTAAATCTTTTACACGACCACCGCGGATAAGCACCACACTGTGTTCCTGCAGATTATGACCTTCACCACCAATATAACTTGTTACTTCAAAAGCGTTAGTTAAACGCACCCGAGCAACTTTACGCATTGCTGAGTTTGGCTTTTTCGGTGTTGTTGTATATACACGTGTACACACCCCGCGTCTTTGCGGGCAGGCCTCTAACGCAGGAACGTTGCTTTTTACAACTTTGCTACGGCGTGGCTTACGCACTAACTGGTTAATTGTTGTCATCTATAACTCCAAATTCCGCCAATATCCTTTAACTCGGATCAATAGCTTAGCGGCGCCCGTTGGTATTTACTACAGGCTCAAAATAAACGACAGGCCCTGGATATAACTCGGGGGCCTGTCAAAAGAGGCGCAATTCTATGCTCACCGCTGCTAACTGTCAAGCTGTGAACGCTCGGAAAAGCGCCATTTATGTTCATGGATGGACTGTATTTCGCAAGAAGCCAGGGAAGGCGATGCGATTAAAATACATTTTTTCACCGCTGAGGTGCAGTCATACTGAGACAAAGAGCAACCCCAGCGGTAAAAAAATTTTTATGCGTCCTGCTTAGGCTGCTCCGCTTCTGCATTCATTTCATCTGCATCAGTCGTTTCAATGATTTCTATTGGCATTTCGGCATCATCCAGCTCTTCGCTTAGCTCGGCGCTCAATTCTTCACTGACTTCTTCTTCAGTAATGAAAGCGGCTTCGATGTCAGCCGTACGCTGTCGCTGCCTTTCTTCATGATAGGCCAGACCGGTACCTGCTGGAATCAAACGACCCACGATAACGTTTTCCTTGAGACCACGTAATGGATCGCTACCGCCACGAACTGACGCTTCGGTCAATACCCGCGTGGTCTCCTGGAATGAAGCCGCAGAAATAAAGGACTCAGTCACCAGTGACCCTTTGGTAATACCTAACAGTATTGGCTCAAAGATAGCGGGTTCTTTACCGTCCACTTCCAGTTGTGCGCATTCATCAATGACACGTGCACGCTCAACAATTTCACCTTTCAGGTAATTGGAATCACCGCCTTCAATAATTTCGCATTTACGCAGCATTTGACGAATAATGACTTCGATATGTTTATCATTAATTTTTACACCCTGTAATCGATAAACATCCTGAATCTCATTAACCAGGTACTCCGCTAAAGCCTCCGCACCCAGCAAACGCAAGATGTCATGCGCACTACGTTCACCATCAGCGATCATCTCGCCCTGCTCCACACGCTCACCTTCAAATACATTAATGTGACGCCATTTAGGAATCAGTGATTCGATAGCCTCTGAGCTATCCTTGGTAATCACCAGGCGTTGCTTACCTTTGGTTTCTTTACCAAAACTGACAACACCGGAAGCCTCCGCCATAATGGCCGGCTCTTTCGGTTTACGCGCTTCAAACAGATCAGCAACACGTGGCAGACCACCGGTAATATCACGTGTTTTACTGGAAGCCTGAGGAATACGGGCAATAATGTCACCCACAGACACATCGTTGCCATCTTCGATGTTAATAATCGCACCGGATGGCAGGAAGTAACGAGCAGGCTGCTCAGTACCGGCAATGTTAAGATCATTGCCTTTTGCATCCACCAGGGTAATCAACGGGCGCATATCTTTACCCGCTGTTGGCCGCTGCTTAGGATCAATAATCACAATTGATGACAAACCGGTAATTTCATCGGTTTCTTTCTGCACACTGATGCCATCAGCAAAATCAGTAAATTTAACTTTACCTTCTACCTCGGTAATAATCGGGTGTGTATGCGGATCCCAGGTTGCGACAACCTGCCCACCAGTGACGGCACCGCCTTCTTCAACAGAAATCACCGCACCATAAGGAATTTTATATAACTCACGCTCACGACCCTGATCATCAGTTATACCCAGTTCACCAGAACGGGAAACCGCCACCAGGTTACCACTGGTCTGAGGCACAACATTAATGTTATGCAAACGAACGGTACCTGTAGTTTTCACACTGATGCTGTTTGCTGCTGCAGAACGACTGGCCGCACCACCAATATGGAAAGTACGCATGGTCAGCTGTGTGCCCGGCTCACCAATCGACTGGGCTGCAATTACACCAACCGCTTCACCGTGGTTGACCAGATGGCCACGCGCCAGGTCACGGCCATAACACATTGAACATACGCCCTGTTTGTTTTCACAGGTAATAACTGAGCGCACAAAGATTTCATCAACGCCCATTTCGTCAAGCTGTTCAACCCATTGCTCATCAAGTAAAGTATCACGAGCAATCAATACTTCATCATCGGTATTAACCACATCACGAGCAACCACACGACCCAGTACCAGCTCACTCAATGGCATAACAACATCACCGCCTTCGATGATTGACTGTACCAGCATACCATTATCCGTTTTACAGTCTTGTTTCAGGATAACCATGTCCTGCGCGACGTCTACCAGTCGACGTGTCAGATAACCGGAGTTCGCTGTTTTTAACGCGGTATCCGCCAGGCCTTTACGAGCACCATGTGTAGAAATAAAGTACTGTAATACATTAAGTCCTTCACGGAAGTTCGCAGTAATGGGTGTTTCAATAATCGAGCCGTCCGGTTTCGCCATCAAACCACGCATACCCGCTAACTGACGAATCTGCGCGGCGGAACCACGAGCACCGGAATCAGCCATTACAAAAATATTATTAAATGAAGGCTGTTTAACCATATTGCCCTGGGCATCTTCCACTTCGACCGTGCTGAGCTTATCCATCATGGCTTTTGCAACCGCTTCATTGGCATGTGACCAGATGTCCACCACCTTGTTATAACGTTCACCGTTAGTAACCAGACCAGACGAGTATTGCTGCTGAATTTCTTTTACTTCTGCATCAGCAGCAGACAGTAAGGTTTGTTTTTCTTCAGGAATGACCATATCGTTAATACAGATAGAGATGCCTGAACGGGTTGAATACCTGAAACCGGTGTACATTAAATGGTCGGCAAAAATAACGGTTTCTTTCAAACCAACCTGGCGGTAACAGGAGTTAATCAGGTTTGAAATGGCTTTTTTACCCAGATCTTTATTGACTAATTCGTAAGCTATGCCTGCTGGGATAATTTCTGACAGGATGGCACGGCCTACCGTGGTATCGACAATGGTGTAGCGCTCTTCCAGCTCACCTTCATCATTAAAGACAACTTCTTTAATGCGAGCTTTAACCTTTGCCTGTAGATGCGCAGCGCCACTATCATACGCGCGATGCACTTCATCAACATCAGCAAACACCATACCTTCGCCTTTTACGTTGATTGATTCACGTGTCATGTAATACAGGCCCAGTACGATATCCTGCGACGGTACAATAATCGGGTCGCCTGAGGCGGGGGACAGAATGTTGTTTGTTGCCAGCATTAATGTACGCGCTTCTAACTGCGCTTCAATCGATAACGGTATGTGTACAGCCATCTGGTCACCGTCAAAGTCAGCATTAAATGCAGTACATACCAGTGGGTGCAATTGAATCGCTTTACCTTCAATCAGTACTGGCTCAAATGCCTGGATACCTAATCTATGCAAAGTTGGCGCACGATTAAGCATGACCGGATGTTCGCGGATAACTTCATCAAGAATATCCCAAACTTCCACACCTTCTTTTTCAACCATTTTCTTTGCGGCTTTAATGGTTGTAGCCAGGCCACGGCGTAATAATTTATTAAAGATAAATGGCTTGAACAGTTCAAGTGACATTTTCTTCGGCAAACCACACTGGTGCAGTTTCAGTGTCGGACCAACCACAATCACCGAACGACCAGAATAGTCAACACGCTTACCTAACAGGTTCTGACGGAAACGACCCTGTTTACCTTTAATCATGTCGGCTAACGATTTCAGCGGACGCTTGTTAGTACCGGTAATGGCGCGACCACGACGACCGTTATCCATCAGCGCATCAACGGATTCCTGCAACATACGTTTTTCATTGCGTACAATAATGTCGGGCGCATATAATTCCAGTAACCGTTTCAGACGATTGTTACGATTGATTACACGACGGTATAAATCGTTTAGATCAGAAGTGGCAAAACGACCACCATCCAGTGGCACCAAGGGACGTAAATCGGGTGGTAACACTGGCAGAATAGTCATAATCATCCATTCCGGACGATTACCTGAAGCGATAAATGACTCGACTAATTTAAGGCGTTTTGCCAGACGTTTCAGCTTGGTTTCAGACTTGGTTGCCCCCATATCTTCACGAATCTGAATTTTTTCTTCTTCCAGTACCAGGCTCTTCAGCATTTCACGAACCGCCTCTGCACCCATACGTGCATCAAACTCGTCACCATGCTCTTCAATGGCTTCAAGATAAGACTCATCGGTTAATAACTGGCCTTTTTCAAGCGTAGTCAATCCTGGCTCGATAACAACAAAGGCTTCAAAATACAGGATACGTTCGATTTCACGTAAAGTCATGTCTAACAGCAGACCGATACGTGATGGCAGTGATTTCAGATACCAGATGTGTGCGACCGGACTGGCCAGGTCAATATGACCCATACGCTCACGACGCACTTTTGACTGAGTAACTTCAACACCGCATTTTTCACAGACGACACCACGATGTTTTAGACGTTTATATTTACCACATAAACACTCATAGTCTTTAACCGGACCAAAAATTTTGGCACAGAACAGACCGTCACGTTCTGGTTTAAATGTACGATAGTTAATGGTTTCCGGTTTTTTTACTTCACCGAAAGACCAGGACTGAACTTGCGCTGGTGACGCTAGGCTAATTTTAATTGCATCAAAATCTTCGTTCTGGCCTGGTTGTTTAATGAGCTTAAGTAAGTCTTTCATTGCCCTAAATCCTGTCTGCTGTATATAGTTACGTATTTATATATGGTTACGCGGTGCGTACGGTATATGCCTGAAGATTGTCCGCTTAGGACTTATTCTCCAGTTCCAGCTCAATGTTGATACCTAAAGCACGAATCTCTTTAAGTAATACATTGAAGGACTCAGGCATTCCCGGCTCCATATGATGGTTACCATCTACAATGTTTTTGTACATCTTATTACGACCAGCCACGTCATCAGACTTGACTGTTAGCATTTCCTGCAAGGTATACGCAGCACCGTATGCTTCCAGCGCCCACACTTCCATTTCTCCAAAGCGCTGACCACCGAACTGCGCCTTACCGCCTAAAGGTTGTTGCGTGACCAGGCTGTAGGGTCCAGTTGAACGAGCATGCATCTTGTCATCAATCAGGTGGTTCAGCTTCAGCATGTATTTGTAACCTATGGTAACCGGGTTATCAAACTGCTGACCGGTACGACCATCGTACAAGGTAGTCTGGCCACTTACTGGCAACCCGGCCAGTTCTAGCATACGGTGAATCTCCTGCTCTTCTGCGCCATCAAATACTGGCGTTGCCATTGGCACACCTTTACGCAGATTGTTCGCCATCTCCAGCAACTCCTCATCACTAAATGACTTAAGATCCACCTTGTTTTCGTTGTGGTTATAAATTTCATTCAGGAATTTACGAATCTCAGTCACCGACTTTTTCTCGTCCAGCATATTGCTGATAACATCACCCAGACCTTTTGCCGCCATACCAAGGTGTGTTTCCAGAACCTGACCGACGTTCATACGTGAAGGCACGCCCAATGGATTCAGAATTATATCGACAGGTGTGCCATCAGCAGTGTGCGGCATATCCTCAACCGGAACGATGGTTGAAACCACACCTTTATTACCATGACGACCAGCCATTTTATCACCCGGCTGCATACGACGTTTAACAGCAAGATAAACTTTAACCATCTTCAACACACCTGGCGCCAGATCATCACCTGCTGTAAGTTTGTCTTTCTTTTCAGTAAAGTAGGAATCTAACAGCTCACGTTGCTCTTTATGCTGTTTCGTCAGCTCTTCGATGCGTGCGTTTTCCTGCTCATCTTTAAGGCGGATATTCATCCACTCTTTATGATCCAGATCTTTCAGATAAGCTGCTGTGATTTTATCACCCGACTTCAGCCCAGCCGGACCACCGGCTGCCTGTTTACCGGTGAATACATTTTCCATACGAGCAAACAAATCTTGTTCGATAATGCGCCATTGAGCATCGACATCTTTCTTCACAGAAATAATTTCTTCTTCTTCAATTTCCATTGCACGTTTATCTTTGTCTACACCATCACGGGTGAACACCTGCACACCAATAACGGTACCAAAAGTGCTTCCTGATACACGCAATGATGAATCTTTAACATCCGAGGCTTTTTCACCAAAAATGGCTCGTAGCAGTTTTTCTTCTGCGGTTAGCTGGGTCTCACCTTTTGGCGTCACTTTACCGACCAGAATATCACCCGGTTTAACTTCTGCGCCTACATAAACCACCCCGGATTCATCCAGTTTGGATAACAGGCTTTCACTGACATTTGGAATATCGGCGGTAATTTCTTCAGATCCCAGTTTAGTATCACGTGCGACACTGCTTAATTCCTGAATATGGATAGTGGTGTAACGATCTTCTTCAACCACACGCTCAGAAATAATGATGGAGTCCTCGAAGTTGTACCCATTCCATGCCATGTATGCAACCAGCATGTTTTGACCCAATGCCAGTTCACCCATGTCCGTTGATGGACCATCAGCAATAATATCGCCACGTTGCACGCTATCTCCAATACGTACCAGGGGACGCTGATTAATACAGGTATTCTGATTTGAGCGGGTATATTTGGTCAGGTTGTAAATATCAACACCGGTAGAAGCATCCGCCGCTTCAGTCTCATGCGCACGAATTACTATACGTGAAGCATCGACTGAATCAATAATACCGCCACGCGTGGCAACCACAGAAGCACCTGAATCATGCGCAACCGCACGCTCCATGCCAGTACCGACCAGCGGTTTATCCGCACGTAAAGTAGGAACTGCCTGACGTTGCATATTGGAGCCCATCAAAGCGCGGTTAGCATCGTCGTGCTCAAGGAATGGAATCAGCGACGCCGCAACAGAAACTATCTGTCGTGGTGATACATCCATATACTGCACCTCAGCAGGTGAGTATAATGAGAATTCATTCAAATGACGACATGACACCATCTCATCCTGTAACTTGCCTTTGGCATTCATCGTGGCATTTGCCTGCGCTATAATAAAAGTCCCTTCTTCAATAGCTGAGAGATAATCAATCTCATCCGTTGCTACACCATTTTCAATTTTACGATAAGGAGTTTCCAGGAAGCCATACGCATTGGTACGTGCATACACCGCCAGTGAGTTGATCAAGCCAATATTTGGTCCCTCGGGTGTCTCAATCGGACATACTCGACCATAATGTGTTGGGTGCACGTCACGCACTTCAAAACCAGCACGTTCACGTGTCAGACCGCCTGGACCTAAGGCAGAAATACGACGTTTATGGGTAACTTCAGATAATGGATTATTCTGATCCATAAATTGAGATAACTGGCTTGAGCCAAAGAATTCTTTCACTGCAGCGGCAACCGGTTTCGCATTAATCAGATCCTGCGGCATCAAACCATCTTGCTCAGCGGTAGTCAAACGTTCCTTCACTGCACGTTCAACACGAACCGCAAATCTCGCACCAGCTTGCCTTCAATCAAGTTCCTTTGATAATGCCAGCTGTGTCGCTGGGATAAAAATCAGGTGATTGGTATTTCCTATTGCTGTAATCAGTTTTTTCAATCGATTTCCACCCCTTAAGGATATTAATATGGTTTATAGTTCACCTGTATTCTTAATCTCTCAAAGAACAAGGAGGCATAACCAATGATAAAACAAACGAAACCTTTACTTGCCGCTGCAGCGGTAGCTATATCAACGCTATTGCTATCAAGCCCTGCTATTGCTCAGGGCGAGCCAAAGTCGAACCAATACTGGTGGCCTGAAAAACTGGACCTCACGCCGCTGCGTCAGCATGCTGCCGAATCGAGTCCAATGGGCGACAACTTCAACTATGCCGAAGAGTTCAAAACACTCGACCTCGGTGCCGTTAAGAAGGATATCGCCGAGTTGATGAAGACCTCACAGGACTGGTGGCCGGCAGACTACGGTCACTATGGGCCGTTTTTCATTCGTATGGCCTGGCACAGCGCGGGCACCTACCGTGAGAACGATGGCCGCGGTGGTGCAGGCGGCGGTCAGCAGCGTTTCGAACCACTCAACAGCTGGCCAGACAACGCGAACCTCGACAAGGCGAGACGCCTGCTCTGGCCGGTCAAGCAGAAATACGGCAGCAAGTTATCATGGGCCGACCTGATGGTGTTGACAGGTAATGTCGCGCTGGAGGACATGGGCTTCAAGACCTTTGGATTCGCCGGCGGTCGTGAGGATGATTGGGAGCCCGATCTAGTCTACTGGGGCCCTGAGAGCAAGATGCTCGGTGGCGATGAACGCTATAGTGGCGACAGGATGCTGGCGAAACCACTCGCTGCTGTGCAGATGGGCCTGATCTACGTCAATCCGGAAGGACCGAACGGCAACTCCGACCCGATCGCGGCAGCCAAAGACATACGCGAGACATTCGGTCGCATGGCGATGAACGATGAAGAGACCGTTGCACTCATCGCCGGCGGGCACAGCTTCGGTAAGAACCATGGCGCCCATAAACCTGACGATTGTGTAGGGCCTGAGCCTGCGGCGGCCAGCCTGGAAGAGCAGGGCTTCGGCTGGAACAACAAGTGTGGCAAGGGGAATGCAGAAGATACCGTTACCAGCGGCCTGGAAGGTGCATGGACCGTGACCCCAACCCAGTGGAGCATGAACTACCTGCAGAACCTGTTCGCCTACGAGTGGGTGAAAACCAAAAGCCCCGCAGGTGCTGTCCAGTGGATCCCTGATGATAAGAGCGCATCAAACCTGGTGCCGGATGCTCACGATCCATCTAAACGACACGCACCTGTGATGCTGACGACAGACCTGTCGCTCAGGTTCGACCCGAGCTATGAGAAGATCTCGAAACGCTTCCTCGACAATCCGAAAGAGTTCGAACTCGCTTTCGCCAGGGCCTGGTTCAAGCTGACGCATCGCGATATGGGACCAGCTGCGCGTTATGTTGGCAGTGAAGTGCCTGCCGAAATCCTGATCTGGCAGGATCCCGTGCCCGCAGTCGATCATGAGTTGATCAGCGCAGGCGACATCGCGAAACTCAAGTCCGAGATCCTCGATTCGGGTTTGAGCATTCCCGAACTCGTCAGGATCGCCTGGGCATCGGCTTCTTCCTACCGTGGCACCGACATGCGCGGTGGCGCCAACGGGGCGCGTATTAGCCTCGCTCCGCAGAAGGACTGGGAAGTCAATAACCCGGGGGAACTGAAGAAGGTATTGAAGCGTCTGCAGGACATCCAGAAGGACTTCAATAACGACCAGTCGGGTGACAAGAAGGTATCTCTTGCCGACCTGATCGTGCTGGCGGGTGCTGCAGCCATCGAAAAGGCCGCTGACAAGGCCGGGCATGACGTGGCTGTTCCGTTCACACCGGGACGCACCGATGCATCGCAGGCGCAGACCGACGTGGGCTCTTTCTCGAAGCTCAAACCGACAGCAGACGGTTTCCGCAACTACTTCGGTGACAGTAACCGCAGATCACCTGCCGACATGCTGGTCGACAAGGCTAACCTGCTGACCCTGACCGTTCCCGAGATGACCGTCCTGGTCGGCGGTATGCGCGCCCTGGGTGCGAACACCAGTGGTTCCAGTCATGGTGTGTTCACCGACCAGCCGGGAACCTTGAGCAACGATTTCTTCGTCAACCTGCTCGACATGTCCACGAAATGGTCGAAGTCGTCC
>RCNF010000681.1_pt1 | contig 17537 bp, 11 predicted proteins | sample 2041311 | NCBI WGS metagenome assembly RCNF01 (sample SAMN09708228, study PRJNA481090) | Marine sediment metagenome, whole genome shotgun sequencing project. | biome: marine sediment; feature: ocean; material: sediment; isolation source: Sewage treatment plant 2 marine sediment (STP2) ... | reverse complement strand
CCAGATCTAGGTCCAGAAGCCATTAAGCGAATATCATTTGCAATTTTATTGAGAGAAACGGCTAATTGTTTTAAAGCTCCGTGAGATTCAACGAGAGCGTCATGTGCCGCTAGTGCTTCGAATTTATTTTCGGCCGTAATAAAAGGTAGTTCTGTAAACTCAGCAATTTTTTTTGCTACCAAGACGTCATAACCATTAGGCGTGTTTAATCCGGTACCTACCGCAGTTCCGCCAAGTGCAAGTTCAGATAGATGAGCTAATGTGTTTTTCAGTGCTTTTAAACCGTGGTTTAATTGAGAAACATAACCAGAAAATTCTTGACCAATTGTTAAGGGAGTTGCATCCATTAAGTGAGTACGTCCTATTTTAACTACATTTTTGAACTCTTGAGATTTTAATTGTAGTGTATCTCTTAATTTCTCCACTCCAGGAATGGTTATTTCAACAATCATTTTATAACAAGCAATATGCATTCCGGTTGGGAAGGTATCATTTGAAGATTGTGATTTATTTACATCGTCGTTAGGCTGTATAGTTTTATCACCTTCTCCAATTACATTTCCTGCCATTTCATGAGCTCGGTTTGCTATGACCTCATTAACATTCATATTACTTTGTGTACCCGAACCTGTTTGCCAAATTACCAACGGAAATTGATCATCAAGTTTGCCGGCAAGAATTTCATCACATACATTTGATATTAGATCACGCTTATCTTTGGCCAAAACTCCTAAATCACAATTAGCATGTGCCGCTGCTTTTTTAAGGTAAGCAAATCCATATACAATTTCTAAAGGCATTGAAGCTGAAGGACCTATTTTAAAGTTATTTCGAGATCGTTCTGTTTGTGCCCCCCAATACTTATCGGCAGGTACTTCAACCTTACCCATAGTATCTTTTTCAATTCTGAATTTCATGATATGTGTAGTTTTATTATCAAAAACAAAGTTACTAATTATGAATTTCAAAAGCATAAAAAAAGGCTAGCATTTGCTAACCCTGTCAAAGTTTATTTATGCTAGATTATTTTACAACAGCATATTTTTCAATGATATCATTTTCTGTTAAATATAAATCCTGATCATATTCAACTCCAGACTGTATTACACCTGCTATTTAAATAGAAACACCTAATCTTAACATTCAACTTGATCTCTCGGAAATAGTGTATAAAAAAGAGACAGTTCCACTCGTTCAACAGATCTTTTAGGCAAGATCATTTGTTTTCATAATTGACTTTATGAATCATCTTTAGTACCCATATATTAACTACTGAATTCTTCGCCACCACCGTCACCATCATCAAAATTTCTTTCACGATTTTGTTTATTCTTTTTTTGATTAAATCTGTAAGTAAAACTCAATCTAATTTGTCTTTGTCTCCATTGAAATTCGCCCTCTGAAACAGTTGTAGGAGAATAACTAGTAGATTTTCGTTTTCTTGAATTCAATAAGTCACTTACATTTAAGGATAGAGTTCCTTTTTCGTTTAAAATATCTTTACTAAATGCCAGGTTTACACTAATCATTCCGTCACGTTTTGATTGTGCAGTTTCCCGAGGGCCTCTATACATTGCCCTCGTTTGCCAGTCAATTTTTCCTGGCAAAGTGATTCGTGAGTTTAGTCTTGTAAACCAACTTACATCTTCTGAATCGTAATTTATTCCGTCAAAATCTCCGTCTGTTATTGATTTAAAAAAGTTGAAACTGTTCGATAACCTCCACCATTTAAAAGGATTATAATTAGCCGTAAATTCAAACCCATATCGATCTCGTGAACTCAAATTAATTGGAGTTCTTATAATTACCAGTGTTTCAACACCATTAACATCTCTGTATTCCTCATTTTGAGCCATTTCAATATTATCAGTGGCATGCTGGTAGTAAATCGATGAATTTAAAGTGAACTTTTCCCAGCGTTTTAAATATCCAAGATCAAATGAATTTGTATAGGTCGGATCTAAATTTACATTACCTTTTCTTATATAAGTTTCACTTGTACGTGATTCGAAGGGGTTTAAGAACCAGTGACGTGGTCGTCTTAATCTTCTACTATAACCCAATGTTAAACTTTCAGAATCATCAAATTCTAATCCTAAATTTACGGTAGGGAAGAATTCAGTAAAGTTTTTATTATAAATTTCATTCGTTTGTATCAAGTTAATTTTTCTATCAGTATTTTCCATACGTAACCCTAATAAATAGGAAAACTTATTTATTTTTTTTCCATATTGAGAATACAATGCATAAATATTTTGATCAAAATTTAAGGTGTTAGAAAAATTTGTATTATTGATGAATTGATTCGAGTCCGAATCAAATTCTTCAACTAAATAATCAGAATTAAGCTCATCTAAATTGATATTAAATCCAAATTCAAACTGAGTGTTTTCACCAATAGGTAAAGTGTAATCACCTTTAAATTGAATTTCTGAATCTTTTTCTTCCGTTGTGTTACGTTCAGGTTCATTTTCAAAAAATGAAGGATAACTTTCATTATCAGTGATATAACTAAAATTATTTTCTTTACTTTCCCCATATTGAAAATCCAGCGTTAATTTATGCCCTGATTTATTAAAATCTTTGGTATAATTGAGATTATACTCAACAGTTTTATCCTCTTCAGTTTCGTTTTCTTGTCGAATACTGCTAGATTCTAAATTATTGTTGCTATTTAGTTCAGTTATTAGATTTGTGGAAAGATCATCGCCATCAGATTTCCTATATAGAAAAGACCCTGTAATTGAACTTTTGTCTGATAAAAAATATTCAATTCCAACTCTATTATTGAAACTTTTCCTTTCACGATCATATTCTCTATCTTCGTTTCTATAGTTCAAAATATTTTCAAATTCATCAAAATACGTAGTATTGTTGTGTGAATTTCCTGGGGCGTTTCTATAATTATAACCTGTATTTCCAAATAAATTGAACTTTTTAGTACGGTAATTTAAATTAGCAGAGACTCCAAAATTATCCGGGTTTCCAATTGATGTAATTAAAGAACCATTAAATCCTTGCGCTTTGCCTTTACGGAGAATAATATTTAAAATTCCGGCAGTGCCTTCGGCATCATAACGTGCAGAAGGGCTAGTAATTACTTCAACTTTTTCTATAGCATCTGCTGGTAATTGGCGTAATGCATCGGTACCACTTAAACCTACCAAACCGGAAGGTTTCCCATTGACTAAAATCCGTACATTTTCGTTGCCCCGCAAACTAACATTTCCTTCTACATCAACTGAAACAGAGGGTACGTTGTCTAATACATCGGAGGCAGTACCACCTTTAACAGTCATATCTTTACCGACATTATAAATCTTTTTATCTAAATGAATTTCAACAGTACTTTTTTCAGCAATAATTTCAATTTCATCCAATGCCTCTGAATCCACTATTAATACAATAGTGCCAAAATTTATATTTTCATTAATATTCTTATTTTGAATTTTATGATTTTTAAAAGAAATAAATTCAATCGAAATATCATACATCCCCTCATTTACTTCAAAATTGAAATCCCCTTTACTATCGGTCATTCCTCCCGTAACTTTTTTACTTTTAAGAGATGTTAAAACAACAGTTGCGTATTCTAAGGGCTCTTTTGATTCGTCATCAATTATTTTACCTGAAATTTCAAATGTCTGAGAATCTCTTTGTTGTGCATTAATAGAAAATGAAATACAAAACAGAATTATGATTAAAATATTTTTTTTCATATGATAATTTATTGGCAATTGTTTTATTTTTTAACAATGCAAATCTAAAATTTAAAAAAATAAAATTCAGTTAATTAGTGTTAATGACTGTTAATCTATTTCGACTAAAGTATTATGGTTTGTCTTATGAATAAAACACAATTAAAGCGTTTAATGTAAATTTATAAAAGTTAAACAAAAATAAAACAATCGTGCTTACAATCAGTTAAAAAAAAGTTAAAACAGTTTAATATTGTCTACGCCTACTCCTATTACTGCTTCTGCTGCTATTACTGTTTCTACTTCGATAATTATTTCTTGCTTGAATTTCTCTTTCTTTTCTTTGTTCCAGCTGAAATTCATGAAGAATAACCATTTGATCTTCAGTTAAAACCTTTGATAACTCTTCATCTCGTTTCAAATTTATATCATTAATTTCTGCCATCATTATCTGGCCATTTCCATATTGATCTCTAAGTAGTTTTATTTTGTCGTTATATTTTAAAATGATATTTTTCACAATAACCATCTGCAAACCATCTAAACCTAATTTTTTTTCAATTTGCATAAAATGATTTTCAATACTTTTTTCGGACGTAAACTTCTTATTAGATCTTGATGAATTTTGATTATTTTTTTGAGAAGTAGTTATTTGAGTAAAGAAAAAAAACAGTAGAAAACTAAAAAGGATCCTATAATTATTCATAATAAATTTAATTTAAGATTGACTTATTTATTAAAAATTAAGACATCCGAAAAGTATGTAGGATTAAACGATAATCAGTTAATAAAAAGTTAAAAAAATGGTGAAATAATTAAATTCTAAAGATAAGATCTTACACTTATTGTAAATCGATAATGTAACTCAATCGTAAATTAAAAAAAGAAGTATTTTTTAGATTTCTTTCGAATTCTAATGCATTGGGAAAATTAAAATTATAGCCAGCCTCAACTTGGAAATTATTGAAATCTAAATTGACAGGCAGCTGCAATTGGATATTTCGAAGGTCATATTTCTCAAACGATTCTATAATCATATTTAATATCGGGAAGTCGTTCACCAAATCATCTATTCTTGAAGTGTCTATATTTTCACTTCCGAATTGAAAAGTTAGTAAAGGATTTATTGAAATACTTGAATTTTCACTTAATTTAAACAATTCAATTTCACTACTTATATCAAAACTATTTTGAAACCCTTGTTTTTTACCAAAAAAGTAGGCCATATTTGCGGATATACCAAAATAATGATCCTTAGTTTCAATACCAAAGCTACCATCTAGGCTATTTTCAAAATCATTAGATTCGGGGTCAGAAAAGATATATCGATTATAGCTTAGTTCATAACTCAGATTTTTGTGTTTCCCGAAATAGTTGCCATACCCCGCCATAATAGTCGTTAGATCCCATTTAGGATCAAACTTAAAATACATTGCTCCTGAAACGCCAATAAAGACACCACTTGAATGCTCATAAAATATTTGTGAAGATAAATTTAATTGATCTATACCTAGATCTCGACCTAGAAAATAGGTTTTGTCGTTAAATCCAATAGAAGCAACCAGAACTTGATATTTATTTAATTGCTCAATAAATTCCAATAAGTTTTCGCTGTCAGAAAATATTAATTCTTCTATAATACTTTCAATTTCCTCATCCGGTTCTTGATTATTTTGGGAAAACAAATTGTAACCTGAAAAGAAAATAATAAATGTAATGAATAGTATATTTTTCATATTAATAATGATCCATTAAATATTATCCGTATTTAGGTTATCTCTAATTAATCTTCTTATTCTTCTTACCAACCTTTTTCTATCATGAATATCTCTATCATTTATAAACCTTCTTAATCGGGTTACCTGTCTTCTATTTAGACTTCTTTTAAAAGTCAAACGTTTGTTTCGAAGCAAATTTTTGTTTGATTGAATCAGGTCTCTTTGTTTATTGGAAAGCGAAGTTTTTAATAATCTAGACCTCTCATCTTTTGAAATATTCTTATTTCTTAAAATATTTTTTTGTTCAACAGAAAGACTATTTTTAAAATCTAATTTAGATATGTCAATAAACTTTTGTTGTTCTTCCAACATTTTTTGTTGATTAAGAGTTAGATGTCGTAATACCTTTTCAGACTGTTCAGAATTTTGTCCAAAAGTAGGTTTAACGGTCATAACAAATATGATCGCCACAAATATTCTCAAAGTAAATTTTAATGTCATCTATATATTATTAGCTTATTAAATACTATGACTATAAAAAAGATCAATGGTTTAATAATATTACTAATATAATTTAAAAAAAATAAAACTTAACTTGATAAATTAAAAATATGTATTATTTTTGGAGCTAATTAAAGTTACCTCGATTATGGAATTTCAACAATTTGTAGGGTTTATCATTTTTTTATCTGTTTTTACTATGGGATTTTGGTTATTGATATTTTTATTAACCTTTGTTGTTCCTTATTGGTTAGTAGGCTATATTAAAGAGGAATTTAAATTAAAAAGAGAAGCGAAAAAAAATAAGAATTAATTTTCTTAACATAAATAAATTAAAAAGGGTTGATTTTTGTCAACCCTTTTTTTTATAGCTTTTCATCTTGTTTATCCTCAAGTTCGTCTTGATTAATAGCGTCACTTCGGTCTTTTGCGCTTCTTCTTTTTTGATTAAACCTGTATGTAAACGATAAAGAAAATTGTTGATCATATCTTCTGCTTCTAACAGTACTAGTGCTGGCTTCATAAGATTGCATCGTATACCAAAATGAATTAAAAACATCTTTTATTTTAAAAGTTAAATAAGCGTTTTTATTAAACAAATCCTTACTGATAGTCAAATTGACAAAGTTTATTTTTTTGAGTTTTGTTAACCCATCAGTTTTTGGTGATTGATAATAATAGTTTGCTTGAAATCTTAAACCATTATTTAAAGTGACTAATGCTGAAGCTTCAGCATACAACATCCAACTATTAAAATCGTATTGATTGTTAATTGTATTTGTAATATCTAAATTATAGGGGCTCAAATAGGCTCCTAATCTTAATCCTTTAACCGGACTATATGATGCGTCGATATCAACTGCTAGAATATTCTTATCGCCACTATTAATAGGTGTTCTTGTAAACATATCTAAACCATCAATATTTTGCCCGGTATTTTGTAAAACTGTCAAAAATTGATCCTTTGAATTATTCACATAAAAAGATGATATCAGAGTCAATTTTTCAAAGCTAAAATCATAAGAAATTGCTAAATAATCCTGGTAGAACGGATTTAGATTAGGATTCCCGATTGATTGAAATCGCTCATCATTTAGAGAAATAAATGGATTTAATTGAGCAATCTCTGGTCTGTTAATTGACCTGCTGTAGTCTGCAGTTAAAACACCACCATCTTCAAATTCATATCCCAACGATGCTGAAGGGAATAGATCAGTATAACTTTTATTAATTATATTATTCGATGAACCAGCTATTGTGATATCTGACATTTCGGTACGTAAGCCAAAAGAATAAGAAAAATTACCATGCATTGCATTGAATTGCCCGTATATGGCATTAATCTTTTCATCATAATTTAGAATATCATCAAAGCCGCCAATAGGCACAAAATCTGATAATGTTTCATCAAATTGGCTTACTGTATAGTCGTTTTTATAAAAGCGAAATGTGCCTTTGTATCCAAATTCTATTTTTTTCGTTTCATTTAAAGGGAGTGCATAATCTAACTGAAAAAGAAAATTATCAAGATTTTGATTCTTATCTACTTTTTGATTAATTAATTCAGAAACAGGTGAAATAGTACTTTCCAATATATCTGCTTCATTTTCAGAAACTGTATTGTCAAATTTAAAATCGAAGGAAAGTTGATGCCCGTCATCATTAAATTTTGATGTATAATTTAAAAATAATTCAATTTTAGAAATGTCATCAAAATCACCAACATTTCTTTGAGCTGATCTCAGAAGACTATTGGTGGCATCAAAATCATCCAAGCTTAAATTAGATATATAATTTTTATTATTGGTATTGACTAAAAAAGAAGAAGTTATGGTATTATTATTATCGATGTAAAAATCACTACCAATATTAAATAAAAAACTATTACGTTGATTTTCGTCTTTACGAATTTCCTCAAAAAACCCTGTAACATTATCAGAATTGTCAAAATAGATTTGTTCAATATTTGTGCTCAATATTCTCTTTTCATTATTAAAACTAATCGTAGAAAATATATTTATCTTTTCTGTATTTTCATTTAAAAAAGTTGAAAAGCCATTATTATCAGGGCTGCCTAAATTGATATCAAGAGAACCACTTAAACCTGACCCTTTTCTTTTTCTTGTGATTATATTTATAATCCCGCCACCTTCTGCACTGTATTTAGCAGAATGAGTAATAATTTCAACTTTTTCGATAGTGCTAGACGGAATTGATCTTAAGATATCTGTACTGCTGTCTAAGCCAAATAGAGGTTTACCGTCAATTAGTACTGATGCATTAGAACCTCTCAAAATAACATTACCCTCTTGATCAACTCTTACAGAAGGAGCATTATTTAATACATCCATTCCCGTACCGCCCTTATTAGCAATGTCTTTGGCAGCATTATATATTTTTTTATCAATTTTAAATTCAACTAATTTTGTTTCTGCAACGAGGGTTACTTCTTCCAAATTTTCGGTATGAAGCGAAAGCAGAATATCACCCAAGTTTGTATCACTTTTAAGTTCCTTATTGATAAATTGTCGTGGAGTATAGGAAAGAAATTGAATGTTAATGGTGTAAATTCCAGCGGCTAATTTGATTTTGAATTTACCGTTTTTGTCTGTAGTTGTACCCTTTAGATTTCCTTTGTTATTAAAAGAAATTGTTGCAAATTCAATAGATTGTCGAGTTAAAGAGTCAATTACTTTGCCATTAATAACAATACTATTAGTGGTTGATTTCTGACTGTACATGCCATATGAAAAGACAAACAAAGCAACGAGTAGAATACAGTTTTTCAACAGGCTAAAATTTAAGGGGGATAAATCTAAGTTTTTTCATGCAATTATAAAATAGCGTTTCTGGGTATTTCTTCTTCTTGAAATCTCGGGTTGAAATTATTTTAAAAGCACTCTAATATTTTCAAGAGGCCTACCCACGACTGCTTTATTACCATTAATGACTATAGGCCTTTCTATTAATTTAGGATTATTACACATTGCTTTAATAATCTCATCATCTGTTAATTCTTTGTTTTTGTAATTTTCTTTCCAGATTGATTCGTTTTTTCTAACTAATTGAATTGGCTTAAACCCTAGCATTGTTAATATATCATTGAGTTCTTTTTCAGATGGCGGATTTTTCAAATAGTCTATAATTTCGAAATCTAGATGGGAGCTTTCTAATAGTTGTAAACCTTCTCTACTTTTTCGGCAACGAGGATTATGATATATCTTCATATTATAATTAGTTTTGCTTGATTATCAAATATACTATGAATTTTAGAAAAGAGTATTTTATTTATTTCTAATTTTACTCATCCTTATAATATAAATAACTAAGGTTTCATGACAATTACAGATACACATACCCATTTATACTCAAAACAATTTGATGAGGATAGACAAAGTATGATGCTCAGAGCATTAGATCATGGAGTATCGCGTTTTTTTATACCAGCTATTGATTCGAGTTATACAGAATCTATGTTAAGGTTAGAAAATGATTATCCAAAAAATGTTTTTTTAATGATGGGTTTGCACCCAACAAGTGTTAAAGAAAATTATTTGGAAGAATTAACAATAGTCAAAGATTGGATAGAGAGGCGCTCATTTTATGCCGTGGGTGAAATTGGGATTGATCTATACTGGGATACTTCCTTTTTACAACAGCAACAAGATGCCTTTAAAACTCAGATTAAATGGGCTAAAGAGAAGAATTTACCAATAGTAATACATTGTAGAAACTCGTTTGATGAAATTTTTGAAATACTTGAAGAAGAAAAGGATGATAAGTTATTTGGTATTTTTCATTGTTTTACCGGATCATTAGATCAAGCTCAGAGAGCTATTTCTTATAACATGAAATTAGGTATTGGAGGTGTAGTAACTTTTAAAAATGGAGGAATTGATAAATTTTTACATGAAATACCAATCAATAACATAGTTTTAGAAACAGATTCACCTTATTTGGCACCAGTACCCTTTCGTGGCAAGCGAAATGAGAGCAGTTATATTATAAAGGTGTTGGATAAATTAGTAGATATTTATAAATTAACACCTGAAGAAGTAGCACTTATAACCACAGAAAACTCAATAGAAATATTTGGAATTTGAGAAAGTAACATATTATAAGACGCCTATTGGTACTGCAAGAGTTGTAGGGGATGAGGATGGTATATCATCTATTACTGTTTTGGACAGTGAGGAAGAAAGTTCGACTAATATACCAGAATGTCTTCAAGAATGCGTGAAACAATTGGATGAATATTTTCAAAAGAAACGATCTTCGTTTAACTTAAATTTAAATCCTCAAGGGACAGCTTTTCAGAAAGAGGTTTGGAGTACATTGCAACGAATACCCTACGGCAGAACGAAGTCTTATTTAAAAATGAGCGAAGAGATGGGAGATGTTAAAGCAATAAGGGCGGTTGCTTCCGCCAATGGTAAAAATCCTTTATGGATTGTAATACCATGCCACCGTGTTATTGGTAGCGATGGTTCATTAACAGGATATTCAGGTGGTTTATGGCGTAAAAGGTGGTTATTAGAACATGAAAACCCGCCAATTCAACAATCACTTTTTTAATTTAGTCTGTTTGTTTTAGAAAACTACTCGAATTAATTTTTAGACTATTTTTACCATCAAAACGTTTGTTCAGTTGATGAAGAAAATTATAGGCATATTTTTTATTATAATAGGATTTTCTTCTTATGCACAAAAAGATTCTAAAAATTTTAAAACAAAAACTGTATTTATAGTTTCTGATACGCTACAAATTGATTCAATTAGTATTAGTCCATTCAATTTTAAAGTATTTGATCTATTAAATCAAGAAATAGATACCTCTAATTATAAAGTAAATTTCGACAAGGCGCAATTAATTATAGACAAAACAATATTTACTCAGCTTATAATTGAATATAATGCCTTACCTGAATTCCTAACAAAGGTATACTCTAAATTTAATAAAGAACTGATAGTACCAAAGGCCACTGATCTTTCCAGGTTATACAGTGTCCAAAGAAATACTCAAAAAGGTGTTTTCAAACCTTTTGATGGTCTAAATACAAGTGGTAGTATCTCAAGAGGTTTTACAGTTGGTAATAACCAAGATGCAGTTTTGAATTCAAACCTTGACTTACAAATTTCGGGGTTTTTATCAAAAGATGTTCAGATAAGAGCTTCTATTACAGATACTAACATTCCATTACAAGAAAACGGGTTTACACAACGATTAGATGAGTTTGACAAGGTTTTTATTGAATTGTTTAGTAAAAATTGGAGCATAAAGGCTGGTGATATTAATTTTTCTAATAACGAAAATCAATATTTAAAATTTAATAAAAAAGTCGCGGGTGTCAAGGTAGACGCTAATATCAATAATGAAAAGAGTGATATTCGTTTATTTGCATCTGGAGCTTTAGTTAGAGGGCAATTTGCAAATAACACATTTGTGGGCCAAGAAGGGAATCAAGGGCCATACAAAATACCTGGTTCAAACGTTGAGCAATTTATTCTACTAATATCTGGTTCTGAAACTGTTTATGTAAATGGGATTCCTCTGAAGCGAGGAGAAAATAACGATTACGTTATAGATTATAATACTGCTGAAATAACGTTTACACCAACCTATCCGATAACTTCTAATATGAGAATTACAGTTGAATATCAATTTTCTGACCGAAATTATACTCGATTCGTATCATACAACGGGGCGTCATTTAAAACTAAAAAATTAAAACTAGATTTTGGATTTTACAATGAGAATGATGCCAAAAATCAACCTATAGAGCAAGATTTTAACAACAATCAAAAAGAGATCTTGTCACTCGCCGGTGATGACACCTCACAAATGGTAGTGCCTTCAGCTTTTGCTGATATTTTTGAGGAAGGTAAGATCTTATATAAAAAAGAGATCCAAAACAGTGAAGAGATATTTGTTTTCTCAAATAATTCTGATGATGATCTGTTTACAGTTCGGTTTACCTATGTTGGAGATAATAAAGGTGATTATGGCATACAAACCACTATTGCATCTGGTAGAATTTATGAATATATAGCACCTGTTAATGGGATTCCGCAAGGGGTATACGAGCCTATTGTACAGTTAGTTGCGCCAAATAAGTTACAAATTGCTGTGTTTAGTGTTGATTATAATCCCAATCAAAAAACAACGATTAATTCAGAGTTGGCTTACAGTGTAAATGATGTCAATTTATTTTCTTCTCTTGATGATGGTGATAATCAAGGATTTGCTGGTAAAGTTAATTGGGGACAAACCTTAATTGATAAGACTTGGAAATTGACAAGTGATGTAAACGTCGAATTTATCTCTGACAATTTTAAGACCATTGAAAGATTTAGAAATGTTGAATTTACGAGAGATTGGGATTTGATAAATCCTTCGGGTAACCAGCAATTTTTCTCGACCTCTTTATCATTTGGTAACTCTAAAAAAGGAATAATTAGGTACCAATTTGAAAAATTAGATTTCAGTGATAATTTTACGGGTTATAAACACAATTTTTTAACAGATATAATCCTTGGTAATACAAAGATCAATGTAAATAGCAGTATTTTGAATAACGATGCTTCCAATAATGAGACCAAATTTTCAAGGTTGAATTCTTTGGTAAAACATCATTTTAATAAAAGTTGGATTGGTGTAAAGTTCAACCTAGAAAATAATGAACGTAAAGATAAAAACACACAAATTATATCTAATATTAGCCATAAATTAGTAGAATATGAAGCATTTTTTGGCGTTGGAGATACGGCTAAAGTTTATGCGGAATTGGGTTATAATTTTAGCAGGACTGATAGTTTACAAATAAACAGAATCAAACAAGTAAATGCTGCAAACACTTATTTTTTAAGATCTAAATTATTACAAAACAAAAATTCTGATGTTTCATTATTTGTAAATTATAGAACTATTGACAATGTGAATTTTGAAGATGAAGAATCATTAAACACAAGGTTAACTTATAGACAACAACTATTTAATAACGCTATTTCCTTACAAACTGTTTATGAAACTAGTTCGGGATCACTACCACAACAAGAGTATAGTTATATTGAAGTTGATACTGGTTTAGGCTTTTACACATGGAATGACTACAATAATAATAGTATAAAGGAGCTTGACGAATTTGAAATTGCTCAATTTCAGGATGAAGCTAATTATTTAAGAGTATTACTGCCAACTATTAATTTTGTCAAAACCAATCAAAATAAATTTAGTCAATCCTTAACATTAAATCCATCGAAATGGAGTAATCAAAATGGGTTTAAAAAAATACTATCGCATTTTATAAATCAATCATTTGTTTTAATTGACAGTAAATTAAAAAGGACAAGTGATAATTTTGAGCTTAATCCTTTTGTTATTGGAGATGATGTTTTAACATTAAATATGAATGTTAAAAACAGTTTATTTTATAATAGAGGCAGACAAAAATATTCAACTACTTATACGTATTTAAAATCTAGAAATAAAACTGCTTTTTCTGTTGGAGATCAGGATAATAATATAAGATCTCATCAATTATTATTCAGCCATAAAATTGGCAAATTTTGGTTGATGGATATAAAGGGATTGGTATCAGAAAATAAAAGTGAATCGATAAATTTTTCGAATAGGAATTATTTATTAGAAAATTACGAGTTGAACCCAAAATTATCCTTCTTATACAGTAATAATTCAAGATTCGAAGTGTTATATCATCTCAAGTCAAAAGAAAATCAACAAAATGGATTAGAGACATTAAAACTGCATAAAATAGGTGCAAATTTTATATATGCTCGAAATCAGAAATTTTCAATAAATACCTCTTTAAATTTAATCGTTAATAATTTTAATGGAAGTTTGAATTCTCCTGTTGCGTATCAAATGTTGGAAGGTTTGCAATCGGGAACAAATTATACCTGGAATTTAACTTTTCAAAAGAAGATCACTTCTTATTTGGATATAAATTTTAATTATTTGGGGAGAAAATCAGAATTATCAAATGCAATTCATACCGGGAATATACAGTTGAGAGCAAGTTTTTAAATAGGTTGGTAATTAATATTACTTATGGGTTAGTTGAAATTTGGTATTTTAGCCGCTTAAATGAAAAGAATTATATCAATACTGCTCGTAGGCTTACTATTAATTCAATCTTCGAATATAAGTATGTATGATATTATGCTTATTAATAATCTTTTCAAACACGCGGAATTTCATCAAAAAAATTATGGAGATAATTTTTTAGAATTTTTATCTGAACATTATGGTGAAAAAAAACAAGCACAAAAGGAAGAGAATCAAGAGCATCCAAAAATACCTTTTAGTGATCAGCAAAACTATTCTGACACAGTTATAACTATTCATATTACTTCAATTTACCGAATTAAAGGCCAGACTTCTAATAGCACATCCCCAAATTACATCTATAAAGAGTTGGTGTCTAATTTTGAAAAATCGACAATCTTTCAACCACCCAGATTGATATAAGTTATTACTGATTGAAGTCATATTATTTAAATTCATTTAAGGATACCTTGCTTTACTTTTATAGCTTTCAAATATGTTAGAAAATATTATAAAATTTAGTTTGAAGAATAAACTTATAATTCTTCTATTTATAGCTTTCGTTATCGGTTTCGGTATCTTTTCGTTAACAAGAATATCTATTGGAGCCGTTCCAGACATTACTAATAATCAGGTGCAAGTTATTACAACTTCTAGAAATTTAGCAACCCAAGATGTAGAGCAGTTTATTACTTATCCTGTTGAATTGGAAATGGCAAATTTACCCGGAGTTCAGGAAATTCGTTCAATTTCAAAATTTGGATTGTCAGTAGTAACTATTGTTTTTGATGACAATTTAGGAACCTATTTACCAAGACAATTGATTGCCGAAAAAATTAAATCTGCTTCTGAGAAAATTCCTACTGGGTTTGGCACACCTGAAATGGGTCCAATTACTACCGGGCTAGGTGAGATATATCAATATATTCTAGATCTAAAACCCGGTTATGAAGATAAATATACGGTTACACAATTAAGAACTATTCAAGATTGGGTGGTGAAACGGCAATTATCAGGAATTCCCGGAGTTGTAGAGATCAATACCTGGGGTGGATTTTTGAAACAATATGAAGTTGCTGGAAATCCACAAAAATTAGTTGCCATGAACATTACTTTGGCAGAAATTTTTGAAGCATTAGAGAAAAATAATAGTGTTGCCGGTGGGGGTTATATTGAAAAAACCAATAAAGCATTTTTTGTACGTGGTGAAGGTTTAGTTACGTCATTACAGGATATTGAAAATATTGTTGTAAAAAACAATAATGGAATTCCAATATTTATTAGAGACATTGCGACCGTTGGTTTCGGGAGTGCCAATCGATTTGGTGCAATTACAGGAAATGGTGAAGGAGAAAAAGTGCTAGGGCAAATTATGATGCTTAAGGATGGAAATTCTAAACAAATAATAGAGGCCGTTAAAGAACGGGTTGCTTCCATACAAAGTACCTTGCCCGAAGGTGTATTTATTAATGGTTTTTTAGAGCGTAGTGAATTAATAAACAAAACAACATTTACAGTTGCAGAGAATTTAATTTTAGGGTCATTAATTGTAATTTTTGTCGTAGTTCTTTTATTAGGTAATATTCGTTCAGGATTAGTAGTTGCATCGGTAATTCCTTTAAGTTTATTATTTGCCATTTCTTTTATGAACATCTTTGGAATCGATGCTAATTTAATGAGTTTGGGGGCTATCGATTTTGGGATCATCATTGATGGAGCAGTCATAATTGTTGAATATATTGCTTATCAAATAACGACAAACAGCTCAGGTATTTTGGCCTTATCTAAAAAAGATAGGCAAGACGAAATAGATAAAGTAACCTATAAAGGAGCTTCTAAAATGATGAATTCTGCTGTTTTTGGGCAACTCATTATATTAATAGTATTCATTCCTATCTTATCATTAAGTGGCGTTGAGGGCAAAATGTTTAAACCAATGGCATTGACCTTTAGTTTTGCGCTTATTGGAGCTATGATATTTTGTTTAACGTACGTACCTGTAATTGCCTCAATGTTTTTAAAACCATCAGTGCAGAGTGATAAAAATATTTCGGTAGTACTAATGAAGTTTTTAAATAAATTGTATGCACCAACAATACACTGGGCTTTACTTAACAAAAAAATCGTAGTGTCCCTTTCCGCAGTGTTATTAGCCTTAAGTTTTTGGATCTTTACAAGAATGGGAGGTGAGTTTGTACCCACCTTGGATGAAGGTGATTTTGTGATTCAACCTGTTCTAAAAACAGGAACATCATTGAGTAAAACTATAGATATTACGACTAAAATTGAACGAATCTTACTGGATAATTTCCCGGAAGTAGACCAGGTGGTAAGTAGAATAGGTGCCGCTGAGGTACCTACAGACCCAATGTCTATGGAAGAAAGCGATGTGATCATTAAATTGAAACCTAAAAGGGAGTGGACTTCGGCCAGAAGTAAAGATGAATTGGCTGATAAATTTAAAGAAGCTTTAGCAGTTATTCCAGGTATGGAAGTTGAATTTACGCAGCCTATCGAGATGCGTTTTAATGAGTTAATTACAGGTGTAAGAGCCGATGTTGCAATTAAAATATTTGGAGAAGACCTATCCGTTTTATCAAATAAGGCTGACGAAATAAAATCATTAATTGAAAATGTTGAAGGTGCATCAGATATATCTGTTGAAAAAGTAGAAGGGCTCCCTCAAATGAACGTAAAATATAATAGAAGTAAAATTGCCAGATATGGTTTAAATATTTCTGATTTAAATAGATATGTTTCTATGGGATTTGGAGGAGAAACTGTTGGAAATGTTTTTGAAGGAGAAAAACGATTTGACATGGTTATGCGTTTAGATAAAGAAAGCAGAAAAAGTATTGAAAATCTTAAAAACTTATATGTTGATCTTGCTAATGGTAAAAAAATTCCTATGAGTGAATTAGCCGAAATAAAATATACTACAGGTCCTGCAAAAATTTCGAGAGATGATACTAAACGCAGAATAGTTGTTGGTGTAAATGTTAGAAACCGAGATTTACAATCTGTGGTTGAAGATGTTAGGTCGCTCATAGAAAAAAATATAAAACTTCCTTCAGGTTATACTATTACATATGGAGGACAATTTGAGAATTTACAAAGTGCAAAAGCACGATTACTAATTGCAGTGCCAATTGCTTTATTACTCATTTTTATTCTATTACACTTTGCTTTTGGTTCAATTAAAGAAGCTTTAATGGTGTATTCTGCAATTCCACTATCTGCAGTTGGAGGTATCTTATTTTTATGGATTAGAGATTTGCCTTTTAGTATTTCGGCAGGGGTTGGATTTATTGCGCTATTTGGGATTGCTGTGTTGAATGGAATAGTATTAATAGAGCATTTTAAAGAACTTAAAGCAAAAGGAATCATGGATATTGAAGAACGAATAAAAAGAGGCACTGCAGAACGTTTAAGACCTGTATTATTAACCGCCGCCGCCGCCGCTTTAGGTTTTTTACCGATGGCAATTTCTACGAATGCTGGTGCCGAAGTACAACGCCCTTTAGCTACCGTCGTTATTGGAGGATTGGTATCCGC
>RCNF010000708.1_pt1 | contig 17538 bp, 14 predicted proteins | sample 2041311 | NCBI WGS metagenome assembly RCNF01 (sample SAMN09708228, study PRJNA481090) | Marine sediment metagenome, whole genome shotgun sequencing project. | biome: marine sediment; feature: ocean; material: sediment; isolation source: Sewage treatment plant 2 marine sediment (STP2) ... | reverse complement strand
TCTTCCCATGATCAATATGACCCATCGTCCCAACATTCACATGCGGCTTCGTCCGCTCAAACTTCGCCTTCGCCATCAGCGTGCTCCTTCTATTCGCCTCTGACCTTGGCCACGATTTCTTGCGCGGCGGCGGTCGGAACTTCTTGGTACGAGTGGAACTGCATCGAGTAGTTGGCACGGCCCTGGGTGCGTGACCTCAGATCCGTGGCATACCCGAACATCTCTGCGAGGGGCACGAGGGCCTTCACGACCCGACCGTGTCCACGTTGGTCCATCGATTCGACCTTTCCTCGACGAGAGGAGAGGTCGCCGATGACATCACCCAAGTAGTTCTCAGGGGTGACGATCTCGAGCTCCATGACGGGCTCGAGAAGTTTCATGCCGGCGGCTTTGGCAGCGTCTTTCAGGGCCATCGACCCGACGATACGGAACGCCATTTCGTTCGAGTCCACAGCGTGGGCCGAACCATCGATGAGGGTTGCTCGCAGGTCGACGAGCGGGTATCCGGCGAGGATGCCCGAATCGAGTGCCTGGACCATGCCCTTCTCGACAGCTCCGATGTACTCACGCGGCACGTTGCCGCCCTTGACGGAATCGACGAACTCGAAGCCGCTGCCCGGATCGAGCGGTTCGAGGTTGATGACCACGTGGCCGAACATGCCGGAACCGCCGGTCTGACGCTTGAACTTCGCGTCGATCTTGTTGACGGCCCTCTTGATCGTCTCGCGGTACGCGACCTGCGGGCGACCGACGTTGGCGTCGACCTTGAACTCTCGCAGGAGGCGATCGACGATGATCTCGAGGTGGAGTTCGCCCATCCCTTCGATGATCGTTTGGCCGGTCTCGTCGTCGCTGCTGACCCGGAACGTCGGATCTTCCTCTGCGAGCTTCGCTAGGGCTTCGCCGAGCTTGTCTTGGTCAACTTTGGTCTTTGGCTCAATCGCGACGGAGATCACTGGGTCGGGGAACGATATCGACTCCAACTGAACCGGTGCATTCACGGCCGAGAGCGTGTCACCGGTCCTCGTGTGCTTGAGGCCAACGGCTGCAACGATGTCACCGGTGTGGATCTCGTCGATGTCTACCTGCTTGGCCGCATGCATCCGAAGGAGGCGCCCGATGCGCTCCTTCTTGCCATCGCTGGTGTTCAGCACGGCGTCACCCTTCTTGGCAGTGCCGGAGTACACCCGGAAGTACGTCAGTTTCCCGACGTATGGGTCGGTCATGATCTTGAAGGCAAGCGCTGAGAACGGCTCGTCGTCTGATGCACGGCGTGTGATCTTCTCGTCCTCGTGTCTCGGCTTGAACCCTTCCATCGGGGGGAGTTCCACCGGTGACGGGAGGTAGGCGACGATCGCGTCGAGTAGTGGTTGGATACCTTTGTTCTTGAACGCCGAACCGAGCATCACCGGAACGAACTTCCGGTTGATCGTTCCACCTCGGATGACGGAGCGAATCTCTTCGGGGTCGAGATCGTGGTCTTCGAGGTACTTCTCGAGGAGCGCCTCGTTCTCATTGGCGACCACGTCGAGCATCTTGTGGTGCCACTCTCGGGCGAGTTCGAGGTACTCGTCCGGGATCTCGACGACTTCGCGCTCTTTGCCCTCTTCGTCGTGCCAGATGATGGCGTTCATCTCGACCAAGTCGATGACACCGCGGAATTCCGCCTCGGCGCCCATCGGGATCTGGATGGCCACGGGGTTGCCTCCGAGGCGGTCGATGATCGATGCCGTGGCCGCGTAGAAGTCGGCGCCCGTCCGGTCCATCTTGTTGATGAAGCAGATCCGGGGAACGGCGTACTTGTCGGCTTGACGCCAGACCGTCTCCGACTGCGGCTCGACACCCGAGACTGCATCGAACACGGCAACGGCGCCGTCGAGGACCCGGAGAGACCGTTCGACTTCGACAGTGAAGTCGACGTGTCCGGGCGTGTCGATGATGTTGATGACGTGATCGTTCCACGCACAGGTCGTGGCGGCAGACGTGATCGTGATGCCGCGCTCCTGCTCCTGCTCCATCCAGTCCATGACGGCCGCGCCCTCGTGGACTTCACCCAGCTTGTAGGTGCGACCCGTGTAGTAGAGAATCCGCTCCGTCGTCGTGGTCTTGCCCGCGTCGATGTGGGCCATGATCCCGATGTTGCGGATCTTCTCGAGGGGGATTTTGCGTGCCATGAGGTACCAGTGCTCTCGGACTACCAGCGGTAGTGGGCGAAGGCCTTGTTGGATTCAGCCATCTTGTGAACGTCTTCGCGGCGCTTCACAGCTGCGCCGGTACGGTTGGCCGCGTCGAGGATCTCGTTCGCGAGACGCATCGCCATCGTTGGCTCCTTGCGCTTGCGGGCGACCTCAACGAGCCAGCGGACGGCCAGGGTCTGTCCACGTCGGGGACGTACCTCGACGGGGACCTGGTATGAGGAGCCACCGACGCGCCGTGACCGTACTTCGACGGATGGGCGGATGTTGTCGATGGCACGGTTGAGAATGGTCAGCGGTTCGGATCCGGTGCGCTGCTCGACGGTATCCATAGCGCCGTACACGATGCGGCGCGCTGCGCCCTTCTTGCCACGCCAGAGCACCTTGTTGACGACCTGGGTGACGAGGACGGACCGGTAGATCGGATCTGGTTCGAGCTTGCGAACCTCGGCTGGTGCGCGACGCATGCCTAGGACTCCTTCTTCGTTCCGTAGCGGGAACGGGCTTGCCTACGCCCGTCGACGCCTGAGGCATCGAGGGCACCACGAATGACCTTGTAGCGAACACCCGGAAGGTCTTTCACACGGCCACCGCGAACAAGCACGATCGAGTGCTCCTGGAGGTTGTGGCCTTCACCAGGGATGTAGGCGGTGATCTCAGCACCAGAAGTGAGCCTCACACGGGCAACCTTGCGGAGCGCGGAGTTCGGCTTCTTCGGCGTCACGGTGTAGACGCGAGTGCAGACGCCGCGTCGTTGCGGCGATCCTGCGAGACCAACGGTCTTCGATTTCTTCGGCTTCGGCGTCCGGCCCTGTCGGACCAGCTGCTGTACGGTCGGCACGTGGGTACCGTCTCTCTCTTCTCGATGCACCCAGGCTCGATGAATTCGAAACCTGGGTTCTAACGAACGAAAACCGACGTCGTCACGCGCAGTGACTTCGCCGATCCCTTCTGTGAGTCGCTCCGCTCACAACAACGCTCTAACGAACGCCTCAGGGTAAGCGCGGACTCCGGTGGGAAACCGGATGCGGAAGTATATAGACCCGCAGGCGTAGTGCGCAAGACGGAAGGCAGTAGAGCAGCAGAGCAGCAGAGCAGCAGAGCAGCAGAGCAGCAGAGCAGACAATGGATCGGAACTGATCTACTCGCTGCTGATCTACTGGTCTACTAAATCGGGAACACCGGCGGATCCGTATCCGGGTGTTCTTCGACCCGCGGCTCCGGACGCGCCCTCGGGGTGTCGCTCCTGCCCTCTCTGAACCCCATGAACGTGATCATGGCTACGAAGATCGCTAGGAAGGTCTCTCCGTAGTAGAAGGCAACGGCCACGACCGCTACTCCGGTCACGACGGATATCCAGCGTGCGACGGGTTTCGCCTTCGTCGGCGTGAATATCTCGAGGGCGTGCTGGAGCATGTGCCCGCCGTCGAGCGGCAGGATCGGTATCCAGTTGAGGATCCCCCACACAAGGCCGGCCCAGACGAAGCTTTGGAGAAACACCCAGACCAGATCGGGAACGCCGTCGAATACACCGGATCTGCTGAGTGCAATGACACCAAGACCGGCGGCGATGCCGACCGCCGAACCGGCCGCTGAGACAATGAACCGGCGTCCCGGACCGAGCGTTCGAGATGCCGACCACGACGTGAACCCTCCGAGTGCGAAGAGCGTGATCGATACTGGCGACGCCCCGAAGGCCTTCGCTGTGAAGGCGTGCCCGGATTCGTGGAGGAGAACTGCGATCAGAACGGCACCGGTCCATGCCGCGATCTCCCATCCCGAGTACACCCCGAGTCCGAACACTGCAACGAACAGGAACGACCAGTGGATAGAGACGGGGACACCAAGAAGTGGGAAGCGGAGCACGGACCAACGATAGGCCACCCACCACCCGATCGTTTGTGTCTACGTTCACACTCTTTGTGTACATAGACACAAACGACGGGACGTCACACAAAACCGCAGTTCGTTTGTGCCTACGTTCACACCAATTGTGCTTCTAGACACAAACGATGGGACACGTACGCGATTGAGGCGGCCCTCTCAGGCCGCCTCAATGCGTTCAGGATCGTCTGAAGGACTACTCGTCGTCGGTGGCTTCTTCGGCCTCCACGGTCCCACCGAGTGACGCGAGCCACTCTGCCGGATCGGAGGGCAACCCCGCGTCGGCCGACTCGGGCGCTTCGTCTCCGAAGAGGCCCAGCGCCGTGACGACATTCGCGTCGGGCAGCATCGGTTCGATCGCCTGGTAGTGCTCGGAACCGGTTCCGGCCGGAATCAGCTTGCCGATGATGACGTTCTCCTTGAGTCCCCTCATGAAGTCCGACTTCGACTGCAGCGCCGCTTCAGTGAGCACCCTGGTGGTCTCCTGGAAAGACGCAGCCGACAGCCACGAGTCCGTTGCAAGCGACGCCTTCGTGATACCCATGAGCTCGGGGCGTCCTTCGGCCGGAATCTTGCCGTCCTCGACAAGCTCCCGGTTGACCTGGCGGAACTCCTTCTGGTCGGCGAGCTCGTTCGGGAGATACTGTGAATCCCCGGGGTTGGCGATGCGAACCCTGCGGAGCATCTGACGCACGACCAGCTCGATGTGCTTGTCGTGGATGTCGACACCCTGGGAGCGGTACACCTCCTGGACCTGGTCAACGAGATAGCGCTGACATGCCCGGATTCCCTGGATCTCAAGAACCTCTTTCGGGTCGAGCGGACCTTCGGTCAGCTGCGTTCCCGGCTCGATAATGTCACCTTCCGAAACACGTGCCCGTGCACGGCGAGGCAGCTGATGGCGCACCTCGTCATCACCGTCGACGACCACCACATAGCGGGCGTTCGTCTCCTCGTCGGTCTCGAATTTGACGACACCGCCGCTGTCGGAAAGGATCCCCTTCCCCTTCGGAGTACGGGCTTCGAACAACTCGACCACCCGAGGGAGACCGTGCGTGATGTCCTCACCGGCAACACCACCGGTGTGGAACGTACGCATCGTCAGCTGTGTTCCCGGCTCACCGATCGACTGGGCTGCCATGATGCCAACCGCAGTTGCGATCTCAACCATCGATCCGGTCGCCAGGTCGATGCCGTACGAATCCCGGCTGATTCCGTAGCGAGACTCGTCGGTGAGAGGCGAGCGAACTCGCAACTCAGTCACGTCTTCAAGCTCCTCGAGGCCGATAACGGCATCGCGATCGAGGATGAAGCCTTCCTTCAATTTCCGCCCGTCCGGCAGTGCGACGACCTTGCGTCCATCCTTGACGGACTCGGCGAGCATTCGTCCAAACACACGGTTCTGAAGGTGACGCACCGGAGAGCCGTCGACGTCGCGTGTCTTGATCAGGATGCCCGCATCTTCCGTGGGTTCGTCGTGGATGATGATCTCCTGAGAGACATCGACGAGACGACGAGTGAGGTAACCCGAGTCGGCGGTTCTCAGCGCAGTATCGGCAAGGCCCTTCCTGGCGCCGTGCGTCGAGATGAAGTACTCGAGCACCGACAGCCCCTCGCGGAAGTTGGACTTGATCGGCTGCGGGATGATGTCACCCTTCGGATTGGCCACGAGGCCACGCATGCCGGCAATCTGCCGCAACTGCATGATGTTTCCTCGGGCGCCCGATCGGACCATCATGTCCATCGGGTTGAACTTCTCAGCAATGAGCGTCGCGGCCATCGCGTCCTTGACCTGCTCGGTCGCCTCCGTCCAGATCTCGATGAGTTCCTGCTCACGCTCAGCGTCGGTGATCACACCCTTGAGGTAGAGACCTTCCATCTTGAGAGCGCGCGCTTCGAAGGCCTCGAGGATCTCGGCCTTCTCCGGTGGCGTCTTCACGTCTTCGAGGCCGATCGTCAGACCTGCCTTCGTCGCGTATTTGAAGCCCAAATCCTTGATGGAGTCGAGCGTGTTGGCCACGTCCGGCTTGTCGTAGTGACGGATGAGTTCGTCGATCAAAGTGCGAACATCCGACTTCAGGACGGGTGCATTCACATATGGGAATCCTGCGGGGAACACTTCGTTCACCAGGGCGCGCCCGAGCGACGTCTCCGTCAGCCCATCCGGATCGACGGTCGTGTCGGCGATGAGCGAGCCGAGCGAGCGCTTCAGAGCGGCGTGCATCGCTGGATCACCGGCGAGCCAACCCACACGGAGCTTGATCGGTGCGTGGAGCGAGAGGTCACCGACCTCATACGCCATCATCGCCTCTTCGATATCAACGAAGGCCCGTCCGGCACCCTTCGCGTCTTCGGTCATCTCTGAGAGATAGAAGAGACCGATGACCATGTCCTGGGACGGTGTCACGATCGGACGACCCGACGCCGGCGAGAGCACGTTGTTCGACGAGAGCATGAGGATCCTGGCTTCAGCCTGAGCCTCTGCAGAGAGCGGAAGATGAACCGCCATCTGGTCGCCGTCGAAGTCTGCGTTGAACGCTTCGCACACGAGCGGATGCAACCGGATCGCTTTGCCCTCCACGAGGACCGGCTCGAACGCCTGAATCCCGAGACGGTGCAACGTCGGCGCCCGGTTGAGGAGTACAGGGTGCTCTTCGATGACATCTGCGAGCACGTTCCACACCTGGTAGCGCCTGCGCTCGACCATGCGCTTGGCCGCTTTGATGTTCTGTGCCTCGCCGATGTCCACGAGTCTCTTCATCACGAACGGCTTGAAGAGTTCGAGCGCCATGATCTTCGGCAGACCGCACTGGTGAAGCCTCAGCTCTGGGCCGACGATGATGACTGAACGGCCCGAGTAGTCGACGCGCTTGCCCAGGAGGTTCTGACGGAACCGACCTTGCTTGCCCTTCAACATGTCGGAGAGCGACTTGAGGGGACGATTGCCCGGACCCGTTACAGCACGACCGCGACGTCCGTTATCGAACAACGCATCCACAGCTTCTTGGAGCATCCGCTTCTCGTTGTTGACGATGATCTCGGGAGCACCGAGATCGATCAAACGCTTGAGGCGGTTGTTCCGGTTGATGACCCGGCGATACAGATCGTTGAGGTCCGAAGTGGCGAAGCGGCCACCGTCAAGTTGAACCATCGGCCGAAGATCGGGAGGAATCACCGGAACGACATCGAGGATCATGCTCTTCGCATCATTGGTTCCCGCGGCGAACGGTTTGACCACCTTCATGCGCTTCATCGCGCGCTGCCGACGCTGCTGCGACTTGGCTTCGAGGTCCTCGTGAAGCCGGTCCATCTCTGCGTCAAAGTCGAGTCGACTGATGAGGTCCTTGACCGACTCGGCACCCATGCCACCGACGTAGTAGTCGCCGTAACGTTCGACGATCTCGCGCCAGAGCTGTTCAGACTCGATCAGCTGCTTGGGCTTCATCGACTTGAAAGTATCGAAAGCCTCCTGGAGAAGCTCATCTTCGACATTCGCTCGTTCGTCGCGATCCTTGATCTCGCGCTCGACCTCGCGGCGGCGTGCGTTGATCTCCTGAGTCTTGGCTCCGGCTTCCTCCATCTGGGTGAGATCTTGCTCGAGCCGAACCAGACGGGCTTCCTTCCACTCGGCGGCCTCTTCGGCGATGAGCTCGAGCTCGTGACGGGTCGCGTCTTCGAGATCCGAGAGGTCGGCGTGCCGCTTCTCTTCGTCAACGTGTGTGATGAGATATGCAGCGAAGTAGATGACCTTCTCGAGCTCCTTCGGAGACATGTCGAGGAGGTAGCCGAGACGGCTCGGAACACCTTTGAAGTACCAGATGTGCGTTACCGGAGCGGCGAGCTGGATGTGGCCCATGCGTTCGCGGCGCACCTTTGACCGCGTCACCTCGACGCCGCAACGCTCACAGACGATGCCGCGGAAACGGACACGCTTGTATTTGCCGCAGTAGCACTCCCAGTCCCTGGTCGGCCCGAAGATGCGCTCGTCGAAGAGGCCTTCCTTCTCGGGCTTCAGGGTCCGGTAGTTGATCGTCTCGGGTTTCTTGACCTCGCCGAAGGACCATGCGCGGATTTGATCCGACGCAGCGAGGCTGATCTTCAGTTCATCGAACAGTTGTGTCACCAGTTGCTCCCGTCAGCCTCAAACGTTGATTTCGGCCTTCTCAGGCCGTGAAATATCGATTCCGAGCGACGCCGCCGTACGGAACATGTCCTCTTCAATTTCCTTGAACTCGACTTCCTCACCGGCCGAGAGCATCTCGACGTTGAGGCACAGGCTCTGCATCTCTTTGACGAGAACCTTGAATGACTCCGGGATTCCGGGTTCAGGAATGTTCTCGCCCTTGACGATCGCCTCGTAGACCTTCACACGGCCTCGCACGTCGTCGGACTTGATCGTCAGGACTTCCTGGAGGGCGTAGGCGGCTCCGTACGCTTCGAGCGCCCAGACTTCCATCTCTCCGAAGCGCTGGCCACCGAACTGCGCCTTGCCGCCAAGCGGCTGCTGCGTGATCATCGAGTATGGGCCGGTCGACCGGGCGTGGATCTTGTCGTCCACGAGGTGGACCAGCTTCAAGATGTACATGTGCCCAACGGTGATCGGCGAATCGAACGGTTCGCCGGTACGACCGTCGAACAGTTTCGCCTTTCCGACACTGTTGACCAGAACGTCTCCGTCGCGATTCGGAAGCGTGTTGTCGAGAATCTTGAGGATCTCGTCTTCGTGTGCACCGTCGAAGACCGGCGTCGCCGTCTTGGTCCACGGCGCAGCACCCTTGTTTCCCGGGCTTTCCATGTCGTCGAACGAGTTCCACCCTTGAGACGCTGCCCAACCGAGATGGACCTCAAGGACCTGGCCAAGGTTCATGCGGGACGGGACACCGAGCGGCGACAGAATGACGTCGACCGGGGTGCCATCCGGCAGGAACGGCATGTCCTCTTCGGGGAGGATCTTCGCGATGACGCCCTTGTTTCCATGGCGGCCGGCGAGCTTGTCACCTTCCGAGATCTTCCGCTGCTTCGCTACGTAGACACGCACGAGTTCATTCATGCCGGGCGGAAGGTCGTGACCTTCGTCCCGACGGAACTCCTTCACAGCGATCGCCTTCCCTGTTTCACCGTGTGGAACCTTGAGGGACACATCACGAACCTCGCGGGCCTTCTCACCGAAGATCGCCCGCAGGAGGCGCTCCTCCGGCGTCAGCTCGGTCTCGCCCTTCGGCGTGATCTTTCCGACGAGGTAGTCGCCGGGCTCGACATCGGCGCCGATCCGGATAATGCCCTGATCGTCGAGATCCGCGAGCACCTCTTCAGCAACGTTCGGGATGTCACGTGTGATTTCCTCAGCGCCCAGCTTCGTGTCACGAGCTTCGATCTCATGCTCCTCGATGTGAATCGAGGTGAGCACGTCGTCTTTGACGAGACGCTGCGAGAGGATGATCGCGTCCTCGAAGTTGTAACCGTTCCACGGCATGAACGCGACGAGCAGGTTGCGGCCAAGCGCAAGCTCGCCGTCCTCCGTCGACGGACCGTCAGCGAGGACGGTGCCCGCCTTGACGACAGTTCCCTCGGCCACAATGGGCTTCTGGTTGATAGACGTGCCCTGGTTCGAGCGTTCGAACTTGAGGAGAGGAAGCCGGTGCTTCTTGTTGGCGCCCTGCTCCTTGACGACGATCTCGTTGCCGGTCACTTCTACAACCTCGCCGTCGACCGGCGAGACGATGACGTCACCGGAGTCGACTGCCGCACGGGCTTCGATGCCGGTGCCGACAAGCGGTGCATCGGTCGTGACGAGCGGGACCGCCTGGCGCTGCATGTTCGATCCCATCAACGCACGGTTCGCGTCGTCGTGCTCGAGGAAAGGAATGAGCGCCGTAGACACGGAGACGAGTTGTTTCGGAGAGACGTCCATGTAGTCGACCTCGGCCGGATCAACTGAATCGATATCTCCACCGGTCTTGCGAACCAGGACGCGGTCGTTGGCGAACGAACCGTCTTCATTGAGCGGTGCGTTCGCCTGAGCGATGACGTGACCCTCCTCCTCCGAAGCGGTCAGGTAATCGATCTTCTTGGTGACCTTGCCGTTCTTGACCTGACGGTACGGGGTCTCGATGAAACCGAATCGGTTCACCTTCGCGTAGCAAGCGAGTGAGCCGATGAGACCGATGTTCGGACCCTCCGGAGTCTCGATCGGGCACATCCGTCCGTAGTGCGACGGGTGGACGTCTCGAACCTCGAACCCTGCCCGTTCACGGGAGAGACCACCCGGGCCGAGCGCCGAAAGGCGACGACGGTGCGTCAGACTGGCTAGCGGGTTCGGCTGATCCATGAACTGGCTCAGTTGGCTCGTGCCGAAGAACTCCTTGATCGACGCGACGACCGGCCGGATGTTGATCAGCGTCTGTGGCGTGATCGCCTCGGGATCCTGCGTGGTCATTCGCTCTCGAACGACACGCTCGAGACGGCTGAGCCCAACCCGGATCTGATTCTGGATCAACTCGCCGACGGTGCGGATTCGACGATTCTGGAAGTTGTCGATGTCATCCGTGTGGTATCCGTCCTCGCCGTTGTGGAGGGCCATGAGGTAACGGATCGCATCGAGCATGTCGTCATCGGACAGAAGACCGTCTTCGGCCTGGTTGTACGACTCGATGTCGATCTGGGGACGCGACAGCTTCTGGTTCAATTTGTAGCGGCCGACCCTGGTGAGGTCGTATCGCTTCGGGTTGTTGAAGAGGGTGTTGATGAGCCCACGAGCGGATTCAACAGTGGTGAGCTCGCCCGGACGGAGCTTCCGATAGAGATCGAGAAGGGCCTCGTCCTTGGTGGACGTCGGGTCCTTCTCGAGTGTCTCTCTGATCAGGTCGGAGCCGTCGAAGAGAGCAAGGATGTCCTCGTCTGTTTCGGCGAGGCCGAGCGCTCGGATGAACGTGGTGACGAACTGGCGACGCTTCCGATCGACCCGCACGCCGACCGTGCCCTTCTTGTCGACGTCGAATTCGAGCCAGGCGCCGCGACCGGGGATGACCTTCGCCGAGTAGAGATCCTTGTCGGAAGTCTTGTCGAGATTGACATCGAAGTAGACGCCGGGGCTACGAACGAGTTGGCTCACAACGACGCGTTCCGTGCCGTTGATGATGAAGGTGCCGTTGTCGGTCATCATCGGGAAATCGCCGAGGAAGACCTGCTGCTCTTTGATCTCACCTGTTTCTCGGTTGAGGAAGCGGGCGGTAACGAAGAGCGGCTTCGAATAGTTGGCGTCGCGGTCCTTCGCCTCTTCGATCGACTCGGTCGGATCGCCAAAGCGATGATCGGTCAGTTCGAGGGCGAGGTTGCCGGTGAAGTCCTCGATGGGGGAAACCCCTTCAAAGATCTGCCGCAGGCCACTCTCGAGAAAGCCATCGAAGGATTCGCGCTGAACAGCGAGGAGATCCGGGAGTGGCTGAACTTCGGGCAGCTTGGCGAAAGAGAGACGGGTTGAACGCGCACGGGCCAAGGGAGGATCCTCCTCGTTTGGATGCGATCAGCGGGAGCTGTGGGCAGGGCTAGGGAACGACGGAGAATAGCACAAATCCGAGCTAGCGCACAGCCAACCCGGCCCTATCTAGAGAGAGTCGTGAGAAGACGTTCAATTTGTGGGTGCAACATACAACGAAACCGCCGACCTCGTCAAGCTTCAAACGAGTAGAGCAGTAGCTCAGTAGCTCAGATTGTGTTTCTCGGATGCCATGAAATTGAAGGAATCGATGAGCGCAGCAACGATGGAGGGACGAGCGGTTTGGGACGCGAGGAAGGGGAGCAGCCGTAGCCACTCCCCTTCCTGCTTGGTACTCGTACTCAGTACGGCAGCGCAGCTGCCCTACTTCAATTCCACTGTTCCGCCGGCACCCTCGAGGGCTTCCTTGGCTTTCTCAGCGGCTTCCTTGTCGACACCTTCGAGGACGGCAGCGGGAGCGCCATCAACGACGGCCTTGGCTTCCTTGAGACCGAGGCTCGTAAGGCTACGAACTTCCTTGATCACCTGGATCTTCTTGTCGCCAATGGCGACCAGAACCACGTCGAACTCATCCTGCTCTTCCTCGGCGGCGGCTTCGCCACCTGCGGCCGGCATGGCTGCCATGGCCATCGGGACCGCCGCGGTTACGTCGAACTTCTCCTCAAATTCCTTGAGGAACTCTGACAGCTCGAGGACACTCATCTCCTCGAAGACAGCGAGCAGTTCTTCGCTCGTCATCTTGGCCATGTTCTACTCCTCCTCGGCGGCGTCATCGGCCGCACTATCGGGGTTATTGGACTCGCTACCGGGAGCATCCTCATCGGATGCTTCAGCAGCCATCGCTTCATCGTTGCTTTCGGTTGCTTGAGCTTCGGGCTCTGCCACTGGGGCTTCGTCAGCCTTCGGGGCCTCTTCGACCTCGGGTGCCGCCTCAGCCTCTGGAGCTTCGTCTGCGGGAGTCTCCTCCTCGACGGTCTCCTCAGCAACGACAGGGGCCGCCTCATCGGCAGGCTCCTCGTCTGGGCTGGCATCGGCTTCGGGCTGATCGCTGGTAGCTGGCAGCTCCGGGCTCTCCTCTTGCTTCTTCTCGAGCAGCTGCTGCATCACCGTCGCCGCGTTACGCGGCAGTGCGGCAAGCAGACCGGCCATCTTCGCCATCGGTGCTTCGAACGCACCGGCGATCCTGGCCAGTAGTACCTCGCGGGGTTCGATGTCCGCAAGTTGGGCGATCCGCTCGGGTGTCAGGAATTCCCGACCGAGGAGTCCGCCCTTGATGACGAACACCTCGTGACCCTTCGCAAAGTCGCGCAGGACCCTGGCGGCGCTGACGGGGTCACCGTCGGCGAACGCCAAGCCGGTCGGGCCCAGCAGGAGTGCATCGAGATCCTCGATGTCCAGACCGGAAGCGGCCAGACGGGCAAGGGTCATCTTCACAACCTTGAACTCGGCACCGTTGGCACGCAGATCCCGACGCAGCGCCTGCTGCTCTTGAACCGAAAGCCCGGCGTACTCGGCGAGGAACACAGCTTGTGCTCCGTCCATACGCTCTTTGATGTCGGCGACGGCCTGGACCTTCTCTGGTCGTGGCATTCGTCGTCCTCCTTTACGGGCTTGCTTCCACACTCCCCCGTCCTTGAAGTGACTGGGGCCCGAAACAAAGAACGGGCTCCCAGCATGAGACAGGGAGCCCTCTATCGAGGACGACCTACGTCGGCGCCGCAATGCGGACTTACACATACCGACGGTCTCGGGCCAAGGTTGAGGTTGTGCAAGCCGGAGGGTAGGACAGGTCGTCGGCTAAGAGCAACCGCGGGGAGGAAGCTACCAGCTGCCAGCAGAGACCGTGCTGCGGCTGGTAGCTCGAAACGCGCAAGTACCCGGCTGAGGGCCGGGCACTCGCTGACAGCGGTGAGCTCGGGTCCAGTGCGGACCCCACTCTCGAGGAATCGGGCAGACGGCGGGCCAGGATGCCATCTACTCGTCTCCACCCTGGTGATCGGCCGTGGTAGGGATCGGCCGCTCGGGTGATCCAGGGTGCATGGGGTCCATGACAGGAAGGATGGTGGTCCGTTCCCACTATGGGTGCTCCAAGCGTCCCCCGCTATGTGACAGGAAGTATCGCGGACAGAACTCCTGGTAGCAAATGGTTCGTTCTTCGAGTACTGGGTACTGGGTACTCAGCACATCGCTCGGTGGAGCCGAGCGACTAGCGGTTTTCCTTCACGAAGTCCTCGAGGAGGCCGTAGTCGATCTTGACGCCGGGGCCCATCGTCGAAGACACTGTTGCGCTGAGTACGAACTTGCCCTTCGTCGTTGCAGGACGCGAGCGAATGATCTCGTCGGCGGCCACGGCGAGGTTCTCCAGCAGCGTCTCGACTTCGAACGAGACCCTGCCGATGGGGAAGTGCACGTTGCCGTAACGGTCGTTTCGGTACTCGACGCGCCCCGCCTTGAAGGCAGCGACCGTCTTGCCGACGTCCTGGGTGACCGTGCCGCTCTTCGGATTCGGCATCAGTCCACGCGGTCCGAGGACCGGGCCGAGCTTTCCCACGACGGACATCATGGAGGGAACGGCGATGACAACGTCGAAGTTGAGGGACTGCTTGCCCGATTGCATGGCCTCGGCCAGGTCCTTGCCACCGATGAGATCGGCGCCGGCTTCTTCGGCCTCACGGGCCTGGTCGGATTCTGCGAAGACGACGACCTTGACGTCTTTGCCGGTTCCGTTGGGGAGGCTGACTGTTCCTCGAACGATCTGATCCGCCTGCCGGGCGTCGATGCCCAACCTGAATGCGATGTCGACCGACTCGTCGAACTTCGCGAATGAGAAGTTCCGGAGAATTCCCAGGGCCTCTTCCGGCCCGTAGTAGGTCTGCCTGTCGAATCCGCCTTCGACGTTCTTGCGATTCTTACTCTTTGCCATCGTTCCGTCTCCCTGTGGTGCAACCGAGGCGCTCGGCCTCTCCCACGTCTGTCTGGTACTCAGTACTCAGTACTCAGTACTTGATACTTGTCGAAGGCCTCAGCCTTCGACAACAAGTCCCATCGAGCGTGCGGTGCCCGCAACGATCCTCATCGCTGCATCGATGTCGATCGCGTTCAGGTCCGGCATCTTGATCTCGGCGATCTCGCGGATCTGAGCGCTGGTGACGCTACCGACCTTCTCCTTGTGCGGCTCCGGCGAACCCTTTTCGATCTTCGCAGCCTGGCGAAGGAGAACGGCCGCCGGTGGCGTCTTCGTGATGAACGTGAAACTGCGATCCTCGTAGATCGAAATCTCCACGGGGACAATCGTCCCTGACTGGCTTGCAGTGGCGTGGTTGTATGCCTGGACGAAGTCCATGATGTTCACGCCATGCTGGCCGAGTGCGGGACCGACCGGCGGCGCAGGGCTCGCCTGGCCAGCGGGGATCTGCAATTTCAGCACGGTCATCAGTTTCTTGCGACCCATCAGGGAACCTCGCTCGGGATCTAGTACTTGACGATTTGGTCGAAGTTGAGTTCGACAGGTGTTTCGCGGCCGAAGATGTCAACGAGGACCCGGACTCTCGACTGGTCCATGTTGATGTCTTCGATGACACCGTTGAAGTCGGCGAAGGGGCCCTCGACCACACGGACGGTCTCCCCGACCTCCCATGCCGGTTTGAACGTGGGCTTGTCCTTCTTGCCCTCTTCCTTCTCCACACCGAGGATGCGCTCGACTTCACGACGAGACAGCGGCGTGGGCTTGGTTTGGGATCCGACGAATCCGGTGACGCTCGGGGTGTTGCGCACGGCATACCACGAGTCGTCGTCGAGGTACATGCGGACGAGCACGTACCCGGGGAACTTCTTGCGCTGGACGGTGACCTTCTTGCCAGCCTTGTATTCGATGACGTCTTCCATCGGGATGGCGACGTCGAAGATCTTGTCCTCGAGGTGCATCGATCGGACGCGGGTCTCGAGGTTCGCCTTGACCTTCTTCTCGTACCCGGAGTACGAGTGGACGACGTACCAGTCGCCCGGCAGGTCATAGGGGCTGAGGGGTTTCTCCTCGACCACTTCCAAAGCGGCATCGTCCTTGTCTTCGAGGGTGTCCTGTGTCGTCTCGTTCATCAGGTCAAATTCTCCAACAGGTAGAGGACGCCCTTGGAGAAGGCCCAGTCGAGGCCGAACACAAACAGGGTGATGACCGTGGTCACGGCGAACACCACGACCGTGTAGGTCGTGAGCTCCTCGTTTGATGGCCATGCGACCTTCTTCAATTCCTGGCGCACTTCGCGGAAGTACTGGCGGATGCCGACGCGCTCCTTCTTCTTCGGCTGCGCGCGTTCACCACGCTTCTTCTTAGCGCGTTCATCCTCTTTCGCCTGTAGGCGACGCATTTCGCGGTTCAACTGCACTCCTCCTGAGTGGGCAGGGGTGGCGGGACTCGAACCCACAACATCCGGTTTTGGAGACCGGCGCTCTGCCAATTGGAGCTACACCCCTCCGGCCGGTTGAGGCCCGAGCCGAGAGTATATGGAGCAGCCGTGGCAAAGCACAATGTCTCGTTGTTGACTCCATCGTACTGGACAACGGCAGTACCGGGAGGCTTGTGTGCGTCTCGAGTGCCGAGTACTGGATACTGGGTACTCAGTACGCCGCTGAAGGCGGCACTCAGGCTGCGTGGTGCGAGCGGCGAAGACCGATCACGATGGCCGTGCCGGCAGTGGCCGCCACGGCCGCACCGGCGGCGGCAGAGATCGCGATGGCGGCGCGGCGCACGATGACGCTGCGGTCGCTCGTCTCCTCGGTTTCCGGATGCTCGATTCGCAAGGCCACAGATGGCAGCAGGGTCGACGGCGCCGCGATCGTCTCGTCGGCGAGTGCCCCGAGACGGCGGTTCAGCGTGCGGTAGCGAGCAACTTCGGCTTGACATGTGAGGCACGTCTCGACGTGTCGGGTGAGCCGATCACCGAGATCGTCGACCGAGTCCACACCGGGGAGACGCAATCGAACGATGGTGCAGTTGGTGCTCATGATCCCTCCTCGTCCTGGTGTTTCCACAGCGTCAGACGCAGAGATTTTCGGGCCCGGTGGAGCCGCACCTTCGCTGCGGTTACCGATATGTCGAGGTGCTCGGCGATCTCCGGGTGGCTCCACTCGTATACGTCTTTGAGAACAACGACCGCCCGCAGCGATTCCGGGAGCTCATTCAACGCATCTTGGAGCGGTCCTCGCATCGCTGCGCTTTCGCCGCCCCGTTCCGGCGTCAGCGATGCCGATTCGGGTTCGCGATAGATCTCGTCGAGGGAGTCGGCTTGTGTCCTCTTGCGACGGTCCCGATGGGTGAACGCCGTGTTCACGGTGATCCGGTGCATCCATGTCGAGAACTTGGCATCGCCGCGGAACCGCTCGATGGCACGCCACGCACGCACGAACGCTTCCTGCGCGACGTCGTAGGCAAGCTCCCGATCGGCAACCATGCGGACGGCCAACGTATACACCTCGTGCTGGTGGGTTCTGACAAGTTCGGTGAACGCGGCCTGGTCACCCCGGCTGGCACGCTCAACGAGCTCGCTCTCCGTTCGACTTCGAGGCTGCTCATGGGGTTACCGCCTCGAGCCGGACGACGGCGGAGCCCGTGACTATGTCGACATCTCCAGCGGAGAGACGGAGTCCGATACTGGCCTCCCGGTCGTCCGTGTCGACGGCCTTCACGGTGGCCTCGACTCGTGCGGCCTCGACGGGTCGAAGGGCGCTCCGGAAACGTGCCTTGATCGTGGCCACCGGAGCCGGTCCAGTGCCGAAGGTGCTCGCTTGTTGAGCGAACCACGAGAGCATCAGCAGACCATGGACCGCGACACCCTCGAGTCCGGCGGCCCGTGCCGACTCGTGGTCCCAGTGGAGTGGGTTGAAGTCTCCGGTTGCAGCTGAGTAACGGATGAGGTCCTTGCGGCTCGCCGACTTCGCCGAGCTTGCCGTTTGCCCGACCTCAACGTC
>RCNF010000679.1_pt1 | contig 17565 bp, 16 predicted proteins | sample 2041311 | NCBI WGS metagenome assembly RCNF01 (sample SAMN09708228, study PRJNA481090) | Marine sediment metagenome, whole genome shotgun sequencing project. | biome: marine sediment; feature: ocean; material: sediment; isolation source: Sewage treatment plant 2 marine sediment (STP2) ... | reverse complement strand
CTCAGCAACGGTCGTGCCTCCTTCGCCTTGCTTAATAATAAACGCCTTTTGCGCGTCCGTGAAATTCGATGCTTTCATGCGTTTCCGCTCCTCTCCCAGCCAAGGAAAATCTAGCGGAAAACTCTAACCATAAACGAGGACATTTTCAGGGATCACAGCAATCACAGCAAACAGTGCCGCCACAGCAAATGAGACCACGTTGAAGCAGGTCAGGGCAGTGGCCACTTACCGCTATCAGGATATGGGTTTGCAGGTGCTGGCCGGTCTTGGATATCTCGATTTTTCTACTGAGAGCACGGGGCAAATGTATTATCCGGGCGAATTTTCTGCGCAGTCGCGCGACTCATCATTTAGCGGTCCGGGTTTATTGCTCGGTGCGCGCAAGGACGTCGGTATCATCTATGGCAATACACGATTGAATCTTGAAGGGGTTGTAGGTGCTTATCGAGGTGATCGTGACCTGAAAATTGACGATCAGTACGAAGGAACCACCGGATCTCTAACGAAATCTGAGAGTGGAACGGCCTATACGCTGGAATTGACTGCCAGTTTTCTCTCCGACGCCAATTGGGCCGGCTCGGGCTCGCAGTTTGAATGGGGTGTGAGCTACATCCGAGCTTTTGATGTTTTTGACTCATCCAACTACAATTCTGCGGTGAAAGGAACTTTTGGGTCGGCAGCGGCGACGGGATCGACCAAAGACGACTTTGACGCAGTGGTGATCTTTGCGGGTTTGACCGTCCCAATGTAGAAGTCGGTTGTCGTGTCATTTTGCGGTTCCGTGGCTCAATACCCGAGCGTTCGATCCACAAGATGCAGCAAGGACTCGCCTGCCTCAGACCGCCGGACGTTTTCGGCGATCACTTCAGCGCAGGTTTCGGCCCGGGTCTCTGCCGCAATATGTGGCGTCACTGTCACCGATGGGTGAGCCCAATAGGGGTGATCGACTGGCAGGGGTTCGACGCGAAACACGTCCAGCGTTGCGTGGGCGATCTGCCCGGCGTCGAGCGCTGCCAACAACGCTGCGTCATCAATCAAAGATCCACGTCCCGGATTGAGGATGAAAGCGCCGCGCGGCATCCATGCAAGTGTTTCGGAGTTTAGAGTGTTTTTTGTGGCGGGCGTGTTGGGCAACAGCAGAATGCAAATATCTGCCGTGGACAGCGCCTTGTTCAGCCCATCTTCGCCATGCAAGCAGGTCATGCCTTGCGCCGACTTGGCGCTTCGGCTCCACCCGGTTACCGGAAAGCCGAGCGCGGCAAGGGCACGGCCAACTGCTACACCCAAGGTGCCGAGACCAAGAATTGTCACGCGACGGTTTTGAGAGAGCGGAGGCACCGCGGAGCGCCATTGACCATCTTGTCCCAGAATATGCGCGTCCACTCCAAGATGATGCCGCAATGTATGTCCGACCACCCACTCAGTCATACCTTGGCTAAGACCGTGATCAACCATGCGGGTCAGCGGTTGGGTCAGCGTTGTGTTGCCCACGACGGCTTCAACCCCGGCCCAGAGATTCAACACGGCTTTGGTTTGGGTAAAGGGCGAAAAATCTTTGAGTGCGCTGGTTGGTGCATAAACAATATAGTCAACCGCTTCAGGGGCAAATTTCATTTGAAGATTCACGTCCAGATCGCGCGCCTTGAACTCCCGCAGAAGAGGGGCTTGGTACGCTTCCCAGTATTCGTCCGGGGCGGCGAGCAGGATATTGAGGGGCATTAAGGCAACCTTTTGATGTTCAGCGTGGACGGTGAATGTGGGCGCTTTGGACTAGGCCAAAAGCCACCATCAGAACCAGCATCGCCGAACCGCCATAACTGACCATTGGAAGCGGCACGCCGACCACAGGGGCCAGTCCCATGACCATTGACATGTTCACAGCGAAGAACAGGAAAAACGTAAGGGCGACACCCAATGTCAGAAGAGATGAGAACCGATCTTTGCATGTAATTGCTGTGTAGATGCAAAACAGGATAATCAGTGTGTAAAGGACCAGAAGGGAAAACCCTCCTACAAATCCGAATTCCTCGGCCAGCGTGGTAAAGATAAAGTCTGTGTGTTTCTCGGGCAGAAAGTTCAATCGGGATTGGGTGCCTTGCATGAAGCCACGGCCCGTCCAACCGCCAGAGCCAAGCGCAATTTTTGACTGGGTGATGTGATACCCCGCCCCTAGCGGGTCAGTTGAGGGGTCAATGAATGTGTCGATACGCCGGAATTGGTAGTCCTTGAGCAGTTGCCAAGGAGTGCCCCTGCTTTGGAACACTGCCGTTATGAGTCCAATGCCCGCAGCCACAACCGCTGCAAAATAGGCCCAGTGCACGCCCGCTACAAACATCATACCGCCGCCAGCAGCCAACAGCAAAATCGCGGTGCCCAGATCAGGTTGACGCAGCACCATAAAGGTCGGCAACAAAATTATGACGATCGGAATCAGGACCCAGAAAGGGCGCGAAGTCCGTTTGCTGGACAACCAGTCGTAATAGGCGGCCAACAGCATCACCAAGGTAATTTTCATTAATTCAGAGGGTTGCAGGCGCATGAACCCGAGATCAATCCAGCGTTGCGCGCCCATGCCAATGGCGCCAATCAGCTCCACAAGAACCAACAACAATACAGAAATACCATAGGCAAGCGCCGCCATATTTCGCCAGAACCAGATCGGGATCACCGCGACGATTATCATCAGCGCAAATCCAAGGCCGAACCGTTTTATCTGTGGTTCGGCCCAAGGGCGAAACGATCCGCCTGCAACAGAGTAGAGCATCAGGAATCCCACACATGCGACCGCAATAAGCAATATCGCCAACGGCCAATTCAGAAACAGGATTTTGCGCGCGCCCGATGGCACTGACTTGACGGAATGTTCAAGATAGCTCATGCGCGTTCTTTGCCCTCAAAATTGGCAATTGGTTCCATATCTTGCAGTCGCTCCTGCTGTTCCTTGATTCTTGCGCGATCACCTGCGGGATAGGCGGTCAGCGGAGGCTGCCCACCATAAAGCGCCTGTAACATCAGGTCGCGTGCAATTGGGGCCGCCGCGACAGATCCGCCGCCGCCGTGTTCCACGATCACAGCGACCGCATATTTGGGTGCTTCGACGGGGGCAAAGCTTACGAACAGCGCGTGATCGCGCCGTTCCCAGGGAAGGTCACGGTTATGGATAACACCACTGCGTCGCTCGGCCTTGGTGATGTTGCGGACCTGGCTGGTTCCGGTCTTTCCCGCCATGCGATACCCATCCTCGATGATGCGGCTACGATAGCCGGTGCCACGCCGGTTATTGCTGACCGCGTTCATCGCGTTTCGAATTTTTCGAAGGTTATTCTCGTTCATACCTAGGCTTTCGCCTGCGCCTGAGGGCTGCTCGATACCATCGATCGTGCGAATGAGGCGGGGCGCAACTGCCCGACCGGTGGCAAGCCGTGCCGACATGATAGCCAGCTGTAGAGGTGAAGCGAGCATATAGCCTTGCCCGATTGATGAATTCGCCGTGTCACCGGTGCGCCAAGGGGCGCCGTGCACTTGCTGCTTCCACGCCTTGGTTGGGGTCAGCCCTGCAGCTACTGCTGACATTGGCAAATCATGTCGTACCCCCAGCCCAAATCGGTTCGCAATGGCCGAAATCCTGTCGATACCGACCTTGAGGGCCAGAGAGTAGTAATAGACATCGCAGCTTTGTTTCAACGAGTTGTGCAGATCAATTGCGCCATGTCCGGCGCGTTTCCAGCAATGGAACCTGCGTCCGGACACTGTCAGATAGCCCGGACAATACACGGTTTCCTCTGGCGTGATCACACCAGCTTCTAACGCGGCCATTGCAGTCATCATCTTGAAAGTCGATCCCGGCGGATAGATGCCCTGAACCGATTTGCTGGCCAGTGGGCGGTATTTATTGTTCAACAGGCCGGAATAATCACCGGAAGAAATCCCACGCACAAATAGATTTGGATCGAAAGAAGGGGCCGAGCCGATAGCGACCAGATCGCCTTCTTCGCAGTCAATCACCACAGCACTTGCACTTTCTCCGACCAATCGGGCCTGAAGATAACTCTGCAGCTTGTGATCAATGGTCAGCTGAATATCGGCTCCGGCCTGACCTTCACGACGATCCAGTTCGCGCATCACGCGCCCGTTGGCATTGACCTCGACGCGCTTTGCCCCGGCCTTGCCGCGCAAGGCTTCTTCCATCTTTGCCTCTAACCCGACCTTGCCGATCTGGAAACGGGGAATGCGCAAAAGCTGGTCCGGATCTTCGATCTTATCAAGATCATAATCGCTGACAGGCCCAACATAGCCCACCACATGCGCCAGATCTGAGCCGCGCGGATAGACCCGGCTAAGTCCGACCTCAGGTGTTACGCCGGGCAAGGCCGGGGTGTTCACAGCGACTTTGCTGACATCTTCCCATGTGACCTTGTCGGCAATTGTGATCGGCAAAAATGGAGCGCTGCGCCGCATTTCGGCAAGCGCCCGGTTCAGTTCTTCGTCGTCCAGCTCGATCAATTTGGACAATTGGCTGATTGTGCCTTCGACGTCACCAACATCTTCGCGCACAATAACAATGCGATAACTCGGAACATTTTGAGCGATCGGGATGCCGTTGCGATCAAATATCTCGCCGCGTTCAGGCGGAATCAGGCGAATGTTGATCCGGTTTTCTTCGGCCAGCAGGCGATACTGATCAGCCTGATCGACCTGCATGTATCGCATCCGCATTCCAAGGCCGCCGATGAAGGCCAACTGCGCCCCGCCCAACAAAAGCGCACGGCGGCTGACTTTTCTGTGACTGCTGTCAATGTCACGCTTGGTGCGTCTCATGCGCTGCGTCCCATCGCGTTGATTTCTCCGGGTGCAGCTTTGCGCACACCGAGCACAAACTGCGAAAAAGCTACAACAACCGGATAGAACATCAGAGTGATTACCATCTGCAAAATGCTGAGGCCCAGCGGGGCCTGTTGGACTACCAGAATGACCAAAACCAACCGGTTCATCAAGGTGATGGCAATCAATACAAAGGCAACCACGGACCATTCCGCGAGAAAAGGTGCCTCGCGCAGCCCGCGCGCGCGCGATTTGAGATTTTCAACGCCCAGCAAGACTAAAAGAGCCAACAAACCGGGGGGCCGTTGAAGCAATAGATCAGCCAGCAACATTACCACCGCCACACTTAGGGCCGGAACATATTCTGGCCGCCGAAGCGCCCAAGCAAACGCAAGCGCAATGATCAGATCTGGACCGCTCCAACTGCGCGGTGTGGTTTGCAGTGGCAGCAGATGGAAAAACATCACCAACGCGCAAAGCCCGACAAACGACATGCGCATAATCCACAGCCGGGAGTTGGTTTGCTCAGCCATCGGTGTTCTCGTTTTCGGTCTCGGCGGTGGTTTCCGCCTGAGGCGAGACAGGTGCAATGATGTGACCCGGATCGGTTACGACCTCAGTCCCGTGGTGCCGCAACACGCGCAGGAATTTGAGACGTTCATAGTCGGCAGCAAGACGGACCCGTAAACGGCCGCCGGGGTCCGCCGCTACCTGACCAATCACCAACCCTGCGGGAAAGACGCCGCCATCACCTGATGACATGACCCGATCCCCGGGGCGTACAAGTTCGGGGCTTTCAAGGAATTCAATCGGGGGGGCGGCTGTATTGTCGCCCGAGATCATAGCAACCTGACCCGAAGGCTGGATGACTGCCGGTATGCGGCTGGTGGCGTCAGTCAGCAGGATCACTCGAGCCGTATTTTCACCGACACCTGAAATGCGCCCGACGAGTCCGATGCCGTCCATTGAAGCCCAGCCATCCCTGATTCCGTCGCGCGCGCCGACATTCAGCAATACAGATTGCCGAAACGGTGAACCGCTGTCGGCCAGCACGACGCCAGTGATGTAGGTTAAACGCGGATCCAGCCGAACCTTGTTCAGATCAAGCAACCGAGCGTTTTCCTGTTCCAGTTGCAACGCCGCTTCTTTCCAGGCCTGCATCTGGCGCAGTTCGCTGCGCAATTCGCGATTTTGTTCGGTCAGACGCTGATAGCTTTGAAAGTCGCGGATCAGGTTGGCCGCGCCGGTAACAGGCGCCATCGCCCATTCGAAATTTGGGACTATGGCGTCAGTGACTTGAGCTCGAAAGCGTTCAACCCTAGGGCTGTCGATCCGCCAAACCAGAAAAATGCCAAGCAAGCACAGCAGTAACACTCCCGTAAGCAAGCGCCGGAGAGGGCCAGTATAGTCTTCGCTGTTTGATCTGTCTCTGGCCAATGGGTTCCCTTTGATGCCAAAGGGTGGGTGGATTAGCTGTCGTAGTCAATCGCGTGGCGCAGTTGTTTTTCGTATTCCAGCGCCTTGCCGGTGCCCAACGCAACGCAGTTGAGGCATTCATCGGCAATTGAAACCGCCAAACCGGTCTGTTCCCGCAAGGCCAGATCCAGATCGCCCAAAAGCGCACCACCACCGGTCAACATCACGCCACGGTCGACGATGTCGGCGGCCAAATCGGGTGGGGTTGCCTCAAGCGCCGTCATCACCGCCTCGCAGATTTGCTGGACGGGCTCTGTCAGCGCTTCGGCGATTTGAGCCTGGGTGATTTCGATCTCTTTGGGTACCCCGTTCAAAAGGTCACGGCCGCGAATCTGCATCGACGTGCCGCGCCCGTCGTCTGGCATTCTGGCGGTGCCAATCGAGGTTTTGATACGTTCGGCAGTAGATTCACCTACCAATAGATTCTGCTGGCGGCGCAGGTAAGAAATTATGCCTTCGTCCATGCGGTCACCGCCCACACGAACTGAACGAGCGTAGACAATATCGCCGAGACTCAGAACGGCCACTTCGGTTGTACCGCCGCCGATGTCGACAACCATGTTGCCGGTCGGGTCGGTGATCGGCATGCCCGCTCCTATTGCCGCAGCGATTGGTTCCGCAATCAGTCCCGCTTTACGCGCGCCTGCAGACAAGACCGACTGACGGATCGCGCGTTTTTCGACCGGCGTGGCCCCATGCGGTACACAGACAATGATCTTGGGTTTCGAGAACGTCGAGCGCTTGTGCACCTTACGGATGAAATATTTGATCATCTCTTCCGCAGTGGCGAAATCGGCGATAACACCTTCGCGCATTGGCCGGATCGCCTCGATGCTGCCGGGTGTTCTGCCCAGCATCAGCTTGGCATCTTCGCCCACGGCGAGTACTTTTTTCACGCCATCCTTGATATGGTAAGCGACAACCGAAGGCTCTGACAAAACAATGCCACGTCCCTTGACGTAGACCAAGGTGTTTGCAGTCCCCAGATCAATCGCCATATCAGACGAAAAGAGACCGCTCATATTTCCAAACCACGACATCAGCTGGTGATCCTGTTTTTATGCAAAAATGTAGCCCGCGACCGTTTCACGTGCAGGCACTGCGTTATAGGCAGGATGTTCAGTATGTGAAAGACCTGTCGAAAGGGTAAAAGCGTTATTTTGCCACGGTCTTAGAACAGGTAGGGAAACGAGATGCTGAGTTATCAACACATTTATCACGCGGGCAATCTTGCGGACGTGCATAAACATGCGCTGCTGGCGTGGATGCTGGCTTATATGACCGCCAAGGATAAACCTCTGAGCTATCTGGAAACCCATGCGGGGCGGGGCCTTTATCAGCTTGATGCACCCGAGGCCGTCAAGACCGGAGAGGCGGCTGCCGGCATTGACGTGAGTGATGCCAAGGGTTGGTTTGGGCAAGAACATCCCTATTCTCAGGTACTTGGCGCGGTCCGGGCCGCGCACGGCGCAGCGGCTTATGCCGGATCACCACTGCTTGCCGCGCTTAGTTTGCGCCCGCAGGATCAGTTGCATCTGGCAGAATTGCACCCGCAGGAATTTTCAGCTCTTGACTGGGCGATGGCCCCTTATCCGGCCCGGTGTTACCGGCAGGATGGTTTCGAAATGGCAACTTCTGTGGCGCCACCAGAGCCGCGCCGGGGGCTGATTCTGATTGACCCGAGCTACGAAATCAAAACCGACTACGACACCATCCCGGGATTTATTGCCAAGCTCCATCGGAAATGGAATGTCGGGGTGATTGTGTTGTGGTACCCGATTCTGACCAGCAAAGCGCACAACGGCATGCTGGCAGCGGTGCGGGAACAGAATTTACCCAAAGTGATGCATCATGAGGTCCGTTTCCGGGCCGCACGCCGCGGTCACGGTATGATCGGGTCCGGAATGTTCATCGTGAATGCGCCCTACGGATTAGAAGCAGAAGCAAAACGTTTGGGCAGGTACTTTTCTTAGCCCTGCGATAGTTCGGCACTTCTGGCCGAGCCCATAGTATTCCGCGTGTCTATCTGGCGAGTTGTCTCAATAGCGGCTTTTCTCGGAAGAGAATTGCGCAAGCCCATCCGAACTGGTTAGGGTCGGGCCTATGAATGTGACCCACACTCCCCGTTTCGCCGCACGATTGAATGCTTTCAAGATCGGTGCTGACGCCTACTGGCCCGGTAAGAACAAGGTGACCACAACGGACCTTCTTGCCCGCGCCGCTACCGCTGGTTTGACCGCAGCTGATCTGAATTATCCCGACCATTTTGTCGAAGATAGTGCTCCTGATCTGACCCGCGCGCTGGATGAAAATGGGATGGTGCTCAACGGCATGGCGATGCGGTATTACACCGACCCCGGCTACAAACTTGGGGCGTTTACCCATCCAGATGCTTCTGTCCGCAAAGCCGCGATTGAAGAGACAAAGCGCGGACTGGATGTGCTCGCTGAAATGGGCGGAAATCTGATGACGTTGTGGATGGGGCAGGACGGTTTCGACTACTCTTTCCAGATGGACTACGCGCGCGCCTGGGATGACACCATCGCCGCTATTGCCGAAGTGGCAGACCACAACCCAGCGATCGATATCGCGCTGGAATACAAACCCAACGAGCCGCGCGCGTTTGCCTTAATGCCTGACGCGGCCACGACGCTTTTGGCAATAGGAGAGATCGGACGCAAGAACACTGGCGTGACGCTGGATTTCGCCCATGTTCTTTATGCCGACGAGATGCCCGCATTTGCGGCCTCATTGGTGACGCGCCACTCTCGCATCCTCGGCGTCCATCTGAACGATGGATATGGCAAATGGGACAATGGTTTGATGGTTGGTGCTGTGCATCCGATCCAAACCGTTGAGTTGCTGGTCGAGCTGGAGCGTTCGGGCTACGATGGTGCCCTCTATTTTGACACTTTTCCGGATCATTCGGGTCTTGATCCGGTGGCAGAGGCACGCACCAATATCGAGGTGGTCAATCGGCTGCGCGCCACCGCTGCCCGATTGATCTCGGATGTGGATTTGCAGGCCGCAATTGCGCGGCAGGATGCGCCGATGGCGATGCGCATTGTGCAGGCCGGAATGCTGGCGTGAGGCTATTTGTTGTCGGATCACTGCATCTGGATGTGGTGTTGCGCGCGCCGCATTTGCCGGCGCTGGATGAAACTGTAACCGGCTCGGGCGTTGATTACGTCTTTGGCGGCAAAGGCGGCAATCAGGCGCTGGCCGCAGTGCGGATGGGGGCTGACGTCGGCTTTGCCGGGCGCGCTGGCAGCGATCGGTTCGGCGACATATTGCGTGAGACCCTTCACTCCAGCGGCGTTGAGTTGTCCCAGTTGCAGAAAGACATTGGTGCGAGCGGAATGAGCGCTGCGATTGTTGATGCGAATGGCGACTACGGCGCGGTTATCGTGTCGGCTGCGAACCTGATGATTGCGCCAGATCAGATCAAGATCCCGGACGAAACGTCACTTGTGCTGTTGCAGAACGAAATCCCGGAAGCGGTTAATCTCGCGGTGGCACGCAAGGCCAAGGCACGAGGAGCGGCGGTTTGGCTGAACGCAGCACCTGCGCGGGAATTGGGTCGGGAGTTTGCCGAGATCGTCGACCTTTTGATCGTCAATCGCATTGAGGCGACGTTATTTAGGGACGTCTCTGGACCAGCAGAAGTCCTGACCACGCTGGGCCCGGATGGTGTTGCCTATGGCGGAGATCGATATCCCGGATTTGATGTTGAGGTGATGTCCACACATGGTGCCGGTGACATGTTCGTCGGTGCGCTTGCTGCGCAGGTTGTGGCAGGCGAGGATATCAAAAAGGCGATCCCATTTGCCCAAGGAGCGGCGGCGCTGCACATCTCAACCCCGCTTGTCAGGCGCGCCTCAATTAATGCGGCGCAAGTTGCGGACTTTCTTGCGGTTCGGCCCAGCTGATGGACGCACCGCACCAAACGCCATGTCCAAGACAGTCAACCTGCCATTGCGAGATCAGACTGCTGAAACTAAAGTTGATGAGGGGGAGAGAAAATCATGACGCCACGCTTCAAGCAGGTCTTTGGCGCAACCAAACCGGTGATCGGTATGGTGCACCTTGGAGCATTACCGGGATCGCCCCTGCATGATCCACAATCAGATTTGGTCGCAGCGGCGCGTGCCGATCTTCTGGCATTGCAAGTGGCAGGATTTGACGCTGTCATGTTCGGCAACGAAAACGACCGTCCGTATGAGTTTGAAGTGGACGCTGCCTCGACCGCAACAATGGCTTTCATAATTGGCCAACTTCGACCCCAAATCACCGTGCCTTTTGGCGTTAACGTGCTGTGGGACCCGATGTCCAGCATCGCTCTGGGGGCCGCGACCGGGGCCGCTTTTGTGCGTGAGATTTTCACCGGCACCTACGCATCGGACATGGGGCCATGGACGCCAGATGCAGGCAAAGCGATGCGGTATCGCGACCGGCTGGGTCGCAGTGATATGGCAATGCTCTATAATGTGTCTGCTGAGTTTGCCCACTCGCTGGATGGCCGCCCGTTGCCAGATCGGGCGCGCAGCGCGGTGTTTTCATCGATCCCGGACGCTGTTCTGGTGTCTGGCCAGATTACCGGAGAGGCCGCGGCCCTGTCGGATCTTGAAGCGGTCAAGGCCGTATTGCCGGACATGGCGGTCATGGCCAATACCGGGGTGAAACACGAGACCGTTGCCGATGTTCTGCGCGTCGCGGATGGCTGTATCGTCGGCTCTTCCCTTAAGATCGACGGCGACACATGGAATCCTGTCGATCCGGCACGCGCCACCGATTTCATGGACCGGGTTAGGCGGGCGCGCGCATGAAGGACCGCATCAAGCGAGATCTGATGGACTTGATGTTGGTGCCGGGTCTGTCGGGGTATGAAGATCGGGTGCGGCGCAGCATCGTGACTAGATTGTTGTCTTTGGGGGTCGAGACCCGCACCGATCCGTTGGGCAATCTGGTTGCTAGTTTTTCGGGTGACGGACCATCGGTGATGCTGTTCACCCATATGGATCAACTGGGGTTTGTCGTGCGCCGGATCGAGGCGGACGGGTTGATCCGGATTGAACGTCTTGGCGGTGTGCCGGAACGGGCGCTGGCGGCGCAAAACGTGTTGATCTGTATTGCCGAAGGGCGCGACGTCCCCGGCATCATCGCCAACAAAAGTCACCATGCAACCACGCCGGACGAAAAGTACCAAGTACTGCCATATCCCGAGCTTTATATTGATACCGGCATGAGATCAGTCGAAGAAGTCGAAGCCGCCGGCATTCGGATCGGGACGCCCGTTGTCTATGCGCCACAGGTGACAAAGTTGGCCAATGACCGCATCACCGGGACCAGTGTCGACGACCGCGCCGGCTGTGCGGTGTTGCTGGAAATGGCGCGTATACTGGCAGCACGCGAAAGCGGCCCTCCAGTACACTTGGCGTTTACGGTTCAGGAAGAATTCAACCTGCGCGGCGCGCAGCCTTTGGCCCAGACTTTGCTGCCAGATATTGCGATCCAGCTCGATTTGATCCTCGCGACTGACACACCGGATATGGCGGCACGCGGCGATGTCGCGCTGGGCGGTGGGCCGGCGATGAGCCTTTATTCTTTTCACGGTCGCGGCACGCTCAACGGTGTGATTCCGCATCCTGCCATGGTCGATCTCTTTGAGAAAACCGCACGCGCCGAGGACATTGCACTGCAACGCAGCGCTCATATCGGGGCATTGACGGATTTATCTTATGTTCAGTTGGTTGGCAAAGGGGTGGCGTCCATCGATATGGGCTTTCCGATGCGTTATTCACATTCGTCGCTCGAACTGTGTGATCTGAATGATCTGGTGGCGCTGACCCGATTGCTTGACGCAGCCCTTGCACAAATTGGACCGCAATTTTCCTTGAACAGGGATGATTACACCTGATGGCATTCACGCTGGGTGTCGACATCGGCACATTCGAAACCAAAGGTGTTCTGGTGGACGAACAGGGCGTGATTCACGCGCAGGCCGCGCGCGGACACAAGATGCTGGTGCCACAGCCGGGCTGGGCAGAACATCGCCCTGAACAGGATTGGTGGGGTGATTTTGTCTTTGTGTGCAGGTCCATCCTAAAGGACAGTGACGTTGAACCAGCAGAAATCAAGGCTGTTGCCTGCAGTGCAATCGGCCCATGCATGTTGCCGGTTGATGCACAAGGGAATCCGTTGATGAACGGGGTGCTCTACGGCGTTGATGGCCGCGCAGAAGAAGAAGTGCGCGAGCTCGCAGACCGCATTGGTGAGGAAACCCTTATTGCGCGCTGCGGAAATGCCCTGACATCCCAATCGGTCGGACCAAAAATCCTTTGGCTTAAACGTAATCGGCCAGAGATATATGCCCAGACCGCCCATGTCCTGACCTCAACCAGCTTTCTGGTGAGTCGCCTGACGGGTGAGACTGTGATTGATCACTACACGGCGGCAAATTTTGCGCCGCTTTATGATGTTGGAAAACAGGCGTGGGTTGATGATCTGGCGGATAACATCCTGCCGCTGGACAAATTACCCAAGTTGATGTGGTCGGGGGATATCGCGGGTCACATCACGGAAAGTGCTGCCGAGATCACCGGTTTGGCCAAAGGCACGCCTGTTACCGCCGGGACAATCGACGCGGCAGCAGAGGCGTTGTCTGTCGGTGTTGATGCACCCGGGGACATGATGATGATGTATGGCTCGACCATTTTCGTCATCCTGCGCGCCAAATCGCAAGTGTCTGATCCGCGAATCTGGTACGCACCATGGCTTTTTGACGGTGAACATGCCTCGATGGCAGGGCTGGCAACGTCGGGAACACTGACACATTGGTTTCGCGATCAATTGGCGCCCGATCTGGACCCGGCCAACGCATTTGCGGTGTTGAGTGAGGAGGCGTCAGGTTCCCCTCCGGGCGCAAACGGGCTGCTCATGCTACCGTATTTTTCTGGGGAGCGAACACCAATACACGATGTAAACGCCAAAGGCGCGATTTTTGGGCTGAACCTAACCCACACACGCGGCGATCTGTACCGCGCGCTGATCGAAGGCATTGCTTACGGGACACGTCACGTCACGGACACCTTCTCCGGGCTTGGCCAATCGCCGACCCGATTGCTGGCGGTTGGCGGCGGGACCAAAAATGCTCTTTGGCTACAAGCAACCTCTGACATAACCGGGATCGATCAGGTGGTGTGTGAGAAGACCACAGGCGCAAGCTACGGTGATGCGTTTCTGGCGGCATTGGCGATTGGTGTGGTGCAACGCTCGGATATCGGCAAATGGAACCCGGCAGTTCACACCATCCGCGCCACTGCCAATCCGGCCTATGACAAAGCGTACAACCTGTTTCGCAGGTTATACGCTCAGACAAAAGATATTGCGGCAGAACTGGGTTGACCGGCTGAGGCCTATTTGACCGCGCCTGCAGCCATGCCCTTGATAATGTACTTCTCCAAGAAAATCGCCACGATCACCAAGGGTAGAATTGCGGCTGTCGACAGCGCTGCCATTGACCACCAGTTGATCCCCTGAGAGCCGGTTTGCGACGCCACCATGACGGGCAGGGTTTTGGCGTCCGTGGAGGTCAGAAGAGCGGCAAAGAAATATTCGTTCCAGCACAGAACCAGCGACAGGATGAAAGCTGCCACCATGCCGGGCAGCGCAATGGGCAGAACAATCTGGAAAAAAGAACCCCAGATGCCCAAACCGTCGACCAGCGCTGCCTCTTCAAGCTCCACCGGGATGCCCTCAAACTGATCCCGCATGATCCAGATGACGATGGGCAACACCATAAGGGTATAGAGCAGGATCAATCCGATCCGGCTGTCCAGCAAAGCCAGAGATTTATAAAGCACCAGAAAGGGCAGGGCCAAAACAACCGGCGGCAAAATCATCTGACTTAGAAAGAAGAACGAGATGTCAGAGTTTCTCATAAAGCCAAAGCGGTAGCTAAACCGCGACAACCCATAGGCTGCCAATGAGCCGAGGCTGACCGCAAGCGCAGAGGCCGACAGCGCGACTATTGTCGAGTTCCAGAAACGTTTCAGAAATTCTTCTCTTACCGTTGAGACTTCGCCCATGAGGTCAGGTGACAGGCCCAAGGACTGCCAGCCTTTCCATTTGGGAGTGTAATCCCACCACGGGATCATGTTGCCCTTCATCACGTCGGGCGCGAGTTTGAACGAGGTCGTGATTGTCCAGTAAATTGGGAAAATGCAGATCAAAGCCCAGATGAGCAGTGCGGCGTAAATCGCGACCCTACTGGCCCACCATTTGGCCCGTACCTTGCGATTTGCTTCGTGGTCATGGAAAATCTGGGTCATGCCGGGCGCTCCATGAAACGACTGACCAGTTTGAGCAGCAGGGTGATGAAAATCACGATCAACACCAGATAGACCATCGCGAGCAGCGTGCCGTAGCCGACGTTTGAACGGTCACGGTATTCCCGAAAGATAAAGCTGGTAACGCTGTCTGTCGCACCGCCCGGCCCGCCAGAAGTCACGTTGATGATGATATCCGCCAGCTTGAGCTTAAAGATAATGCGGATCACGATTGCAGTGACGGACACCGGCAACATTAGCGGGAAGATCACTTCTTTGAAGCTCTGCCAGCCAGATGCGCCGTCTACTTTGGAGGCCTCAATCACTTCTTTCGGCAAAGCCTGAAGTCCAGCGAGCAACATGATCATCATAAACGGGATAAAGGTCCACGCATCCATCGCCATGATCATAAATCGCGCGATTTCGGGACTGCCAAAAAAGCTGGGGTTGTCCCAGCCCAATTCGCGCGCCAAACGCGCCAGCGGGCCAAACCGGACTTCCAACATCGACTTCCCGACCATCCATGACACCGCCACCGGGCTGAGCATCAAGGGCAAAAGGAACACGACACGAAAGAACTTTCGCGCCCGGATCTCAGCGTTGAGCAGCAGGGCCAATCCAAATGCGATCACGTACTCGACGCTGACTGCAAGTACATAGTACACCATGTTTTTAAGGGCATTCCAGTAGAACGTATCGTTCCACATCTGGCGCATGTTGTCCCAGCCATTGGGTTGCGCACCGTGTTGAGAGGCCAGATTCCAGTCCGTGAAAGAAATGTAGAGTCCAAAGGCCAGTGGGAATACAACGAGGCTGAGCACGAACAAAACCGCAGGCAGTACAAACAAAGTCCGCTTGCCCTTTTCGCCATTCACAATAACCTGTGCCGCGCAAAGTGCTGTTGCCCATAACAGATACGCGAACAGAACCGGGCGCCACGTCTCAAACCCAAAGGCGACGCGGCCCGACTCGTGGGCCATTTGCCAGAGCGCCAGCCCCATAAATAAGAATGCAGTGCCCCACACCATCGATCTTCCAACCCGCCTGCGGTTGTCCGAAATGTTGTCGGCAGTCACTGTATGAAGAAGATCGCCTTCGGTAGTCATGACATCAGGTTAGCGGGGCAGCACTCGACTGTTAAGCCTGAAACTGCCGGGTAAGCGCGTGAAATGTAATAAAAAAGGGCGCGGCACTCTCGTGCCACGCCCCGTGTCATGTTGTTCAGTGGAAATCACATCCCCAGAGAGGCCTTGTAGACTGCGATCTGGTCTTCACGTCCAATCTGATCGGTGATTTTTTCCCAAGCCGCTGCAATCGCATCTGCGGTTTCCTGAGCTGATCCGTATTGGCCAGCGTAACCCTTGGCCAACTCATCTTCAGCAACTGAGTAGTATTGGAAGATGCCCGGAATACGCGGTTCAATCGCCGCGTTCGGGTGATTGTAGCTGTCCCCGTTTGAGCCGAGGTAATCCTCGATATAGGCACGATCGTATCCAGCTTCTTCCCATTCGTCGAACTGGAAGTGCGAATTCCGATAGGGCTGGAAACCCGATGGATAAGCCGAGGCCCAAAGCGACAAGTCTTTGCCACCCAGATGGGCCGCGGCCGACCAAGCAGCTTTCTTCTTCTTCTCGTCACCATCGACAGTGGCCATGACATAAACGCCCCAGCCGATATAGGCCATGTTTGGCGCTTCGTTCATGGTCTCTTCCCATGCACCAGCCTGCGCATTGTAGACGCGATCTGATGCCGGGTTGATACCAAAGCCGACGACGTCACCCACGACGGATGTATCAGATGTGCGCGCGCTGGAGCCAACATCACCCCACCACATCAACATCGAGCCAGTACCCGCGAGAAACTGCTGGAAGGCAGTTGTGCCGGGGTCAGCGTTGAGTTGATCCGTCGGATAGGCACCGGCCTCGATCAGGTCCATCACGTCCTGAATTGCCTGCACCCACGCCGGATTGTTGACCATGGGTTTCATGGTTTCCGGATCGAACAGCCACGCCGGACTATTGGGATGTTTTGCATAAGCTGCCGCGCGGTTTTCAAGGAAGTAGAACCCAAATCCACCCCAGCCTTTCAGCGGATCGAGATAACCATGCGCTGGCAACCCGGTGAGTGGGTCTTCTTTGCCGACAAGTTCTTTGCTGACCTCGTTGATCTCTTGCCACGTTTTGGGCACGTCGCGACCAGTGATGGAGTCGGGGCCGAAATAGTCCTTGCGATACGCAAACGTATGGCAATCGCCGTCTATGGACACGCGGTATGTTTTGCCGCCCCATGTTCCCACCGGGGCTTTGAGGTAGTCCACATAGTCGTCCATGTCGATCTGCTCTTTGACCCAGTCGGGCATCTCGGATGCAAGTCCCTTGCCCAGAACGTCGCCCTCAAATGGCGCGCCCATTTCGATAATATCGAAATCTACTGTGCCGGTGGCAATTGATTGCTGCAAACGCGCGTTGTAATCAGCCTGAGCCAGATCAATCCAGTTGATTTTGGCGCCGGTATACGCCTCCCACGGCTTGAGGAAGCCGCGAAACAGGAAGTTGTGCAGGTTCTGGTTGTTCAGCCCCATAAAGGTCAACTCGACTCCGGCTAACTCGCCTTCCGCCACGTTTCCCTTGGTTGCACCTAGGCACATCTCGCCGACTTTTTGCCAGTCACTGTCTGTTGGTGAACCCGCCCCGACTCCGGGAATTTTCAGAATTTCAGCCCGGACATTTGCGTGCCCATCGGCCAGCGCCCCTTTGGGCATCATCGCCACTGCACCCAAAGCGGCAGTGCCTTTTAATATCTGGCGGCGGTTCATTTTCTGCGCGGCCTTGATATAATTATATAGATCAACTTTCATGTGTATCCTCCCGGGAAAAGCACTTAATATTTAGACATAGGAAAACGATGCAGCGCGCAAATTACGTTTTTTATTGAACAGGCT
>RCNF010000678.1_pt1 | contig 17569 bp, 17 predicted proteins | sample 2041311 | NCBI WGS metagenome assembly RCNF01 (sample SAMN09708228, study PRJNA481090) | Marine sediment metagenome, whole genome shotgun sequencing project. | biome: marine sediment; feature: ocean; material: sediment; isolation source: Sewage treatment plant 2 marine sediment (STP2) ... | reverse complement strand
AAACTGAGTGCTCAACCCTCGAAGAGATCCCGCGATGGTGGGATGGCTCAATAGTGTGATGTCCTTTGCGATGGTCTTTGCGATCATCGCGGTCTTTGCGGTGAAGAAGTGTGATGCTCCGTGGATCCTTCGTGGTCCTTTGAGCAGGATCCTGCGATGGCGCCTTCGAGAACGACTTCAGCGCCATTGATGAAACGCAAAGAACGCTACGACCGCTATGGCCATCGCAAAGAAACACTTCAAAGAGTCATCGCAACAGGGGCCAGGTGACGGCATCCGGCTTGAACCACGATTTCACCGGGTGATCTTCATTGCAGCGAACCTGGGTGCTCCACCCTCGATGAACTCCCGTGATGGTGTGATAAGGCAATAATGCGTTGCCCTTTGTGATGGTCTTTGCGATCATCGCGGTCTTTGCGGTGAAGAAGTGTGATGCTCCGTGGATCCTTCGTGGTCCTTTGAGCAGAATCCTGCGATGGCCCCTCGAGAACGACTTCAGCGTCATTATTGAAACGCAAAGAACGCTACGACCCCTATGGCCATCGCAAAGAAACACTTCAAAGAGTCATCGCAACAGGGGGCAGGCGACGGCATCCGGCCTGAAGGACGATTTCACCGGGTGATCTTTATTTCAGCGAAGCTGGGTGCTCCACCCTCGATGAACTCCCGCGATGGTGGGATGGCTCAATAGTGCGTTGCCCTTTGCGATGTTCTTCGCGTTCTTGGCGATCTTTGCGGTGAAACAACGAGGTGTCGTATGTGTTTTAAAACCCGACCGCCACGGCATCTGCGGTCTCGACAGCATCAGCGCACCGGGTTGAAACACTAAGGGCACGAAGATCCACTAAGACGCCACAAAGGTCGGGTCTTAACTCATCGCAAGGCCCAGTGTGATTGAAGGGTCGGAGGGAGGCCGGGTCAAGGAATGCGATGCTTCGTGGACCCTTAGTGGTTCTTTGTGTCCTTTGTGTTTCAATCCTGCCCGTGCGACATGCAGGACACCGCGGACTCGCCAATCCACGACTTACGATTCGCCGAAAACCTCCGCCGAAAACGCCGAGATCGAGGCATCGTCTTTCTTCCAACACCCCGGTTCCATCCCCGCCTTTCGGCAGGTCTGGTCGAGAAACTCATCGGGCGACCAGCCGTAGCGTTCCGCCACCTGGGGCAGGAGCAGGCCGCGGTGAATTCCCCGCTCGATGACGAGTCCGTCCCGGCCGATGACGATCTCATCCGGATTCGAGACCCCCCACAACGGGGTGAGAGCGGAGATTTCGATCTCGATGGATGCGAATTCCGGACTTGTGAGCGGGGAAAACCGGGGATCGCGAAAGGCGGCGTTGATCGCATTGGAGCGGACCGAGAGCCACAGCGGCTCGGTGCCGATCACGTGGCCGATGCATCCGCGGAGCGCGCCGTCGAGAGTGAGGGTAACGAACGCTCCGCGGATCTCCGTGAGGGGACCCGGCGACGGCGGATCACCGGTGAGTTCTTGGTTCTGCAGCCGGGCGCTGATGGTCGATCGGGCGAGACCGACAAGCGATTGCCGTTCGTCGGGATTCAGCATCACGGTTTCTTCTGAAGCCATGACTCGATGGTATCGTGATTCGGTGATCGTCAAGCTTCCATACGGTTCGGATCACGTCGCCTTTGATCTTCGGGGACTCAAGGTGCGCCCGCTCCAGCCGCTCGCTCCCCAGGGATCGCGCGATCTCGGGCGATTGCTGTCGAGGGCCGTCGACTATCCCATCGATGGTTCGGCGCTCCGAGATCTCGCCGCGAAGTGCCGGACGGCGGTGATTGTGGTTCCCGATGCGACCCGGCGGGCGAGCCTGTCCGGTGTTCTGCCGGTGATCCTCAACCGGTGCATCGCCGCCGGCATCAAGGCCGATTGCATCACCATCCTGGTCGCGTGCGGAACCCACCCGCCGGCGCCTCAAAATGAGGTCGCGACGCTCCTCGGTGAGCTGCCCCTCGGAGTCGGATTCCGGCAGCACTCGAGCCGCGAACCCACCGATCTGGTGGAGGTGGGTGAGCTTCGTCCCGGAATTCCTCTCGAGATCGACCGAGAGGCCGCGGAAACCGATCTGCTCATCACCGTTGGTGCGGTTCGCCACCACTATTTCGCCGGTTTCGGCGGGGGCCCGAAGATGGTCTTCCCCGGGATCGCGGGTCACGACGAGATCCAGGCGAACCACTCGCTGGTCCTTCGTCGCGCAGAGGGAGGCCTCGAACGCCACCCCGGGTGTGAGCCCGGAGTCCTGCACGGCAACCCGGTGGCGGAGGAGATCGCCAGGGCGGCGGATCTCAGGCCGCCTGATTTCACCGTCTGTCTGGTTCCCGGCCGGAATGGTGGAATCGCCTGGGCCGGTGCGGGTTCCTGGCGAAAGGTCTTCGCATCCGCGGTGGAAAGGGTCCGCGAGTGGTACGAACTTCCATCCGAGCGGTACCAACACATCGTGGCCTGCGGGGGCGGCCGACCGGGGGACTCGACCCTGATCCAGGCCCACAAGGGTCTCGACGCCGCCTGCCGGTTCGCCGAACCCGGCGCTGAAGTGGTCATCGCCGCCGAACTCGAAGACGGGCCCGGATCTCCGGCGATGGAGCCGTTTCTCGCCGACCCCCGGCAGGGGTCGATTCTCGATCGCCTCGGTGAGCACTATGTTCAGTACGGACATACCCTGTTGCGCATCCTCGAAAAGACGGCAAGATATCGGGTCTTTCTGAAGTCCACCCTGGATCACGAGATTGCCACCCGCCTCGGTTTCGTGCCCGTCGACGATCTCGACGAGATCGCCGATCGTTGGCGTGAAGAGGGTGTCCAGGACCGCGTGGCGGTCATGTCCGAGGCCCACGTCTGGCCGAGGCGAGCCGACTGAGCTGACCGTCGATGATCGACAGCATCCGCGCGCGAGGTTGAAACACAAAGAACACGAAGATCCACAAAGACAACACTAAGGTCGGTTTTTTGGCTCATCGCAAGGCCCTGCGTGGCTTCAAGGTCGGAGGGAGCCCAGGTCAAGAAATGCGATGCTTCGTGGACCCTTCGTGGTCCTTCGTACAAGATTCTGCGATGGCCCCCTCGAGAACGATTTCAGCGCCATTGATAAAACGCAAAGAACGCAACGACCGCCATGGCCATCGCAAAGGTCGAATCTTGACTCATCGCAAGACCCCTTGTGCCTCCAGGGTTGGAGGGGGCCAGGGTCAAGAAATGTGATGCTTCGTGGACCCTTTGTGCTCCTTTGTGTCCTTTGTGTTTCAAATTCCGATCGCCACGGCATCTGCGGTCTCGACAGCATCCGCGCGCGAGGTTGAAACACAAAGAGCACGAAGATCCACAAAGACAACACTAAGGTCGGTTTTTTGGCTCATCGCAAGGCCCATTGTGCTTAGTCCTGCGATGGCGCCCTCGAGAACGACTTCAGCGCCATTGATGAAACGCAAAGAACGCTACGACCGCTATGGCCATCGCAAAGGTCGGATCTTGACTCATCGCAAGACCCCGTGTGCCTCCAGGGTTGGAGGGGGCCAGGGTCAATAAATGTGATGCTTCGTGGACCCTTTGTGCTCCTTTGTGTCCTTTGTGTTTCAAGACTTCGATATCGACGATTCAAAGGAATCCTGTCCGATGATTGGTTCTAGGTGCCGGGATACCGGGATTGATTCTTGTCAAGGACGTGTTGGGGCAGGGGTAGGAAACTGAGGCCCGATCGTGAAGGAGGACCGTATGGCAGTTCGACAGATTATCGAGATCGACGAGGATCTCTGCGACGGTTGTGGTGACTGCGTCTCCGCGTGTGCGGAGGGAGCCATCCAGCTCATCGACGGCAAGGCGAAGCTCATCAGCGACACCTATTGCGACGGACTCGGAGCCTGCCTCGGTGACTGCCATGTCGGAGCCATCAAGATCATCGAACGCGATGCGGGTGGTTTTGACGAAGAGGCAGTGGCGGTTCATCTCACCAAGATCGGCAGGGACCATGAGCAGGTTTCGGTCCCGCGCCCGCTGAATATCGTAAATCCGATCTCGACCGGAGGGGGAGGGGGATGCCCGGGATCACGGGCGCAGACGCTCCAGCCGGCTCCGGTCACGGGCAAGGGCGAGGTGCCTCCCGCAGCATCGCAGCTCGCTCACTGGCCGATCCAGCTCCACCTCGTGCCGCCCACCGCTCCATTCTTTCAGGGCGCCGATGTGCTTTTGGCGGCGGACTGCGTGCCGTTCGCGGTTGGCGATTTCCACCAGCGCTATCTCGCAGGTCATTCGCTGGCGATCGCCTGCCCGAAGCTCGACCACAACCAGGAGATCTATCTGGACAAGCTCGTCGCGATGATCGAAACCGCACAGATCGCTTCGATCCACGTCGTGGTCATGGAGGTTCCGTGCTGCAGCGGCCTCGTCCGTTTGGTGGATGAGGCCAGGAAACGCGCGACGCGGCAGGTGCCGATCAAGTGCACCGTGATCGGGACTGATGGCGCCGTCCGGCACGAACTCGATCTCGAACGGTCGGCGGTGTAAAGAAACGGAAAACCCATCCCGCGACGCGGGTACAATCTTAGGACTCGTATCGGGAGAGATTTCCGGTCGTGGGTCCGGCTCCGGTCTTCGTCTCAGGAACCGAGCAACGGGCCCGGCTTGAATTCAATCGCGGAAACGACGCGCTGGTGTTTGTTGGGAGGCGTTGATGAAGCAGACTGTTCTGACCATCGCTTTGCTGAGTGTGGTCATGGTCGCGATCGTGGACTGTGTCGAAGCCCAGTCGGACGGTCCGACCTTTACGGTGGAGAACCCGAGGATCGATGTCGGCGAGATCAAGGCCGGCAGTGATGCTGTGGCCACCTTTGTCTTTCACAACGAGGGCCCTGCCGATGTCAAGATCATCAAGGCCAAACCTTCTTGAGGCTGCACGGTAACCGAGTTCGACTCGGTGATCCCGGCCGGTGGCTCGGGAACGTTGACAGCAAAAATCAAAACAAGAATGACGCAGAGTGGCGCGGTTTCCAAGAGCATTGGAGTGACGACCGACGCCCCAGGCGCGCAACGCATGACCTTGAGCGTCACCTTCAAATCGGTTCCCGCGGTCGCGGTGCTCCCTCGAGCGCAGATGCGCCTCAATGGAGTCACGGGTGACCAACCGACCGCGACCCTGATCCTCCGCCGCTATGACGGCGAAGAATTCAAGGTCGTCGGGGTCGAGAACACCGAGGAACGTCTCGTGATCACCGCCAAACCGGTGACCGAGCCGGTTCAGGTCGGACGCGACAAGGCGGTTCCAGGCGATATGCTCCTCATCGCCTCGCTGGCGCCCGGCGTGGCAGACGTCTCGGCAAGCGGGAGGTTCAAGGTGAGGACCAACCACCCGGATGCCGAGGTCCTCGATGTGAGCTTTTCACTTCGGGTGAGACCGGCGATCGAGGCTCGTCCGAATCAGGTGCGGCTGATTCTCCAGGAGGGGAACACCCCGGGCCGAACGATGCTTGCCCGCATTCAGCACAACCTCCGGGGCAAGTTCAAGGTGACCGGCGTGACGCCATCGAATCCCGAGCTCTTTCAAGCGAAGATCATCGATGGCGACACCGCACAGCAGGTTCACACCGTGGCGGTGATTCTCCAGGACGACGTGCTGCCGGGTTCCCTCACCAACCGGGTGCTGGAAACCCTGGTGCTCTCGACTGACGACACGACCCAGCCGAAGCTCATGATTCCAGTGCTCATCGAACCGAAGGCGCTGCGCAAACCGGCTCCGCCGCGACCGTTGGAGTAGCGGTCTGCTCCTCGTCAGGGAGATTCTATTTTCTGAGTGGGGGAGATTTCGCCGACGGCGCGGATGAGATGAATCGCCAGGATGGTTCGCCTTCGACGGGCTCCATCGCGCGGCGCACCACGGTTTGTTTGTGCTCGCTGAGGAGCCGACCGAGGCTGCGGTGATCGGCGAGTTCTTCGATGAGCTCGAAGGTGCTCGCGTCACCGCGACTGAGAATGGCCTGCCAGAGGGCCTCTCGATAGGACGGACGGTCGAATTTGAGGTTGTCGATGGGTTTGATCTCCCGTTCGATCAACGATATCCGTCTCCGGTACTCGGGTTGTGAAAGCACCGGCGCTTTGGAGTATGGCGTATAGGGTTTCGGAACCAGCACGCTGCAACCCGCATGCAGGGTTCCCATCCGTCCCCGAGCGCGACCGTGGGCGAGCATGATCGCCTGAGTTCTCCGAAGGAGGTCTCCGATGGCCTCGAGATCGTCGTCGGTTTCACCGGGCAGGCCGACGATGAAGTACATTTTCAAACTGGAGATGCCGCACGCCTGCGCGGTTTCGACCGCCTCGAGGATGCGCTGGTTCGAGATCGGTTTCTTGAGCTTTGCTCGGAGATCGTCAGAGCCGGTTTCCGGTGCGATAGTCACCGAACGAGCTCCCGATGCGGCGAGAGGGGCAAGCACGTCGCGGACCATCGCCGGGATCCGGAGCGAGGACAGAGCAACGTTGAATCCGAGTTCGCGGCTCTCCTGAAGAATCCGGGGCAGGTCGGGATGATCTCCGACCGCGGTGGCGACGAATCCGACCCTGTCGGTGATGTCCGCCAGCCCTCGGACACGGTCCATGATGGCTTCGGCCGGGTAGCAACGAAGCTTGCCGTAGTTGTAACTCACCCAGCAATAGCGGCATTTCTCCGGGCAACCGCGGGACATTTCGACCAATCCGCGGTTGCGGTACTCGGTGTTCGGGGTGACCATATATGAACTCGGCACCAGCTTCGGGTCGTTCATCTCGAGATCGCGCTTTTCTACCCGACGAAGGCGCCCGAGTGGGCGTCCCTCACCATCGAGATGGTGGCTCGGGACAAAGAAACCGTCCCTGCCGGCGAGTTCGGCGAGCAGGCGATCACGGTCGGGTTCCTCTCTGGCGAGTTCGAGGAGCTGCGGCCACAGAAGCTCTGCCGCACCGAGCACAAAAACATCAACGGCGGGGCTCAGGGGCAGGGGATTGATGGACGCCACCGCCCCGCCGACGACCACCAAGGGATCCCGGGGAGAACGATCCCGTCTGCGGCGGGCGATTCCTGCGGCATCGAGGGTGTGGATCAGATTGACGGCGTCGAGTTCGAACGAACACGACCAAGCGAGGAGATCGAGGGCCGCGAGAGGAGTGTCATCCTCGAGGGTTCGCCCGAGGCAGTCCGGTGGGGCAAAGAAACGTTGGAGGGCGATGCCCGGGACGTCGGCCGCAAGCTCAACGACCCACTGGTAGGCGAGGGAGGAGAGAGCGACGTGGTAGCGGTTCGGGTAACCGACACCGACCCTGAGCCGTCCCTGGCTCGGGAGATCGATCCGGCGACGCTCGTCTCCGAGCAGATCCGTTTCCTTACTGTGACTGATTCTCCGTCCCACCCGCAAACCGTAACACGGGGAGTCCGAGAGGGATACGGGGCCGAGCGATCATTCTCGTTTTTCAGACATTTGGGGCTGGACTCTCAGCGGAAGTGACGTACAATGACGATCCCGGTGCGTCAACGAAGAAAGCCTTTCCGCATGTCCCTCTGTCAAACCCCTGAATCAACAGAACCCCTGGTTGTCGCCATCGATGGTCCCGCCGGTGCTGGAAAGAGTACCGTGGCGAGGCTTCTGGCGGACCGTCTCGAGATTCCCTACCTCGACACCGGCGCCATGTATCGCGCGGTTGGACTGCTGGCCATTCGTGCCGGTCTCTCCGACCCGCTCGGCGAAGCAGAACAAATTCAGGTGGCCGCGTTGGCGGGGGAACACATCATCGAGCTGATGAGTCATAAAGGGGTCGTGCAGGTCACCGTTGACGACGAAGACGTCAGCGAGGCAATCCGCACTCCCGAATGCGCGCTCATGGCTTCCGCCGTTTCGGCGGTGTCTGGTGTTCGAAGCGCCCTGGTGCCGATTCAGCGTCGAATCGGACTCGCGCACGGATGTGTCATGGAGGGTCGCGACATCGGGAGTGTCGTCTTCCCTGATGCAACCCTGAAAGTCTACCTAACGGCCAGCTCGGACGAGCGGGCCATGCGTCGTCAGCTCGATCTTCAGAACAAGGGGATCGATACGTCAGTGGATGAGGTGAAGCAACAGCAGCATCAACGCGACCTGCAAGATACGTCGCGTGCGGATTCGCCCCTCCACGTCGCCCGGGGGTCGGTGGTGGTTGATTCCACCGGATTGAGCCTCGACGAAGTCGTGGAGAGAATGCTTTCCGAGCTGCAAGCGACATCTAAAGACTGCCTTGACACAAACGGTGAGAACACCATAAGGTCTCGGAACTACGGAGAGTTGGTGCGCAGGAGGTCTGCGCCCATCGAGGAGGAGTCGTCTTGAACATGGACCCTGAACTGAACGGTGAGGAAGATAACGAGAAGGGGATGGATCAGCTCTCGATGGAAGAGTTGATGGAGACCTCTTTACAGAATCTGAAGGAAGGCGAAGTCATTCGAGGAACCGTCGTCGCGGTGAATTCGGATGAAGTGCTTGTAGACATTGGATACAAGTGCGAAGGCAGCGTCCCCTTGAGCGAACTCACGGACCCGGAGACCGGGGAAGTGTCGGTCGCCGTCAACGACGTCGTCGAGGTCTTTGTCGAACGTCTCGACGAATCGGAGGGGCGGGTGCGCCTGTCCCATGACCGTGCCTCGAAGCTCAAGATCTGGAGCGTTGTCGAAGAGGCCTACAAGAACGGTGTCTCGGTCACGGGACGCGTTTTGGAAAGGGTCAAAGGCGGCCTCGCGGTCGATATCGGCATCCGGGCGTTCCTTCCCGGCTCGCTGGTCGATCTTCGGCCCAACCGAAGGCTCGAGGATTATGTCGATCAGGAAATCGAAGCAAGAGTGATTTCCTTTGATCGTCGGCGGTCCAACGTCGTCCTCTCGAGGAAGGCGGTCCTGGAAGAGGAGGTTGGCAAGGTCAAGGACGAGACCATGGCCGTCCTTGAAGAGGGCAAGCTGGTCGCCGGGGTGGCGAAGAACATCACCGACTACGGTGTCTTTGTCGATCTCGGCGGACTCGACGGCCTTCTGCATATCACCGATATCTCTTGGGGTCGCGTCGGTCACCCGAGCGAATACTTCAAAGTCGGCGACGAGGTCGATGTCGTGGTGCTTCGGTTCGACAAGGAGCGCGAGCGGGTGTCCCTGGGATACAAACAGCGCTTCGAAGATCCGTGGATCCTCGTGCCCGAGAAGTACCCGGTCGGCAAGCGGGTTCACGGCGAAGTCGTGAGCATCGTCGACTACGGCGCCTTTGTCGCGCTTGAAGAGGGAGTCGAAGGCCTGGTCCATGTCAGCGAGATGTCGTGGACCAAAAAGGTCAAAAACCCGAGGTCCATCCTCGACATCGGGCAGGAGATCGATGTCGTGGTCTCCGAGGTCGATGCCGATAAACGCCGCCTTTCGCTGTCTCTTCGTGCCATTGAGCCCAATCCATGGGAACAGGTGGCCGATACCCATCACGTGGGCAGCCGGATCAAGGGTGTGGTTCGCAATCTGACCGATTTCGGCGCCTTTGTCGAGATCGTTCCCGGTGTCGACGGTCTGGTTCACATTTCGGATATGTCATGGACCCGCCGTATCAATCACCCCTCAGAGGTGGTTCAGAAGGGCGAAGAAGTCGAGGCGGTCATCACCTCGGTCGATGTCGGCAACCAGCGGATATCGCTGTCGATGAAAGAGTTGCTCCCCAATGAATGGGAGGAGTACGCCAACTCCCACGGCGTTGGCGACCTGGTTTCGGGTGTGGTCACGAACATCACCGATTTCGGAGTATTCGTGGAACTGGCTCCCGGGGTCGAGGGCCTCTGTCATATATCGGAGATCGATCGCGATGGCGGTCTGACGCTGGCCGAGACGTTCATTCCGGCACAGAACGTCACCTGCAGGATTCTGCGGATCGATTGGAACGAGAACCGGATCGGTCTCTCCATGCATAGTGTGGAACAGGATGACGAAGGTGAATCTGCGGGCTCGGCAGTGGATGCGCCGGTTGTCGAGACAGCCATGGCAGCAGCGCTGAAGGCCGCCGTCGGTATCGTTGACGATGAGCTCCCTCCCGAGATGGAGGCCATGACCGAGAAAGGCGAAACCGAAGCCGCAGAAGAGGCCGTCGAAGCTGCTGAGGAAGTGGTTGAGGAAACCGAAGCCGTGGAAGAGGTCATCGAAGCCGCTGAGGAGGCGGTCGAGGAAACCGAAGCCGTGGAAGAGGTCATCGAAGCTACTGAGGAAGCGGTCGAGGAAGCCGAAGCCGTGGAAGAGGTTATCGAAGCTGCCGAGGAAGCGGTCGAGGAAACCGAAGCCGTGGAAGAGGTCATCGAAGCTGCTGAGGAAGCGGTCGAGGAAACCGAAGCCGTGGAAGAGGTCATCGAAGCTGCTGAGGAAGCAGTCGAGGAAACCGAAGCCGTGGAAGAGGTCATCGAAGCTGCTGAGGAAGCAGTCGAGGAGGCCGAAACTGCCGATTCGGATGACGAGGAAGAAAAGAAGGAGCCCGGCGAAAACAGCTGATCGGCAGAGGTGATCTGCCGGTGGAAGAGAACGGGGGATTGCGCAGATGACAATGACCAAGGCTGATCTTGTGGAAATAGTCGCCGGGACCGCAGATGTACCGCGCAAGCAGGCTGACGAGGTGGTTCAAGTTGTCCTCGACAGCATTGTGGATGCGCTGCACAAAAACGAGAAAGTCGAGTTGCGTGGATTCGGATCATTTCGGATCCGACAGCGTGACGAGCGGACGGGTCGCAACCCGAAGACCGGCGAAAAGGTCCACGTTCCGCCAAAGAAGATCCCCTATTTCAAACCCGGGAAACACCTTCGCGAAGAACTGCTCCACCAGTGATCGTTGGTGACCGGTCGTGACTGCCGACAAGAAGATGCGAAGAAGTGGTGAAGGCAAGGGATCCGGCGAGGACGCCGCTCGGCCGGTCTCGAAGATCCTCCTTCTTGTTTCCTGGCTGGTGCCGGGACTCGGTCACTGGCTGCTCGGCAAGCGAATTCGGGCCGCCGTCTTCGCGGCTGTCGTGGCTGCTTCGTTTATCACCGGAGTCTTCCTGCACGGAGAATTAGCGGTTCCGCAACAGGCCAGTCCGCTGTCGTGGTTCTTCACGTTCGGCTGCATCGGCAACGGGATGCTCTATTTCATACGACTGCTGTGGGTCAATGGATTTGATGGGCTGTTCAGCGCATCGTTCCCATACGGACTGTCCGGTGGTGGCGACCCGGTGGCGGCCGGTTTCTTCTATGGCAAGACCTTTCTCTACACGGCCGGTCTCATGAATCTTCTCGTTGTACTCGATGTGCACGATATCGCGCGTGGCGACAAGAGCTGAGATGGATCATTTTCTTCTCCTCTTCTGGCACGCGCTGCTGGTCGCCGTGTTCTTCGCCTTTCTCTGGCGGTCCGACTCGCGGGGGCGGAAAGCGCTCTTTCTCAAGACCTTTCTCATTATGTTCGTAGGAGCCATCGTCGTGGGGTGGCTCATGTTCCCGTTCCCGTGATCGACAAAACCGGAGCGCCTTCGATCCTCATCGAGGACACGCCTCCACCAGACGGGCCCCAACCTCCTTCGACTTCGTCGATGAAACACCGACCAGGCATCATATTCCGTTGGGCCGCCAACGGTGGGTACGCGATACTGTTGGTGATCATGGCGATAGTGCCTTCATCGACGTTGACGGCCGTAGGTTCGTCCGTTCCCGATTGGTTGGCCCATGGAGTGGCCTACGGCATCCAGATGGCGCTGGTCTACTGGGCGGCGTTGCCGTCACTCGGCCATGGCCGGTCTCTGGTCGTCGGAGTCATCGCAGCGGGCGCCTTCGGCCTGGTGACCGAAGGGCTGCAGCTTCTCCAGCCGGCAAGGTCGGTAGAACTCAAGGACCTTATCGCCAACACCGTTGGTGCGCTGATCTTCTGCGGCGTGATAGCCGGCATCGGCTGGAAGAGTTCGCGGAGGGCCCACTGAGCGACTCGATCATGATTGTCGCCGGCGAGGTCTCGGGTGATCTTCACGCCGGAAACATGCTTGCGGAACTGAGAATCCTCGATTCCGAGATCGAGGCATTCGGTGTCGGTGGTGAGCGTCTCGCCGCCAATGGTCTTGACTGCATCGCAAGCACGGACGAACTGGCGCACATGGGACTGATCGAGGTGCTGCGTGAGTTGCCGCGGATCCGGAGGATCATGAGACGGCTGGTCGGTGAAGCTGATCGACGACGTCCTCGATTGGCCGTTCTGGTCGACTCACCCGATTTCAATCTCCGTCTGGCGGCGAGGCTCCGCCGTCTTGGGATCCCGGTTGTGTTGTACGTGTCGCCGCAGCTCTGGGCATGGCGGCAGGGTCGGGTCCGCGTCGTCAGGCGTTTGGCCCGGGAAGTTCTCTGCCTGCTCCCGTTTGAGGTTCCTTTCTATTCCGAGCATGGGGTGCCCGCGCGCTACGTCGGCCACCCATTGGTCGACGATGTGGCCAGGGACGGTTTGCTCGACCATAAGGTGCCTCGGGTCGCGAGAAAGATCGCCCTGTTGCCCGGTTCGCGTGCAATGGAAGTGCGGTCTCTTTTGCCGACCATGATCGAGGCGGTTTCCGAGCTCGGGACTGAGGGGCTATCGGAAGCCGTTCTCATCGAAGCCCCCGGGATGGGAGATGTCGTTGATGAGGTCTTTGCGATCCACGGCGCCGCCGAACGGATCCGTCGGGTGAGCGGACCGGACCGGCGGCGCGAACTCGCATCGAGCTCCGCCGCCTGGACGGCATCGGGCACGGCAACCCTCGAATGCGCCCTGCTCGATGTTCCCATGGTGGTGGGCTATCGGCTCCAGCCGTTGTCCTACGCCATCGCCCGGCTCCTGGTGCGGGTTCCGCACGTGGCGTTGGTCAACCTCATCGCCGAAGAGCGAGTGGTGCCGGAGCTTATTCAGGGGCAGTGGAGAGCGGACCGCTTGGCCGAAATCACCACCGGGATCCTCGACGACGATGGGGCGAGACAGCGGACGGCGTTGGCCCTCGTCCGCCGTCGCCTCGGTCCTCCGGGTGCTTCAAAGCGGGCGGCGGAAGCGGTCATTGAGCACGGTCGGATGATCGAGGAGGAGGCCGCTCGGACCTGACCGGTGCCTGATGGTAGAATCGCGCGCCTGGAGGAAGCATGAGCGGTCCGGTGGCCAAGAAATCCAATCGTATGGAAACGACCGTCAAGGTCGGCATGATCAGCCTCGGCTGCGCCAAGAACCTGGTGGACGGCGAGGTGATGCTGGGTCACCTCGAATCCGTCGGGATCCGGGTAACGGCCGATGCCCGCGAGGCTGACGTCGTCGTCGTGAATACCTGCGGTTTCATCAATGACGCCAAAAAGGAGTCCATCGACTCGATCCTGGAGATCGTCGAGGCTAAAAACGCCGGTCGCGTTCGCCGGTTGGTGGTCTCGGGCTGCATGGCACAGGCCTACGCCGTGGAACTCAAGAAGGAAATCCCCGAGATCGATGCCTTCATCGGTCTTGACGAGCTCGAGCAGATCGCCGCGGCGGTTCGGGGCGAACTCGAGGATCATCTCCCCGATCAGCATGGCGCCGTTCGAATCTATGATCACGCAAACCCCCGCCTTCTCTCGACCAGCGGTTACGCCTATCTCAAGGTCGCGGAGGGCTGCGGAAACCCGTGTTCGTTCTGCCATATCCCGCGGATGCGGGGCGACTTCCGATCGCGGGCGTTGGGTGACCTGGTTGCCGAAGCCAGACGGATCGAAGCTGCGGGTGTTCGAGAAATCGTTCTCATCGCGCAGGACACCACCCGCTACGGTGAGGATCTCGGTATCGATCACGGTCTTCGCCGACTGGTGGAGGCGCTCCTCGACGAGACGGACCTGCCGTGGATTCGCTTTCTCTACGCCTACCCCGCGACCCTCGATGAAGGACTCTTCGAACTCATGGCGGAGCATGATCGATTTGTTTCCTATCTCGATATCCCGTTGCAGCACGCCAACCGGAAGGTCCTCAAGGCGATGAGACGGGGCGGTGACGCCAAGAGTTACTCCCGACTCATCGAACGGGCGCGAGAGACGGTTCCCGATCTGGCGCTGAGGACAACATTTATCGTCGGCTTCCCCGGTGAGGGCGAGGCTGAACATCAGGAACTTCTGGAGTTCATCGAAGCGTCGCGTTTTGATCACCTCGGTGTTTTCAGCTATTCGTGGCAGGACGAGAACCCGGGATCGGATCTCGGCGATCCAGTGCCCGAGGAGCTCAAGATCGAACGTCGGGCCCGGGCGCTCGAGGTGCAACAGACCGTTTCCATGGCAAAAAACAACGCCCTTGTGGGACAGATCCTCCCGGCGATGGTTGTCGGGCCGCTTGCCGAGATGGAGTTACTCACCGAAGGCAGATTGAAGCGCCAGGCTCCCGAGATCGATGGTCGACTCATCATCAACGACGGGGTCGCCGCCGTCGGTTCGCTCATCGAGGCCGAGATCACCGAAGCCCATCCCTATGATGTGGTCGGACGGGTAGTTCGGGTGGTGCGTGAACCGGCAGACGCGCCTCGGATGCTTCCGGTGATCGGTTGACGGTGAATCCATGGAAATCTACTCAGACCCACTCGGAGTCGATGAGCCGCCACGCGGCGCGGTTCTGACGATCGGCAACTTCGATGGCGTCCACGTCGGACACCAGGCGATCCTCAAATATGTTGTCGAACGCGCCGACCGGCTCGGCGCCGTCGGTGCGGCAATGACCCTCGATCCACACCCGATCAAGCTCTTGCGTCCGAGGATGGCGCCGAAACTTCTCTCCACCCTGGACCAGCGGTTGGAACTCATCGGTCGGACCGGGATCGAGGTCGCGCTCGTGGTTCCCTTCACCCACCGGCTTGCGAGGATGCCGGCCGAGAGCTTTGTCAAGGAAGTGCTCGTCGAGCGGCTGGGAATCCGGGAGGTCTATATCGGCGCCAATTTCCGGTTTGGCGCCGATCGTGGCGGTGATGTCGCTCTGCTCGAGCGGATGGGAGCCGAACTCGGATTCAAGGCGGCCGCTTCACCAATCGTCGAGCTCGAAGGCGGAGTCGTGTCTTCAACAAAGGTCCGTCAAGCGGTCTCGGACGGCGAAATGGTTGAGGCCGCAGCCATGCTTGACCGCCACCACTTCATCGACGGCTGCGTCTTGGAGGGCAAGCGCCTGGGGCGGAAACTCGGTTTTCCAACTCTCAACATCGAGGTTGAGAACGAAATCGAACCCGCGAACGGGGTGTATGTCACCGCAGTTCACATCCCGTCCTTTGGTCGCACTTTTGCCTCGGTGACAAATGTCGGCACCCGACCGACGGTCTACGAGAACTCAATTCTGACCATCGAAACCCACCTCCTCGACTTCATGGCCGATGTTTATCGCGAGTCGGTGCGGCTGTATTTCATCAAGCGCTTGCGTGATGAGGTGAGTTTCCCCTCGACGGTCCAATTGATGGCCCAGATCCAGAAGGATGTGGAGGCGAGCCGGTTGTTTTTTCTCCAGAACCCGGTCGAGTCGCAGGGCTTTATCATTCCGTGACCTTGATCGACGTCATCGCCTTGGTTGGTGCGTTGCTCGTATCCACGCTTCTCCTCGTTGCCGTGGTTGCGGCGGTGTGGTGGTTTGATCGCTATGATCGGGAACCGCTCCACCTGGTGGTCGGCGTCTTTCTCTGGGGGGCGCTGGCGGCGCCGGTCATTGCCGTCTTCGGCTCGTCGGCCTTGGCGGCCGGCTCGGGTTCCGATCCCACCGTCATGGCCGTCTGGATCGGCCCTCTCGTGGAAGAGGTCGCGAAAGCGTTCGGGGTGATCCTCGTTGTCCTCCTGTCGAAGGAGTTCGACAATCCGACCGATGGCCTCGTCTACGGCACCGCCGCGGGTTTGGGTTTCGCTGCGACGGAGAATCTGGTTTACACCCTTGTAGGTGTGGGGGAGTCCGCTATCGGTGGAACCCTTCTGCTCGTCTTCATCCGCACCGCTTTGGCCGCAGGAATCCACGCTCTGTCATCGGCCACCTTTGGAGGCTTCCTCGGCTTTGCCTATCTGTCGCGGAACCGTGGCGAGCGGCTCACCTGGTTGATCGTCGGCCTCGTCGGCGCAGTCGCGATCCACGCGGGTTGGAATTTCATGCTGTTGCAGATGGAGTCTTCGGATGGTGCGGTTCCCGTGGCTCGGTGGTTTGTCGTGGTCCCGACCCTGTACGCGTTTTATTTTCTTGGTTTCGTAGGTTTTTTGCGATCGGAACAGCGGATCCTGGGTGTTGAACTCGCCGAAGAGGTCGAGCTCGATGTCGTACCCGCATGGGTGGTTGAGGTGATCCCGTACTACCGGCGTCGGATTCGATCCGACTGGTGGCCGTCCCGGAGTGAACGGACGGTTCTCGCACGGCTACTCACGCGGTTGGCTTTCCGCAAACACGCTGTGAGGCGTCTTCCAGACGAGGAGTCGCAACTCGCCGGGCTCGAAGTTGTCCGCCTTCGGCAGCAGATCCGCGCCAAGCTCCAATGTCAAAGCTCTGTTGAAGAAGAGGATTTGACTGGTTGAGAGGGCATTCCTCGACCTACCATGGTCGTGTGGAACCGCACATCACCGAACTCGCCTCCGATGAACTCATGGCCCTGGTCCGTGGTGGGACCCTCGACGGTTTTCAGATCCTCGATGTGCTGCGCAGTCCGTATTGCACAGCACAGATCGCGGAGTTTCTCGCATCGAGCCGCGAAAATCTCGGGACCCAGACGGTCCGCGAGAAGCTGGCGGGATTCCCGGGTCTGAGCAACGCGCAGGCGATGAACCTCCTGGGATCGCTCTCGTGGGCGGCGTTGATCGCTGTGGCACAGATGCCGAAAACACCGGCGCTCGTTCGTCGGCAGGCCGAGCGGAAGTTGATTCTTCAGGTGCCGTCCATGAGTCTCGGAGAAAAGATCGCCATGGCGCGACGCGCACACCGCGCGATCTTCCCGGCCTTGATCACCGGTAGCGATGACCAGATACTGATGGCGCTTCTCGACAATCCTCGTCTGGTCGAGAATGATCTCGTGGTCCTCATCAACACCGGAAATCCACCGGTCGAGTTCATATCGGTGGCGGCTCGCCACCAACGGTGGGGCAAATGCTACGGCGTTCGCAAGGCCATCGTCGAATGCCCGAACTCTCCATTGCCCCTCGCGCTGAGCGTTCTTGTGCAATTGCCGAAGTCCGATCAGAAGCGGATAGCCGATCGTGACAACATACCCGAACGAGTGAGGTCCGCCGCCGCGGCGCTGTTGGCCAGGAGCGAGAACGACGACCGGTCGCAGCGGGCATCCACCTGAGCCGCCTCCGAAATCACCACAACGACCTTTGAAGTGGCCCTCCCATGGCGTTTCATGGCCGGGGAGGTGCGGACGGGCCTCGACTCGTTGTAGCGTCAAAGCCTCGCCGGCAAAAACACGTCGATCATTCCTGCGAGCGGGAGTTTTTGCAGAAGACTCAACAGAAATCGCTCATCCTAGGTTTAACCTAAGATGAGCGATTCTCGGCGGCGATCCGCACCAACCTCTTGCGCTCTGGACGTTTGCGAAAATACTCGACATACCAACGGGTAT
>RCNF010000677.1_pt1 | contig 17582 bp, 13 predicted proteins | sample 2041311 | NCBI WGS metagenome assembly RCNF01 (sample SAMN09708228, study PRJNA481090) | Marine sediment metagenome, whole genome shotgun sequencing project. | biome: marine sediment; feature: ocean; material: sediment; isolation source: Sewage treatment plant 2 marine sediment (STP2) ... | reverse complement strand
CAGGGGAGCAGGGGAGCAGGGGAGCAGGGGAGCAGGGGAGCAGGGGAGCAGGGGAGCAGGGGAGACGCGCTCCTTATCATGTTCGACTATCAATGACTGTCATTTCGACCGAGCGTAAGTCACGGCGAAGTCCGGAGGACGAAGCCGGAGGCGAGCGGAGAAATCTGTGCCGGCCCCCTTTCTCCTCTGCCCCTTCGCCCCTCTGCTCCTTTGCCAGTGCGGGAATGCTAGGGTTCTCCCGTGGGAACAGGACGCGTTCACGGCGATATCGAAGGCGAAAAGCTCAACGCCCAGCAACAGGTGGTGGAGATCGTGTGTCGGATCCCGCGCGGCCGGGTCATGAACTATGGTCAGATCTCGACTCTGATGGCCAGCCGATTGTCCCCCCGAGCGGTGGGTTGGATGCTCCACCGCTGTCCGGACGGCGTGCCGTGGCAGAGGGTGGTCAATGCTTCAGGAGGGTGTTCCACCGACCATTTGCCGGATTTCCCAAAGGGTCTCCAGCGCTCCCTGCTCGAGGAAGAAGGCGTCGTGTTCCGGGACAACGGGACCCTCGATCTGGAAGTCTATCGTTGGTGGCCGGATGGGGAGTCGCCTGGATAGTCCCCGGCGAGAGGTCTGGTCTCCGCCGCAGGTTATCCAGACTCGGCCCACATCGGAAAGGTCGCGGTGTCGATGCCGAGAACCGCGGTCCCGAAGAAGTAGAACCCCAAAGAGATGACCAACACGCCGATCAGGTTGATGGCGAGACCCACCCTGGCCATCTCGGCGATCTTGATGCGGCCGCTGCCGAAGATGATGGCGTTAGGAGGAGTGGCCACCGGCATCATGAAGGCGCACGACGCCGACAATGTGGCCGGGATCATCAGCAGTAGCGGGTTGACCTTCATGGCGACCGCGACCGAGGCGAGGATCGGCAGGATCATCTCGGTGGTCGCGGTGTTGGAGGTGAGTTCTGTTAGGAAGGTGAGACTGCCGCAGATCAGCGTGATCATGGCGTAAGGCGGCACACCTTCGAGGCCCGCGGCCCGGGTTCCGATCAGCTCTGAAAGACCGGTGACCCGGAAGCCTTGAGCGAGGGCAAAACCGCCTCCGAACAGAATCACGATGTGCCACGGGATCTTGGTGAACACGTCGACACCCATCACCGTGTGCCCGGTGGCATTTCGGCTTCGTGTCGGGATGAAAAACAGGATCATCGCCATACCGATCGCGACGGTGGCGTCGTCGATCAGGTCCGCGTTGGGCAGCAGCCGCGACCATCCGGGTATGGTCAGCGCGCCGAGCACCAGGTCCTTTCGAAAGACCCACGCGAAGGCAGTGGCCGCGAAGACCGCGAGCACCGACCGCTCTTCGAACGACATGCCACCGAGCGCCGCGTACTCTCGTTTTACGACGCCGCGGTCGGCCTCGAAAGACTCCCCGAAGCGGTAGAAAACCCGTGTCAGAAGCAGCCACACGATGGTCATCAGAACAATGGTGATGGGTAACGCCATCACCAACCATTGGCCAAATGCTATGGGCTCCGCATTCGGGAACGTGATCTCGAAGATCCTGGCAAACGACAGATTCGGCGGTGTGCCGACCAGCGTCGCCATACCGCCCAGCGAGCAGGCGTAGGCGATTCCGAGCAGCAGCGCAACGGTAAAGGGATGGCACGCGCTTTGACCGAACCTCTCCTCCAGCTGCAGGATGATCGCCATGGCGATGGGCACCATCATGATGGCGGTGGCGGTATTGGAGATCCACATGGAAAGGAACGCTGCTGCGATCATGAAACCGAGGATGATGCGCGATGGCCCGCCCCCGATCCGCCGAATGATCCACAGCGCGATCCGCTTGTGCAGCCCCCACTTTTCCATCGTCACGGCGATCATAAAACCACCGATGAAGAGAAAGATCGTGCTGTTGACGTAGATCGGCGCACAGTCCCGGGTCTTCATGATGCCGAGCACGGGATACAGCACCAACGGCAGTAGAGCGGTCGCCGACAGGGGGATGGCATCGGTGATCCACCAGGTTGCCATCAGAACCGCCACCGCCGCCATGCGGGTGACCTCGGGCCTGGACGGATCGAGGTCCAGAAACAAGGTCGCGAAGAACAGGATGGGGCCCAGAAGGAGGCCGATTCTTTGACTCGCCGATCTGGCGTCGGAGGAGGCTTTGGCAGGCACCACATTAGTTTACTACCTTGGAACACACCTGCGCTCTGTTCACATTTTCGGTCGCCGGTGCATCGCTCCTCAAATTGTCTTGAGTTGTGAGTTCTTAGTTTTGAGTCCCAGGTTTAGAGACGAGCGGAGGGCAAAAAACAACTCATAATTCAACACTCAGAACTTAGAATTTCGGTAGAGCCGCATCGGGCGGAGATCGGTGATGAGACCGAGGGCGTAGCAACGACCCCAGAAGAGCTCGATCGATTCCAGCTCGAGCGGGCCGATTTCGTACTTGAGGATCTTCTCGAGATAGCGGGTGGCGAGGCCATCAGGCCAGCCGTCGGCGTGGGTCGAGACGATTTCCGGAATCCGAAGCATGTTGCGATCCCTGTAGCGGTGCAGGGTTGCTGGAAGCTCTCCGAGATCATCTCCGGCCCGGGCAAGCCAGGTGGCGAAGACGAACGGCAGCCCGGAGAGTCTTTTCCAGGCTTCACCGAGGTCCAGTTGATAGGGGTAGAGGCTGACACCGGGCTCCTCTCGAACCACTTTGTCGCCGATCAACAGGAGGCTCTCGGGCGGGCCGTCGCCGTCTGGGACCCCGGCTTTGAGAGTGGTGAGTTCGGGGCGTCGTCCGGTCAGGGCGTCGAACACGATCTCCAACAGGGCCACCGAGGTGTGGCTGTCGCCGTCAATGTGAACCCGTTCGATCTCTCGAATCGGCACTCGGCTGAATACCCGTACGGTATGGGTTGGCCCATCCGAACCGATCGCGCCCACCGGAACAATGCACAAACCCGCGTCCGCCGTCTGGAAGTCGATGACGGGGCACAGAGCGATCTGGGCGCGCCCGGAAGTCAGGGTCTCCAGGAGCCGGCTCGGCACATCCGTGATCACCGAGAGAGAGGGTTCTCGCTCGAGGCCGTCGATCAGCGGCCGGGCGTTGAGGAAGCTGACGGCTGCGACCGTCTGCACGGAGCGCGACATGACCAGAGCCCTACCCGATCGGATCGTGCGGCATGCTGCCGCGGCGGCTGCGCAGATAGGCAAATGGCGTAGCGAAGAGGAAGTTCGAAACCCGAGACGTATAGATGTCGGCCGAGCGTTCGATCTGGTTGGCGAGGTGGCTCTTGTCGTTGCCGGACCGCAGCAGAGCTCCCCAGCGCTGGTTGTCAAGTTGGGAAGCTTCGCGCGCCATCGGGGCGATGCGCTCGTCGAGTGCGATGGACGCCTCGCGGATCTGCTGGAACTCGCTCTCGAGCTCCCGGGCCGTCGCCGTCGGCTGTTCGGCGTAGCCTCCGCGCAGGCGCTGAAGCGCGAGGCGGATTCGGCTGAGGGCCGTCTCGAGCTCGACCTTTTCGCCCATGAGCTCGATCAGGACCCGCTCGGTGGTGCGGAATGCGTCGACCGCAGTCAGCTCGTCCTCGAGTTCGCGCAGAATGAGCGCGGTGCGCCAGCGTAGGCTTGCCTTGGAGACCTTGACGTCGGCAAAAATGTGGTCGCCGACATAGAGGATCGCGGCGCCGGAGAGACCGAGGTAGTTCTCGACCCTGGTGGCGTCTCCGCCGAGATAGGCTCCCGGCTCGGGGATCTGGCTCGGCACCGGCCGCAGCAGCCCGGCCTCCTCGTCGGCAATGGAGAACAACGGCAGGTCGTAGAGGAAGAAACTGGGTTTGCGCGCGCCGACGATGACCAACTCGAAAAGGTCCCGCCAGGTCATTCCCGACGGCAGAAACCGGTCGTATGCGAAGGCCATGACGGTGCGGGCGTACTCCCACTCCGAGTTGGAGATCAGCATCAGCCTCTTGCCCGACCGGAGCTGGTCGAGCAGCGCCAACGGTGCCTGGGGGTCGAGGTCGATAAAGGGCTCCGGGTCGGCCATGATCTCGGCCTTCAATGTGCCCTCGATGTGGGTCTCGTCGAGGCAGGCCCGGACGCGGCGGAAGAGATCCTCATACCCGTGGACATTTGGGAACACGTTCTGGTCGTAGAGATCCACCAGCTGCGCGTAAAGACAGCTCTCGGACAACGAAAATAGGGTGTTGAGGAAAAAGAACCGCGGCTCCGAGAGATCCACCGGCGTGTGGCGATAGACCTCGCGCTGATCCTCCCATTCCATCAGCCTCGTGCCGTGGGCGGCCCGCATGACGTATCCAAATCGATTGGCCTTGACGATATTGCCGAGTTCGGCGTCAATGACCAGCCCTCTGATCACTAGGCTTGGGTCGAATTCGAGCCCCTCGACCGGCCAGCCTTCGCTGATCAGGAGGTCCTGTGCCCGCTCGTAGGCCTTCTGCTCCCATACGTCGGCGTGATAGTGGATAAGGGTGTAGTCCATGTCGTAGCCGATAGCGCCGATCGTGCGCAGATTGAGCGTGCGGTTGGCGTAGATCCGCCGTCCCGGCGGCACCTCTTCAAGATTCAAAACTCCATCCACCATCAGCGCAGCTTAGCACTCACCGGATCCAACGTCCGGTTGACACGGGCCAGTGCGCCGTTTTCGAGCGCCCGAGTGAGCCAGCATTCCAGGACGCGCTTCCCGAGAGGAGCCACCTTGAACATTGTCTGCCAGTTGCGCATGGCCGGCATGACGGTCTGTGAATCAGACAATGTTCAAAATGGCACCTCCGCCGCACCACAACGCGATCCAAAAAAAAAGCAAGCCCGCGTGCGGGCTTGTGAAGGAGGAGATTATCCGGTGCGTCCACAATCAATATAGGTCGCGAACCGGTCTCAGTCAGTGAGCGGCGTCACACGACGCGCGAGGCACGTATCAACACGCGCTTCCCGAGAGGAGCCACCCTGAACATTGTTGGCCCGGGGCCTCCCACCGACGGGAGAGATTGAAAAGCCCAACAATATTCAAGATGGCACCTCCACCGCTCGCGGTCCCACCCGCCCTGAGCATTCGGGTGCTCATCTTAAGTCGGAAGTTGGGTGGTAATTCCGAAATCCGAAATCCGAAATCCGAAATGGTTGAACGGGTGGTATCACTCCTCTGGCTTTACGACCCCGATGTAGGGCAGCGTCCGGAACCGCTCCGCCCAATCGAGGCCGCAACCCACCACCCAGACATCCGGAATCTCGAAACCGAGATAGTCGATCTGGGCGTAGACCTCGCGCCGATCGGGTTTGTGCACCATGACACAGGTCTTGAGGGACGCGGGTTGCCGAGCCGACAGCGTTCGCACCAGGTAGGCGAGGGTGTAGCCGGTGTCGACGATGTCTTCGACGATCAGGACGTGTTTGCCGGCGATGTTGCGGCGCAGATCCATGATCATGCGCACCGCGCCATCGGTCTCGGTATCGTCGCCGTAGGTGGACAGGGCCATGAAATCAACACTGCGGGGGACCGTGAGATGGCGTGCGAGGTCGGCGAGGAAGATGAACGAGCCCTTCAACACACCGATCAGGATCAGATCGTCCACATCGTGGTAGTCCACCGAGATGCGCCGCGCCAGTTCTTCGACCTTTGCGTGGATCTCCTCTTCGCCGATCAGCACTTCGGGCATGGTCTCGGACATCGTATCTCCTTATGCGAGCGGGGGAAGCGTACCCCGGAAGGCATTACCGGTCCACTGCCCTCCGGATGCTAGATGCTTGATGCTGGATGTCGGAATCGCCTGCCGGTCCGTTCGAAAAACCCAATCACGACATTCGGCATCCAGAATCCAGCATCCCGCTGCGGCTGTGCCGTAGCGGTGGAACATGAGAGGATAAACGGCGGTTTATCGGAGCGTGGGCATGGACGAGCAGAACATCAACACGACGGGCGTGACCGGGAGCCCCATCCTTCGCCTCCTCAGGCAATACGCCTGGCGCTATCGCTGGAGCTACCTCGCCGGGGCGGTTCTGCTGTTCGTGACCAATTATCTGAGCGTCAGCATTCCGGGACAAATCGGCCACGCGATCGACGCCCTGCGTGCGGGAACATCGGTCGGGCGTTATGTCGCTGCGATCGCGGTCATGGGTGTGGGTGTGATCCTGGTGCGCAGCCTGTCGCGGGTCCTGATCTTCAACCCGGGTCGGCACGTGGAGTACCGGCTGCGTCGCGACCTCTTTGGCCACCTGCTGCAGCTGCAGCCCTCGTTCTACGCCGTCCACAAACGTGGTGACATCGTCAGCCGAGCCGCCAACGACATTTCCTGGGTCCGCACCCTGGTCGGTTTTGGAGGCCTTCAGATATTCAACGTGACGATAGCGGTCGTGCTGACGGGTTGGAAGATGGTGTCGCTGTCGCCCCGTCTGACGTTGTTAGCGTTGCTGCCGGTGGTACTGGGAGCCTGTATGGTCCAGTGGGCCATCCGACGCCTTTTCTTCCTCGCGCGGCGCAGCCAGGAGCAGCTTGGTGAGATTTCCGAACACGTGCTCGGGAGCCTTCAGGGCGTCGCGGCCATCCAGGGCTTTGTCGCCGAGGAGGCATTCATCGGGCGATTTGAAGCGCGGAATTTTAAATGGCTCCGCACCAGCCTCCTGTTGGCCGTGATCCGCTCGACGGCTCTCCCGTTGCTGGTTCTTTCGGGTGGCGTCGCGATGTTTGCGCTGATTGCGGTTGGCGGGCCGATGGTGCTGGCCGGCACGTTGACCGTTGGCGAGTTGGCGGCATTTACCGCTCTTCTGGCGGTATTTCTTCCCCCCCTGCGATCCATGGGTTGGATGATGTCGGTGATCCAACGCGGGCGGTCGGCGCTCGAACGGATTTTCGAGCTCGTGGATGCGCCTGTGGATCGTCCCGAGGGCAGTACTGGAATTGTGATGGCAACAGGCCGAGGACCGACCATCGATGTCAGGGACCTTTCCTTCGCGTACCCCGATGACCCGCAGCGCGCTGTGCTGGAAAACCTGACGACAACCATCCCCGCCGGTTCCGTGATCGGCCTCTTCGGCCGCACCGGCAGCGGAAAGAGCTCCCTTCTGCGTCTTCTTGCAAGGGTCTACAACCCACCGGCAGGCACCATTTTCGCGGATGGTGTCGACCTCACCACCATCGATCTGGAATCGTGGCGGCGCCGGCTCTCGATGGTGCCGCAGAGGCCCTTTCTTTTTTCGGACGCCATTGCCTCCAACGTCGCCCTCGAGGCCGCGCCCGACGTCGAGCGGATCGAGCGGTCGGTGGACATGGCGGCCCTCGAGTCCGACCTCGAAGCGCTTCCCGAGGGGCTGGAGACCGTGGTCGGCGAACGCGGCATCATGCTGTCGGGCGGCCAGCGGCAACGCGTCGCCCTGGCGCGCGGGTTCTACCGGCCGAGCGATCTCTTGATCCTCGATGATGTCCTGTCGGCCGTGGATCATCAGACCGAGGCTCAACTCGTGGAGACCGTTGCGGCTCTTACCCGCCGGCCCGAGGCGCCGACGGTTGTGATCGCCAGTCACCGTCTGTCGGCCCTCCGCCATTGCGACAGCATCCTCGTCCTCGACGGCGGCCGCCTGGTCGCGAACGGCACCCACTCCGAGTTGATCCAACGACCGGGGATCTACCGTGACACGTGGCTGGTCCAGAGCCAACGCGCCGCGTCCGACGTCGAGGCGGCATCGTGAAAACCCGTTCGGTTCTGCGCCGTTTATGGCCGTATCTGCGGCCGGACGCCTGGGCATTTGCGGTGGCGATCGCGTTGACGCCGGTGACTGCCGGACTCGGCTTGCTGCAGCCGTGGATTCTGAAAAAGGTCATCGACGAGCACCTCGTTCCCGGTGTGGCTGACGGCCTGTTCCAGTTGGCATTGGTCTATCTCGCCGCGGTGGTCGCGAGTTATGTGTTCGAGGCCGGCTATGTGTTGGCGCTTGCGTGGGGCGGCCAGCGCAGTATCGTGCGTCTGCGTTCGGGGATCTACCGCAAACTTCTCGGTTTGCGTCAGAGTTATCTCGACCGGCAGCCGGCGGGCAAACTCCTGACCCGTGCCACATCCGACGTCGACGCACTTGGCGAGGCACTGTCATCCGGGCTCATCAATATCGTCCTCGATGTTCTCTTGATCGTCGGCACCCTGGTCGCCATGTTTCTCCTCGATGCGCGGATGACCTTTGTTCTCCTGTTGCTGGCGCCGCCGATCCTTGCCATCCTCGAGTTCATCAGACGGCGGCTGCGGGCACTCTTTGTCGAGGTTCGCGGCGCTCTCGCCTCGGTCAACGCCTTCCTTGCCGAACGCATCGATGGTGTCGAGGTGGTGCAGCTCTTCGGTAACGCGGACTACAGCGAGCAGCTCTTTGACGAACGAAACCGGCGCTACCGCGCCGCCACCACCCGTTCCAATGTTTACGACGCACTGATGTACGCGATGGTCGACGGCACGGCGTCGATCGGTGTAGCGGTCATGCTGTGGTACGGATCGGGACTGGCGACCCGCATGGGTGTGCCGCTGCCGGCAGCGACTCCGGTGAGCGCGGGTCTGTTGGTGGCCTTTATTCAGTATCTGGATCGGCTGTTCCAGCCCTTGCGTCAGCTGTCCTCCACGGTGTCTGTTCTCCAGCAGGGTGCGGCGGCGCTCGAGAAGATTCTCTCGCTCTTCGACGTCACTGAGACGGTGACGGACGAAGGTGACGCGCTCCCCGAGGTCGAGGGCGAGATCGTGATGCGCGGCGTCAGTTTCCGCTACCGCGAAGATGGGGAGGACGTCCTACACGAGGTGGATTTCGAGGTGCGGCCCGGCGAAGTCGTAGCCCTGGTCGGCGCGACCGGTTCGGGTAAGACCACCATCAGCCGACTCCTCGACACCTCCTATGCCGGCTATCGAGGCTCAATTACCCTCGATGGCCGCGAGCTCCGAGAAACCCGCTCCAAAGATGTTCGGCGCCGGATTGCGGGTGTCCGTCAGGATCCCCAGCTGTTTTCCGAAACGGTACTGTTCAACGTTGACCTCGGCAACCCCGCCATCGATCAGGCAGATTGCGAGGCCGCTGCCAAGGTGGTCAACGCGGATCGCGTGGTCGACCAGGTGGGTTGGGACCACGTCCTGCGCGAACGGGGCGCCGACCTCTCGGTGGGTGAGGGCCAGCTCCTGACTTTCGCGCGGGCGATGGCCCACGATCCCCCGGTGGTGATCCTCGACGAAGCAACTGCCAGTATCGATTCGCTCACGGAGCAGTTGATTCAGGACGCCCTGGCCAAGATCTTCGAGCGCAAGACGGTGATTGTCATCGCCCACCGTTTGTCGACCGTCGAGCGCGCCGACTGTATCGTCGTTCTCGACCACGGCCGCGTGGTGGAAAAGGGCACACACAACGAGCTCCTCGCCGCCGACGGGGCGTACGCCCGTCTCGTCCGGGCGGGTGAAGATCTTTTGGTGGCGTAGGTCGCCGAGGCGGTGGGGCAGTGAGGCAATGAGGTGTTGGGATCTTTTGAACGGCCCATGGCCCCATCGCCACATAGCCAGACCGCGGAGCGGCCGACCAGACTCTTACCGAGTCCTCGGCCGCCACCCGGTTCGCGCTCGTGCGACCTCGGCGCCGTCCTCTGTGCGTACGAGTTGGTGGCGGATCTCTTCCTGGGCGTTGCCCCTGTCGAAGAGCTGGCTGCGCGACTCCACCGTCTGCCCCCGGTGGCACTCGGCAAGGAACTGGATGTCGAGCTCTTTCAGATCTGCCGAGCCCCATACCTGATCGGGCACCGCCTCCATGGCCCACTCGACAAAAGTCGTGTTGTTGGCGTGTCCGGAGAGATCGACATCGCTGCGTCGGACCGAGAACGCGAGCTCTCGCTCCGCCGGGTCGGGTACCTCGAGCTTGTCGCCCTTGACCGGCGCAGAGCCGATATCGAATTCGTGGAACCGGTCCCAGGCTTCGGAAGGGAGGCGAACGGGCCGCCGACGAACCAGGTCGAGCGTGGCCCACAGGGTCGAAACGGTCCCGATCGGTTGGGCGTCGGGCATCGACAGGGCGAATCGGCGCTCGACCACGAGTTTGCTCATGGCTTCCGGCCAGGTCTCGATCACGATTTCGTCTCCTCCGAGGGGCCACCGATCGAGCGACAGGCGCAACCGCAAGAGAACCCAGGCCATATCGCGTTCGAGCAGGGTCTCCACCGCGACCCCGAGCAGGCTGGCGTGGGCCACGGCCACCTCTTGCAGGAGCTTGCACAGAATTGGGATCTGGAGACGCCCCAAGGGGTCGAGTTCGTATGACCGCACCCGAAACGTCTCTCGATATACGGCCTTCATCTGCGGCCTCCTACGCGTCTTCCGCGGACGACGGTGCGTCGATCCCACGCAGCAACCCGACCTCGGCTGCGATCCAGAAAATCAACCGGCCGACGGGCGTGACTTCGGCGCGCAACTCCTTGATGCGATTGGCGCGTGCCACCTGGTCGGTGATGATGCCGTCCGCTCCCCGGCTCATCATGACCCACATCTGGACCGGGTCGTCGATGGTCCAGGGGTACATTTTCATGCCGCGTTTGTGGGTGCGGCGGATCATGGACACGGACGAGGCGTTGGACGTGAGCGCAAGAAAGTCCACGTCGAGGCGGGTGAGATTGCCGATGGCGACGGCGTTGAGCAGGCCGACGGTCCAATCGGGTCGGAGGGCGGCGGCTTTCCGCACGCCGTCATAGTTGAGCGACATGATGACGATGTCGTCGGCCATCCCGGTCTCTTCAACCAGATCGATCACCTTCTGCTCGAGACTCACGTCGTGCCCATAGTATTTGAGCTCGATAAAGACCCCCACCTTCCCCTTGGCGAGGTCCAGAACCTCGCGTAGAGTCGGCACCCGTTGGTTGGAATACTCGGGCGCAAAGGAACTGCCGATGTCGAGGTCTGCAAGATCGGCGTCTGTCGCCCTCCACACTTCCAGCGGGACTCGGGCAGCCCGCATGAAGTCGCGATCGTGCTCCACCACCACCGTCCCATCGGCGTTCTCCTGGACGTCAAGTTCGAGCCAGTCGGCACCATCGGCGATACCGCGTTGAAAGGCTGCCATGGTGTTTTCGGGTGCGACAGCGGCACCTCCACGATGGGCGATGATCTGCGTTGGGTCTTCCCAGTCGGGATCGTCCGCCACTACGGTCACACCCACCACCACAAGCATGACCACCGCCACCACCGTTGCGATGATGGTCTTACCGGGAACCGTGAGCGATGCGTGACCGCCCAGGCTTCCCCGCGCAGCGATTTTCGGCTTCAATTCCCCCGGCCCGGCAATCGATCGGTATAGACGAACGACAAGGAGCGGAAATACGACGGTGGTGAATATTGAAAGGGCCAGGTTCACCAACACCCCGACAAGGATCACTGCACTGAGACCTGTCAACAGGAGAGTGAGGTTGTTTCCGAGATGAGAGACCGTCATCCGCCCCAGCAGCCCGATCAGCCGGGTGAGGACAACCGAGAACAGGGCTGTGGCTCCGAGCCAGCAAAGGAGCCACAGAGTGATCGTCGTGCGGTGCGACGAGGTTGCCGTTGCGCTCGCGCCCAGAGACTGGCGTCCACCTGCCCCCTCGAACAGCACCATTGGCACGCTGAGAATCCAACCGGCGATCTTCCACGCGATGATCAATGCGAGAGCACCGCCGAGCGTGGCGGCGATCGTGACAGCGGCCGTGAACTCGGGCGGCCTCCGCGCCAGGTAGTAGTTGATGTCGTGGGTGCGAATCAACCACCAGTAGACACCACCGAGCGCTGCCACGAATGGAACCGAGATCAGCAGTAGGCGAATGACCGCGGCTCCGGCGAGGTGGACGAGAGCCACAGCCTGCCGGTAGGCGTAGGTCATGGCGTCGAGCCATGTCACGCGCCGGTCTTCGACAGCGCCGAAAGCGATGGCCATGAGTTGTCCGCTCTCCGCGAACAGGACGCCAAGCCAAACCGCGGCAACGACGACCAGGGCCGCCATTCCGAATGGGTGGAGCAAAAACGACACGATGGCTTCGTCGGTGACCACGCCTGTGGCCGTTCGCAACAGGAAGAGCTTGCTCAGCAGACCGATCACAGGCGCGATGATGATGACCGCCAGAATTCTCGCCAGGAGATCGGTGAGCAGGAGTTGCGGCCAGGTGCGGTGAAAGTCTCGAAGAGATTCTCGTACGAGCGAGCGGGCTGACACAGTCACATCGGACCTCCAGGACACAGCGGGACAATCCTACTCCAGGGGCGGCGATGGCGGACGGTTTCCGGTTCTGAAGCGGCTGGCTTCGCGACGGCCGGCTGGATCCGCAGTATTCGGCGGCTGGGATAGAACCGCAATAGAATTGAGGTGATGCAGCCCAAGAAAGCTCTTCTCCTGTTGGCGGTGGGCCTGGCGGCGGTTCCATCATCTGCTCTGGAGACCGACCAATATTGGGCCTGGGGACGGCCGCTCACCGACTCTACCGAGGCGGTCAACGCCAGGTTCAACCTCGAGTTGGAGAGGGCCATTGCGAGCTTTCCGGACGACCGGCCGGCTAGGAGTTGTACCGAGATTTCGGTCGCCTTCCGCTCGCGGGTGCGTTTTCTGCTGTTGCACGAGATCCAGGTCTGAGCCTGGAATTCGGAGTGGGTCGACCGCATCCCGAACGGCGGCGAGGAGCAGCGTGCTTACCGGAGAACAAACCTCTACTCCAACCACCCGCTGATCGACACCGGGACGTGGATGCCCTTCACACCCACGATCGAGATCGCGGGAGTTCGGATGGGTACCGACAAGCTCGCCCACCTCGTGTCGTCGGGGTGGACGTACTCCACGGAATACCGCAAAGCGATCGAAGAAGGCGAGTCCTTTGACGATGCCGAGCGCGTCGCAGTCCAGCGGGGACTGACCGAGGAAAGTCTGTTCCTCGGCGGCATGGTTTCGGGGGTCCAGTCGATCTCAGATATCGAAGCGGGTTATGGAGGCATGCGCTTCTATCGGAATCTATGTGGCGGAGACGATCCGATCCTCGAGCTCGACGAAGAGGGGTGGACCCTGTCGAGACCGGTGGACCTGCGCGACTACGTGACTCCACGTTGGGATGAGTCGTACCAGCCTTCGGTCTACAGTCCCAGTCGGTGGCGCAAGGTCAAACCCGTGCTCGAAGGCTACTGCGATCGCCTCGACGACCCGCAGGTGGTCGTCATGCGCCGCCGCTACCGCGAGCACGATCATCGATCGGTGGTGGGTGAAATGGTGGCCGAACGAGTGGCTGCGGGGAAAATCGCGGATCCGGCCCGGTTCGGCATCGAGGCGGTGTGCGCTGAGCCCGATCCTTCATCGAGTCTTGCGTCGGCAGATGTGGGTGGGGGAGAAAGCACAGGCTCCGATTCCGATGCGGCTCGGATATTTTTGGAGATCGAGGCGGAGGACGAGGACCGTCGCCGCTTCGCCCTCGGTTTCGCCGGTGCCCAGCTGACCTATCCACAGGTCGTGTCAGCCTCGATTGCCGTCATGCTGACCTCACAGCCTACGAGCTACGACTGCACGACGCCGTGCGATTTTCGGGGGCCCTTTATCGAGATCGAGCCGGGCCTAGGTGGCGGCAAGGTGAGCTTTGGGTGGGCACGGGTGACTGGGAACACCAACCGGAGCGGCGAGTTCCTGACCGCGGTATTCATTGGTCTGGCCTACAAACTGACGGTGCTGCGGACCTGGGGAGACGACGGCTGGGTCGAGAGCGGCCGCACCTATGCCGGTTTCGAGCTCGGTCTGCCGGTGGCGCGGGCAAACTTCGGGCTCGGCCTCCTGTATCGCGTGGACGGCGGTGATGGTGGGAGGTGGCTGGTGACCGGCGGCGCCGGCTGGGGCTTTTGAGGCGTCCTCAGAAAATCCAGTACAGAACCACGCTGAGAGCACCGAATGTCGTAAGGAGAACAAAGCTCAGCTTACCGGTGCGGGGGGCGCCGAAGATCAGAGCGTAGACACCCTTCATGAGGTTGTTGACTGCGGATGCGATGATCACGGCCAGGGCCGCAGTTCCAATGTCGAGGGTTACGCCAATCGTCTGGGTCAGACCGAGGATGAAGGGGTCGACATCGGCGGCGCCCATGATGGCCGCCAAAACCAAGACGCCGGTGTTGCCGAAACGTCCGGCAACCCATTCGGTTGCCACCAGAACTGAAATGAAGATCGCTGCGAAGGTGATGGCCGAGGTCATCTCCAACGGGTTGGTTTTTTGTTGAGACTCGCTCGGTTCGAGGTCGCAATCATTTCCGTTCCGACCGTATCTGGTCAGCGCCACTCCGACGGCGATCGCGGCCAGACCGAGGGCCCAGAAGATCACGGTCAGATGGTGGGCGAGGGGCGCGGCGAAGAGCATCAACAGGATCCACAACCGCAAGTACATCATGCCAGTGGCGGCGACGATCCCACCTGCAAAACCAGTAGTGCAGTCGTCCTGCCCCTTGGATTGCCGCGCCAGTACGACAGTGGTCACCGTCGACGAGTAGGCGCCGCCGAGCAGCCCCGCCAGCAAGATGCCACGGTCCTCGCCCCACCAGATGCGGAGCAGATAGCTGACATAGGACACACCCAGAACAGCCACCACCACCAGCCACAGCTTGAAGGGGTTGATGTCGAAGGGGGTGAAATCGCGGTTGGGGATCACCGGCAGGACGACTGCGGTGAGGAGCAGAAAGCGGAGGAGAGTGCTCAGCTCGTGCCGCGGCAACTTGGTGGCGAGGCCCTCCAACAAGTGTTTCTCCTGGAGGAGGATGACCGTGATGACGCCGGTTGCAATGGCGAGCCAGTACATGCCTTTGGCGGCGCATCCGCCGAGGGCGAAGGTGAGCAGGACGGCCGCCTCGGTCGTGATGCCCGGTTCATCCTTGGTGAGGAAATACCAGTGCGAAAGCGCAACCAGCGCGCCGGTGACCACGAGCCCGACCGCGAACGGTATGACGGTGTCGGGAAAAGCTGCAATGAGGACATAGCCGCCGAGCCCGATGATGGGGAAGGTGCGGCCCCCGCCGATCCCGTCGGGCTCGTGCTCTTCGCGCTCGATCCCGATCAGCAGCGACAGCCCGAGGGTCAGGACAAAGCCGAACACTTCTGCTGGCAGGTATGAGATAAGGGCGTCCACCAAGCCATTCTACCGCTTTGAAACGGAGAATTGTCCGACCGGGCTGCACAGTCGAAGCTGCGCCGGATGAAAAACGCAGGGTCAGGAGCGGGGATTTGGGAACCAGAAACTGAGAACCACGAGTACCGCGCCTGAAATTCCGAGTCCGAAGAAAATGGGGTCGACGGCCGCATCAATATCGATGATGTTGAGGACCACCGTGGTGCCGCCGCCGAGGAGGATGCTCCAGAAGCAGGCGATGGAACTCGCCCGCCGCCAGAACATGGCGGCCAGAGTCGGGAAAAAGAGGCCAGAGACCATGAACGAGTACGCCAACAAGATTGAGTCGATCACCTGCGGCACGTAGAGGGCGAAAAGCACCGATCCAAAACCGACGACCAGGGTCAAGATCCGGGATAGCCTGAGCAGCCCGCGCTCTGAAGCGGTAGGGGCGACGTGGCGGCCGACGATGTCGTCGACGAGGTTGCCCACGCTTGCCAGCAGACACGAATCCGCGGTCGACATGATGGCGGCGAAATAGGCCGCAAGCAGGAGGCCGGTGGCGCCGACCGGGAGGACGTCCCGGATCAGAAGCGGCAGCCCCATCTCGGGATCGGCGGTGGGGAACAGGACGCGGGCGAACATCCCGAGAATGGAACCCATGAACGCCATGGCCGGGTATTCCAACAAACCCGCAAAGAACCAGGCTCGCTGGGCGGTGGCTACATCGCGCGACGCGTGGATTCGCTGAAACAGCGTCATCGCGATGAACCAGATCGGCACGATCGTCACCATCCACGTGACGAATTGCAACGCCGAGACGTTGGTCAGTGAGAAGTACTCGGCGGGCAAGGCGGCGCGAAGCCCTTCAAGGCCGCCGACCGCCCCGAACCCGAGCGGAATGCCGAGACCGATCAAACCGACAAACAGGATGGCCCACTGGATGGTGTCGGTGTAGACCACCGCCTGCAGCCCACCGAGGGCGGTGTAGACGACGATGACCACCGACATCACGAGGACGGCGGTGGTCAGGTCGAACTCGAATGCCGCCGACGCCAGCTTGCCGCCGGCAAGCAGCTGCGAACCGGTGAATCCCGCGTAGCCGATGGCCGAAACCAGGGCCGCAACCAACCGGGTCGGCTCGCCGAAGCGGTGGGCCAAAAAATCCGGAAAGGAGCGGTGGGCGTGGGTCTCACCGATCATCCGCACGCGCGGGACGAGAAGCACCGCCGCGAGCCAGGCACCCACCAACCCCGAAAACAGGAGCCATGACGCCGACAGCCCCATCACGAAGCCGAGACCGCCAAGTCCGATGGAGAATCCGCCGCCGACATCGGTTGCGACGACCGAGAGCCCGATGTGCTTCGCAGTCATGTCGCGGCCGCCGACGAAGTACTCGTCGAGCCCGGTCTGACGGCGCTGGAAGAACAAGCCGACGCCGAGCATCGATGCGAAGTACACGCCGATGATCAATAGATCGAGAGGATGCACGGGTCGAGAGCTCGCGAATCAGCTCGAGGGTCTGAGGACCATCGATAGATCCCGTCCCGATAGGTGTTCGGGAGGGGGGCTCTCGACCGCAGCCACCGGTGCGAGTTTGCGGGTCGCCCGCTCGAGGATTTCGTGCCCGTTCTCCGGCCGGCGCAGCTCGCGCATCCGGAACATGATCGTCAACTTGACGTGTTGGCCGGACCTGAGAAATGTGTTGGCACGGCGAACCTTGGTGTTGAAGTCATGGTCACCGATGTTGGGCCGGAACTTGACCTCTTTGATCTCGACGGTGTGCTGTTTCCGCTTGGCCTCCTTGGCCTTCTTGTCACGCTCGAAAATGAACCGGCCGTAGTCCATGATCTTGCAGACCGGCGGCCGTGCGTTCGGAGCGATCTCGACCAGGTCCTTGCCTCTTTCGGCGGCCGCCCGTCTCGCATCGTCGACCTCGAGAACACCGACCTGCTCGCCGTCGCTGTCGACTACACGAACTGGTGTGTAGCGGATATTTTCATTGTTTGGTCATTCAGCCCAGTTCGTACGGGTCAGACAAGACCTGATTTGTTCGACTGGTCGTCCCGGCAAACGTTGGTGAACAGACCGGTGCCATCACGATCATGGATCGTGCATGTTCAACTTCGACTCGTCACCATTATTCCTCAGCTGGCCGGCATGGCCGACGGTGGAGCATGGCTTATCGCTGATGGCTTTCTCCGTTGGCCTGGCAAGCGCATCACAGATGTCATGATCATGGGTTCACCACAGGCCGAGCAACGAAACGATGGTTTTTCTTTTTCCCGGCGCGGCGCAATGAACATTTTCAGGATCAGTTGCACCAACTGTAAGGTCTTGCGTGCATTGTGATGCAGGAAGCCGTAGTTGCGAACCCGATGAAAGCCTCGCGGCAACACATGCTGGATGACACGCCAGAGAAACTTTGCCCCAGGCAGGGTTTCGGTACGGGTTTCTCCGGATTCGCTGACCTTGTATCGAAAGGTCAC